>Ga0126378_10001994_pt1 | contig 15127 bp, 10 predicted proteins | sample PanSoiMetPlot_23_FD_92587 | JGI IMG/M metagenome (GOLD analysis project Ga0126378, IMG submission 92587) | Tropical forest soil microbial communities from Panama - MetaG Plot_23 | ecosystem: Environmental > Terrestrial > Soil > Tropical forest > Bulk soil | place: Panama | collected 2016-02-17 | reverse complement strand
GCCGCCACTGGCGGCACCGCCGGTCCCGCTGACGACACCCAGCCCGGCGTGGCCCGGCTGCCGATGTTCACCGGCTTCCTGCCGTCCGGCACTCGCTACCTGGCGTTCGACATCCCCGCCACCAACGCGCCCGGCTGGTACTTCGCGTTCCAGCAGCAAGGAACCTACGCCCGGTTCCGCAGCGGCACGCTCACCAGCGCGCCGCCCGCCGGGTCGGGCTACTACCCCGTCCAGGACGGCTGGGCAAGCGCCGCCGACGCCGCCGCCACCACGTATGACCCTCCCTACCAGGTCATCATTCCCGGCTCGGAACTGTTCGGAGCAGGCGCATGACGGTCCTGGACCTCGCCATAGCCGATGCTTACCTGGCCGTCGGCGCGACCATCGGCCTGAGCGGCGCCGCCACGTTGCGGACCCAGGCGTGGACGGCCGCAGCCCAGGCAGCCCAGGCCCGCCTGGACGCCGCCACCAGCAGCCTCGCCACGCTGCAGCAGGGGCCGATCACCTGGCCAGCCACGATGACCCCGATCATCAGCACCCAGCTGGCCCAGGCCCAGTCCGATGTCCAGACCCTCACCGCGCAGCTGACCACCGCTCAAAGCCAGCTGCAGACCGCCCCGCCCGCAACCGGCGGCGCCGCGGTCCTGCGCCTGCTGCAGGCCGACCTGAACACCCTGCTCGGGCAGGCGAACAACCGCCTGGCCATCGCCCAGGACCGGTTGTCTCAGCTGTCAGGGCCGCCGCCGCTGCCCGTACCGCAGCTGTACGGGATGCTGATCGCAGCCGCCCAGCAGGACGAGGCCAGCGCAAGCGGTGACACCCATGCCGCGGCCGCCGCCCTGGCCAGCACCGCGGCCGACGAGCAGGCTTACGCAGCGATCCCGGTCGCCCAGGTGCAGGCCGCGCAGACGGCTGTCGAGGCCGCCCAGGCCGCGATCACCGCCAGCACCAGCCCGCCCGCCGACCTGGAAACCGCCGTCACCCAGCTCGCCGGCCTGCTCGGCCGCGGCGGCCCGCGCGGCTTGTTCCCCGCGCCGGTGAACCTGCAGGCCCTGGTCAGCACCCCGCTGCCCGACCCAGGCCAGGTCAGCGACGATCTGGCCGCCGGGGTGATGGCCGCCGCCAGCCTGCTGACCCCCGCCGACGGCACCGCCCCGGCCGCGCTGCTGCCAGTACGCGTCGAAACCCATTTCCCGCCCGCCGGGGACGGCAGCGAGCTGCTAGTCCGCGTCTACCCCGACGACCTGCACGCCGACTTCCACGAACCGGAACTGACCGACGACGAGATCCGCTGGGGAACAGCGCTGTGGAAAGCCTCGGCCAGCCCCGCCAGCGCCGACCCGGCCGTGCTCGCCCAGCTCGCCGACCGATACGGCCCGGCGCGGGCGCTGTGGGTGGCTACCGCCACCCGCGACCCGGCCACGGTCACCACCCGGCCCGCGGCCTGGACCCGGCCCGCGCTGGCCCGGGCGCTGCCCGACCGGTGGCTCGCGGTCGCCTACGACCGCGAGGGCCACTGCGCCGGCGCCAGCTACGGGCGACCGGTCCAGCCCCGCCCGCTGCCGGCCGGCATGGGCCCCGCCGACAGCCTGCCCGCGACCGGGCCGCCCAGCGACCCAGGCACCCGCTGGCTGACTGACTTCGCCGCCGCCGAGCAGGCTGGCATGGGCCTTCGCATCAAGCTCGCCCCCTCCGCCGCAGCAGGCCTAGCCCAGATCCTGGTCCTCGGCGTCCACGCCAGCCCCGGCGCGGCCGGCGCCGGCGAGCTCACCGGCCTGCTGACCGCCCACCGTTACGCCGACGGGCTGCAGGTGATCCCCCCCGGCACCCCAGCCCACGCCACCCAGGACGCCCAGCCCGGGTACTCCACCGGCTCCGGCGACCCCGCCGCCCTCGCCGCCCTGCTGGACGCCGCGCCCCCGCCGCCGGGCAGCGACGCTTCCGCCCTGGCCGGCGCGCTGGGAACCGACCCGGCCGTGTTCACCTCCGCCGACGGCGGCGGCCAGCAAGACCAGGACGCCCAGGCCATGAACACGCTCATCTGGGCGGCGCTGGCCGACCCGTTCCTGGACCTGCTCGGCCTGACCGGCCCCGTCCGCGACCAGGTACGCGACCACTTCATCACCAGCGTCCGGGCACGCGGCCCGCTGCCCGCCTTCCGCGCAGGAAAACAGCCCTACGGGGTGCTGCCGGTGCTGCCCGCCAGCCAGCTGGGCGGCAGTGCCCAGCCCGCCGAAGCGCTGATCGTCACTGTGCTGCAGGCGCTGCGTCCCTACTGGTCGGCCGCCAGCGCGGGCACCGGCCCCGGCAACTCGATACCCGCCCAGCTGCAGCGTCAGCCCGCCGGCGGCGGGCTGCTCGCCCGCGGGCTGTTCCAGGTCACCACGGATGACCACACCCCGTTCGCCGACACGTTCTCCGGCCTGGCCGCGACCGACGTGCTGAACGCCCAGCAGGCCTACCAGGCCAGCATCGCCCGGCTCCTGGCCCGGGTGGGCGCGCAGGCCGGCTGGGCCGCCGACGCCCTGCTGCTCCCCGCGGTCAGTTCGGCCCCCGCCGGCGGGCCGCCCGGCCCCTCCGGGCCCTGGCCGGTCACCGGGCCAGACGGCAAGCTCCCGCCTGCCGTCCCGGCCATCAACCCGCCGGGCGGCGTCCAGCCATCGGTGCTCAGCTACCTGGCGGCCTACGCGCGCCAGCGCGCCGCCGGCGGCGCCGGCCAGCAGCAACTCGACGGCGCCCTGGAGCAGCTGGCCGGCCGCCCGGCCGACGTCTTGGCCCGGCTGGCCGCCGAGAGCATCGACCTGCTCGGCCACCGGATCGACGCGTGGGCGACGTCGCTGGCCACGGGGCGGCTGCGGGCGCTTCGCGCCGCCACACCCGCCGGCGGCGTGGTGGTCGGCGGCTACGGCTACGCGGAAAACCTGACCCAGGCCGCCGGGGTGGCCGCGGTGCAGCCGCCCGCCGGGTGGGCCGGCCCCTTGTACGCCGACCCCGCCAACGCCGGCTACCTGCACGCACCCAGCCCTCAGCAGGCCGTCACCGCCGCGGTGATGCGCAGCAACTACCTCAACTACAACTACACCCCCGCTCCGCCCCCGCCAGGCACCCCGCCCGCGCCGGCCGCGCCGTTCGGCCTGGACCTGTCGTCCCATGCCGCCCGCACCGCCCGGTTCCTGCTCGATGGCGTCCGCAACGGCCAGCCCCTCGGCGCCCTGCTGGGCTACCAGTTCGAACGGGCGCTGCGCGACAACGACCGCGGCGCCTACATCGCGGCGTTCCGGCTGCTCGCCCCCCTCGACCCGGCCGCACCAGCCCCCGGCGACGGCCAGCCCGCCGAAACCGTCCGCGCCACCGACGTCGCCGACGGCGCCGCCCTGGCCGTCCTGCAGGCCAGCGGCCAGATCCCCCAATTCGTCGCCGCACCCGGCACGGGCCAGCTCCCCACCAGCGACGCCACCGTCCAGGCCGCGCTCAGCGACCTGGCCGCCGCGTTCAACGCGGTCGCCGACGCCGTCCTGGCCGACAGCGTGCACCACGCCGTCGCCGGCAACCCGGTCCGGGCCGGCGCGACCCTGGCCTCCATGGTCAACGACGGCCACCCGCCCGCCGACCTCGCCTTTCTCACCACCCCCCACGCCGGGGCCGCGGTCACCCACCGCATCATCGTGCCGGTCGGCCCCGCCGCCGCCACAACCAGCGACGGGTGGCAGGCCAGCACCCCCCGCGCGCAGGCCGACCCCCGCCTGGCCGCCTGGGCCGCCCAGCTGCTCGGCCCGGCCACCGCCATCACCGCCCAGGCCACCTACCTCGACCCCGCCGGCCAGCCGGTCGCCGGCCACAACCCGGTCACCCTCACCCTGGCCGACCTGAACCTGGCCGCGCTCGACATCATCGCCCTGGCAGCTGACGCCACAGAGGTCAACGCCCGGATCGCCTACCTGCTCCTCACACCCCAGCTCCGGCCCGCCGGAATCCCGCCCACCGCCCAGGTCGGCATCAATCCGGCCCCGCCAGGCGTGTCCGCGCCGGCCCGGACCCTCACCGACACACTCGCCCTGGCCGGCCTGGCCGCCCAGCTCCTGCACGCCGCCCGCCCCCTCGACGCCCGGCACCTGGCCACCCCCGGCGCCACCGACACCGGCATCGACTACACCGACCTGACGACCCGCGCGCAGCAGGCACACGACACCCTCGCCACAGCACAGCAGGCAGCCAGCGCCGCCCGCGATGCGCTCGCGGCAGCCCTCAGCACCCCGGCAACCGCGGACGGCGCAGCGTTGCGGACCGCGCTGCTCACCCTCGCCGGGTTCGGCATCGGCGGCGCCGTGCCCGCCAGCGCCGACGGCAACGACCCCGCGACCTTGACCACGCTGCTCCAGCAAGCCGACGCGGCCTGCGCACAAGCCGCCAGGCGGCTCGCCGCCGCCGACGCCCTCACCGCCCGGCGCAACCTCCCTCAGAGCCCCCCGGCCGACCCCGTCCAGCTCGCCGCCGCAGCGGCCGGGCGCCTCGACCAGCTCGCCGCCATCTTCGCTGCCACCAACCCCGCCCTGCCCCTGTTCACCCTCCCACCCGGCCCCGGCCCCGACGCGGCCATCGCCGGCACCAGCACCACCACCGCCGACCCCGGCCAGGACCCCATCGCCTGGCTGACCCGCGTGGCCCGCGCCCGCCCCCCGGTCGCCGCCCTGGAAGCCTTCCAGATCGCCTGCGAAACCCTCGGCGCCACCACCACCCCCGGCGCCAGCCCCGCCCTGGCCCTGACCATCGGGCAACTCCCCCCCGGCGACCCGCAGCACCCCACGCCCTGGGCCGGCCTCCCGCTGCCCGAAGGCACCATCCCGGCCCCCGCGACCTCGCTAGTGTTCGCCGGCGCCGGCCCGCCCCAGCCCGATCCGGCCGGGCGGATATGCGGCCTGCTCGCCGACACCGTCGTCGAAACCATCCCCAGCCCCACGCAGACCACCGGGCTGATGTTCCATTACGACGCCCCCACCGCCTTCCCGCCCCAGGCCATCTTGCTGGCTATCCCCTCCGGCCCGTCCCAGCCTGGGTGGCAACTGCAAGATCTCGCCCACGCCGTGGTGGACACCATGGCCCTGGCCCGCGAGCGCACCGTCACCCTCGCCGACATCACCAACCCCGACCTGCAGAACCTGCTGCCCGCCGCGCTCATCGGCGACCTCGGCCAGCCCGGCGGCGTCCCCGCCAGGAACCTGTTCGCGCCGCCCGGCAACTACGGGCTGGTGACGAGCCTCCCCCTCGCCTTCACCCTCCACCCCTACCCGCCGCTGATCCAGGGAGGATCGACCACCCTGACCGTCAGCGGCCGCCACCTGGTGGAGGCCACCTGGTCCGTCAGCCCGGCCAGCACGCCAGCCACGCCAGGCGTCACCATCACCCCGGCTGGCAGCCCCGTCTGGAACCAGGACATCGTCACGCTCACCTTCACCGCCACCGCCGACCCCGAAGCCAGCGTCAGCACCACCTACCTGCTGACCGCCACCACTCAGGACGGCGGATGGGCCCAGGCCGGTTTCGGGATCGACTACCGGCCCCGAGCCGATGCGATCAGCACTACCACGATCGGCGAAAGCAAGTCAGCAGCCACCGTTCAGGTCACCGTCACCGGCCACAAGCTCACCGGCGCCACCGTCACCAAGACCGGTCCCGCCGATGTCAGCGTCACCGGCGCCGCTCAGGCCAGCGCCGACGGCATCCAGCTGCCGATCAGCCTCAACGTCCCGGCCATCACGGTCACCAGCGACACCTGGTCCCGGCACAAAACCGAGACGATCACCACCCATACCTACATCCCGTTCTCGCTGACCATCACCCCCGCCAGCGGCACCCCGACCACGTTCAACCTGAACCTCGACGACGTCACCGTCACCACCTACCACTACGAAAATCCGCATCTGTGACCGTCCAGGCTGCTCGGCGCAGCGCATCGCCGCGGCCACGACGCCCGAGCGCTGGCGGTCATCGCAAACGGACGGCACTGACGAGACTGCTCCCCCTGGAGTCGTGAATGGCTGACATCGTCCGCGGCTGGACCCGTCTCGAACCGGTCCTGCTCGACCCCACCCTCAGCTCAGGGCTGCGCGCCGAAATCGCCGACCCGCTGTGGCTGATCGGCCGCCAGTGGCAATTCGGGGAACTCGCCGCGCAGGACGCCGGCTCCCCCGCCTGGGTTCAGGTTTCGGCCACCATCAGCCAGCTCACCCGCTACCTTCCCACCCCGCCCGACGGCACGCCCGGCGAGCGCATCAGCACCAGCGTCCCGCTCGAAACCCTGATCGAAGCCGAACGCCCCGCACCCGCTGACCTGGGCTGGGCCGTCCGGGCCGGCCGCCACTACCTGCGGCTCCTCCGAGCCATACCCGGCCTGGACGACTACCAGGCAGCCCTCATCAACCGCTACCCCATCACCCTCGGCGGCACCGCGGGCCCGTTCCTCGCCCTCACCGCCGCGCGAACCCCGGACGGCACCATGCTCGCCGCCGACCTGCGTGCCAGTCTGGCCGCCACACCCCCCGCCCTGCCTGCCGCACCCGCGCCCCCGGCCGGCCAGGCAGCCGCGGTCCTGGCCACCGCCCAGCAATGGCTGGCCTGGTACGACGCCGTCACCGAGCAAGACCTTCCTGCCGCGCCCGCCTGGACACCAGCCCGGCTCGAATACCAGCCCACCCTGTCAGCCCCCCGCGATGACGGCGGCGAAACCGTGCTCACCGCAGCCCGGCACGCCGGCGGCCCGCTCGACTGGTGGAACTTCGACATCGACACCACCACGGGGCACGGCCTCGGCGCCGTCGCCGCCGACCTGCCAGCCGGCGCCGGCACGTTCACCGCCCGCCCCCCGCACACCGCCCTGGTCAGCCCCGTCACCTACCGCGGCGCCCCAGCCCCTCGCTTCTGGCAATTCGAGGACGCCGCAGCCAACCTCACCGACGCCACCACCAGCCCCGATGACATGGTCACCATTCTGCTGGTCGACTACGCCCTGCGCTACGGCAACGAGTTCTTCCTCATCCCCCTGCCCCTGCACCTCGGCGACGTCTGCACCACCACCACCGTGATCGTCACCACCACCTTCGGCGACAGCTACCTCATCCCCTCTACCGCCGCCCGCGACGGCGACCAGGGCCAGTTCCGGCTCTTCGAGCACACCACGATCAGCACGCCAGGCACACCAGCACACCGCAGCGACACCTTCGTCTTGTTCCCCACCGCCAGCGACGCCCTCAACGGCGCCGTCCTTGAGGAAACCCACCTGCTGCGCGACAACATCGCCCTGCTGGCCTGGGGCATCGAATACACCATCACCGGCCCCGACGGCACCCCCCACGATCAGACCAGCCAGCTTCTGTCCGCCGCGCCCGCGCCACCGCCCCCGCCACCCAGCACCACCCCGCCCGCGCTCACCTACCGCGCCGCCACCCAGCCACCCCCCAACTGGATCCCGCTGCTCCCCCAGACCGACAGCAACCAGATCACCACCCTGGCCCGCTACGGCACACCCGCCGGACAGTTCCTCACCGAAATCACCACCTTGCCCGATGAGGAAATCACCCAGGCCGGCGTCCAGCTGACCCGCCGCTGGCGCTACACCCGATGGACTGACGGCACCCACCACGCCTGGACCGGCCGCGCCGCCCAGGCCGGCCGCGGACCAGGCAACAGCGGCCTGCGCTTCGACACCATCCAGCCCACCCGGCCGCCGGACTAGCCACCCCGAGACAGCGGGCTGCGAAGTCTGCGCGAAGGAGCCAGACCATGAACGAAGAGACGCGTCCTCCAAGCCGGACCGGCGCAGCGCGCAAAGCAGCAATTCCCAGCGCCCCTGCTCCGGCGCCAAAGCCACAGCCCTGCGACAAGTGCGCGGCCGACGCCTTCCTGCAGTGGCAAGAAGCCCAGCTCGAGCCCTCACTCAACGCCGAGGTCGCGTTCGCGCCACCGCAGGGCCAGCGGCTGGTCATTGAGTTCGTGACAGCCACAGTCGAAGTGCCATCAGGCGAGTCAGCGCGCCTCAGAATGTTCACCGGCTTCAGCAACGGCCAGGCCGGGAACATCGACCTGGCGCTGACACCGCAGGGCACCGTCGACGGCCAGTCCATCTACGTCGCGACACACATAGTCCGCGCATACACCGACAATTTCCTCGCGTTCAATGTTAACCGAGACAACGCCACCACACCGGGCTATGCCTTAATCTGCGTTTCTGGCTATGTGACATAAGTCGCTCAGCAATTCGGCGAAGACAGGACCAGGGTGCGGCGCCGCCAGTTGAAAAGGACGCGGGCGGTGGGAATCGTGCGCTGCCGCGCGGCCGACCGCAGCAGCGCCGTGTGCTGGCTCCTGCGGTTCGCGGGCGATGACGGATGATGTCGGCTCAGCCAAGGGACCTTCACTCCAGGTCGCTCGGGATGCCGCGCGGGGTCGGCTACTGACATTAGGCGCGGGACTGCTCGCCACAGGAGCGCTCGTGTTCACCGCGGCCGGGCCACCAGCGTTGGCCGCTGCGGAGAGTTAGGCCGCGCTTGCTCGCTACCATGCTCGTGGCCGCTCAGGTGTTGCTGATGCCGGCGCCAGCTCACCCATGTTGCTGAGAACCTCTGCCCCGATGTTCGCTCGCGTGACGCCCGGTACCTCGTATCGCTATGACCCTCTGGTGGGGCGTTCGGCAGTCAGTTCAGCGAGTGCTCCGGTGAGGAGCCACCGGCCGGCGTCGAGCAGCGTCCTTTTGGCCGCGGGCACGTCGAGACCCACAGCGTCGGTGAGAGCGATCATGGCTTCGGTGCCGATGACTAGCCCGAGGGCGTGGGCGATGCGGTCAATGTCGTTGCTGGCTAGGTTGCCGCCGAGGGGCGCGATGACGTTCCTGATCTGCTCGTTGCGCCGGCCTTGGCGGATCGGTACTCGCTCGCTGTCAGGCGCGTCGGCCTGGCGGAACCACTGCTCTAGCGCGGTTCTGGCGAGCTGCCGGTAGGGCACCTGGTCGTCGAGCATCGCGAAGCCGAGGCTGCGGATGAGGGCCTCGAGCCGCGCGTGCGGGTCGCTTCCGGCCGCCTCGACTCGCTGGTGTGCGTCGTCCAGGGTTCCCTGGAGGCCGATGGCCACGGTCGAGGCTTCCCACCACAGGTCCTCGGCGGAGGAGAAGTAGCGGTAGGCCGTGGCGACCGAGACGAGCGCGCGTCCGGCGGCCTCGGGAACCGACGGCGGCCTGCCCTCGCGGACCAGTTCCGCTGCCGCCTGGAGCAGCGCGGTGCGGGTTCGCGCCTTCTGGTTCACCCGGCCCGGCTTGCCGCGAGGAGTCTCTTGACGTGAGAGGATCATCTCATAATAATAGCGATGAGAGCATCGGCTCGCAAGAGAGAACCGGCCCGACGGAGAGGGGCGCGGGATGGACCAGCCCGCAATGACCGCCCTGGCCGAGCGGCACTTCGAGGCCGAGGGCGCCGGTGATGTGGAGGGCGCGGTCGCGGTGTACACCGACGACATCGTCCACGACGCGATCGGGTTTCCCGGCTCGCCTCGCACCGGCAAGGACGCGGCCAGGGAGTTCTACCGCTTCTTGACCGCCAACTTCCGCGGCGAACGCGAGGAGCCGCTGAACACATTCTTCGACGGCGACACCATGATCTTGGAGCAGGACATGACGGGCACGGTCGCCGGGGAGATGTTCGGCATCCCCGGACACGGGCGGCGGGTCACCTTCCGAACCCTGCACGTCTTCAGCTTCCGCGACGGGCTGATCAGCCGCGAGCAGGTGTGGATCGACAGCGGCGCCATCATCGCCCAACTCACCGGGTCATAACCGGCGGCCAGGCGTAAGACCGGCAACCGCACTTTCCCTTGGAGGTAACCATGCGCAAGATCGTCACGGGGCTGTTCATGTCGCTGGACGGAGTCGTGGAGTCCCCGGAGAAGTGGGCCTACCAGTACGCCAACGATCAGATGTGGGAGGGCATCGCCGCGGGGGTAGGGCGCGCAGATGCCGTGCTGCTGGGCCGACGCACCTACCAGCAGTTCGCCCAGATATGGCCGGGACAGCCTGGCGACATGCCGATGGCGGCCTTCCTGAACAACACGCACAAGTACGTGGTGTCGGCCACCCTGGGCGCCCTCGGGTGGGGGCCGGCGAGCCTGATCACCGGTGACGTCGCCGCCGAGCTCAACGAGCTCAAGCAGAGGCCCGGTAAGAACATCCAGGTCCCCGGCAGCCCCACGCTGGTGCGGTGGTTGCTGGGCCACGGGCTGCTCGATGAGCTCAGCCTCAGTATCTGCCCGATCGTGGTCGGGCCCGGGATGCGCTTGTTCGAGGACATGAGCGGACAGGTGCGCCTCGAGCTCGCAGAATCCGAGACGTTTGCCACCGGCGCGCTCGGCGTGACCTACCGGCTGGACAGCGCATAGCAATCGCCCCGGTCGCGAGCCGCCCGGCGCCGCGAGCCGTTTCGCCGGTGCCGGCGGCGCCGTGGCGGCCGGGAGCACATCTAATGCCCGCAGACAGGCGCCAGGCGTTACCGGACTGGGGTGTAACGCCAGGGCTGCTCGTGCCCACATTGACATGTGGCCTTTGGCAGCCTACTGGTGGCGGCCGCGATGGCGGCCGGGGGGTGCCGCTGCTGCTCGGCTTCCTCCCGTGGCTTGCAGTGCCATCGCCTACGAAATGCTCGGTCCGGAAAGGGGAGACCTGGTGGCTGACGAATGTGACGTGGTGGTGATCGGCGCTGGCCCGGCCGGTGAGGTTGCGGCCGGGCGCCTGGCCGACGCGGGGCTGTCGGTCGCGATCGTCGAGCGGCGGCTGGTCGGCGGGGAGTGCTCTTACTACGGCTGCATTCCCTCCAAGACCATGATCCGGCCGGGCGATGTGCTGGCCGCGGCACGCCGGGTCCCTGGCGCGGCGGAGGCGGTCACCGGCCGCGTCGACGTGGCCGCCGCGTTCGCCCGTCGTGACTACATGACCGGCCACTGGCATGACGACGGCCAGCAGTCCTGGCTGGCGGGCAAGGGCATCGAGCTGATCCGGGGCACGGGCCGGCTGGCCGGCGAGCGGGTCGTGGAGATCGACACCCTGGATGGCGGGATCCGGCGGCTGAGCGCCGGACGAGCGGTCGTGCTGGCCACGGGGACCAGCCCGCTCATCCCGCCGATCCCCGGCCTTCGCGAGGTCGGCCCGTGGGACAACCAGACCGCCACCAGCGCCAAGGAGCTCCCAGGGCGGCTGCTCGTGCTGGGCGGCGGAGCCGTCGGCGTGGAGATGGCGCAGGCGTTCCGGCGCCTGGGCTGCGAGCAGGTGGTGGTCATCGAGGGCGCCGAGCGGCTGCTCGCGCGCGAGGAACCGTTCGCGGGCGAAGAACTGGAGGCGGCGTTCGCGGCGGAGGACATCACCGTGGTGACCGGAGCGCGGATGACGGCCGCTCGCCGCGAGGCCGGGGACGGTCCGGTCGTGGCCAGCCTGGACGGCGGCCGGGCCTTCCGCGGCGACGAGATCCTCGTCGCGGTCGGACGGCGGCCGGCCACCTCCGGCCTCGGCCTCGAGACCGTCGGCCTGGAACCCGGGCGGCCAGTGGAGGTCGACGGTCAGCTGCGGGCTGCTGGCGCGGCGGGCGGGTGGCTGTATGCCGTCGGGGACTGCAACGGCCTGGCCTTGCTCACCCACATGGGTAAGTACCAGGCGCGCATCGCCGCCGGCGCGATCCTGGGCCAGGACGTGACCGACCTGGCCTCGCGTGCGATCGTCCCGCGGGTTACGTTCACCGATCCTCAGGTGGCCGCGGTCGGCCTGACCGAGGCCACGGCGCGCGGCAACGGCCTGGACGTCACGGTGATGCGGACCCCGACTGGCGGCGTGGCCGGCGCCTCCACGCAGGGCGAGGGGATCCGCGGCACCAGCCAGCTGGTCATCGACCAGTCGCGTCGCACGGTGGTCGGGGCCACGTTTACCGGTCCGGCCGTTCAGGAGCTGCTGCACTCGGCCACCGTCGCGATCTGCAGCGCCGCGCCGGTCGAGCGCCTGCGGCACGCCGTGCCGCCGTTCCCGACAATCAGCGAGGTCTGGCTCAACCTGCTCGAGGAGATCTGCTGAACAGCCTGAGTTGGGCACGCACACGCACCGCCGGCGATAGCCGAACACGGCGTCCACACGCTCGCGGTATCCGGGCGCCTCAGGGGGCGTAGAAGTCCTCGATGGCCGCTGGCCACTCGGCGGAGGCCACGCGCCACGACTCGTCGCCTGCGGCGCGGATCGCCGCTGCCGTTAGCGAGCGGTCCTCGGCCAGGACTGCCTGCACCGCCAGCTTCAGGCGGGCGACGGCCTCGGTGCAGCGCCGGGGAGCAAGCCGGGCGTAGGACAAGACCAGGCCGGGCGGGCCGGCCGACCGGATCCGCATGGGGCCGAGCGGGCTGAGTCCCAGACCCAGCTGCCTGGCGTGGGCGACCAGGTGTTGTTCGGAGATCGTGCCGGGTAGCTCCAGGAGAATCTCCAGGCCAGCCGCCATGCCGCGTTGCGGCCACCCCGGAAAGGCCTGGTGCAGCTGGCGGCTCAGTTCCGCGCGGCGGGCCGCGTAGGCGCGGCGGGCATGACGCACATGGCGGTCGTACTCACCCGATTCCAGCCAGGACGCCAGAGCGTGCTGTTCCAGCATCCCGGTGCCAAAATCGTCATCCCGCTTGGTCTCGGCAATGGCCCGGAGTAGCTCCGGGGGCGGGACAATCCAGCCGAGACGCATCGCTGGCGCCAGCGTGGTGCTGATCGATCCGATCAGCACCACCTGCGCCGGGCGCATCCCCTGCAGGCAGGCGAGTTTGCGGCGGCCGAAGTGAAAGTCGGCGCCCCGGTCATCCTCGATGATCAGCGCCGAGCGTGTCATGGCCCACTCCAGCAGGCGTGCGCGCCGCGCCGCGGACATCAGTACCCCGGTGGGGAACTGACGGCAAGGGCTGGTCAGCACCGCCCGGCAGCCGGTCGCCGCGAGGACGCCGACGTCCAGGCCCTCGGCGTCCACCGGCACCGGGATGCTCTTCAGCCCGTGTACCTGCACCAGGTGCCGGTGCGCTGGAGCGCCCGGATCCTCCACCGCGATGCGGTCATGCCCGGCCGCGGCGAGCGTGCGCGCGATGACCGTCAGGGCCTGCGTCCCCCCAGTGACCACCACGATCCCGTCTGCGGGCGCCATGGCGGCCCTCACCCGGCCCAGATGGGATTCGAGTTGTCGGCGCAGCCGCGTCACGCCCCAGGGCCCGGTGTATCCGAACTCGGCGGCGGGCAGGTGACGGAAAATATCGGTCATCGTCCTGGCCCCGTGGGAACGAGGCAGCAGGGTTAGGTCCGGGCCGGCCGGGCGCAGGTCAAGCTCGGGTCGCCACAGTGGCGAGGGCCGTTCCCGCTGCCGGTGCAGCCAGGATGCGTGTGCTGGCGTGATCCCCGCGGCATCGGAGACGACCGTCGCCGATCCCGGCTGGGTGACCAGGAAGCCTTCGGCCACCAGCTGGGCATAAGCCTCGACCACCACGCCGCGGGACACCCCAAGATCCTGGGCCAGCACGCGAGTGGCAGGCAGCCGCGTCCCTGCGGTCAGCCGGCCTGAGCGGATGGCATCGCGCAGGCCGGCCCGCAGCTGCCCGGCCAGCGTCTCGGGATGGTCGCGATCCACGTGCAGCAGGATCTCGGGGCCGCCGCTCACGCGGTGCTGCCCGCCCGCTCGCTCATGCGATCGACCATATCCAGCCCAGGGACCCAGGCGGGCGGACAGCGGCTCGGGAGGTAGGGCAGGGCTCGGGCGGGCGGAGATTGGTCCCGTGGATCGGTACTAAAGCGGTCCTGCCGCCGACCCTCCTCTGCTCCTACATTCCTGCCATGTCTGCCCGGCCTTCAGCAGGGACCGACGTGGGCGCCGCAGGAAATGGCAACCCGCGCGCATCCGCAGCACCCGCACGAATGCCCCAGCGCGCGCCGAGTTCCAGGCCACGGTCCGGCCCGCATGACCAGCCTTTCGCCGATGCCCAGCTCGTCATGCGGCTGATGGCCGGTGACGAGGACGCCTACCGCGCCGTCGTGGCCGAATGGGGGCCGAGCCTGCTCCGTGCGGCGCGCGCCTATCTGTCGTCACGCGCGGCGGCCGAGGAGGCCGTACAGGAAACCTGGATCGCCGTCCTGAGCGGGCTCGAGGGCTTCCAAGGACGGTCGTCGCTCAAGACCTGGGTCTTCCGGGTGCTCATCAACATCGCCAGGTCCCGCGCGGTGAACGAGGCCAGAACCGTCCCGCTGTCGGCCCTGCAGGGCCAGCAGGACCCAGCGGCGCCCGGCAGCGTCCTGCATCACGTGGACGCGGCAGCCCCGAGGCGCTGGATCTCGGTTGCCGCCCCCGTGCCCTGGCGGAGCGCCCCGGAGGCCGCGCTGCTGGCCGCGGAAGGACAGCATGCGCTCGCCTGCGCCCTCCTCGCTGTGCCCCGTCGCCAGAGAGCCGTCGTCACGTTGCGCGACATCTACGGCTGCACCAGCTCAGAGACCTGCGAACTGCTGGAACTCACCCAGGTCGCCCAGCGAGTGCTGCTCCACCGCGGCCGCGCCGCGTTGCGTGCTGGCCTGGGCTCCTACTACGCAGACGACTACTACACAGACGACGGACCGTCGCCACACGGGTCCAGGAAGAAGGCATGAACGGTCCGCGGCGGAAGGTCGCCGTGGTGACCGGTGGCTCGGCGGGCATCGGGCGGTCCATCGCAATCAGGCTCGGCAGGGCGGACGCCACGCTCAGCCGTGCTGTCGCCGTGGCCCACGTCCGCGGACCGGGCGGTTGACATGCGCCCGGCCGTAACAAATCCGCGGCTGCTGAGACTTCTACCTGCTTGAGGCCTACGGCCTTTGACCCTTTCCGGAAGGAAGCGACGATGGAAAGCTTGCCGATCAGCGATTACGCGCTGCTGTCGGATTGCCGCTCGGCGGCGCTGGTCAGCCGGGATGGCTCGGTGGACTGGCTGTGCTTCCCGCGCTTCGACTCGCCGTCGGTGTTCTGCCGCCTGCTGGACCCCGCCGGCGGGCGGTTCGCGATCCGGCCGACCGGTGAGTTCCAGGCCAGCCGGGCCTACGCCGACCAGACGATGGCCCTGGAGACCACGTTCG
>Ga0126378_10001990_pt1 | contig 15152 bp, 13 predicted proteins | sample PanSoiMetPlot_23_FD_92587 | JGI IMG/M metagenome (GOLD analysis project Ga0126378, IMG submission 92587) | Tropical forest soil microbial communities from Panama - MetaG Plot_23 | ecosystem: Environmental > Terrestrial > Soil > Tropical forest > Bulk soil | place: Panama | collected 2016-02-17 | reverse complement strand
GGCCCCACGCCCTGCGACCTGTCCAGGCGGTTGACCTCCGCGTGCAGCCGGGCCCGCTGGTCGTCGCCAAGGAGGGACAGTCCCTTGAGCTGCTCGGCAACGCTCCAGCACTCATCGCGGTTGAAGCAGAAGACCAGCGCCGGGGTGGTCCGCGTCTGCGCGTCGCCCTTGGCCATATCGACCAGGTGCTCGTTGAGGAACTGGTCTGGCACCCACCGGTAGGTCAGCGGCACCGGCCGCTCCGCCGAGCGGACGACGGCGGTGGGCCGGCCGGTGCGCCGGGTGAGATCGCGCTCGAACAGGCTGACGTCGCCCAGGGTGGCCGACATCAGCACGAACTGCACCTGCGGCAGCTCGATCAGGGGCACCTGCCAGGCCCAGCCGCGATCTGGGTCGGCATAGAAGTGGAACTCGTCCATCACCACCTGGCCGGCGTCGGCCAGTTGCCCGTCCCGCAGCGCGATGTTGGCCAGGATCTCCGCGGTGCAGCAGATGATCGGCGCGTCCGCGTTGACGCTGGCGTCGCCGGTCATCATCCCGACGCTGGCCGGGCCGAACGCCTCGCACAGCGCGAAGAACTTCTCCGACACCAGCGCCTTGATCGGCGCGGTGTAGAAGCTGCGCACGCCGCCGGCCAGGGCCGCGAAGTGGGCGCCGGCGGCGACCAGGCTCTTGCCGGAACCGGTGGGAGTGCTCAAGATCACATTGGCGCCCGAAACGATCTCGATCAGGGCCTCCTCCTGGTGCGGGTACAAGGTGAGCCCCTGCTCCTCCACCCACTCCGTGAACGCGCCGAAGACAGAGTCGGGATCGGCCGACGGCGGCAGCTGATCGGTGAGCACCATGGTTCTCTATCGTGCCCGCAGCACCACGGTGCTCGCGCCGTTACCCCGGCCGGGCCTCGGCGGGCCGCGGTCAGCCCGCCATGGCTTCGGCCAGGCGGGCGTCACCGCCGCTGGCGACGGGATCCGGCCTGCCCGGTCCGGGGCCGCTGACGGCGGCCGACACCGGCCGGGAGTTCCAGCTCGGAGCCGATGCGGCGGACGCGGCCAAGATAATGCTCGCATTATTCGATATACTTCGAACAAACTGTACGAGAAAGGTCGAATAGATGGCCTCCCCGCGGGTACTTGACCTCGCCGGCCGGTCGCGGGCCAGGCTGGTCGAGGTGATCGCCACGCCGGTCACGGAGTTCCTGATCGGGCTGGAGACCTTCCAGTTCGCGGAGGCGGCGCACACGCTCGAAGTGGGCCCCGGCTGGTTCGACCGGACGCGGGGGATGACGGGTCCCGACGTGCTCACCGCCCTGTCGCGGCTGGGCCGGATGGGCTGGGGCCTGCTGCAGAGCGCCGCGATCACGGACGGGTGGCCGCCGGAGACCGGCGGGTTCATCGATCACGTTGCCGCCATGCCGGCCGAAGACCTGTGGATGTTGTTCGCGGGGAAGCACGTGCGGCCCTTCGCCGACGGCTTCGCGCCGGAAACGTTCCTGGCCGCCGCCCGCGGCGACCGGGCTGCCCGGGCGCGCCTGGCGGACGCCGACGAGAAGCTGTTCTCCTGCGCCAGCACCAAGAGCGGAATCTGGGACCTCACCGCCGGCGAGGCCCGCGAGCTTTCCGTCGTGGTCCTTCGCGGCTGGCACCGAGACGTGTTCGCGCCCCATGCGGCCGAGGCAACCAAGGTGCTGGAGAGCGATGCCAGGGCCAAGCAGCGGCTGCGCAGCACGATGACCGATGAGGCGCTGATCGAGGCCGCCACGAACGGCCTGATCTATGTCCCGGAACCATGGGTCAGGCGGATCGTCCTCACACCTCATATCGCGATGCGGCCGTGGAACGTGACCTGCGCGCACGACGACACCTACGTGATCTCCTACCCCGTCGCGGACGAAAGCCTGGGCGCCGGTCCCGGCGCGCCGCCCGCTAGCCTGGTCCGCCTGCACAAGGCCCTGGCCGACGAGAAAAGGCTGCGGATCCTGCGCCTCCTGGCGCGGTCCGACATGGGCCTGGCCGAGCTGGCCGAGGCGGTAGGGCTGGCGAAGTCGACCACCCACCACCACACGGTCATCCTGCGCTCGGCGGGCCTGATCCGGTCGAGCACCCGGCTGGAGAACCGCTACAGCCTTCGCCCGGAGGCCGTGGCTGAGGCCGGTTCGGCGCTGCGGGACTTCCTGGAGGCACCGGGACGATGACGCACCCGCAGCAGCCGCGGTCCGGCAGGCCGAGCCTATGGCGCCACCGCGACTTCATGAAGCTCTGGACCGGCGAGACGATCAGCCAGCTGGGCACAGAGGTGACGGTGCTGGCGCTGCCGCTTGCCGCGATCGGGCCGCTGCACGCGACGCCGTTCGAGGTCGGCGTGCTGACCACGGCCGAGTTCCTCCCCTTCATCCTGGTGGGACTGCCCGCGGGCGTGTGGGTGGACCGGCTCCGCCGCCGGCCGATCATGATCGCCGGTGACCTCGGGCGGGCGGCGATCCTCGGTTCGATCCCCCTCGCATACGCGCTGCACGCGCTGCACCTGTGGCATCTGTACATCGCCGCGTTCCTGGCGGGCATCTGCACGGTCCTGTTCGATGTCTCCTACCAGTCGTACCTGCCGTCCCTGGTCGACCGGGATGACCTGGTCGGGGGCAACGCCAAGCTGGAGGCCAGCCGCGCCGGGGCCCAGCTGGCAGGCCCAGCCCTGGGCGGTTTCCTGGTTCAGGTGCTGCGGGCACCGGCCGCGATCCTCGCCGACGCGCTGTCCTACCTGTGGTCGGCGTTCTGGGTGTTCCTGATCCGCACACCCGAGCCGCCGGTGGAGGCCCCGGAGGGGGGGCATCCGCCGATGCGCTCCGACATCAGGAACGGCCTGCGGTACGTGTGGCGCCATCCGCTGCTGCGGCCGATCGCCTTCGCCACCGGGTCGTCGAACCTGTTCGGCTCGATGACCTTCGCGATCCTCGTCCTGTTCGCGGTCCGTGCTCTGCATTTGACGGCGGGCGAGATCGGGCTCGCGTTCGCGATCGGCAACATCGGGTTCCTGGCCGGCGCGGTCCTGGCCCGCAGGATCGCCGACTGGGTGGGGATCGGCCCGGCCATCGTCGGCTCGATCGGGCTGTCCGATCCGGTCTGCCTGCTGCTGCCGGCCGCTACCCGCTCGGACGGCTTCGCGATCTTGTCGGTCACCTGGTTCGTGTTGAGCTTCGGCGGGCTGGCCGTCTACAACATCAACCAGGTGAGCCTGCGGCAGGCCATCACCCCGCTTCGGATGCAGGGGCGGATGAACGCCACCATGCGGTTCATGGTGTGGGGCACCGTGCCGGTCGGGTCATTCGCCGGCGGGGTCCTCGCGAGCAACCTGGGGCTGCGGCCGACCCTCTGGATCGCGGCGATCGGCGGGCTGTTCGCTTTCGTCCCGCCGTTCTTCTCCCCCGTCCGCACGCTCCGCCGCATCCCGGCGGGCGAAGACGAGCCCTCCGGCGAGACCGCCGAGCCGGGGTCGGCCGAATCGCCGGTGCCGCTGTAAGCCTCTAAGCCTGTAAGCCTTACTGGCTCGCTGGCTGCCCGGCGGCGACGTACACGAGCTCGCCCATCGCGCGGTGCCGGCAGAGCGGCTGCTCGCCCGGCTTGTGGTTTTGGGCATGGACGACCACCACGGCTTCCAGGCTGTGCATGCCCGGCGGCAGCGGCGGGCCCGCCAGCTCCAGGCTGACCGGCTGGCCGATCGTGATCGTCCCGCTGGTGGCGGCGATGGGATGGCGGTCGTGGCTGCCCACGGTCCGGGCGGCGACGTCGGCGGTGAAGTCGACGGCACCGGTATCGACACCCCGGATCGGGCTCACCCGCAGCGTCATGCGGGCCGCGGTCGGCTGGCCCGGGTGCCTGAACGTGCCGCGGGTGCCCTTCTCGGCCGGGCCAAGCTCATCGAGGTGTATGGGCGAGGCCCGTGGGGGCTTTGCCTCGGGCGCGCGGGGCGGCCCGGGGTCGAGGCCCGCCTTGCCGCGGATGAGGGTGATGAGCTGCCTGCCGTCCCATCCGGGCCAGTTGTCCTCGGTGTCGGTCTGGAAGTGGCGGACCTTGGTGCGCCGGATCTTGTCGTCGGTGTCGATGAGCAGCTCGACGTGGAAGGTGGCATAGCGCTGATGGCCCTTGGCATCGCCAGGAGCGCTGCCTGCCAGCCGCCGCGCCTGCCCGGCCCAGTCCTGGCTGGCGACCCGCTCCGGCGAGATGCCGACCGCGTCGGCCAGCAGCTCCGTGATCTGTTCCGGGGTAAGCGACGCCAGCTCCCGGTAGCTGTTGACCCCCGCCTCGCCGAGCCGCCTGGCCAGGCTGGGGCCGATGCCGGTGATCTTCTGCAGATCGTCGGCCGTTGGCCGCGGCGGACCGGGCTCGGGGTGGTTGCTCTCGCGCATGCTGCCTCCGGTGTGAAAGCGGTCCTGGACGGCTGGTGCCCGGGGGCGGGACTGAAGCCGTCACACGGCCTGCGCCGCGGCCGGGTGCGCGCTGGCCACGGCGCGGGCCGTGCACCGGACGGGACGGTTAGTTCGACTCCGCCACGGTCACCGTGAACTTGACGGGGCTGGTCTGCGCGTAGCCGACGTTCTCGGTCAGCTTGTCCAGCGACACGCCCTGGGGTGAGTGGTTGATGGCCACGACGAGCTGATACAGACCCGGCTTGACGGTGTTGGCGGGGATGTCGAACCTCGCCGAGTAGTCCTTCTGGCACCCCACGACCTGGATGTTCTTCGTGGCCCCGAGCTGGCCGCCGGTCGGTCCCACGCCGTCGATGTCATCGATGTACAGGGAGACCTGCCAGGTCCCGCCGAGACTGCACAGCGCCGCACCGCTGAGATGCCAGTCGATCCGTACCGCGAAGGGGTCGTCTTCCTCCAGGAGAAGAACGACCTCGTCATTCTCGGTTGGGTCCAGCACATCGAGCCGCGTCACCTTGGCATCGAAGATGCCCTTGATGCCGAAGTCGGTGGCGAAGGTCTGGAAAGAGGTCTGGAACGGTTTCATCGCTGTTTCCTTTCATGTCGCGTTGTTCCAGCTGCAAGGCCACGATGCCGGGCGGGCCTTAAGCGGCATCGCGTGCCCACTTAACGGGCAATCCGGTCAAATTAAGCGGCCGCTCCCGCCCGCACCGGCGACGGGGCCGCGACCGGCGCGGCGGCCAGGTCTCAGACTTCCTCCCGCCGCCGGATGCGGGCCGCCAGCTCGGTGGTCGCCGCGGCGGGCGGCAGCTGGAGCTCGTGGCGGAGCGTGGCGACGCAGAAGTGATACTGGCGGAGGGCGAGCTGCGGCTGGCCCACGCGGCTGTAGCAGCGCATCAGCCGGCGCTGGGCGTCCTCGCGGCAGTTGTCGCAGGCCAGCAGCTTCAGGCAGACGTCAACGCAGCCGTGATAGTCGCCCGCCCCGAAGCGCAGGCCCCCGAGCTGCTCCAGGCAGTCGAGATAGGCGAGGCGCAGGTGCTCCCTGGTCACGTGCGCCCACTCCTCGTAGGGGTCATCGGCCAGGAACTCACCCTGGTAGAGCCCCATCGCGGCCTCCAGGTCCGCCCTGGCCGCGGGCCAGTCCTCGGCGGTCAGGTGCTGGCGGGCAGACTTCAGCCGCTCTTCGAAGACCTCGACGTCAAGCCAGATCTCCAGCGCGGGCTCGATGAAGTAGGTGCTGTCGCTGTGGACCACCACCGCGCGGTCTCCGGCCGCCGCGCGCAGGGACTGGCGAAGCCCGTGGATCGCGACGTTAAGGCTATTGCGGGCGGCGCCGGGGGTGGCGTCGGGCCAGAACACGTTCATCAGCCGTTCACGCCGTACCCTGCTGTGCCGGTGGAAGACGAGGTACTCGAACACCGCCCGGCCCCGCCCCGAGACCCACTTCTCGACCGAGCGGTCGCCGAACACCACCTGCAGCTCACCGAGCAGGTGGACGGTGAGGGTCGGCGGGGCCTCCGGCGCCCGCGTGCTGGCCGCCCGCCCGGCGGCACGCCCGGCCTGGCGTGCCGCAGGCCACACCGCTGGCCGCCGCGCGAAAGCGGCCGGGGCCGCCGGATGGGCGGGGGCCTGGGCGCCGTTCACCACGCCCGCCCGGCGAAGGGCAGGCAGGCGGCACCACCAGCGGGGCCGCTTCAAGCCCTTGGATTCCATGCGGTCGAACCCCCCACACAGAAGAAGGGCAAGGGGGGTGTCCTGATACACGCGGCCGTGCGGCGTCAGCGGGGCCGCGAACCCACCGGCCGGGGCCGCGGCCTGCCGGTCAGGACGGCCGCCGGGGCGGCAGGGGATAAGGCCCTAGCGCGGCAAGCCCTGCCGTGTCCACCGTCCCCTCTCGCTAGTGCGGTGGCCACATACCTTTGCCGGGCCGCCCCAGTGCACCGGCCAGGCATAGTGCCATCGGCCGACCCGGTGGATGTTGGTGGACAACCCACTAGCTTCGCTACCGGTTCTTGCGCTCTCTAGGGGGGGAGAGCGGCTACCCGGCGAAGCGCTGCCGTCGATTAACGCGCTGGCCAGCCAATATGAGGTCTCGCTGTCAACCACCGCCCGCGCGGTGGCAGTCCTGGCCGATGAAGGCCGGGTGAACGCGGCTCCCGGTTGGGGCACACTCGTGGCCGGGGCACAGCCTGACCAGGCTAAATGTGATTGGGAACCTGACATCTACCACGAGTGCGTGAAGATGATCCGGTACGGGGGTGTCGTCGCCAACGCCAACCCCGAGCAGGCAGAACCTGGTGGGAAGTGACTCGCCAGCAGCGCGTCCTTGCTGCCAGTCGCTGACGGTCACGCTGGCGGCGTGGTGTGGGCAGCCTTGGTTACGGTGGGCACCTTGCGTGGTGATGTCGGCGTGGCAGACCGCGACTGCCGCATCCCGCCGGCAGAATCGGCGATGACACCAGCGCTGGAGGGCCCGTGGGCGAGCTGACTTCCGTGGAGATCTGCGCTGGGGCCGGCGGCCAGGCGCTCGGGCTCGAACAGGCCGGCTTCATGCACGAGGCCGCGGTCGAGCTTGACGCCGACGCCTGCGAGACGCTGCGGCGCAACCGGGGCTCCGAGTGGAAGATCATCGAGGACGACGTGGCCAACGTGGACGGGCACGCGTTCCGCGGGGTTGACCTGGTGGCCGGCGGCGTGCCCTGTCCCCCGTTTTCCATCGCCGGCAAGCAGCTGGGGCGAGACGATGAGCGGGACCTGTTCCCGCAGGCGCTCCGCCTCGTCGAAGAGGCCGGCCCGCGCGCCGTCCTGCTGGAGAACGTCCGCGGACTCGGCACGGCGAGGTTTGACGGCTACCGGGCGCAGGTTCTCGGCCGGCTGGCGGCCATGGGGTACCAGACCTGGTGGGATCTCGTTCATGCCAGCGACCACGGGGTCCCCCAGCTGCGGCCGCGTTTCGTGCTGATCGCGATGCGGCAGCCGTGGGCGTCGGCGTTCCGGTGGCCCGGGCCGCTGGCCCAGCGGCCCCCGACCGTGGGCGAGGTGCTGCGCGACCTGATGGCGTCGGCTGGGTGGCCGGACGCTGATGCCTGGGCGCACCGGGCCGCGGGGATCGCCCCGACCATCGTCGGCGGCAGCAAAAAGCACGGCGGGCCTGACCTGGGCCCGACCCGCGCTCGCGCCGCGTGGCGGGAGCTCGGCGTGGACGGGCTTGGCATAGCCGATGACCCTCCCGGGCCAGCGTTCGCGGCCGGGCAGATGCCCAAGCTGACCGTCCGGATGGTGGCCCGGCTGCAGGGGTTCCCCGATGCCTGGCAGATCACCGGGCGCAAGACGGCCGCCTACCGCCAGGTCGGAAACGCCTTCCCACCACCGGTGGCCAAGGCACTGGGCACGGCGATCGTCAGCGCCCTCCTGGTCAAGCTGCCAGAGGCCACCCGCAACCCGGTTCAGCATGCGGCACCGGGTCCAAGCCCCCATGGGGCGAGGCGGGCTCCTGGCTAAGGAAGCGCCGGAACGGGGAACATCCGCGCGAAGCGCTCGGCGAGGCGGCGGTCGCCGCCGATCGCCAGGCGGCCGTCGTGCTCGGCGCCGGTGATCGGCTCGCGCCCGAAGGCGACCGAGCGCAGCGTCGCGACATCGGTGTGGAGGGTGACGTCGGGGTGCTCGGTGCGGGTGCGGGAGATATCGATCGAGCCACCGGCCACCGTCACGCGGAACCAGTCGCCGTCGACGCACAGCGCGAACGTGGCGTTGGCGTCGGCGGCGGCCGGGTCGAAAACGGTCTTGAGGGCAAGGAGCAGGGCGCTGACGCTAAGCTCGCCGGACGCGATCACCGGCTCCTGGCTGCCCCAGCGGCCCAGCTCGAGAAGGACCGGCTCGAGGGCGCGGCCGCGGCCGGTGAGCTCGTAGACCGCGACGCTCGAGGGCGGGTCGAGCACGTAACGACGGACGACACCGGCGTCTTCGAGCTCCCGGAGCCGCTGCGAAAGGACGTTCGGGCTGACCCCGTGCAGGCCACCGCGCAGCTGGAAGAACCGCTTCGGCCCGAAGATCAGCTCGCGGACGACAAGCAGCGCCCACCGGTCGCCGATGATGTCGAGCGCGCGGGCGATCCCGCAGGGGTCGTCGTAGCGGCGGGCGGTCGGCATGACGTCGATTCTACCTACTGCGGTTGTGTTTTAATAACGCCTGATCCTAATATAGGACTATGAATTCTCCAGCAAGCGCCGGGCGGCCGCCGGACGGCCGGGCCGGGCGGCGCCGCACCTTCGTCCTGATCCCGGGCGCCGGCGGCGCCGCCTGGTACTGGCACCGCGTGGTCCCGCTGCTGCGGGCGGCAGGTCACGAGGCGATCGCCGTTGACCTGCCCGGCGACGACCCCGCCGCTGGCCTGCCCGAGTACACCCGCCTGGCCGCCGGCGCGATAAGCGGCCGCGGCAACGTGGTGCTTGTCGCCCAGTCGCTTGGCGGGTTCACCGCGCCGCTGGTCGCCGCGAAGGCCGGCGTAACCGCCATCGTCTTCGTGAACGCGATGATCCCCGCGCCCGGTGAGACCCCCGGTGCGTGGTGGGACAACACCGGATGGGCGAAGGCAAAGGAGGCCGCGGCCGAGCGCGGTGGCTACGGCACGGAGTTCGACCTGGCCGTCTACTTCCTCCACGATGTCCCCCCGGAGGTCGCCGCGGCGGGTGAGCCGTACCAGCGGCCCGAGGCCGATGTGGTGTTCGGGTCGGTGTGTGATTTCGGCGCGTGGCCGGCCCTCCCGATCCGGGCGGTGGCCGGAGCGGACGACCGGTTTTTCCCGGCCGAGTTTCAGCGGAGCCTGGCGCGTGACCGGCTTGGCATCGAGGCGGATGTCCTGCCGGGCGGCCACCTGATCGCGCTCTCGCGGCCGGACTCGCTCGCGCGCTACCTCCTCGCCGCCTGACCGGCGCCGCTCCGAAGCGGCCCCGCGGTGGGGACGCGCCGAGGGGTAGGGTGCGGGGGTGACCTGGTCGGCCTACGGCGCGTTCCTCGCCTTCGCGGTCGTCCTGGTGCTGATCCCGGGCCCGGATTTCGCAGTGGTGACGAAGAACGCCCTGGCCGGGGGGCGGCGCCAGGGCCGGTGGACGGCCGCCGGGGTGTGCGCGTCGAACACGGTGCAGGGCTCGGTGGCGGCCAGCGGGCTCAGCGTGCTGATCGTGCGGGCTCAGCCGGTGTTCGAGGCGATCAAGTGGGCCGGCGTCTGCTACCTGGCCATCCTCGGGTTCCAGGCCCTCCGCTCAGCGATCCGGGGCCACTACCCGCCGCTCGCGGACGACGGCGCCAGGCGCGCCCGCGCCGTGGTCACCGGGTTGCGGCAGGGCTTCCTGTCCAACATCACCAACCCGAAGGTGCTGTTCTTCTATCTCGCGGTGCTTCCGCAGTTCCTGCGGCCCGGCGCGGCACCGGGGTGGCTGCTGGCCTTTGCCTGGAGTCACGCCCTGCTGTCGCTGCTGTACCTGCTTGGGGTCAGCGCCGGGCTGCACCGGGTGCGGCGGCTGCTGTCGCGCCGCCGGGTCCGCCGCGCGCTCAACGCGACAACGGGCACTGTGCTGCTCGCCTTCAGCGCCCGGCTGGCCGCCGAGCACGGCTGATCCGCCCCCGGCAGGCCACCCCGGCCGGCCGGGCCTGGAAGCCGCCGTCACCGGCCCAGCAGTTCCACGCGGAGGATGGCGCGGCAGCTGTCGATCCCGGCCACTACCGTGCAGGACCACCTGAAATCCATCTTCGCAAGACCGGCGTCCGCAGCCGCCGTGGGCTCGTCAGCCCGATCTTCGTGGAGGACTACGCGCCCCGCCTCGGGCAACCATCCGATCCACACGGCCCGTCTCAGCAGCCACCGAGCTTTGATGACCCGTCTGGGTGGCAGACGGCGGTAGGGTCACGTTGCGGGTGCAGGAGGTCCACGGGATGAAAAGGTTGCTGACGCTGACGGCGGGCGCACTAGCCGCGCTGTGGCTGTTCCCCTTCCAGGCAAGCGCCAGCACGCTCGTGGATTGCCTGGCCAAGCAGCACGTCTGCGTCAGCAGCAGCGGCCACGCTTTGCTCTCCCAGGCCCAGCAGTCCACGCTGGAGCGGCAGATCGGCGGCGATGACATCTACCTGGTGGTCGCCGCGTCCGGCCCGTCGGGCTACAACGGCGCGATGACCCAGATCATCAGGGCGCTAAACGGGCACGGGCAGTACACGGTCGGCTTCCTGGACAGCCGGCTCCGCCACTTCGGCGCCTACAACAAGGGAATGCTGCCGCCGCACGGCGCGGCCGAAATCGCAACCTCCGTGGTCCAGCAGCATCAGGCGGACCAGAACATCTTCGCGGCGCTGACCGAGTTCGTGACCGACGTGCAGCACCAGGCAAGCGCGGGCGCCAGCGGCGGGGGCTCGGGCGGCGGAGTCTCCAGCGGCGCGGTCAGCGCGCCGTCGCACGCGCTGCGGAACGCACTGATCATCCTCGGGGTCATCCTTGTGATCGCCCTACTTGGCTTCTTCGTGATCTGGCGCCCCATACGAAAGCGCCGGCAACGGGAGCTGAGGGATGCCAAGCTGGCCGCCCAGGACGACTTGATCGCGCTCAGCGATAGGCTCACCGACCGCCACGCCGACGTCTCCATCCAGAACAACGCGGAGGCGGCTGAGGAACAAAGCGCGGCGCTGACCGCCTACGAGCGGGGCACGGCGGCCCTCGACGCGGCCAGGCGGGCGAAGGATATGGGCGCGGTCAGCCGGGCGATCGCCGAGGGGCAGTACCATCTGGCATGCGCGGACGCCCTTGCCGCCGGCCAGCCGAGGCCGGACCGGCGCCCGTCGTGCTTCTTCGACCCGCGGCATGGCATGTCGGTGCGCGATGTCTATTGGACGCCTTCCAGCGGCGGGCCCGGCCGCACCGTCCCGGCCTGCTCGGCCTGCGCGCACAAGGTCGACCAGGGCATCGAGCCCGAGATACGCAACGTCGAGGTCAACGGCGCACCGGTCAGCTACGTCAACGCCGGCTTCGCCCCGGCGTACTGGGGCGGCTTCGGCTTCGGCCCCGGCCTGTTCACCGGGTTTCTGCTCGGAGAGGCGCTCTCGCCCTTTGCCTTCGGCGGCGGTTACTACGGTGGTGACGGGGACTATTACGGGAACGGAGATCCCGGCGGCGGGGACTACGGCGGGGGCGACTTCGGCAACGGGGACTACGGCGGTGGGGACTTCGGCGGCGATTACGGCGGCGGGGACTTCGGCGGAGGCGATTACGGCGGAGGCGACTTCGGCGGCGGGGATTTCGGTGGCGGCGGGGACTTCTCGTAGCTGGCTCCGGCGTGGGCCAGCCCGGGCGAGGCCGCGTCCTGATCACCAGGTGCCCCGGTCTGCTCGTCGCCCGCGTCGCGGGCGTGAAGCTGCTCGGCAAGGACGACCTTGAGCCCGGCCGCGATCGGGATCGCCATCAGGGCACCCACCAGGCCCAGGACCGTGCCACCGATCAGGCCTGCCAGCAGCACCGCCGCCGCGCTCAGGCTGACTGTGTGCCGCAGAATCCGCGGCGCGATGAGGTAGTTCTCGAGCTGCTGGTAGGCCACGAAGAAGATGGCCACGAGCACCGTGGTCGGCCACAGGTCGGTGGAGATCAGCGCGACGAGCACGCAGACCACGGCGCCAAGCGTCGCGCCGATCATCGGGATCAGATCACACAGCGCCACCACGAACGCCAGGGGCACCGCGAACGGCACCCCGAGCGCCGTGAAGACGGCGAACGTTGCCAGGCCGGCGGCAAGGGAAATCAGCAGGTTACCGATCATGTAGGCGCCGACCTTGTCGACCATCACATCGGCGATCTGGCCGAACCGCGCCCGGTGAGCCCGCGGGAACAGCCGCAGCACGCCGTGCCGCAGGCGGGGCAGGTCGGCCATGAAGTAGATGGTGAGAACCACCACCGTCAGCGTCGAGAACAGCGCCCCGAACAGGCGGCGGGTGAACCCCAGCAGCCCGCCACCGAGCCGGCCGGGGAGGCTGGCGAGCAGGCCCTGGACCCGGTTGGTCAGGTGGTAGCGGTCGCTCAGCGCGCGGAAGCGGGCCGAGCGCTCCTGGAGCGTTGCGAGGTAACCGGGGAAGTCGTGCACCAGGGCCTGGAACTGGTGGACCATCGCCGGGATGACCGACACCAGGAAGGCCGCCACCAGGCCAGCAGCTATGAGGAAGATCACCAGAACGGCCAGCCCGCGCCGCATGCCCCTGCGGGTCAGCACGCGCACGGCCGGGTCCAGGCTGATCGCCACGAACAGCGCGATGACCACCCGGACAAGCACCGCACGGGTGGTGTAGACGGCGGCGGCCGCGGCGAGAACGGCGAGGGCGCCCAGGCTCACATAGATTCCCCACCGGAACATCGTCATCGGGCGCACGCGAGGCTCCGCGTCGGCCCCAAGCTGGGGCGCTGACCCGCCGGCCCCCGTGACCGCCGCGCTCTGCTGTCGCGTGAGCGGGCGTCCCGCGCCTTCGCGCCCCGGATCATCAGCACCGTCACGCCGCGCCACCATCGCCTGATGCGGCCGTCCCGCCGTGCTTGGCGATGGGCGTTCCACCGGTGCGCTCCTCTCGGGGGCGGCATGCCGGCGGGGCCCAGGGCCGGCGCCTGGCCGCAACGGCGGCACCGTCTTACTTCCAGCACCTTGTGGAGGCGCGGTGGAGCCGGTATGGAGATCCCATGGCCGCCGGGCCGGTCAGTGCCTGAGTACGGCCGCCCGGCGGTCTTCGGGATCGCCGGGTAGGGGAGGATCCTGCCATGACAGACTCCCGGCCGGCAGCTTCGCCGTTTGCGGGCAGCACCGTGTGGGCGCGGGCCAAGCAGACGCCGCTGCGGCAGTTCCTGCGCACCGAGACCGGCAGCGCCGCGGTACTGCTTGGCGCCACGGTGGCGGCGCTGATCTGGGCCAACGCCGGCTCGTCCTCGTATGAGGCGCTGTGGGCGACCCGGCTGTCGATAACCATCGGCAGCTCCGGCGTGTCGCAGGATCTCGGTGATTGGATCAACAGCGGGCTGATGACGTTCTTCTTCCTGGTGGTCGGGCTGGAAGCGCGCCGTGAGTTCGACATGGGAGAACTGCGCCAGCGGAGCCGGCTCGCGCTCCCGGTGCTGGCCGGGGCCGGCGGGATGATCCTGCCGATCGTGATCTACCTCGCCATCAACGCAGGCCTGCCGTCGGCCCGCGGCTGGGGCACTGCGATGTCCACCGACACGGCGTTCGCGCTCGGCATGCTCGCCCTGGTCGGCCGGAGGCTGCCGAGCCGGGTGCGCATCTACCTGCTGACCTTCTCGGTCGTCGACGACCTGGCCGCGCTCGCCGTCATCGCCTTCGCCTACAGCGGCCAGATCAGGCTCGATGCCCTGCTGGCCGGGGTGGGCCTTCTGGCCGTGATCGCGCTGACCCGGGCCTGGGCCCTGCGCAGCGGGCCGGCCTACTTTGTCCTTGGGCTAGCGGCATGGGTGGCGTTCTTCAAGTCCGGAGTGGACCCGGTGGTTGTCGGCCTGGTGATGGGCCTGCTCGCCTTCGCCCGCCCGGCGGCGCGCAGCGACCTGGAACTCGCCACGGACGCGTTCCGGGAGTTCCGCGAGCAGCCGACGCCCGAGTTCGCCCGCTCGGCACGCGAGGTCGTGCGGACGGCGCTGTCGCCCAACGACCGGCTGCAGCAGATCTTCCACGTGCCGACCAGCTACGTGATCGTGCCGCTGTTCGCGCTCGCGAACGCGGGTGTCGAGGTGAGCGGGCGTTTCCTGGCACACGCCTTCACCACGCCGATCACGCTGGGGATCCTCGCGGGCTACGTGCTCGGCAAGCCCGCAGGCACCGGGGGCGCCGCCTGGCTCGTGAGCCGGGTCACCCGGGGCCGGGTGTGCCCGCCGGTCGGCTGGGCCGCCGTGGCCGGCGTCGGGGCAATCGCTGGCATCGGGTTCACGGTGTCCCTGCTGATCGCCTCGCTCGCCTTCCACGGTGCGGCGCTCAGCGAGGCCAAGGTCGGCATCCTCTCCGCCGCGCTGACCGCGTCGGCGCTCGGCTGGGCAATCTTCCGAGTCATCGCATTGCTGCCGCACCGGATGCGCATCCGGGCGCTGCTAGGCACCGCCGACATCATCACCGACCTGGCCGTACCCGTCGACTCGCAGCGCGATCACATCCGTGGGCCGCACAAGGCCCCGGTCACGGTGGTTGAGTACGGCGATTTCGAGTGCCCCTACTGCGGCCAGGCGGAACCCGTCGTCCGCGAACTGCTGGCCGACATCGGTGACCTCCGTTACGTGTGGCGGCATCTGCCGCTGAGCGATGTCCACCCCAACGCCCAGCGCGCGGCCGAAGCCGCCGAGGCCGCGGCGAACCAGGGGGCGTTCTGGGAGATGCACGACCTGCTGCTAGGGCGCCAGGATGCGCTCGCCCCGCGCAACCTGATCGGGTATGCAACCGAGCTTGGCCTTAATGTGGAGCGGTTCATCAGGGATCTCCGCGAGCACAGCGGTGGCGACCGGGTCGCCGAGGACGTGGACTCCGCCGACCTCTCAAGCGTGTCAGGCACACCGACGTTCTTCATCAACGGCGCACGCCACTACGGCGCCTACGACATCGGCACGCTCACCGCCGCGGTCAAGGCCGCCCGGGCGCGGGCCCTGATCAGCTCCCCCTCCTGATTGGTCACACCGGGGAGCGCGCGGCAAGAAACACCACGGCCGGACCCGCCACCCCGCCAG
>Ga0126378_10001989_pt1 | contig 15156 bp, 7 predicted proteins | sample PanSoiMetPlot_23_FD_92587 | JGI IMG/M metagenome (GOLD analysis project Ga0126378, IMG submission 92587) | Tropical forest soil microbial communities from Panama - MetaG Plot_23 | ecosystem: Environmental > Terrestrial > Soil > Tropical forest > Bulk soil | place: Panama | collected 2016-02-17 | reverse complement strand
TTCCAGATTTACCGTGAAGCACTCAACAACATAAAAAAGCATGCCAAGGCTTCCCATGTCGTGGTAAAACTGTCCCAAGACGACAGCCGTCTAGTACTTGTAGTAGATGACAACGGCGAAGGTTTCAGTTTTGCCGGTAGATTTACTGCCGACGAATTGGATCGTCTGAGATTGGGTCCCATTTCCATCAAGGAGCGCTCGCGTACCGTGGGTGGGGTTTTGACCGTCGAGTCAAATCCAGGGCATGGGGCGCGTCTGACGATCGAAGTTCCGCTTGGCTAATATGGCAAAAACTACGACAAAGCAGCAGATACGGGTACTACTAGCCGATGACCACGCCATCTTTCGCGATGGTCTGCGCAAACTTCTTGATTCCGATGAAGACATCGCCATCGTTGGTGAAGCGCAGAATGGCGTCGAGTGCATCAAGCTCCTTTCGAAGCTGAAGCCGGATATTCTTTTGCTCGATCTTCGCATGCCGGACAAGGACGGCCTCGCCGTTCTTGAAGAAGTCAATTTCGATACGTTGCCCACGCGCGTCGTTGTTCTCACCGCCGCTGAAGACGATCGCGATGTGGTTCGCGCCATGCGCCTCGGCGCCCGCGGTGTCGTTTTGAAACAGTCAGCTACCGATCTTCTCGTCAAGAGCATTCACCGCGTGCACGCTGGCGAAATCTGGCTCGACAATCGCATGACCGCTGAAGTCATGAAAGCCTTCTCAAAATCTTCAGAGGCCGGCCCGCGCCGTGAAAAGCCTTTGCTCAGCGACCGCGAAAAAGAAATCGTTCAGCTTGTCGCGCAAGGCTTCCGCAACAAGGAGATCGGCGAAAAGCTTTTCATCTCCGAGCAAACGGTCAAGAATCATCTTCACAATATTTTTGACAAGCTCGGCGTTTCCGACCGCCTCGAACTCGCGTTGTATGCCATCCACCACAGGCTCATCGATCAATCCTAATTGCATCCCGGTTCTTTACCGGGACGCCATCGACCACCACCTAATCGACCAGTCGTAACGCGGCTCGCCGCAGAAACCTGTCATTTCGAACGGAGCAGGCCGACAGCTTTCTTCCGCGTTCGCTCCTACGAACGCGTCGGTTTGCGCAGTGAGAAATCTCTCTTCGTCCTTTCGAACCCCCAGCGTGGAGTCTCCGCTTATCTAGCGAGTTTCGAATTTCGATTTTCTAATTTCCATATTCCAATTTCGATTTTCCCGCGCCTCTAACTTTCGACGACCTAGCCGTTCGTTCGTGGCTGTCTAATAGTTGACCAGTTATAGTTACTAATTGATAATCACTTGCCGGAGGAACCCTTGATCCGTGGTATACTCCCCCCGCTCGTTGTGGTGTATTAGCCTTCGACCACGTTCACTCCTCGGAGCCTCCGCTCAGAAAGCTTGCGAGCCTGTGAGCTTCTCCCAGTAGCCGAAGGCCTTCAGAACGTCCGATCCAAAGCTTGCGTGGGGTCATCCATGCGCCTCTTGAAACTCGGCTTGTACGTCCTGTTCTTTTCGTGTCTTCTCCTTGTGCTCGGCCCGAGTGTATCCGCACAAGAAGACGCTGCGCCTTCCTCTCGTGCCTCCACGCCGACAAAGAAAAGTCCAGTGGCGAAGCAACTCCCACCAACTTCGCAATCGTCAGACGTTGAGTCTCAATCCTCTCTTGGCAGCTCTCCAGAGGTTCGCGACGATGCGGACGTGATTCGCAAGCGCGCCGAATGGTTCTACAAGCAGCGCAGTTCCGCGAACGGTCATATTCCTGCCGGCGCGCGCCTCAAAGCCTTCCAGCACATGCAGCGCATGATGGTCGCCGAAGGCAAACTCGTTCTTCGCCCCGATGGTTCTTACGCCGAAGTCGCTCCCCAATCTTCCGCCTCGCCGCTGAGCCCCGTTACGTCCACATGGACTTCGATTGGCCCTACTCCCACAACCGGCGGCTTTTTTTCTCCCGTTACCGGTCGCATCACCACGATTGCCGTTGATCCTTCTGACGCCACTGGGAACACCGTTCTGATTGGCGGCGCTATGGGCGGAATTTGGCGCACCACGGATGGCGGCACAACCTGGACCGCCGTGGGCGATCAAAACGCTTCGCTCGCCATGGGCTCCATTGCATTCGCTCCCTCAAGTCCATCCACCGTTTATGCCGCCACAGGAGAATCGGAGTCCGTCGCATACGACATTTACTACGGCGCGGGGGTTCTGAAATCAACGGATGGCGGACAGACCTGGACTCAGACCTGCAAATCCCCTGGCCCTTCTTGTCCTTTCATCGGTCCCTACAACAACATAACGCCGTTCGGCTACTTCACTCTCGGGGGCACGCGCATTACCTATATTGCTGTGAACCCCACGAACCCTCAAATGATCCTCGTCGCCGCGCAAACTCAGTTTGCCCAAGGGACCACCGAAGGTGTCTATTGCTCCGACAATGGTGGCACCACTTGGAGCAACATCCTGGCGGACCAGCTCTCTAGTTTCGTGGGGTTTGCTTCCCCTACAGTTGCATACGCGGCTCTTGGCAATCCCTTCGGCAGGCAACAGCTTCCGAACGGCAATGGCATCTATAAGGCAACTTCCATCGGTTCGCTCTGCTCAACAATTCACCTTAATCTCGTGAACGGTTCCGGTTTGCCTCCGCAATCCAGCATGGGCCGGATCGATATCGGCATCGCCCCCAGCGACGCCTCCGGAAACACGGTCTACGCCTCCATTGCGGATGCTTCTATCGATCCACTTACCGGCTTCCTGCGTGCATCCCGCCCGAATCTCGGCGTCTTCAAGACTATCAACGGCGGCACTTCTTGGACGCAGACCACGGCGCTCGATATCTGCCATTTTCAATGCTGGTACGACAATGTGGTTAAGGTCGATCCAAACAATTCAAGCATCGCGTTTTTCGGCGGTGGTGCCGTCCGCGATTCTAGCGGAAATCCTTCCTGGGTTGTTCGCACGGAGGACGGTGGGACAACTTGGTCTTCCGTCATTCCCAGTCTTCCGCCTAGTAGCTCTGGCGTTCCTCATGTTGACAATCACGCAATGGCTTTTTTCAAGGCGACTTCGGGCGCATTCGCTGGAAAAGTCCGCATGTACCTCGGGAACGATGGTGGCATATGGCGCACCGACGACGCCGAGACTTCGACCATTTCTTGGGCCAATCTCAACAATCATTCCCTCACGCTTACGCAGTTCTATCCCTCCATTTCAATTCATGCGACCGCGCCCTCTATGGCCTTTGGCGGCACACAGGACAATGGCAGCCAGAATTACCAGGGGCCCAGCGTGAGTTGGACGGACAATCAGCTTTGCGGCGACGGCGCATCGACTGCAACTGACACCGTAGTTCCCAGCACCGTTTACATCGGCTGCGCGACGGGCGCTCCCATCAACGCCTCCTATCAAAACGGCGCGATCGGGACTTTCTTCCCCGCAGTCAATGGAATCAATCTAAACGACTTCGCAAACTTCATTCCCCCGCTTGCCTCCGATCCCAGCAGCGCAAACACGGTCTACTTCGGCACCACCAAGGTCTATCAATCCACCGACGCTGGCAACACGTGGCTTCCTATTTCTAATGACTTGGTAGGCGGCCCCGACTCTCTTGTTGCGCTCGCCGTCGCGCCCACAAATCCCAGCGTCGTCTACGTTGGAGCCAACGTGGGTGCGAACAACGGAGTCCTCACGGGGCTGGTTTTTGTATCCACCAACGTTGCTCCGGGGAACTTTACAAACTTCTTTCAAGTTACCGGGCAGGGTAGTCTTCCGCCGCGTGCCTTGACGGCCATCGCCGTTGATCCCGCTGATGCTACAGGCAAAACCGCATACGTCACCTTCTCAGGCTTTTCTTTCGTCGTCAATACGCCGACCTTTAGCGTTAACGACCCAACCGGCCATATCTTCAAAACGACCGATGGTGGCGCAACCTGGAAGGACGTGAGCTGCTCCGTCGCTGTTTGCACCACTCCTGCAGCGAGCGATCTTCCCAATACTCCTGTAAACGACCTGGTGGTCGATCCCGATCTAGCTAACATCATTTATGCCGCAACTGATGAAGGTGTTTTCGTCGGCGACTGCACGGCCGCTCCCTGCAATTGGAGCACTCTCAGCACTGGCCTCCCCCATGTCGTTGTTCTTTCGTTGCGGCTTCACGAACCGTCGCGCACTCTCCGCGCTGCATCGCACGGCCGCGGTGCGTGGGACATTAATCTGAACAATTTTTCTTTCACCGGGCCGCACATCTCCTCGATTTCTCCGCCATCCGTAAATGCCGGCACGAGCACCGCCCTTACTCTCACCGTGAACGGCAGCGGCTTGACCAACGGCTCCGTTCAGTGGAACGGCTCTGCCTCAAATGTCACGACGACGCAGGTTTCTGACACGAAATTGACCGCATCGATCGCGGCATCCTTGCTGGCCACAGCAGGTACGCCAAAGATCACCGTTGTGGTGGGGACTCAAGCGAGTAATGTAATGACCTTTGCAGTTCTTGCCAGCATACCAACAATCACTAGCATCACGCCGTCAAGCACACCTGTGCAGTCAAATCCCACAACGCCCATGCCAATTCAGTTGACGGGAACAAATTTCGCAGCCAGCGCGAGAGTTCTTTTCAACGGCGCTCAGAACGGCATCACCGTCGCGGCCCCCACTGCTGGCTGCCCGCTACCAACCTGCCTTGCCGCTACGCTTCCCGCCGCTCTGCTCGGTCCCTTTGGAAGCACCAACGACATCGCGGTTTTGAACCTACCTCCGGGCGGCGGTCAATCAAAGCCTTTCGCATTTAAGGTCGCGGCCCCGCCGCCGCCCAACGACAACTTCGCGAACGCCATCGCAATCAATCCGTTTACCTTTGGTGATGTACAGGATTCCTCCGGTGCCACGACTGAAACTGCCGATCCCACGCCCCCATGCGCCCACCAGTACACCGTTGCCCAGGGAAACACCGGCGGGCAACCGAACGGTCGCTATAACACAATCTGGTACCAGTTCGCAGCACCCGTTTCCGCGAATCTTAACGTCGACACCATCGGCAGCAGCTATGACACCGTTCTTTCCATCTGGACCGGGACCCAGGGCAACCTCACCAACGTGGCCTGCAACGACGACATAAATCCTGGGATCGTAATTCAATCTCAGCTTCAAAACGTACCGCTAACCGCAGGAACCACCTACTACATCATGGTCAGCTCCTTTGGTCCCCCCGACCCCAATCCCATTGCCCTCGGCGGTGACAGCCTTCTGCATTTCTCCTTTAATGGTGGCTTGACCCCTGCTCCCACGATCACGTCGGTCTCTCCAACAAGTGCCAGTTCCGGTGGAACAGCGTTCACACTCACCGTTAACGGCTCCAACTTTATCAACGGGGCGATCGTCGATTTCAACAACACCGCCACAGGCTTCGGCACAGCATTGACCACAACTTTCGTAAGTTCCACGCAACTCACGACTACCGTTCCAGCCTCCACATTTGCGTTGCCCGGTCCTTATACCGTCAACGTACTAAATCCACTCCCGACCGTAGGACCCTCCAATTTCGTGAGCTTCACCGTCAACCTGGGCACCTACCCGGTTCCTACCCTAAGCTCTATCTCCCCCACAACGGCTATTGCAGGCTCTCTGCCGTTCCAATTGATTGCCACGGGCTCCAACTTCGCGCCCGGTGCTATCCTCAACTTCAATGGCGTTGCTCAGACGACTTCAGTCGCCCCCAGCGCGCAGAACGCATACGCCACCATCTCAACCGCTTCTATCAGCACACCCGGCACCGTTCAAGTCACGGTGAGCAATCCTTCGCCCGGTGGCGGCTCCTCCGCGCCACAGCCCTTCGTCATCACCCAGCCCACAGTGGTTCCCAACATCATCTCTCTGAATCCACCAACCGTCCCGGCGGGTCTTCCCACTGCTCTCACCATTAACGGCACTGCCTTTGTGCAGGGCGCGGTCGTTGTGAGTGGCAGTGGCTTTTTCCCGACCACCACGTTTGTTAGCACGACCCAACTCTTCGTTCCGAATTTCGAGGTGGACGCCGTGGGCAATTTCCCCATCTACGTCGTTGACCCTCCGCCTGCTGGCACTTCCACAGCCTTCAACGTTCCCGTTACTCAGCCCCCTCCTCCGGCGATTTCTTCGATCAGCCCAACAAGTGCTCCAGTTAATTCTTCGCCGACTCTCACGATCACGGGGACTAACTTCCAGAACGGGGCCAGTATAATGTTAAACAATTCGAATTTCCCCGCCGTCTTCACGAGTCCCACTCTACTCACTACAACGATTTCTCTGGGAGGCGTCGCCGCAGGCACTTATCCGCTCGTGGTAGTCAATCACATTCCGTCCCCCACTCCCTCTGCTCCAGTCAATTTCACTGTGACTCCGCCGCCGGACTTCTCGGTCACTTCTTCGGGCACCACGACCACGACCGTCAACGCCGGCACCAACGCCATGTTCACCAACGCCATTACCGTTGCTGCGCTCAATGGCTTTAATGCTCAGGTCGATTTGTCGTGCACTCTGCCCACAACTGCAACAGCCACGACGTGCGCGGTCAGTCCGAATACGTTCGCCATGGGAAGCGGCACTGCAAGTGTCACCGTGACCACCACCAAGCGTGGTCTTATGCCGCCATCTCTCCCGCTTGGCCGTTTGCGCTTCCAGCCGCAGTGGACACCGCTCTTCCTTGTTTCCGTGATGCTGGCGATCCTGCTCTTGCGCTTTGCTCGCACGCGGCGGCGACGCCTCGCAGGCGCGCTGCCTTTCGCGGTGCTTGCGCTCTTCCTCGTCCTTCAAGCCATGGGCTGCGGAGGCGGAGGTTACACCTCACCACCGCCACCAACGGGCACTCCCGCTGGCACTTACACCGTCACCGTGACCGGCACATCTGGAAACACAACGCACACCGCGACCCTCACGCTGACTGTGAACTGAGAGCCGTCTTATGGATGCGCTTTGCGTGGTTCCGTTGTGAACCTCAGCGGCCGGCGTCTACCTCGACCTTGTTGGGCCGTCTCTGCGTTATCATTTACCCGACACAACGATGAGCAGCCCAGCCACGCCCGCCGCTCCAAGCTTTGACGCGCATCATGCGCCCGCTCGCGAAATCATCGACAAGTGTGTTCACTGCGGCTTCTGTCTTCCAGTTTGTCCCACCTACGTTCTCTGGGGGCAGGAAATGGACTCGCCTCGAGGCCGCATCTACTTGATGAAGCTTGCGGCCGATGGCGCATCGCAAATGACTCCCGCCTGGGTCAGCCATTTCGACACTTGCCTCGGATGCATGGCCTGCATGACCGCGTGCCCTTCGGGCGTGGACTACGGCAAACTGATCGAAGCCACCCGCGCGCAGATCGAGCGCAACACCTCTCGCTCGCCGTCCGAGAAACGCCATCGCCGTTTTCTCTTCGAGAACTTCACGCGGCTCGAACGCCTTCGCCTCTTGCGCGCGCCGCTTCTCGCCTACCAAAAATCCGGCTTGCAAGCCGTCGCGCGCGGCCTGGGCCTGACAAACCTTCTCCCGAAAAAATGGCAGACCATGGAATCGCTGCTGCCAAATCTTGCCCCTCAAGAAACCGTTCCCGAATTCACTGCCGCCGTTGGCGCCAAGCGCCGCCGCGTCGGCTTGCTTCTCGGCTGCGTACAGCGTGAATTTTTCTCGCATGTCAACGCAGCCACTGTCCGCGTGCTCGCCGCCGAGGGCTGCGAAGTTGTTGCTCCGCAAGCGCAATCCTGCTGCGGCGCTCTTCTCGTGCATGCTGGCGAAGAAGCTGGCGCAATCGATCTCGCCAAGAAAACAATCGATGCCTTCGAGCAGGCAAACGTGGACACGATCGTCACCAACGCCGCGGGCTGCGGCTCCAATGTAAAGGAATACGGTCATCTGCTGCGTGACGATTCGCAATACTCCGAACGCGCGAGAAAATTCTCGGCAATGTGCAAGGATATTTCTGAAGTTCTGATGGAGCTCGAGCCGCGCAGCCAGCGCCACCCGCTAAAACTGCGAGTGGCCTTTCACGATTCGTGCCACTTGCAGCACGCACAGGGCGTGCGCTCGCAGCCGCGTGCCCTACTAGCTGCCATTCCCGGGGTCGAGCTGGCGGAAATTCCCGAGGCGCCAATCTGCTGTGGCTCCGCGGGAATATTCAATCTCGTTCAGCCAGACACCGCTCTGGAGCTTGGCGACCGCAAAGCGCAGCACATCGCCGCGCTCCATCCCGACGCCGTGGTCACTGGAAATCCCGGCTGCGCTCTGCAGCTTCAGTCCGCGCTCGCGCGCCAGCATCTTAAGACCCCCGTCGTGCACACGATCGAACTTCTCGACGCTTCCCTCCGCGACGTGCCACCAGATTCTTTGCGAGGCTGAAGTTATGTTCGGATTTCACTCAAACGGAACGCCGGTCTTCTTCGAAATTTCCCGCAGGTCTTCGATGACTGGCAAAATCAGCGGCACGCCATTTTTTCGCCGCGCCTGTTCCGCTTCACGTTCCGGGTCGCCGGGAATCAGTGGGCCGCTCGTGCCCGGGGCGGGCTTCGTCGCGCGAAACACGCGAATGTACTCATCAACCTGCCGCTTGAATTCGTCCGCATCGATGAAACCATCGATGCGCATCGCGCCAAGAAAATGGCCGATGCCTTTTCCGACGCTGCGCTTCGGAATTTCCTGCCGCAGCGCGAACGGCGGCGCAAACGGTCCCCAATTCGCTCCGCTCAGCGCGCAGCAAAGAATATCTACTATCATCGCCAGCGCATATCCTTTGTGCCCGCCGCGCTCACGTTCCGAACCGAGCGGCAACATCGCTCCACCTGCAATCATTTCGTTTGGATCGCGTGTGTCACTGCCTTCACGGTTGATGGCCCAGCCTTGCGGAATCGGTTCGCGCCTGCGCCGCGCAATCTCAATCTTCCCGTACGCCGTCGCGCTCGTGGCCATGTCAATCACGATGGGCGGTTCCTTTTTTCCTGGAAACGCGATGGCGATGGGATTCGTCCCGAGCATGCGCTCTGCGCCCCACAGCGGCGCGACAAGCTTCGTGGAATTGGTCATTGCCCAGCCGATTAAGTCGCGCTCCAGCGCCTGCAGAACGTAGTAGCCGGCGATGCCGAAATGATTGGTGTTGCAAACGCTGACCCAACCCGAGCCGCACTTTTCCGCCATGTCCATCGCGATGCGATTGGCTTGCGGGCCGACGACCAGTCCGAGCCCGTTGTCGCCGTCTACCGTCGCGGTGCTCGGCGTCGAGCGCACAATTTTGATTTTCGGCTTGGGATTGATGCGGCCCTCGCTGAGCAAGCCGAAATAGCTGTACATTCGCGCGACGCCGTGCGAATCGATTCCGCGTAAGTCAGCGGCGGCGAGTACCTCGACTGCTTGTGCCGCATGCTCTTCGGGTATTCCAAAATGCAGGAAGACGCGCGTACAAAATTCGCGTAGTTTCTCGATTGGAAAGATTTTTGTTTCGACGTCGGCCATGATTTTTACGCCCGCTCCTCGCTCACGCCGGCAGGCATTCGCCGCGCGTTTCTGCTCCGAAAGGAATCAGCAGTAAGCCGACGGCGAACGCGAGCGAAGTCAGTGCTACGGGAATTCCCAGCGAGCCGAACCTCTGCACGCCGGCACCAACCAGAAAGGTGATTCCTGCGCCGCCGAACCGCGCAAACGATGTGGAAAACGCAAACGCACTCGCGCGGCATTCGGTTGGATACTGCTCCGGCAGCCAGAGCGTGTACACCGCAAAATTCGCGCCGCCAAATCCAAGAAAGAACAGACAAGCGAAAAACCACGGCAGCGCCGGCGCACCCAGATAAAACACTTTTCCGAACGTCAGCGCAATGAACGTAAGCATCAGTGCAAAATAAAATCCCAAGGCGCCGCGCCGCCCGTATTTCTCCGCGAGCCACGACATCGCCAGGCAGCCGAGAATCGTCGCGAAAGAAACCAGCATGGTCGCGCGCGAAGCCAGTTGTGCCGCAGCTGGGCCAACTTTGCCCGCGGCTTCCGCGAGCGTCGTTACCGCCGCGGGCACGTATACGGTTCCCGCCCACAGACCACAGATTGAAGCAAGCATATAGAGCGAATTCAGAATCGTCCTGCGGCGCAGTGCGCTCGAAAAGAGTTTTGAAAATGGCTGCCAGATTTTCCAGGAGCGGACCGTCTCTTCCTTTTTCTTCCAACAGTCCGGCTCCGTCACACCGTGGCGCACCCAGGCCAGCAGGAGCGCGGGCAATCCGCCAACCGCAAACATAACGCGCCAGGCGAATCCTCCAAAATAGTTGCCGATCACAAAGTTGAGAATCGCGGCGCAAAACACTCCGACGTAGTATCCCGTGTGCATGTACCCCGCGCCGGCGCGCCGCCGGTCTTCGGGCCAGGCTTCGGCGACAAATGTTCCGCCCATGGCCCATTCACCGCCGATGCCGATTCCTGCGAGCAGGCGCAGCACCGCGAGCTGCCAAACGTTCCAAACGAGCGCGCTGAGAAACGTGAAAAGGGAATACCAAACGATGGTGATCATCAGCGTTCGAACGCGGCCAAATTTATCGCCAACCGGTCCCCACAAAAACGCCATTCCCCACCCAAACAGAAACAGCGCAAAAAGAAGCCCGCCGTAGAAACCAACGTGGCCTTTTGTTGCCTCGATGCCTGACCTTGGGAGGAGCTCGCGCAGCGACGGCACGAGCACCAGCGCATAAATGAACGAGTCCATCCCATCGAGTGCCCACCCGCCCCAGGAGGCCCAGAATCCACGAATTTGATTCTGCGTGAGCGGAGTTGCAGCGCTCGATTTTGCTATCGGTTGAGCCGATGCTGCATTCATGACTGCGGGACTATATCAAACCTTGCCCGAGAATATTGAGTTTTGCGTCAACCATAGAAGCTGTCTGATAGATCCCCGCGTCAGGGCACGGCTTCAGCCGTGCCGAGAAGCGACCAAAGAACTAGGGGCTTTAGCTCCTGTCGCATGCCTTCAGCGATAAGCGCGCCAGAAGAAAACCATGGTCATGGCGGAGCCAACTAGAATGACGAAGGCTTTAATCCAGGATTGCGGCAGTTTTTGCGCGTAGTGCGCGCTGGCATAACCGCCGATCACAGAGCCTGCCGTCATGACGATAGCCTGCGGCCACACGATGGCCTTGGTGACGATGAACGTAATCGTTGCAACGCCATTGATGACGCCGCCCAACCGCACTTTGAGCTTGTTCATCGCGTGAATGTCGGTCATGCCCATCGCCGCGAGCATCGCCAGGTTCATGATTCCAATTCCTCCGCCGAAGTAGCCGCCATAGACAGCAACCAGCAGCTCGAAGATCGACGCCCCCGTGACGGCAGCGTTGGTGGCGTCGTGCGAGATGCCTGCCGAAATTCGTCCCGTAAGGCGGTTGCCAAACGCGAAAAGCAGCGTGGCTCCGAGCAGCAGCCACGGCAGCACGCGCAGAAACGTTTGCGGCGGCGTGTGAATCAGAAGAATGGCGCCGGCGAGACCGCCAGCCAGACTGGTGAGCACGAGGGGAATCCACACCCGGCTAGAAATGTTGAGTTTTTGGGGATAGGCGCCGCCGCTTGCAGTAGTCCCTACCCAAAGCGCAAGCGTGTTCGTGGCGTTAGCGGGAATCGCAGGAACGCCCGTAAATAGAAGCGCCGGAAAGGCAACGAAACTGCCACCACCGGCGACGGCATTAATTCCGCCTCCGAGCGCTCCCGCTAAAAAAAGAAAAATGGCGTTGTGAAAGTTCAAGCGTATTTTCTATCATGCTGCCTTCGGGTTTCCAAAGGACTAGTGAAGGGACTTGTCCATGAATTTCACTTTGCGACGAGCAGTCGCCCTGGCCGCGTGCGTGATAACAGGAATCTTGGTGGCTTCTTGGCGTGCGCCAGCGAGGGCGTATGGCTTCGGTAAAGCCACCTCTGTGACGACTCACCTGGAACGGCCGGAAACGAAAACCGCGCAGGCCTGGGATCCGAAAGCCGCAGCCGCGTACCTTGACCGCAGGCAAGAGTGGTGGATGGCCTGGCCAAAGGCCCAGCGCGATCACGATACGTTTTGCGTGTCGTGCCACACTGCCGTGCCTTACGCACTCTCGCGCGCTGCTCTGCGCACCGCGCTTGCTGAGCAAGCCCCTTCCGCAAACGAACGCAGGCTCCTGGAAAACGTCACCAAGCGGGTGCGCCTTTGGAAAGAAGTCGCGCCGTTTTACAGCGACGCGGATCGCGGCGCGTACAAGACGGTGGAGTCGCGCGGAACGGAATCCGTTCTAAACGCGCTCATCCTCGTCAGCCGTGACGCCCGGACCGGGCAGCTTAGTGAAGACGCGCGCACCGCGTTAGACAACATGTGGGCAGAACAGCAAACCACAGGGAACAAGCAAGGCGCCTGGTTGTGGCTGCGCTTCAGTAATGAGCCTTGGGAAGCAGATGATTCGGACTATTACGGAGCCACGCTTGCCGCAGTGGCGATTGGAACGGCTCCCGGGAATGATCGCGCGACCCCCGAAATTCAAAGCAAAGTCAAGATGTTGCGGGAATACCTCAACCGGGAATGTGCAGCCCAGACGCCGGTGAATCGTGTGGTTCTGTTGTGGGCGTCGGCGAAACTGCCGGGACTCATCGCCGCAGAGCGGCAGAAAGCCATCCTCGATGAGCTTCTGGGCAAACAGCAGCCGGACGGGGGCTGGAGCTTGTCTTCCTTGGCTGGCGCGTGGAAACGAGCAGATGGAACTCCGCAAGAGGCAAAAAGCGACGGCTATGCCACAGGACTTATCACATTTACGTTGCAACAGGCCGGAATTTCTCCCGAGAACCCCCAACTGAAAAAAGGGCTCGCCTGGCTGACCGCCAATCAGGATAAAGTGGAAGGCTCATGGTCTGCTTACTCGCTGAATAAAAACAAGGAACATCATCTCAGTCCCGAAACAGCGCTCTTTATGAACGACGCGGCCACATCTTATGCCGTGCTCGCCCTCACAGAAGCTACCCGCCCCTAATTTGCAGAGAAGAAACTCACCCTGACTCCTGCCCGACCGCGTGTCTCATTTCTTCTTCATCTCCGCGTCCCAATTTTCTACCAGCGTGATTGCCGCACTTGACTGGCCCGGCTCGTAAGCGACGATGAAGCGCTGGCCGTCCGCCGTGACATCGTACGTCCCAAAAAAAGTCCGGAATACCGGAGTCTCAAATAGCTGGGTCACCGCAGCTATCGTAAAGCTCGCCCCGCTGGCACTCACTGCGGCAGCCATTATTTTGTTGTCGGCCGAGAGGTAGAACAGCTCCTTTTCATCGTGGCGCCAGCGAGGGTAACATCCTCCGCCGGGCGAGACCTGCCACTTTCCTCCGGGCACGGGAAACGGCACCACGTACACTTTTTGCTCGCCGGTCTCACTTGAGCAGTAGGCCAACCACTTGCCATCAGGGGAAAAAGCAGAGAGGAATGCGCTAGATTGAGATTGCAAGAAGGGGGATGGCTTTCGTTCGCCACTCGAGGGAAGCATCCAAACCTCGTTGTTCCCCTGAGTGGCCTGCTGGAAGGCCAAAAGCTTGCCATCAGGAGACCAGTCGTTCGGATATTTCAGTGTGCTATTACCTTCCAAGAGCAGTTCTTCGCTTCCTGAGCCATCTGCAGGCTTCTGATAAAAGCCAAATTTCCCGGCGCGGACGGAGGTGTAAGCGACGCGCTGCCCGTCGGGCGACCACACGACACCTAAATCCCCTTGCCCGGAAATGGAGCCGAACGTCAGCCGGGTCTTCACTCCGCGCGCAATGTCATAAGTCCAAATGTCATACATTGGCGCGCTAATCGTATACGCGAGCCTCTTTCCATCTGGCGAAATGCGAGGGCCGCTATAACCGTCAAGACCGGGCACCTGGCCCACCTTCTTCCCGCTGCGATCCAGCCACACGAGTTCCCGGTTAGCGCCGCTCGCCCCGCCCATATAGGCAAGTAGGCCGTTTTGGGAGGCAGAGAACACACTGCGGAGGCTTATCTCGTCCTCCTGGACTGGGTCAACGAGAGGAAAGGCATCGCCCGTAAACTCCAGTCGCTTCGCATCGAAGGGTTGGGCCATCAGCGTGTTCAGGCGTAGGAAAAGAATGTGTCCCGAGACGTAAACAGCGTCTGCATGGGACTGAAGCAGAACCTTGCTCTCGCTGGAACCCAACAACCCCACGCGAATGACGTTTTTGGACATCTCCTTTGGTGTGGCGGGTGTCCCTGCCACATAAAGGAAATGGCGGCCATCGGGTAAGAAATGAGGCCAGCGGTGTGTGGTCTCATTTTTCGAGGCATCCAAACTGGTCACCGGTGTTGCCGTTCCGCCAGTGGAGGCGACTTGGTATAGCGGTGAATTCACGATGGGGGCGAACAGGATTACGCCGTCCTGATTCCAGGAACCGCCACGCGGAAGAGGGGCATCGGCGAGAGTTAGCGGCGGCCCGCCCGAGGCTTCGATTTTCTTGAGTTTGCCATTCGCAAAGAATCCAATCGATCGGCTGTCCGGCGACCAGAAGGGAAACCCAGCACCATCTGTTCCAGATAGGGGCCGAGCCTGTAGCGAATCGAGGGGACGCACCCACAACAGAGAAATGCCACTACTATCCGTGGCCACATACGCCATGCGAAGACCATCCGGGGAGAGCGCGAAACCCGCTGGCTGGCCTGCGCCGGTGAGAATAAAAGTCGAATTCGGCATCGCTTTGATGTAGGACTGCACGACACGGGCCTTCTCCGGTGCGCGATTCCAATGCAAAATGCCAAGGAAGAGCGCGGCGACAGTGCCAGCAAGGGCCACAAGCCATGCAATCCGCTCGCCGTTTTTTCTCTGTGCCGCCATTGGCGCGGGTACGCCGCTCTGTGAACCGCCTTCCGCAATGGCGCGAAGCTGCAGCTTCACGTCGTGCGCCGTCTGCCAGCGCTCATCTGGATCCTTCTCCAGGCACCCGCGAACCAAGCGATCGAGAACTGGCGGCGTCATCGGCTGCACCGCCGAAATCGGCGCCGGCTCCGCCGAAAGGATCGCTGCAATCAAGCTCGCTTTTGTTTTCCCCGCAAATGCTGGCCGCGCCGTGGCCATTTCGTAAAGCACTTCGCCAAACGCAAACAGGTCCGTCCGCGCATCCGCTTCTTTTCCTTCCAACTGCACCGGCGCCCTGTACTGAAACGTTCCAAGCACCGTTCCTTGCT
>Ga0126378_10001988_pt1 | contig 15170 bp, 11 predicted proteins | sample PanSoiMetPlot_23_FD_92587 | JGI IMG/M metagenome (GOLD analysis project Ga0126378, IMG submission 92587) | Tropical forest soil microbial communities from Panama - MetaG Plot_23 | ecosystem: Environmental > Terrestrial > Soil > Tropical forest > Bulk soil | place: Panama | collected 2016-02-17 | reverse complement strand
GTGCGCGGTTAGCACGGGCCGGAGTCGTTGGGAGGCACAGTGCCGCTCTCTGAGCACGAGCAGCGCCAGCTCGAGCAGATTGAGCAGGCGCTCTATGCCGAGCATCCGCGACTCGCTCGGGCAATGCGGGCTAAAGATCCCAAAGTCCACTACCGGCGCAGAGTCATTCAAGCGGCAATCGGCTTCATCATCGGCGTCGGCGCGGTGGCGGCTGGGCTGTACTTGAAATATAACTGGCTCGCCGCCATCGGCTTCGCGATCATGATCGTCAGCAGCATCTGGGCAGTAGCCAGCTACCGGCGGATGGCCGGGATGCTCATGGACCGTGGCAAGCGCCGGGATCGCCGGGCCCCGAAAACCGCCCCGACCAGCGGGCTGATGGAGCGGATCGAGGAGCGCTGGCGCCGCCGCCAGGAAGGTAACAATCGCTAGCCTGCGCGGCCCATCTGGCGCCTGACGGTTGGCCAGGACGTATCCAGCCAGCCGAGCAGCCCGCCCGCGCGCTCGAGAAGCCTGCGGGTCGCGGCCAACGTCGATGCAGGTAGCAGCGTTGCTCGGAGTCGGCGCTTGCGCGAAGCCGTGGCGGCGACTGCTTTTCGAACCACTCGCAGGTCCGCGGCCAGCCCTGCGCCGGGAGCGGGCTGGCGGGCATAGCGGGCCCGCTCCTCCGCGTCGACGATCCTGGTGAGCGCCGCCACAGCCGCCGGGTCGAACCCGGTGCGGCCGCTCACGCGCGCCGCGACGGCCCGCGGCGTCTCGCCGGCGTTGCACGGCATGGCGAGATCCGCGAGGTCATCCGTCAGCTCGAGCCAGGCGGCGTCGGCCGCGGCGGCATCACCGGATGCCGTCAGCCAGCGCCGCCGCCGCGTCAGCTTCCGGGCCAGCGCGGGCGTGCCAATGAGGAGCACTACCAGCAGCGGGATGCCAACCGGCAGCCAGGGTCCCGCTCCCGAGCCGATGAACGTCGCGCCGCCCACGTCGTTCAGATTGTGCCCGCCCCGGCCGGCGACCGGGTTCTTCTTAGTCAGGCCCGCCGACGAACCCGGACCGGTATGGCTCTGCGACGAACTACCCGGCGCAGCCGTGCCGGGCCCGGTGGAGCGGCCGACGGCATAGCCAGGCACGGTTGCCGTGCCCTGCTGCCCGGGCCCGTTCGGTGTCGGCTCAAACCGCAGCCAGCCCTGCCCGACGAAGTACAGTTCCGGCCACGCGTGTGCGTCGCTGGTCATGACGTGCCATCTGCCGTCGGTGCCGGGAGATCCGCCGGTGTAGCCGACTGCGATCCGAGACGGAATGCCGACCAGCCTGGCCAGGACCGCCATTGCCCAGGCGAACTGCTGGCAGTAGCCGCGACGGTCCTTTGTGAGGAAATGGAACAGCCAGTGCGACTGCGGCAGATCCGGTTTGAGCGTGTACCTGAATGCCCTGGACGTCAGCCAGTTCTGCAAGTCAACGGCGGCTTGCAGGGGCGTCACGGCGCCCCGGGTATGCAGGCGCGCGATGGCGAGCAGCCGCGAGGCATCTGGACCGCCGTAACTCGCGTATTGGCCCTGAATAGTGCCGGGCGCGGCCTGATTGGTGTTGTCGATGGCGGCCTGGCTCGGATCCGCCTCGCGGCTGGTGACTGAGTAACTGAGGTTCGACAGGGTCTCCGACGAGCTGAAGATCATCAGTGAGCCAGCGTATTCCTCCCAGCTGCCGCCATTGACCGCCAGCTTCACCGGGTAATAAGGCACGGGCAGGTAGACGATGGAGGTGTCGACCTGGCGAAGTGCCATCTGGACACGCGTTTGCACGTTGACTGCGCCGCTGGCTAGATGACCCCGCGGCGGGTAAGGCAACGACGAGCCGACTATCTGTGTCGCCCCATCGACTCCCGACGGGAATTCGGGCAGCCAGGTGCCTCGGGTGTTGCTGTAGTTCAGGGTGAGGACGTGGAAGTACTGCTGTGCTGGATTGCGGGCATTGGTGGTGTAGGACATCACCTGTGCGGGGTGCTCGATGAGGAGATCATGCTGGACCTGCAAGAAGGCGTCCAGGCCGCCAGCACCTTGCCCTCTGCCGTTGTGGGAGGTGCCGAATAGCGCGTGGCCGTGGACAGTCGGCAGGATGACCGGGATGACGACCGCCAGGCAGACGGCGGCCAGCCCGATGCGCCTGCCCGACGCGGCCAGTTCCTTGGTATCTGGACCGGCGCCAGTCTCGTCTGCGGATTGCACGTAGCGGAATGTGACGAGCCTGCCCCACAGCCGCAGCCGCATCCGGCCATCGGCTGATAGCAGGGACAGGAAGCCGGCGAGTGCAGCAGCGAAGATCACTATCTGACCGATGTCGAAGGTCCGCAGACTGGTCGCCACCGGGACGCAGAAGAGCACCAGCAGCGGTATGCCCGCTAGTGCAGGCCGGCGCAGCCGCACCGCGATGATGTCCACCATGATCGCTATGAGACCGATGCCGGCCGCGGCCACCAGGCTTACCGGCCTGGTGTCGAGGACCGGCGGCGACAATTTGAACTCGTCGAAGGCCAGGGGCACCAGCTGGCCTAGCAGCCGCACCGAGTGATACGTCGGGACCAGGCGCCAGTAGGAGGCCGCGTTCGCGAACACCAGGTTCAGGTAGATGAGCAGCGCCGCCAGGTATCCGGCCGAGGTCGCCAAGCCGCGGAATACCCGGCGGCCGGTGAAGCTCGCCGCGGTCAGCGCGACGATCACCATGCCGACGGTCCGTACCGGCCAAGTCGGTGCGGACAACAGCGGGACCACTGCCACCAGCGCGCCGATGGTGATGGCCACCAGCGACCCGACAGTTGACAGCCTGGTTACCAGGCCGGCACCGGCGACCACGATCACGGCGCCGAGGCCGGCGGCCAACCAGGCGCTTCCCTGGAGCACGGCGACGATCGACAATGACGCCAGGAAAACAGCTACGGCAGCGCTGATGCTGATTCGCACGTTCACCTCGCGTCTCCGTTCCCGGCGCCGGGATACAGTGACGTGCCTGTGGCGACAAGCATCTCGGCCGCGCGCGGTAGGCGCTGCCAGGCCATCGACAGCGGGCTGTCGGGGCTCACGATCGTGACGTGCCATCCTGCGGCGCGCAATATGGCGGCTGCCGTCGCCAACTCAGTCGGCTGGCTAGGCGGCCGCTGGCCGCTAGCGACGTCCATCCCGTGACCGTCTGCTCCCGCTGGCGCGTCGATGCCGACTGAATCGTCGGCCTCGATGGCGAGCGGACTGACCGGGCTCGGAGGCCGCTTTGTGTCGGCCCAGGCAACGACGTCCAGGAGCAGCGCGATGCCTTGGCTGCCCTCAGTTCGGCACGCGGCGAGCTGCCGGGCTTCGGGTTGCGACAGTCGGCCCATAACGGCGATGATCACGCCGCCGCCGACCACCTTGAGTTCCTTAAATGCGCGGTCCAGCGTGCGCAAGCTAGAGGGCCTGATGACGGCGAGCGCGTCGAGCAGCCGGTCCTGCAGGAACGGGCCGGCCCGGATGATGTCACTGTCGGAGATGAACTGGCAGGTCAGACCCTCCTGTGTGACATGCACGCCGACTGAGGCTGCGGCGCTGACCGCAATCTCGAAGGACGAGGCAGTTCCGGTGCCGGCGTGCGACATCGATCGGCTGTCGAGTAGCACTGTCGCTCGGTTACGCCAGCGCTGTTCCTCTCGGCGGACCATCAGCTCGCCGTAACGGGCTGTCGAACGCCAGTGCACGCGTCGCCGTTCGTCGCCGTCGCGATATTCACGCGGGATGACGTCGTCCTCGCCGGCCATAGATGCGAGCCTGGCGTGGCCCTCTCCTTCGCCTCCCCACGCACGGCTGATGACGGTCCGGGCCAGCGGCACGACGCGTGGCGTCACCACGAACGTCGTCCGCCCCGACAGCGAACGGCTGATCTCCACCAGCCCGAACGAGTCAGCCACGCGCAACGAAAGCGGACCGATCTCAAACTTGCCGCGCAGATCAGAACGAAGCGGATAGCTAAGCTCCCGCGTTCCCCTTCGTTCAATCTTGTCGAGTACGTAGCGCGGCCGCGCGCCAAGCGCGTAGGGGACCGCATCCTCGGCCAGCAGCAATCCAGTCGAGCCCCTGGAGATGTTCTCCACCCGCAGCGTCACCTTGGCTGTGTGACCGGCCGGCACGCGCGGTGGCTTGATGACGCGACTAACGCTAAGCCGGTACTGGCCACGGCGTGCCGCCATGGCCGCCAGCAGCGGCAGCGCGACGAGGGCAACGCCAACGCAGAGGAGAGCGCGTTCACCGAGCAGGTACCCGGTGAGTGCGGCGGCGATGCCAGCAGCGAGGAAGGACGCGCCTCGCGTCGTCATCCCCGAGAGCAGCGAGGTCCGCATGGTCTGTTCCTTCCGGCTGCCCCTGCCGTCGAGTCTAGGGCTTAGCGTGCTGGCAGCGGCAGTCGTCGCACGATGGCAGACAGCACTTGATCGGGCAGTTCGCGTCCGACCATCGCCTCGGCGCTCGGCAGTAGGCGATGCGCTAGCACCGGCACGGCCAGGGCTTGCACGTCGTCGGGAATCACGAAGTCGCGCCCGTCGAGCGCAGCGTAGGCGCGGGTAGCGCGAAGCAAGTGGAGCGCTGCCCGCGGCGAGGCGCCGAGCCGCAATTCAGGCGAGGTCCGCGTAGCGTTCGCGAGGTCGATGATGTACTGCCGGATCGTGCTCGAGACGTGCACGACGCGGACCGCGGCGACCAGCGCCCGGATGTCGGCTGCGTGCGCCACCGGCTTCAGGTCATCTAGCGGCGAACTCGAGCCATGCGCGTCGAGCATCGACAGCTCGGCAGGCCGGTCGGGGTAGCCGATGGAGATCCTGGCCATGAATCGGTCCCGCTGCGCTTCGGGCAGCGGGTAGGTGCCTTCCATCTCGACCGGGTTCTGCGTGGCTATCACCATGAACGGGCGCTCGAGCTGGTATGTGCTGCCGTCCACGGTGACCTGGCGTTCCTCCATGGACTCCAGCAGCGCTGACTGCGTCTTCGGCGAAGCTCTGTTGATCTCATCACCGAGCACGATGTTGGCGAAGACCGGACCGGGCTTGAACTCGAATTCGCGCAGTTCCTGGTTATATGCGCTTACCCCAGTGATATCGCTGGGCAGGAGGTCGGGCGTGAACTGCACCCGGCGCACAGAACAGTCGATTGATCTCGCGAGGGCCTTGGCGAGCTGGGTCTTGCCAACGCCGGGCACATCCTCGATCAGGATGTGTCCTTCGGCTACCAAGACTGTCAGGGCCAAGCGGACCGCGCCCGCCTTGCCGGAGATGACAGTCTGTACCGCTGCACTCACTTGCCTCGCGATGTAGACGAGTTCATTCAGCGATCGATCAGCCTGCTGATCGGTGTCGGTGACCACGTGCCCTCCTGGCGGCGTTCCCCAATTAGCTGCGCTCACTGCTCATTAGGCACTTCAGTACCGAATCACCACATCGGCGCTGCTGCTGCGTTAAGAGCCGTGCTTTCAGACAGTACGTCGTCTGCTTTCTTTGAGCGATTTCCCTCTCGCATCGAGGCCGTAACACTGTGGCCACCATACGCGTCGATTATCCGGCCGCGAGATGGGTCAGCGGTGGCCGGTCCACCGTTGCGCGCCGTGGCGCCGTCGCGCGGCCGCTCGCTCCATTCTCCTCCACTCGCATGACCTGGTAATTCCCTACGTGCCGAGCCGGTTCATGGCCCTGCTGTCATTGACGGTGGGGCAGAGTGGAGTACAGTGGTGATCCGTGGAGCGAGAAGGGCTTCAACGGGACACGATGTGGGGGACTTGGGGAGGTGAGGCGGGTGTTCCTTGGCACCCACACGCCTCGCCTCGACGAGAAGGGCCGGCTGATCCTGCCCGCCAAGTACCGCGAGGAACTGTCCGCCGGGCTCGTGTTGACCAAGGGCCAGGAGCGATGCCTGTACGTATTTCCGGTTACCGAGTTCGGCCGGATCACCGAAGCGCTGCGCACGGCGCCAGTGACGGCCAAGGCCGTCCGGGACTACAGCCGGGTCTTCTTCGCGAGCGCCTCGGACGAGGAGCTGGACAAGCAGGGCCGGATCACGATCCCGCTGACCCTGCGGGAGTACGCAGGGCTACAGCGCGACTGCGTCGTGATCGGAGCGAATACCCGGCTGGAGATCTGGGACGCGACGGCCTGGACCAGCTACCTGGAGCAGCAAGAGGACGCGTTCGCCGACGCATCTGAGGAGGTACTACCAGGAGTTCTGTGACGGCGCGCTGGATGCCCGGCGAGGTCTCCACCCGTGCTGGCGGGCTCACCGCCCGGCTGACGTCACTTCCCCGGCGTCAGGCGGCAATCGCGAGCCTCCAGTTCCATGGCGCGGATGGGGGCCCGGCCGGGCATCGCGCCAGTCACCGAAGCCGTCAGCAGCGCCAGCCGGCCGGCACGCAAGCACGGCAGAGCACCAGAAAACGGTGAGCAGCAAGCGAGGGGGCGTCATGGGAACGGCTGCGGCCGCGCACCTACCGGTCATGCGTGACCGGGTTGTTGAGCTGCTCGCCCCGGCTCTGACGCCGCCTGGTGCGGTACTCGTCGACGCTACGCTCGGCCGCGCTGGTCACGCGAGCGCGCTGCTCGCGGCCCATCCTGGCCTGAGCCTCATCGGCATCGACACCGACGCGAGCGCGATCGAGGAGTCGCGGCGGGCCCTTGTCGGCTTCGGCGGGCGGGTCACGCTCCAACAGGCTGTCTATGACCAGATACCGGAGGTGCTGGCGCGCGCTGGCGTGCACGCCGTCCAGGGTTTTCTCTTCGACCTAGGCGTGTCCTCGCCGCAGTTGGACGACCCGGCCCGCGGGTTCGCCTATGCGCATGACGCCCCGCTCGACATGCGGATGAACCAAGCCGCCGAGCTGACGGCTGCCGACGTGCTCAACTCTTACACGGCAGCCGAGCTTGCCAGGGTGCTGCGGGAGTACGGGGAGGAGCGGTTCGCCCGGCGGATCGCAGACGCCGTGGTGCGCGAGCGGACAAGAGCCCCGCTCACCAGCACGTCGCAGCTTGTGGAGATTGTCCGCGAGTCCATCCCGGCGCCAGCCAGGAGGACCGGCGGCAATCCAGCCAAGCGCACGTTTCAGGCACTCAGGATCGAGGTCAACGGTGAGCTCGACGCGCTGAACCGCGCGCTGCCCGCCGCGCTCGACAGCGTCGCGGTCGGCGGCCGGATCGTGGCGCTCGCCTACCACTCTCTCGAAGACCGCGCGGTCAAACGCGCCCTCGCCGGCCGCACGACCGATACCACACCGCCGGGCTTGCCCGTCACGCTTGCCGGGTCGCGGCCGCAGTTCCGGCTGCTAACCAGGGGGGCGGAGCGGCCGTCGGGCGCAGAGGTAGCGGCGAACCCGCGAGCCGCTTCGGCCAGGCTGCGGGCCGCCGAGCGAGTCCGGGCGGCCGCATGACCACGCATGACACGAGGCGGCGCGCGACCGCGCGGCGCGAGACAGGCTCGCGGACGATGGGCCCGGGGATACCGGGCGCATCCGGGTGGGTGAGCTCGGTACCGGGGGAGGGACGGCAAGAACTGATGAACACGATTACGCAAGACCGGGAGGCTGCGCGACACCGGGAGGCCACGCAAGACCAGAGGCCGGTGCGGGCGCCGCTGCCGCGCCAGGTAGCTGGCGGCCCGTTCCGCGCCGACACGGTGCGGCGGCCTGCTTCAGCGCAGGCACCGACGGCTCCGTCCCGGCGGGCTCCCGATCAACTGACGGCCAGGCGACCAGCTGCTCGAGGCACCGGGCCTGCGCAGCCGGCTGCCCCGAGCGGGGTGCGGCTTGCGGGGCGTGCGGGTCACCTGACGGGCGCGGCCAAGCCGCGGATGCGCTTCGCCTTGCTCGTACTCGTTCTGCTCGGTGGTGGGCTCGTCTGCCTGCTGGTCATCAATACCACGCTCGGGGCCACCAGCTTCCGGATAAGCCAGCTCCAGAGCTCGAATGCAGACCTGCAGACCCAGGAACAGGTGCTACAGCAGCAGATCGCGGCCGAGTTGTCGCCGGCACTGATCGCAAGGCGCGCCTACCAGCTCGGCATGCGAGTCGAGCCGAATAGCAAATTCTTGGATTTGCGCACGCACCGGATCGACAAGCTGGCAGCTCAGCCCGGCGCCACTGTCCCGCTTGGATCGGGGCCGTGAGCGGAGCTGGCGGCCGAGACGACGAGGACCGGACGCAACGAGCACGCCGGCCACGACCGCTGCCCGGCGGATCGCGCGGACCCGCGAGGCCGCCGTCCCTCGGATCGCGCGGTCGGCTCAGGCCAGGCGAACCGGTCCGGCGCGGCGTCGGGCCAGCGCTGGGACAAGGCCGCGAGCCGAACCGGCACGCTGGGAGTCAAGCCCGCCGCTCCAGTGCGGCGGGCGGTGCGGGCAGGCTGGATCGGGACCAGCGAAAACCTGGTGCCGCGGCGAAGACCGGACCTGGCGCCGGCGTCCCGCGCTTGCCGGCTCGCCCGGCGCGACGCGGGAACCCGGCCAAGCGCCTCCGGATCGCCCTGCTGTGCACCACGTTCGCTCTGTCGATCTTCGCCGGCCGCCTCGTCCAGCTCCAGGGCCTCGACTCCGCCGCCTACCGGAACGAGGCGACGCAGCAGCTGCTCAAGCGGATCCCGATCGCTGCTCTCCGCGGGGACATTACCGCCAGCGACGGGACAGCGCTGGCGCTAACTGTGCAGACGTACACGCTCTTTGCCGACCCGGTGCTGATTCCCAAGGCGTCGCGACCGCACGTCGCCAGCGCGCTGGCACGACCGCTCGGGCTGACGGCCGCCGCCATCATGGCGATGCTCAACCACCCGTCGAGCCCGAAGTACCAGGTGCTCGCTCGGGGCCTCCCGGTGACGACGGAAAACAAGATCAGCAGGCTCCAGTTGCCCGGCATCGACGCTCAACCGAGCTACACGACCGAGTACCCCAACGGCGATCTGGCATCTGACGTCGTCGGATTCACCAGCAACCGCGGTGACGGCACGGGCTTGGTCGGCGCGCAGGGCCTGGAGAGCCAGTACAACTCGCTCCTGGCCGGACGGGCCGGCAGCCAAGAGGTCGAGGTGGGCACGGACAACGAGCCCATACCGCTGACGGAGGTCAACATCTCGCCGGTTGTGCCGGCGAAGAATCTCCGGCTGACCGTTGAGGCGGACATCCAGTACGAGGCCGATCAGGTTTGCAAGCTGCGCGTGCAGCAGACCCATGCCCGCAACTGCTCGATCGTCGTGATGCAGCCGAACACGGGCGCGATCTTGGCGATGGCGCAGTGGCCTGCCTATAACCCGGACAACCCCGAGCCGTACGCCAGTACCACGAACATCAGCACAGCGAACGTGTTCGCCCCGGGGAGCACGCTGAAGCCCATCACCGTTGCGGCGGCGCTGGCGGTAGGCGCCCAGACGCCCACGACCGTGTACACCGTCCCGTACCAGATCAGGATGAACGGTCTGTACACGTTCCACGACGCGGAGTTTCACCCGACCGTGCGCTACACGGTCGCCGGCATCCTGGCGCACTCCAGCAATGTCGGCATGGTCCAGATCGCTCAGCACATCACGCCAGCGCAGCAATACGACTACCTGCGGGCTTTCGGCCTCGGGTCGGCCAGCGGCCTTGGCAGCACGACCGAGAGTCAAGGGTTGCTGCCCAAGCCAGGATCGGCCGGGTACTGGGCGGACAACCGGTACGAGTACGCGTTCGGTCAGGGCGTCGGCGTGACGGCGATCCAGATGGCCAGCGTCTACGCCACCATCGCGAACGGTGGCGTCCGTGTCCAGCCAACACTGGTCGCCGGCACCACGGACACAGTCGGGAAATTCACGCCAGCATCGCCGTCGCCTCGACGTCGCGTTATCAGCGCCCAGATAGCCAACGAGCTGATGACCATGCTGGAGCAGGTGCCGCGGGTGGACGCACAAGCCGCGCAGCCCTGGGGTCTGATTCGCGGCTATACAGTCGCGGCGAAGACCGGTACCGCACAGGTCTCCGAGTCCGGGCAGGGTCACTGCCTCTGCCAGTATGGATCGAGTTACATCGGTATCGCCCCTGCTGACAACCCTCAGCTCGTCGTGGCCGTCAACATTCAGGACCCGCGGGGCAGGTATTACGGTGACGAGGTCGCCGGGCCGGCCTTCTTCGAGACGATGAAGTTTGCCCTGCAGGCCATGAAGATTGCACCGGACTATGCCAGGACGCCCTATATCAGGCTCACGGCGCCGTGATGGGAGGTAACCTCTGCCCGTGCCAGCGGCCTTCCGCCCAGATCGCGTACCTCCGCGCCCGCTTGCCGGGCTCGCGGCGCTGCTCGGGCTGCGGTCAGCCGGTCCCGGCGGTGCGAGCCGGGGACCGATAGGCCAGCCGGGCGGCCTGACGGGCATCACGCACGACTCCAGGTCCGTACGACCCGGCGATCTGTACGCTGCGCTGCCAGGCAGTACTGTTCACGGGGCCCGGTTCTGCGAGGCGGCGGCCGAAGCCGGCGCCGTCGCTGTCCTGACTGATCCATCGGGTCGCCAGGGCGCCATTGCCTGCGGCTTGCCCGTGTTCGTGGTCGCTGACCCGCGGGCCCGGCTGGGGGAGATCGCGGCCTGGATCTACGGGCATCCGTCGGAACGGCTGCTGCTCATCGGTGTCACCGGCACCGCAGGCAAGAGCACGACGACGTACCTGCTGGAAGCCGGACTGCGCGCCGGCGGGTACAAGACCGGGCTGATTGGCGGCGTGGCAACCCGGATCGGCGATTCCACGATGACCAGCGAGCTGACCACGCCGGAAGCCACAGATCTCCAGGGGCTGCTGGCGGCCATGGTCGAGCGGCGAGTCGACGCCGCCGCGATGGAAGTCTCAAGTCACGCCCTGACGCTCGGCCGAGTCGCCGGAACCCGATACGACGTCGTCGTCTTTACGAATCTGTCGCAGGATCACCTCGACTTCCACGGCAGCATGGACGACTACTTCGCCGCCAAGGCCGAGCTGTTCACGCCCAAGTACGCCCGAGCCGGCGTGGTCAACATCGATGACGCGCGGGGGCGGGAACTCGCCGCGACAGCCGGGATACCCGTCACGACGTTCTCGGCTGACGGGCGCCGGGCAGCAGACTGGCGCGCCGTTGACGTCCGCTCGGGCGCGGACGGTTCGACATTCCGCGTGATCGGGCCCGGCGGCGTCGAGGCCGACGCAGCAGTGGCGCTGCCCGGCGGATTCAACGTTGCCAACGCGCTCGGGGCAATCGTCGCGCTCGTCGAGGCAGGCGTCGGTCTCACGGCTGCGGTCTCGGGTGTTGCGGTGTCCGCTGGCCCGCCAGGGCGGCTGGAGCGCGTGGATCGCGGTCAGGACTTCACCGTGCTCGTCGACTATGCCCACAAACCGGGTGCTGTTGAAGCGCTACTGACGGTCATGCGGGATGTCACGCAGGGGAACCTTGTCATCGTGCTCGGCTGCGGCGGAGACCGCGACCGCGGCAAGCGCGAGCTCATGGGCGCGGCTGCGGCGCGCCTCGCCGACGTGGCCGTGCTGACGAGCGACAACCCGCGGTCGGAAGACCCGCTGGCGATCCTGGCGGAGATGCTCACCGGGGCGATCGAAGTACCGCAGTCGGCGCGAGCCGACGTCGTGGTGCAGCCCGACCGCGCTGCGGCGATCGGCATGGCCATCGCAGCAGCGGGCAAGGGCGACGTGATCCTCATCGCCGGCAAGGGGCACGAGCGCGGCCAGTACATCGCCGGTGCGGTCATCCCGTTCGACGACCGGCAGGTCGCAGGCGATGCCCTCCGGCGCCGCCGGGCGGCTGAGGATGCGACGATCGCCGGCGGCCTGTCGGCAGGCGGCGCCAGCGCCGACGACCTCATCGACTTCGACCGGGAGGACGCGTGATCTCGCTCTCGGTAGCTGAGATAGCGGCGGTTACCGGAGCGCAGCTCGCGGCGGTGCCCGACGCGAACGCGCTTGTCACCGGGCCGGTCGTCATCGACTCGCGCGAGGCCGGCCCGGGCGCCCTGTTTGCAGCCCTGCCTGGTACGCGGACCGACGGGCACGCGTTCGCGACGGCCGCGCTCACCGCGGGCGCAGTCGCTGTTCTGGCCGCTAGGCCCGTCGAAGTCCCGGCGCTGATCGTGCCGGACGTGCAGGCCGCCCTCGGCAAGATCGCCAGGGCCGTCATCGACCGCGCGCCGGATCTCACCGTCGTCGGGATCACCGGGTCGGCCGGCAAGACAACGACCAAGGACCTGGCAGCGCAGCTCATCGAGACACTCGGGCCAACAGTTGCGCCTCGTGGGTCGTTCAACAACGAGATCGGCCACCCACTGACCGTTCTGAAGATCACCGGCCAGACCCGTTACCTCGTATCGGAACTGGCCGCGCGAGGGCCCGGGCACATCACTGAGCTATGCGAGATCGCACCACCGCGGCTCGGCACCGTGCTTTGCGTCGGGCGCGCCCATGCGGGCGAGTTCGGCAGCCTGGCGGCGATCGCTGTCGCCAAGGGCGAGCTGCCAGCGGCGCTGCCAGCCGATGGCGTCGCAATCCTCAACGCCGATGACCTCCGCGTGGCCGCGATGGCCGCTAGGACGAACGCGAGGGTCATCACGTTCGGCCGGTCGGCAGACGCCGATGTGCGGGCCGAGGAGGTCAGCGCCGACGCGCTCGGCCGGCCTCGATTCCGGCTCGTAACGCAGGGCACGGCCGCGCCGGTGCAGCTTCAGCTCTACGGCGAGCACCAGGTGCAGAACGCGCTCGCCGCCGCGGCCATCGCCACTCAGCTCGGCATGCTGGTGGCCGACGTCGCCGCCGGCCTGTCGGCAGCGGTGCCTCGGAGCCGGTGGCGGATGGAGGTGACCCAGCTGCCCGGCGGCGTCACGGTCATCAACGATGCCTACAACGCCAATCCCGATTCCATGCGAGCCGCGCTGGCAGCGCTCGCCACCATGGCGCGCGGGCGGCGTGGCTTCGCCGTCCTCGGTTACATGACCGAGCTCGGTGACGACGCCGAGCGGCTGCATGAGGAAGTGGGCGCGGCGGCGGCCGCGGCAGACCTCGCGGGCCTGATCGTCGTTGGGGAGGACGCAGCTCCTATCCTGGTCGGCGCCAAGTCCGCGCCATCCTGGCAGGGCGAACCGGTCTGGGTCCCCGATCCGGCCGCGGCCGTGCGCGCCGCCCGCGACCGGCTACGGGACGGCGACGTGGTTCTGGTGAAGGCTTCGCACTCCATCGGCCTCGAGCGGGTCGCGCTAGCCCTGACCGGCGAGCAGCCGATGGGCAACGAGGGGCCGCACAGTTGAAAACCATCCTGGTGACCGGAGCTGTCTCGCTCCTGCTCGCCTTGTTTGGCACGCCGCTGATCATCCGGCTCCTGCGCCGGCAAGGGTACGGTCAGCCGATCAGGGTGGAAGGCCCTAAGTCGCACGAGACCAAGCGCGGCACGCCAACCATGGGCGGCGCGGCGATCGTGCTCGCTGCGCTCATCGGCTATCTGGTCGGGCACGTGGTCACGCACAACCCGCCGACGTCCTCGGGCGTCTTGATCCTGCTGCTGATGGCGGGCCTCGGCCTGGTCGGGTTCATCGACGACTTCATCAAGATCTTCCGGCAGACCAGCCTCGGACTGCGCAGCGGCACGAAGCTGGCCGGCCAGGCGGTCGTCGGCGCGGTCTTCGCGCTTGAAGTAATCCAGCACCCCGATGCGCTGTCCATCACGCCCGCCGATGCGCGTGTCTCGTTCCTGCGCGACGTCGGGCCTGTCATCGGCACGCTGCCGTTCGTGATCTGGGCCGTGATCATGATCGCCGGCACATCCAACGCCGTGAACCTGACCGATGGCCTCGACGGGCTAGCGACCGGGGCGACCATCCTGGTGCTCGCCGCGTACGTGCTGATCGGGATCTGGCAAGAGCGCAACGACTGCACGCTGTTCTTGTCCCGGCAGTGCTACATCATCCGCGACCCGCTCGACCTGTCGGTCGTCGCCGCTGCCGTACTTGGCGCCTGCTTCGGCTTCCTGTGGTGGAACGCGCCGCCAGCCCGGATCTTCATGGGCGACACCGGATCGCTCGCCCTCGGCGGCGCGCTGGCCGGGCTCGCCATCTGCACGAAGACCGATCTGCTGCTGATCATCCTGGGTGGCCTGTTCGTGATCGTCACGATGTCAGACTTCATCCAGGTCGGCTTCTTCAAGATGACGCGGCGGCGGGTATTCAAGATGGCGCCGCTGCAGCACCACTTCGAGATGATCGGCTGGGCCGAGACGACGATCGTGATCAGGTTCTGGCTGATCTCCGGCCTGTGTGTCGCGCTCGGGCTCGGCCTTTTCTACGCCGAGTGGCTCCAGACTTAGGCCATGACGGCAGCGCACGAGACCAATCAAGCAGCCAGGCTCGCCGGGCAGCAGGTGCTGGTTGTCGGCCTCGGCATCACCGGCCAGTCGGTCATCTCGCTCCTCATCAGCCGTGGCGCACGCGTCATCGCCGCTGACTCGCGCGACGACGCCGAGCGCAAGGACCTCGCCGAGGTGCTGGCGAAGGACGGGGTGTTGGTCCGGCTTGGCGGTGACGCACTGGGATCTGGCGCGACTGTTCCGGCAGGCACGGGGCTGGTGGTCGCGTCGCCGGGCCTGCGGCCAGACACGCCGCTGCTGGCCAGCGCGGTAGCAGCCGGGATCGAGGTGATCGGGGACGTCGAACTGGCCTGGCGGCTGCGCCCGGCGCTTGCAAGCGGCGGGCGCCAGCAATGGCTTGGCGTCACCGGGACAAACGGCAAGACGACCACGGTCCGGATGCTGGCTGCGATGCTCGCCGCTGCCGGGCACCGCAGCGTTGCGGCCGGGAACGTCGGCACGCCGATCCTGGACGTGGTCACCAACCCGGAGCCTTATCAGGTCGTAGCAGTCGAGCTGTCCAGCTTCCAGCTGTACTGGAGCACCACGCTCGCGCCGCTGGCTGCCGTGGTACTCAACGTCGCGGCCCACCACCTGGACTGGCACGACGACATCGAGTCCTACGCGGCGGCCAAGGCCAGGATCTTCGGGCCAGCGACGATCGCGATCTGCAACTCCGATGACGCGCGCTCGGTCGCGATGGCCGAGCAGGCGGCAGCGCGCGGCGCCGCGCGCGTGGCCGGCTTCCGGCTGGGGGAGCCTGGGCCCGGTGAGCTAGGCGTGGCGGAGGGTTTTCTCGT
>Ga0126378_10001987_pt1 | contig 15174 bp, 9 predicted proteins | sample PanSoiMetPlot_23_FD_92587 | JGI IMG/M metagenome (GOLD analysis project Ga0126378, IMG submission 92587) | Tropical forest soil microbial communities from Panama - MetaG Plot_23 | ecosystem: Environmental > Terrestrial > Soil > Tropical forest > Bulk soil | place: Panama | collected 2016-02-17 | reverse complement strand
CGCCTTGCGCGCGCGTTTTCTGGCAGGAGCTGCCCACGTTCATCGCGGCCAGCAGTTGCGCGATGCCGGCAAACTGCAGGAAGCGCTGGCGGAATTTGAAAAAGCCGCGGCTATCGATCCCGGCAGTTTCATTGCTTCGCAAGAAGTCCAGAGGACGCGCACCATGATCGAGTCGGCTAAGAGCGCGGCCACTACCAAGGTTCCGCCAAGGTCTTTCATCCAACGAAAACTGGATCGGGCCGCAGCCGAACCGGTTGAGCTGGAGCCTATTTCCAATCAGCCCATCACGCTGAAGATGACCGAAGACAGCAAACTCATATATGAGATGGTGGGCAAGCTGGCCGGAATCAATGTCCTGTTTGACCTGGACTACACCCCGCGAAAGATTCACGTGGAGTTGAACGCCGTTACGCTGGCGCAGGCGCTGCACCTGATCGCGCTGGAGTCCAAGACCTTCTGGCGGGCGGTGACGCCAAACGCCATCTACGTGGCCTCCGATACCGCTTCCAAACGAAAGGAGTTGGAAGAAAACGTAATCAAGACCTTTTACCTCTCCAACCTGTCGCAGACGAGCGAGTTGCAGGACCTGGTAAACACCTTGCGCACGCTGCTGGAACTCAATCGCGTGACTCCCATACCCAGTCTGGGCGCCATCGTGGTGCGCGCCACTCCCGATCAAGTAGCGTTAGCCGAAAAGGTGATCAATGACCTGGACAAGGGCCGCTCTGAAGTAGTGGTAGACGTAGCCGTGCTACAGGTCGCGCGCGACCGCATCCACGACATAGGCGTTGCTCTTCCTACCAGTACTACAGTAGCGAATATCGGCGGGCCGACAACTGTCAGCACTTCCACCACGCCGGCTCCGTCAACCTCCAACCTGCTTACCCTGGACAACATCGGCAAGCTGACAGCCAAAGACTTCGCCATCACACTACCTTCGGCCACCGCCACTCTTCTAGCCAGCGACAGCAATACCAAAGTCATACAGAACCCGCAGATCCGCGTCGTCGATGGTCAGAAGGCCACGTTGAAGATCGGCGACCGCGTGCCCATTGCTACCGGCTCCTTTCAGGCCGGGGTTGCGGCCGGGGGTGGCGGCGTCAGCCCACTGATTAACACCCAATTCCAATATCTTGACGTGGGCGTAAATATTGACATTACTCCCTACGTTCACGGGGACCGCTCTGTAACTTTGAAAATCTCTCTCGATGTTTCCGCGGTCACCGGCAACGTCAACATCGGCGGCATCTCCCAGCCGATCATCGGACAGCGGCGATTGGAGCTCGAGATTCGTCTGAAGGAGGGCGAGGTCAACCTGCTGGGAGGCATTCTCGAGGACACGGATGTGAAAGCCGTAAGTGGTTATCCGGGCCTTATCAACGTACCGATCCTAAAGTACCTGTTCAGCGCAAATCACTCCGAAAGACACCAGAACGAGATTGTATTTGTACTGACTCCGCACATTGTGCGCACTACGGATGTTTCTGAAGCGAACATGGAACCGCTCAGTGTGGGTACGGGAAGCAACATTGAGTTGCAAGACCGGGATTTGGTGCGCCCGGCCAGCGCCATGCGGGTGGCAGAACCCCCGGGGACGGCATCGCGTCCGGTGGAAAAGAGCCAAGGCAATTTGCCGTCGAAAGTTCCTCCTCCATCGCCCGAAGCGCGGCCGCCGTCAGTCCCCCAGCCGCAGCAGCAACCCCCTGCTGTGAAAGGATCATCTCCAGCACCCGCGGCGGATCAGTCACGCGACGTGAGTCAGGCTGCTCCCGTGGGGGATGGCGCCTTGCTCTCCTTCAGCCCTTCGCATACCACGGCTACTGTGGGCCAGACATTTACCGTCGATCTCGTCGTTAGTGCGCAAAACCTGTCTCTGGCGCCGCTCCAACTGCATTACGACCCCGCCAAACTTCAGGTTGTTAACGTTTCCAACGGCGGCTTCCTTGAACAGAGTCAGCAGGTAGTGGCTCTGTCCCACAACGACGATCCAACAACCGGCACGCTGCGCATTACGGCGACGCGTCCCGTTGACAGCGGCGGCGCTTCCGGGCAGGGGGCGCTGCTGACGCTCACCTTCATGGCCAAGGCCGAGGGGCAGGCGAACTTGTCAATCCTTCGCGCCGGCTTGCGCAACCCGAATGCCCAGCCGATTCCTTCGTCGGGAACGCCGGCCGTGATCGACATCAAGCCGGCGCCGGCTGCACCGGCCGTCTCTGGAGCTAAGTAACTGCGAGGTTTCAGCAAAAGACGCGAGAGTGCATGATGAGCGACTTTGTCATCAGGATTTCCGACGAACGCGGGAACGTGATCGAACGCGTGGAGTCCGCGCGTTCTGCGGAAGAGGCTCGTGAAAGGCTGCTGCGCCAGGGATTGCTGGTGGTGGGAGTCAAGAGCAGCAGCCTGGCCCGTGCAAGCAAGAGCCAGGTCAGGCTTGCGCAGTTCGTCGTTTTTAATCAACAACTCGTGACCCTGATCAAAGCGGGATTGCCCATTCTCACGGCGCTCGATCTGATGGCGAAGCAGCAGAAAGACCCATCCTTCCGCCGGCTTCTGCACGATGTGCGGGAGCGGGTAAACGCGGGCGAGATGCTCTCCGAAGCTTTTGAGAATCAAGGCGTATTTTCCAAGATTTACACGACAACCTTGCTGGCCGGCGAGAAGAGTGGCAATTTGGTAGAGGTACTGAGCCGCTACGTCCATTTTCAACGTCAGACCTTGACCTTCCGGAAAAAACTCAAAGCTTCGTTGATCTACCCCGCCTTGCTGGTCTCTATGGTCGCGTCAGTAATCACCTTTCTGGTGGGTTTCGTGGTGCCGCGGTTTGCAGAGCTCTATAGCCAGCTCGGCGCGCAACTGCCGGGCGTTACAGAATTCATGCTGGCGCTGAGCCTCAGTTTTCGCCGCTATTTTCCGCTGTTGCTGGCTGGAGCGCCCGCGGCGCTGTTGGGTCTGTGGCGATGGCGCCGTAACGAAAAGGCAAGGCTTCTCCTCGACCGGCTGTATCTGGCAACCCCGCTGCTCGGGAAAATCTGGCTGAAATATCAGGTCGCGATATTTGCGCGCATGATGTCCACTCTCATCTCGGGTGGGTTGCCCCTGGTTTCCGCCTTGCGGACGGCCGGCGCCTCCATCCAGAGTCGAACCCTTTCGCTTGCGGTTACGGGAGCGGCGGAGCGTGTGTGCGAAGGTCTTCCCTTGGCCCGCAGCCTGGAAGAGTCGGAAGAGTTTCCCGAGCTTGTTGTGGAAATGATCGAAGTAGGTGAGTCCACGGGCGCGTTGTCGCAAATGCTCAGCTCCGTGGCCGAATTTCTCGAAGAGGACGTGGAGACGGCCCTGGCTGCTTCGCTCTCCTTGATCGAACCGGTCATGCTGATCCTGATGGCAGTGGTCGTAGGCTTTGTGCTGATTTCTCTTTACCTGCCCATCTTCAAGCTGGGCGCCGGCCTGGTGAATTGATCGCGCCGGGCAGTTCGGAAGCGGGAAGTGTCGACTGAAAATGGGAACACAACATGAAGTAAATCAACTCGCAGCGCCCACGCCCGCTGACGAAGAAGTCCGCGCGCGTGAGCTGGCCCGCCGCTACCGCTGCGAATTCCTTGACCTGCGCGACTTCCGCCTGGATGCGACCTTGCTGCGGAGCGTCGAAGTAAGTTTGATGTTCCGTTACAACTTCGTGCCCCTGGAAGAAAAAGATGGCTTCCTGTGGGTTGCTGTCGCCGATCCCAGCCAGCTCATGATGATCGACGAGATTGGCGTGCTGTTACGCAAGCGTGTGCGCGTCAAGGTAGCAACCCTCACCCAGATCAATGACATCCTCAAGAAAAACGAGCAGTCGCAGCGGGTTTTGGAAGAAGCCAGCGAAGCCTTCGGGCTGGACATTATCGGCAGCGATGAAAACAGCGATGAGCAGATCTCCATCGACCGCATCACCGATGCCGGCGACCTGAGCCCGATGATCCGGCTGGTGGACACCACCATCTTCACCGCATTGGAGCGCCGGGCAAGCGATATCCACATCGAAACGCGCAACGACTCCGTGCAGGTAAAGTATCGAATCGACGGCGTATTGCAGCCGGCGGTAGCTCCCATCGCCAAGGAGCACTATTCCACCATCATCTCTCGCATCAAGGTGATGTCGGAGCTGGACATCGCCGAACGCCGCGTGCCCCAGGATGGCCGTTTTCGCGTCAAGTACAAGGGACGCGCCATCGACTTCCGGGTCTCTGTGATGCCATCCATCCACGGCGAAGACGCTGTCTTGCGCGTGCTCGATAAAGAGTCGATGAGCGAGAAGTTCCAGCGGCTCACTCTGGATGTGGTCGGTTTCGATGAATCCGACCTGCAACGCTTTCGCCGCTACATCCTGGAGCCCTACGGCATGGTGCTGGTCACCGGCCCCACGGGCAGCGGGAAGACTACCACGCTCTACGCCGCGCTGAATGAGATCAAGACCGAAGAGGACAAGATCGTCACCATCGAAGATCCCGTCGAGTACCAGATTAACGGGGTCACGCAGATTCCGGTCAACGAGAAAAAAGGACTGACCTTCGCCCGCGGCCTCCGCTCCGTCCTGCGCCATGACCCGGACAAGATCATGGTCGGCGAGATCCGCGACGCAGAGACAGCGGAGATTGCCGTCCAATCCGCGCTGACCGGCCACCTGGTGTTCACCACCGTGCACGCCAACAACGTGATTGACGTGATCGGGCGCTTTCTTCACCTGGGGATCGAGCCTTACAACTTCGTTTCCGCCTTGAACTGCGTGCTCGCCCAGCGCCTGGTGCGCATGATCTGTGAGTTCTGCAGGAAACCGGTGCGGTATTCCGATGCCGTGCTCGAAGCGGGTGGACTGGATGCGAGAGTGTGGCGTGACGTGCCCATCTTCGAGGGACAAGGCTGCGTCGAATGTGCCGGTGCGGGTTTCCGAGGCCGCACCGCGATCCATGAACTGCTTGACTTGAGCGATCGCGTGCGCGAGATGATCCTGGCTAAGCGCCCCGGCTCGGAGATCCGAAAGTGCGCAAAAGAGGAGGGCATGCGCTTTCTGCGTGAATCGGCTGTTGCTAAAGTTCGCGCGGGAATCACCACGCTGAAGGAGATCAACAAAGTCACCTTCATTGAAGCCATGCGATAGGGATAAAAGACCATGTTTTCGAGAGAACGCCGGCCTCGCGTCGCATGCGAGTTTACGTCCATGCATATCGTTGCCGCGCGCGTTACGGCGAGCGGCGTGATCGATATTGCAACTGTGTGCCCGTTGCAACCCGGCGCGCTGGTCCCGGCCCTGACCGGAACCAACATTCTCGAGCGAAACGCCGTGCTCGCTGCTGCTCAAAATGCCATCGCCGGCCTGGGCCGCGACCGGGAGGTGGCGGCAATCCTGCCTGATGCCTGCTGCCGCGTAGTGTTGATCGATCTTGACGTCCTGCCGGAAAAGCCGGAAGAGGCCGACAACCTGGTCCGCCTGCGCTTGAAGAGGTCAGTGCCCTTTGATGTGGACAAAGCCTGTGTTTCCTGGCAAGCGCAGCGTGTGCAGGGCAAGATCAAAGTTCTGGCTGCGGCAATTTTCAATTCAGTGCTGGAAGAATATGAGTCCATCCTGAGGGAAGCCGGCTGCGCGCCGGGCCTCGTATTGCCATCCACTCTGGCCTCGCTCCGCCAGATTGAAGCTGCCGCGGCGTCGCTGCTGATCAAAGTGGATTCCGGCACCGTCAGCACCGCCATCGTAAGCGATCGCGCGGTCTTGCTGGTACGCGTTCTCGAGCGTTCGCCGGTTACGCAGGGGTGGGAGAAAGCGGATGGTCCCCAGATCGTCGAAGCTGTCCATCCGGCGATCGAATACTTCCAGGACGTTCACGGAAGGCAGATTCAGAGAATCCTGATCAGTGGCGCAGATCCACTCGAGGAACTGAATTTATGTCTCGAAAATGCAGGTATGACCGCTCAACCGTTAGTAGCTCCGGAGAGACTGGCGGAGTCGTATAGGGGTCAGGCCGGAACGCTTGGGGCCGTGGCTGGTGCGTTGCTGTGAGCTAATGAGGATGGCCTTAATGAAGGAACCAACGCGAACAATGGATCTGACCATCAATTTGGCCTCGCAGCCTTACCAGCGGGCCCAACTCATCCTGTTGCGCTGGCAACTCGCGGTCACGGGTACAGCACTGATGACGGTGGCCTTGGTCTACGCCGCGATTACCTTCGGCCTTTCCTGGCGCGACACTGAAAAGCAGGCGCGGTCTCTAGATCAGCAAATCGCCGAGTTCGACCGCGTGAAGACGGAAGCAGAAGCGTTTCTTCGGCGTCCTGACAACTCTCAGCTTCGCTTGCGCGCGGACCTGCTGAATTCGATGATTGCCCGCAAGGCTTTTTCCTGGACTGAGGTGTTTACCGACCTGGAGGGCATCATCCCCGCACACCTGCATGTGACCGGCATTCAACCCAAGGTCAATGAGGATGGCCAGCTCGAGTTGCGGCTCAGCGTCTCCGGGTCCTCGCGCGAGGCGGCTATCGAAGTGCTGCGCCGCCTGGAACAATCGTCGCACTTTGTGCAGCCGCAGATTGACAGCGAAACCACACAGACCGAGGCGGCAAAGTCCGGTGATCGTATTCAGTACAGCATCACCGCCATTTACATTCCGGGCTTCGCCCGCAAGAAGGCCGGACAGCAGAGCGCGGAAGTATCGACGCCTGGAGCGGTTTCGCGGAAGGCCGCAGCGTCGAGGGGGGCGGATGCCGGACATTAGACGATCGCGGCGCCGCTTCACTGTCGCATTGGCGGCAATGCTGTCGATTTGCGTCGCGGCCGGCGGAGTTCTACTATCGCCCGCCGGCCGGTCATCGAGTGCTCGCCGGCAACAGCTCGAGCAACTCCGCTCGGAACTTCGGGCAAAAGCCGCCGAAGCAGATTCGTTCTGCGGCATCCACGCTAAGGTCATGACGGCGAAGGAACAGGTGGCGGGCTTCTATCAGGAGCGGCTGCTCTCCAGTTATGCGTCGATCTCCGAGAAGTTGGGATCGGTGGCCGAAGCAAGCGGCGTAACCCTGGGCACAGGTCATTATCGCGCGGCATCTTCAGGAGTATCTGACTTGCAACGCCTCGAGATCGAAGCCTCGATCACCGGCGATTACGCGCAAGCGGTCAAGTTCGTCAACGCCATCGAGCGCGAGAGAGCTTTTTTTCTCATCGACAGTATCGCCCTCTCCCCGCAGCAGTCTGGAAAGGTGCAATTGCAATTACGGATCGAAGTCTTGCTGAAGGAGGAGGCTAACCGGTGAATATGAAAGCCGACACTCTCAAAAAAAGAAAACTCATCGCCGCACTGGTTATGCTGGCTGTGGGCGTTATCCTTCTGTATCGAAGTCTGCAGACGAGCCGGCCCGCCTTGAAAGCCAGCATCACTGTCCCGACAGCCGGCCCTGCCTCTAAAGTCCAACTGCGCAGCGAGCATCGTTATATTGCGGTCTTGCTAAAGCCCACGCTGGATCCCAGGTTGCGGCTCGACCTGCTGGCGGAGAGCGAAGACGTTGTCTACAACGGCGCCGGCCGCAACATTTTCTTCGAGCACCAGGACGATATCCCGCAACCGGTCACTTCTGTGCGCTTGCCCGAAAAGCAACCCGAAGCGCCCCCGGCGCCGCCGCCTCTTCCGCCGCCACCGCCGGTCGACCTGAAAGCCTGGGGCTGGGCCAATCATGGGGGCGGGGATAAAACAGTCTTTCTTGCCCAGGGCGACAATGGCTTTGTCGCTCACGAAGGTGACATCGTGGCGCGTCGCTACAAGGTGGTGAAGATCGGCCCTAACTCAGTAGAGATTGAGGATTTGCTGAGCAATAACCGCCAGACTATTCCCGTGGCATTTTGAAGCGGCCAGTCAGGAGCAGTATGCGTTGCCGAAGTCGTTCGCAGCGTTGTTCGCATCGTCATTCGCATCGTCGTTCGAAAGAAGGCTACATCATGATGGCGCTGACGCTGGCGACAGCGTTGATTCTGATCGCCCTCACAGCCGGACTGCCCGCGCTCTCCGTGGAGCTTCGGCGCGAACGGGAGCAGGAGCTCATCCACCGGGGCGCGCAATACCAGCGGGCCATTCGCAACTACTACCGCAAATTCGGCGCCTACCCCACCAGCCTGGAACAGCTCGAGGACACCAACCACCTCCGCTTTCTGCGCAAGCGCTTCAAGGATCCCATGACCGGCGGCGACTTCCGTCTGCTGCACCTGGGTGAAATAAGGTTATCGCTGCAATCTTCCGGCACGGCTTCCGCCGGTGCATCGAACCAGGCCGCTTCGCAATCGCCCACACCGGACCCCACGCCTTCCGATGCGCAGCCCTCAGCCATGTCATCTCCATTCAGGTCCATAGCTAATGGCCCCGTCATCGGCGGCGGTCCAATCGCCGGCGTAGCCAGCACCAGTGATCAGCAGTCACTCCATGTCTTTGACGGTAAGGACCACTACAAGGAGTGGCAATTCATCTTTGTGCCCGCCCTCGACCGCGGAGGCCTGCCTAGCCGCCCTTACGATGGACTTCCGGCCTTGGTAGTCGGTCAAGCGCCCAATGCAACTCCGGCTGGACCGAAGCCGGCCGCTCGTTAACTTGCTTTAACCTGCATGCCGCAGAGCCGGCGGTCTGCAAGATTTTCGACAACGACTGTCTTGTGCAAAAATGGGACTCTTCATAAAAGAAAACGATCGTTTAATTTTATGAATGACTGTTCGTGTTAAAATGCAAAACCTCACTCTTGCGAGGCAGTCCTGCTTGCTCGCAGGGCTAACCGGGGCCAAGAAAAATCGGAACAGGAGTAAGTTAATGAAAGGTACGTTTTGCCGAAACCGCAGCGCCCTGCTGGCGCTCTTCATGATGGCCTGGACCACGATCACGTGGGGCCAGGCATCCTCCTTCACTGATACCTATACCGGTCAAGGATCCGGCGCAACAACATGTAACGCCAGTTTCAGCATCACCGGTGAGGAACCCACAGCAGCGGGCACCTTTCCGCTTTTCGTCTACATGGTCGGCACGACCGAGACGTTCAATAACAACGGCGCCGCGTCGGCGGCTGTTTCGGGCATGGCCCGCCGCGGCTTCGTCGCCGCCGTCATTCAATACGACAGCGGACAGTTCGGAAACTGTTCGCAAATTTCCGGAAAAGGCAAATGCATTTTCGATCCCACCAGAGCCGCCAGCGCCATCACAAAGCTGTGCAGTCGCGCCAAGGCGGACTGCAACAAAGGGATCGTGACCGGCGGGTTCAGCCAGGGAGCTGTCGTGGCGACGCTCGCCAAGAACTTCAACTCCCTGGTGAAGGCGGCTTGGGGCATGGGCGACGGAGTCAGCTACTCCTTCTTCAACTTGAACGCATGCATGGCCAACGGCAGCCGGACCCTGGATAGCGAGCACCTCCGCGCTGTGGATGGCCAGGCAGACCAGTTCATTGGACCACAAGAGTCCCAGGTGCGCAGCCAGCTGCAGACCCTGACAGGCTTCAACTGCGGCTCCGGCGCCACCTCGTGCCTGCAGAGCAACGGCAGTGGCTGGATCATCGTACTCAACAACCAAGTGCAGTCCGGCAATGCCGACCATTGCTACATGCGCAGCAACGGATGTCTTAGCAGCGAAACCTCGAACGACACAGGATGGCTAAACGGCACTGCGCCATGGGAATTGAATGCAAACCTGAATTGGCTGGCCGGTTTCGTTACGCCCTAACCGCCCGGTAGGATTCCGAACTTGCGAATCGGATACGCAGGCGCGTTCAACTTCACGATTCGCAACCCTAATCAGAAAGATATCAATTCAAGCCTTGGCCGGTGCTTCCTTTCTCTGGAAGCACCGACCAATCTAGACCATTCCCACGCCTCGACAGGGTCGCGCGCGTCAGAAGATGACGTGTATTGCCATGCGGATCAGCCGCGGGCTACCGATGGCGTTCTCGATGGCTCCCAGGTTGCCGTCCGGCGGGGCACCGAGCTTCACGTTACGGCCTGGAGGCGGCGCGGCGCCGGTTGGATCGGCGAAGGTGGGAGGGTTACCGAAATCTAGAGCATATGAAATGTTGTTGTTCGGCGTGTCGAATGAAGGCGTGTTGGTGAGGTTGAAGATATCCAGGCTGTACTTGATGTGCACGCGCTCAGTGACAGCCGTATCTTTAAAGATGGAAAGATCGGCTCGTTTCTGGAACGGACCGCGGAAAAGGTTGCGTCCGTTGTTACTGAATGCAGTCTCAGAGTTGTCGCAGGCGTGGCTGACGGGGTCGCAAGGCGGTACACCGTCCTGCCCGGGCTGCAGGAACTGGGGCGCAAACGCCAAAGGGTTGAGTGCAGTAATCGGATTGGCGGGTGTGCCGCCGGCGCCTGTATGTCCGGTCAGCGCTGAGCTGGGCGTGAATCCGGGTGCCAGCGGCAGGATGGGGTTGGTGATGAAATCATTGTTCGAATAGAAGATGCTCCCTACCGCACCGCTGAAATCGATAATCGCGTAAGGCTGCCCGCTCTGGAACGTAGTTATACCGCTGAAGCCCCAGCCGTTGAGCAGCTTGTCGGCCACGCCGTGAAACTGCGCGATCTTGGGAACCCGATAGACATAGTTGAACGAGAGCACGTGCGTGCGGTCGAAGTCGGAGCTGCCATAATTCTCCCGCAAATTAAGTGCGTTGTTGCCGTTGAAGAACAGCCCCAGGGCGCTGCCTTCGTCCAGAGTATGCGAGTAGGTGTACGAGGTATTGACCGAAAAGCCGTGGCTGAAGCGCTTGGTCGCCTGCAGTTGCAGGGCGTTATAGGTGGAAATGCCGTTGGCCTGGTAGAGAACCGAGTTGGGATCTAACCCTACGAAGGGCACGCGTAAATCGACATTCCCCCCGGTGTTACTTGTAGCGCTTTCCGCCGCCACGCCCGGGACGTTGTAACCGTAAGAGAAAGTCTCACCGTTTATAGGATGCTGTGGTGTGGCGATTCCAGGCTGGTTGAAGGGTATGGGTTCTACCAGGCGCACGCCTTTATTCCCGATGTAGGCCGCGGTAAGGGCCCAATCATTGACCGGCTGCCACTGGATGTCCAGGTTCCAATTCTCGGAATAGGGCAGCTTGTTGCGAGGGTCATAGCCACCGAACTCAAATGCCGGGGCCCCGCCCGCCAATGCCGCGAGGTTCGGCAAGCCTGCGGCAAAGGACTGAAAGCTTTGCCCGGGCGCAGGCGCAGTCGTGCCAAAGGGGTTTGCGAAGGTGGCGCCGCTCGGGGCGGAAACCCTTACAACCGAAGGCGGTTGCAGCGTAGCCCCGAAGGGTCCTTCAATTCCACCTCCGGCAGTGGGAGAGAACTCAGTAAAGAACTCGCCACGATCGTAGTACATGCCGAATCCGGCGCGGACCACAACATTCTTCACGAAAGACGGGCTCCAGGCGATGCCGAGGCGTGGCGCAATCCCCCATTGGCGTCCGGTTAGCGTGGAGTCGCTCGTCCCTGAGGTCGCCGCTTGTTTGTTGTTGCCGGCTACCACTAACCCATCATTCACTATGGTGTCAGTGCTTTGATTGAACTGGTATTTGGTTGGGTCAAAGTTGATCAGGTTGCCGTTGACTTCCGACAGAGGTCCGTCCCAGTCGTAACGCAGCCCGAGCGTGACGTTCAGCGTTTTGGTCAGGCGGACCTTGTCGCTGGCGTACATGCCCGCCTGATTTGCGCGGTAGTAGCGGGAGGTTGCCCCGGCGAAGAGCGTTGTACGACTGGCATTGACGTTGCCGGTCATAAAACTCAGAAAATTATTGAAGCCTATATTAGCCACCTGGTTGGCTAGATTGATCACATTCAACTGTAAATAGTCGAAATTCCCGCCGAACTGCAGGGTGTGCCGGCCATGGACCCAAGTCAGATTGCTGCCGAATTCAAGTTGATTCTGCGCCACCCCGGTGTTCGCGAAGTTGGTGGTGGGTCCGATCGTCAGTCCGCGCAATGACGCGTTAGGGTCGCCGGTGTTCCTGATGCTGATGCCCGGAAACTGCTGGCTGCCGAAGAGGTTGATGCCGGCTGCCGCTGGCGTGAGCGGCTGCCCCGCGGTGGCAAATACTTTTTGGTGCATAAGGCCGATCTTCTGGTCCCAGGTCAAAGCCGGCGACAGGGAGAGAACATTCTGCAGGGATGCCGTTTCAGCATCGGCCAGCAATTGCTCGGGAAATCCTGCGACTTTGTCCCCGTTGGTAAACGGGGTTGTCGTCGGAGTGTTCTGGAAGTAGGACTTGAAGAAGAGCTGGTCCGTGGAGCTCAAGTTGTAGTCGAGATTGCCGCTGGCCTGGTGAGCGATGAAGGTGGAAGGCGGCGCCACCAGGCTGCCGTCGTTGCCATTGCGTGCCGCCCGGTTGCTGGTTGGAATCAGGAACTGGCCATTGGGCAGCTTGAACTGCAAGAGCTGTACCGCGACCGGGTCAAGCGCAGCCACCGGCGTATTGTGGTTCAAGGCCTGCGCCAGCGACAGCAATGCGCCCTGGCTGCGATCGTTCGTCAGCCCAGTGGTCGTAGTGGGCACGGAGAAGTTGTTGACTCCGCCCAAAGCGTCCGACACGGTAGTCCATTGATACGAAGCGAAGTAGAAGAGTTTGTTCTTGAGGATAGGCCCGCCAATGGTTCCGCCGGCGATTCCGCGATGCAAGGCTGGGACCTCATTGCCGCCAGGGTTGCTAAGGGTGTTGTTGAAATTGAAGAAGTATGGCGCGGCATTCAATGCGTCGGTTTGCCGGTAACCATATATCTGGCCGTGCATGGCGTTCGTGCCGGACCGGGTTGCGACCTCGATGTGAGCGCCGGAATTTGCTCCCTGGGTCGCGTCATACATGGAGGTATTGACGCGCAGCTCTGCGATGGTCTCCTGAGGCGGTGAAGGCACGCCCTGGCCAATAGCGTCGTAGACCGAGGTGTTGGTCTGGATTTGGCCGCCGGCCAGGAAATTCTCGCCGGTGTTCAACACCACGCGGTTGCCGGTGAGCTGGCTGGAAGTTTTTCCGTTAAATAGGTTGCTGGCGTTTATCGAGTTGACAGTGAGACTGTTGCTGGTGTCGCGCTGGCCATTGGCCCATATGCTCTGGTTTCCCAGCCCGGCATTAGTGTCGGTCCCGCCCAGGAAATCAGCGTTCACACCCGGACTCAGAACGGCGAGTTGCGTGAAGCTACCCGTGCCCAGAGGAACCTCTTCAACCTGTTCGCTGCTCATGATGTAGCCGTTGGTGGTGTCTACACGATTGAGCAAGGGCGTGCCCGTAACTTCGACCGTGGTCTCGGTGCCGCCAGGCTGCAGGTTAACCAGAACGCTGGTGGTGCGGTTGGCTTGAACCAGAACCTGGTTATGTACCTCTTTCTTGAAGCCGGCGTGATTGAAGGTGAGCGTGTACGTCCCGATGGGAAGGTCAGGAAAGTCAAACGAGCCGTCATTTTTACTGGCAGCGGTTTTTTGCAGACCCGTGGAGTTATTCACCAGCGTAATCTCGGCCTTTTGGATCAAAGCGCCGGTCGAGTCCGAAACGGTGCCTGTAATTGAGCCGAGGGTTTGCTGTGCGGCTGCTGCAAGGGAAAGGGCGATTATTAGCGGAATAAAAAGGCAGAAACGAAGATTTTCATGAGCAGTCATTTGTTTTTGTGTTTTGCCTCCATCAAATCATTTGAAGAAGCATCTTAGTTGGAGGCAGGCTTCAGGGATATTAATGCACGGTAAATTTGACCGCTGCGTTCTCGGAACAACGTCCCTGCCTGCATGCAGGTTCATTATGGGCATTTCCAAAAGTTGGAGCGCGGCTCCCGATTTCAGGATTTACAAAACTTTTCATTACAACTGTTCTCAGGTTTTTCTGCCCCTTTCGTTTAAATCGGGTTTCGGTTTCTCCACTTATGAGGAAGCTGTAGGGCGCCCCTGAGGTCACTTTCCGACCCGAGCCAGCCGACGAATGATGAGCCACGATTTCTACAAGCCTGCGGTGAACTGCGACTGTGGATATTCCTATCGCACTTCAGCCCCGGAATCTTTTGACTCCGCAACATGATGTGGCAGTGCCACATCTCTACGTCCGAGGTTTTCGCAATACAGTTGAATGCATCGAAAAGCCACGCCTGCGAGGTGTTTTTCCACACCTTTCGTGTCTCCCTGGCGGGTTGTTTTTGGTTGCGGCTTCTTAGCGCGACGTCCGTTTACCGCAAAAATATCTCGGCGCCACCCTTTGCCGCTACGCCGCTCACAATATGGGGCGTGACCACAACCAAAACTTCATCTGTATCTTCCTCGGTGTTGCGGTTGCTGGTAATGGGGCCAAGCAGAGGCAGATATCCGATCCCTGGTATGCTTTGCAGGCTTTTGATCTCACTGCGGCTGAGCGATCCTGCTACCATGGCCGGCTCATCGTTTCGTACCGTGATGCTTCCCTTATATTTGCGGCTGGCAATCGTTGGGATGCCGTTCAACACTTCCGATCCCAGCGAGTCAATGTCCATTTCCAGTTCCAGGGTCACGTCGTTCTTGTGAATTGCAGGAGTTGCCCGAACACTGATGCCCAGATCTTCGTAGGTGACCAGCGGAGAGCCGGTCACGGGAGTCGTCCCCACCGTCTGCGCCGCTGTGATCACGGGGTAGCGCGTGCCCAGGTGAAACGACGCCGGGTTGTTGTGCGGGGCGCGCAAGGTAGTTCTGCTGAGCGAAGTCGCTCGCGATTCGTTCGTAGAAAGGTTAGCCGTGGCCGGCGGAAACTGAATTCCGATATTGCTTAGTTCTGCCACATTATCCAAGGTGTTTACAGAGACCGGAAACAATGTCACCTGGTAGGGGACGATAATTCCGGCTTCGCGCATGGCCTGGCGCGTGATCTCGTATACCTCGAAGTCCAGCACTACTTGCGGTCGTGCTGTCCACAGCGTTTCCAGGAACCGAGTGGCCGCCAACACCTGCGGAGCCGGAGCGCGTACGGAAATCGTGGCGCTGGCCGCGGACTGGACGACTGATCGGATGTCAAACATGCTTCGCAAGAGACTGGCAATCTCCGTCAATTCCTCGGGTGAAGAAGTGTCGGGCAGGTAAAAAGTTCGCAGCAGCCACCGCTCCAGTTCTTTGCGATTGGCGGGAGTATCGGCCGCGACCATGACCTCAGTGGAAGAAACGGGTGTCCAGAAATTGCGCGTGATCAAGGTTACAGCGTCCATGGCCT
>Ga0126378_10001985_pt1 | contig 15191 bp, 12 predicted proteins | sample PanSoiMetPlot_23_FD_92587 | JGI IMG/M metagenome (GOLD analysis project Ga0126378, IMG submission 92587) | Tropical forest soil microbial communities from Panama - MetaG Plot_23 | ecosystem: Environmental > Terrestrial > Soil > Tropical forest > Bulk soil | place: Panama | collected 2016-02-17 | reverse complement strand
CCGACACTAATCTGGGCTCGTAGCGCGAGACTCGGTTACAATGGCGGCATTAGGCCGATCTGGCGGAGTGGTGGGCCGCTTGAATGAGGGTACGTGCTTTGGCGACTGGTGAAGTGACTCCTGGTGTTTCCTCGAATATTCCGCAGCTTTCGAACCACAAGGTGAAGGTCAAAAAAGCGGGCCAGCGCGCCTGCAACGAAAAAGACGCCAAGGGAAAATTCTGCGGCGGACACTTGAAGCTCTGGTTCTACATGAACGATGTGCTGGAGCGTGAGTGTGGAGACATCGAGAAAGCTTGGGGAACGAACGCCGAAGTCTACCGTTGCGAAAATTGCAAGGCCCTCTATCTGCCAACACCTGGGGAAACAAAGGTCAATGTCGCCGGCAAGGGAATGATTTCCGTCTTCGGACTGACGTTGCCGCCGAAGGAAAAATAGCTGCGAGCCATGAGCCTGAGCTACGACTGCAAGCAGTACTGGTCGTGAATCTGAGGGAAATCCAGCCTGCAGCAAAATAGAATCGTGCCCGTAGCCCGCGATTCGAAGCTGTCTTATGAACACCCCCGACCTCATCTACGACTGGAACAAGAACCACCCTCCCGGAATGAAGCCGACCGGTCCGATCCTGCTCAACGACGAGAGCCTGCGCGACGGGCTGCAATCGCCTTCGGTGCGCGATCCTTCGATTGCGGAGAAGGTTGAGATCCTTCATCTGATGGAAGCGCTAGGCATCAATGCCCTCGACCTCGGACTGCCCGGTGCGGGGCCGCGCGCTGTCGAGGCGGTCACTGCGCTCGCGCGCGAAATCGCCACGCATAAGATGAAGATTCAGGCCAACTGCGCGGCGCGCACCCACGAAAACGATATTCGTCCGATTGCCGACATCGTACAGAAGACCGGGCTGCGCATCGAAGCGGCGACCTTCATCGGATCGAGCCCGATCCGCCGCTTCACTGAAGGCTGGACCGATGATTTTCTGCTGCAGACCACGGACAAAGCTGTCAAGTATGCCGTTTCGCTCGGGCTCGAGGTCATGTACGTTACCGAGGACACGAGTCGCTGCGATCCGCAGACCGTGAAGCGCTTGTATGCGACGGCCATCGAATGCGGTGCACGCGCGATCTGTATCTGCGATACCGCGGGACACGCCACGCCCATGGGAGCGCTGGCGCTGGTAAGGTTCGTGATGGAAGAAGTCGTCAAGCCGTCCGGCGAAAAGATTCGCGTCGACTGGCACGGTCACAGCGACCGCGGGCTGGCTGTTGCGAATTCCATGGCGGCCATCATCGCGGGCGCGAACTGCGTCCATGGCTGCGCGATTGGCCTCGGCGAACGCGTCGGCAATACGCAGATCGATCAGATGCTCGTCAATTTGAAGCTGATGGGCATTGCGCCCTGGGATCAGCAGGACCTGACCAAACTGAAGGAGTACTGCGAAACGGTTGCGCACGCGACCGGCGTGCCGATCCCCAGAAACTATCCGGTCGTCGGAGACGATGCCTTCCGCACAGCAACCGGCGTGCACGCCGCGGCCATTATCAAGGCCTACCGCAAGAATGACATCATCCTGGCGAACACCGTGTATTCCGGTGTGCCTTCACACATCTTCGGCATGGACCAGATTATCGATATCGGTCCGATGAGCGGCAAATCGAATGTGATTTTCTGGCTGGAGCGGCACAAGATTCCGACGTCGGACGATCTTGTCGAACGCATCTATGAGCGCGCCAAGCAGAGCGACCACACCCTGAGCGAAGCGGAGATCCTGGAGTGTGTTGAGGCCGTGAGGAAGAGCTGATCTCCTCAAGCCGGCAGAATGTAATGCGAACGGGCGCAAGGTGCCGGACACCGAACGCTTCCCGATGTCGCCGTTATCTCCCGGGCATGGCTTCGGGCCTAGACTGTTTCCGAAGGGCAAGACGGTTCCCATAGAGCGAACTGTGCGGGCTGAGGGATTGCTGCCGAATCATTCCGGGACGTTCACAATCACGGTCAGGTGGCAAACTTGTTTCTCACCCTCCGGCAATAGCTCGTCGGCGGATGGGGTGCCGCATGATCTGCAACCTTACGCGACGGCCAGCGTTGCTTCTACAATCCAAATCGTCGGCCGGCCCTGACTTGATATGGTGGCGTAGACGCCCAAATCGCGGGCCAAGGCAATCAAATTTGTGAAACTCGCTCTCCAAGCGGTACAGGAGTTGTAACCAATGGCCCCCCTGCGGCATGCAATTCTCGGCGCTGGCGGTGTTGGCGGAGTGATGGCCGCATTTCTGGCGCATCTCGGCGAGTCCGTCACGCTCGTCGTCAGATCCGAATCAGCGGCAAACTATCCCTCAGAAATTCAGCTGGAGAGCCCGTTTGGAAACTTTCGTGCGCCTGTGGCGCACCACAAAACTGTGCCTCCGGTCGACGTCCTTTGGATCACCGTGAAAGCCACCCAACTCGACGCAGCGCTGAAGGCGGTTGCGACGCCCGACATTGCGCAGGCGATTGTTCCTCTGCAAAACGGTATCGATCATCTCCACCTGCTTCGTGCGAAATACGGAGAGCAGCGGGTGATTTCGGCAACCATCGCGGGCGAGATGGAACGCGTCGCCGCCGGTCACTTTATGCACCGCACACCCTTTCTCGTCCTCAACGTCTCGTCGGCTGGCCGCGACTTGCTGGGCCACGCGATGGACGGCTTGCACAAGCTGGGCCTTCAGTGCCGCTTCATCGAGGATGAGCCAACTTTGATGTGGAGCAAGATTGTCTTTCTCGCGCCAATCGCCTTGTCGACGACAGCGGCCGATTTGCCGGTCGGTGGCGTGCGCGATGATTCCGCTTGGAAGAGCCTCTGGGAATCGTGCGTTCGCGAAGCGTGCGCGGTTGCAACCGCCGAAGGCGCAAGCGTCGATCCCGATGCCGTCGTGCAGCGAATGAGCACAGCTCCGGCGGCCATGCGCAGTTCCATGCAGAAGGATGTCGAGCGCGGCAACGCTCCGGAACTCGATGCCATCGCCGGGCCCATTTTGCGCGGCGGTGTTCGGCACGGAATCAAGACGCCAGCCACCGAGAAGCTCGCTGCTGCGGTCGAGCAGAGGGCTGGAACCCGAGCTATCGTTTAGCTTCCTAAACGATTTCGACAGAGATCTCGGGCTATGGTTCTCCTATAGGCTTGCAGCGAGCATGCGCGCGGTGGACAAGCTGGTTGCCTGGACCTGGATTTCGTCCCATCGTCTGTCCGGTTGCCGAGTGCAGCCGCTCTTCGGTAACCGCTTGTCCGGGCGAAGTTTATTCCGGATGCTGCGTCACGCGTTGTAAACTGACCCATATCTTTCCATGAGCCCGAATGCCCCGCGCGCGGATACGCCTGACTCTGGCCCGACGGTGAAGTCTGGGCTCAACGAGGAACTTCAGCGTGAGGTGGCACGGCTGGCCGCTTCCCCTGAGGTGCGCTCCGCGTTCAACTGGTTCCGGGCGCAAGAGCCGCAACTGCTGCACTGGCAAATGGAGATGGCGCGCATCGCAGCTCCGCCGTTTGGAGAATCTGCGCGTGGTGCGTGGCTGGCCGAGCGCTTCCGCGAAGTCGGGTTAGACGACGTTCGCATCGACGACGTAGGCAACGTCTTCGGGACGCATCCCGGATTTGGCCGCCGCTTCGTTGCCTTGAGCGCGCACATTGACACCGTCTTTCCCGCCAATACGCCGCTCAACATTCGGCAGCAGGGAAACCGCATCTACGGCCCGGGAGTTTCCGACAATGGCGCCGGTGTGGTGGCCATGCTCGGCATCGCGGCTCTGCTGAGGGCGGTCCGCATCCGGCATGCGTTGCCGTTCGTTTTCATCGGCAATGTTGGAGAAGAAGGAGAAGGCGACCTGCGCGGCATGCGGCACATCTTCGCCACGCCGCGCTGGAAAGACTCGATCGCTTACAGCCTCGTGCTCGATGGCGCCGGTGCCGATACTATTGTGGCCGAGGCACTGGGCAGCCGCCGCTTTGAAGTGATTGTGCGCGGGCCGGGAGGCCACTCCTGGAGCGACTTCGGCGCTCCGAATCCGATCGTGATTCTGGCCAAGGCAATCGAGACCTTTGCGGCAACGACCGTTCCCACAATGCCGAAGACGACCTTCAACATCGGTGTAATTCGCGGCGGGACCTCCGTGAATTCCATTCCTGAATCAGCGAGCATGAAAGTCGATATTCGTTCAACGTCCATGAACGAGATGGAGCGTCTCGAGCAATCGCTTCGCGTGGCGCTGAATCATTCGGTCGAAGACGAGACGATGGCGGCCGAGATGCGTTCTTCCGCCCAGAGACGTCCCAGCGGAGTGGCTTGCGAGTTCGTGGTGATCGGCAACCGTCCTGCCGGGGAATTACACTCCGGAGCCAGGATTCTGCAGATTGTGCACGCGGTGGATTCTCATCTCAGCAACGCGGCGCAGGTACAGCGTGCCTCGACCGATGCCAATGTCCCGCTGTCGATGGGACGCGAAGCCGTGGCCATTGGCGGAGGCGGCTCGGGTGGCGGGGCGCACACACTGCAGGAGTGGTTTGACTCCAGTGGGCGCGAGCTGGGGTTAAAACGGATTCTGCTTACCATGCTGGCACTGGCGGGGGTGGGGGAATGAATCTTCGGGGAAGACTTGGAATCGGAGCAGGGTTGCTGGGCTCCTGCGCCATCGGTTTGGGGCAGACCGCCGCTCCCACGGCGGACGCCAAACCTAAAGCTGATGTCATGTTTGTCCACGCCAACGTCTACACGGGTGTGCCCGACAATACCCCGTTCGGCTCCGTCCTTCGCGCCGAAGCCATCGCGGTGAAAGGCGATCGCGTTCTAGCGGTTGGCAAGATGTTCGATCTGCAAAAGCTCAAAGGAGATCAGACTCAGGTGATCGATCTCGACGGACATTTCGTCATGCCGGGATTCAACGATGCACATTTACATCTGGCTGATGCTGGACTGCAGAAGCTTGGCGTGGATGTGCAAGGCGTTAAGTCGCTCGATGAGTTCCGCGAGCGACTTCGAGCGAAGGTTGAAGCTGCGAAGGCCGGAGAGTGGGTTCTCGGTGGAGGTTGGGATGAGACGCTGTGGCCGGTCAAGACGCTCCCTACACGTTGGGATCTTGACGAAGTTTCCGACGGCCATCCGATATTTTTAACTCGCGTGGACGGGCACCTCGCGGTCGCAAACACTCGCGCCCTGCAATTGGCGAGCATCACTCTAGCCACGCGCGATCCCAAGGGCGGCCACATCGACCGCAACGAAAACGGAGAACCGACGGGAATCTTGCGCGATACGGCGCAAAATGCTGTCACGTCTGCGATTCCGGTGCCAACCCGCGACTTCCAGCGACGCGGAATCGAAGTGGCTTTAGCCGACTTAGCCGAGCATGGGGTCACCTCTGCCCAGGACAATTCCAGTTGGGAATCGTTCCAGATCTACGAGGACCTGGAGAAGGAAGGGAAGTTGACTGCCCGGATTTCGGAGTGGCTTCCCTTTGATGCTGCGGTGGATGAACTGCAACAGAAGCGCAGTTCCCATCCGCAATCAGACCCGCTGCTGCATACCGGCATGGTGAAGGGCTTCATGGATGGCTCGATGGGTGGTCACACGGCCGCGTTACTGGAGCCGTACGCCGACGATCCTAAGAACTCGGGGCTGCCTCGCTATGAGGCCGAGAAGCTCAACGCCATGACCAAAGAACGCGTGCTGGCTGGCTTCCAGATCGGCTTCCATGCGATTGGCGATAAGGGAATCCAGATGGCGCTTGATGCCTTCGACCAAGCAGAGAAGGATGCCAAGGCGGCCAACATAAAAGCGGCAAATGGCGGGGATGATTATCGTCTTCGCGTCGAGCATGCACAGTGTCCGACTCCGGCTCAGATCACGCGCTTCCAACAATTGAAGGTAATCGCCTCGATGCAGCCGACCCATGTCCTTACCGACATGCGCTGGGCGCAAGACCGACTTGGACCAAAGCGCGCCGCCACTTGCTATGCGTGGCACTCGTTTCTGACCAAAGGGGTAACCCTTGCTTTCGGGACCGATTACAACGTCGAGCCGATTTCGCCATTTCGCGGCCTCTATGCCGCGGTTACACGAAAGAGCGAAGACGGCAAACAGGAATTCTTTCCCGAACAGCGCATCACCATGGACCAAGCGGTTGCCGCGTACACGACCGGTTCTGCATTTGCTCAATTCGAAGAAAAAGAGAAGGGCGTGCTGAAAGCCGGAATGCTGGCCGATTTTGTCGTGCTCGACCGTGATGTAACTGCGGTTTCTCCGGAGAAGTTGCTCGCCACCAAAGTTCTGCGGACCGTCGTGGGAGGGAAGACCGTATATGAAGCGAAGTGACCGGTCGGGCACCTCGCCGAAAAACCTCACAATTCAGCGAATCTGAAGGGGTTATCTCTTCGGAAACGGCGTCAAACGATTCCATGGCTTTGTGCGTCTAACCTAGAGAAGCTCTCCGTGTCAGTATTCCGATTTTGAGCGTGCCATGCCGATAACGTGCGTTTACGTAACTCGGTATACTATTAAGGTTTACAGGTCTTGGAGGGAAGTAGAGATATGAATTCCGGCGCAATTTGGGTGCGCATGAAAGCCCATCGTTGGGCTTACACGCTGAGCATTCTGGCGACGCTGGCGGTCGGCATCTTGATCGGGACTGTGATTTCCGCAGGCGTCAAGGGGAAAGAAGGACAGAAGGGCGACGTAACCCCTTTGACATTGCCTGCGGCCCAGCCGGTCAACAATCCGTTGTCGCAGGCTTTCTCGCAAATCGCGAAGCAGTTGGAGCCGAGCGTTGTCAATATCAACACAGAATCGACCATCAAGAATATTCATCGACGCCGTGGTGGACAGGACCAGGGCGGGGACGACGATGACAGCGGCGGCATGGATGATTTCTTCAACCATTTCTTTGGCGGTCCGGGACAGCAGGGACCCGGCCTCGGTGGCCCGGGTGGGGATGGTTCCATTCGCGAGCGTTCTCTTGGATCGGGTGTGATCGTCGATCCCAAGGGATACATCCTTACCAATCGGCACGTGGTTGAGAAGGCAGATCGCATCCGGGTTCGTTTTGAGGATGATCCGCCGGGGGTGCAGCATGACGCCAAAGTCATCGGTACCGATCAGGAAACCGATCTGGCGGTAATCAAGGTCGACGTCGACCATCCCCTGCCCGCGGCGAAATTGGGTAACTCCGACGGAATGCAGGTCGGCGACTGGGTGCTGGCGATTGGCAGCCCGTTTGGCCAGGCCGGGACCGTGACTGCAGGAATCGTCTCCGCGAAAGGGCGCGACATCGTTCCGGGACGTCAATTTCAGACCTTCATCCAGACCGATGCCGCCATCAATCCGGGCAACTCCGGTGGACCTTTGGTCAACCTCAACGGGGAAGTCATTGGCATCAACACGGCGATCCTCAGCGAAACGAATGCCTACGCCGGTATTGGTTTCGCACTTCCCTCGAAGACCGTCGTCGACGTCTACAATCAACTGACCAGCCCGGAGCACAAAGTTTCGCGTGGTTCGATCGGCATCATGTTTGACGCCGTGGAGAATCCCGCAATTGCTCGTGTTTACGGCGGTGGAACCGGAGTCCCGATCTCCAGCGTGGTGGCCGGCAGTCCGGCAGATCAGGCGGGACTCAAGGTTGGCGACACCATCACCACCGTGGACGGCAAGAAGGTCAGCAAAGGTACGGAACTGGTAGCTGATATCGCTGCCCGCAAGCCCGGGTCCAAAGTGGCTCTCGGATTCATTCGCAATGGGAAGCCTCAAGAAGCTACGGTCACCATCGCGGACCGCGCAAAGCTGTTTGCCGCGCGGTTGGGAGAAGACCAGGGGAATGATGACGAGAATACGCCGAAGCCGAGCAAGTTCGGTGTGACCGTTCGCAAGGTGACACCCGAAATGGCGGATCGACTCGATATGCCCGCCGGTAAAGGTGTGATCGTGCAGGACGTGAAGCCGGGTTCGTTCGCCGAAGACGTGAACCTGGCGCGAGGGGACATCATCCTCGAAATCAACAAGCAACCAGTGAACAGTGAAGACGATTTTGCCCGCATCGAGTCGAGCATGAAGAGCGGACAGGACGTGGTGTTCTTGGTTCGCCCGCGCGGCGCGAGCAAGCAAGACGGCACGATCTTCGACGCCGGCACACTTCCGTAACGCGAATCCGCCCAGTGGGCACTGGTACTGTAGCCGAAGCTAAAGCATGATTACAGTGCCGGGCCAACTGGGCTTTTTATTTTCTAAACTTCGTTTTTCCACAGGATATTTGGAGTCATTTATGGCAAATGGGACGAGAACTCGTAAGTCAGCGATGGGCGCAATTTGTGCGCTACTGCTGACCTGTCTTATCGTCCCGGCTGCGAGCGCCCGCCAGGATTCCTCTACCACTCAAAAGGCATCGCACAAGACCAAGTCCTCAGATTCCTCATCCTCGGCATCGAGCAAAACGCAGAGCGCGTCTTCGAAGAAGCACTCCTCAAGAAAAAAGAAGCCCAGCCGGGTGCGGGGGCAAGAGAAGATCGATGCGGAACGCGCGCAACAGATTCAGGAAGCCTTGATCCGCGCTCACTATCTCAATGGGGAAGCGAACGGCACGTGGAATCAGGCGAGTGAAGACGCCATGCGCAAGTACCAGGCCGATCATGGCTGGCAGAGCAAGACCGTTCCCGACTCACGCGCACTCATCAGTTTGGGCTTGGGGCCGAGCAAGGACCATCTGCTCAACCCAGAAAGCGCGATGACAACGGTACCCAACGCTCCGAAAGCGGAACCAGTTGCGCCGACTGCCCAAAGCACACCCGCGGCTGCGATCCCGGACACTTCTTCCAGCCCTGCGACCGTCCCAACTCCGGCCTCTGCCGAACCCTCGGGGCCCCAAAAAAGGTAGTGCACCAGCAAGAGTGCAGTGCGGCAAGCCATCGCTGCGGGCTCATGTGCAAGATACTTTCCGTGTGCAAATGCGATGCTATTAAATCCTTTGTAATCAGTAAATTATACTTGAGAGTGAAATCGATCCATCTTTGGGAGGTCCAAGCACATTCGATGATGCCAAGTGGATTTTGTTCCCCCGGGCTCTTCCGGGATCTCTCAAATCGCCGCATGCGGGCAGTTCTCGCACTGACCTGGGCTGACTACTTCTTGCGATAACGTACCGACAGGGTTGGTCGAGGAGCATAAGGCAACGGCTGATCATTGATGATCGCCCGTGGATTGGCTTCGACGAGGGCTTGGGCAATTTCCTGTCCGCAAATTTCCGCAGCGGCCTGGCGTGCCGTGGACAGAACCGCCACGCGCTTTTCGAGATCGTGCGCATCGGTCGCCAGCACATGCACTGCCTGGCGCTCCAGCAGCCAGATCGCGGCCTTGCGCGTGCGCTCCCCCCAAAATCCGGTGAATGCCGAACCGGTGACCTGAATCACGCATCCTTGCTCCGCCCATTCGATCACGCGCGGCAAACTCTCGCGCAAGATGGGATTGCGCTCGGGGTGTGTGATGATCGGCGTAATGCCGCGGTCTCCGAGCTTCCGGAAGGAGTCGCTCGTGTTCTGCGGGACGCTATAGTTGCTGAACTCAACCAGCAGGTAGCGGGTGTTTCCGATGACGTAGCGTGTGGGATTGGCCAGGGCGTCCTGCAGATTGTCGTAGGAGAGGTGAAAGTCGCATCCCAAGGAGAGCTTCACAGAGTCGCCGACGAGCTCCTGTAGATGTGTCAGCACCCCTTGCAGATATTCTCGGTCGTAGTGGTAGCGGTCGTTAGCGTGAGGCGTGGCCACCATGTGCGTGATGCCGTCGGCTGCCGCCACCCGGCACATGGCAAGGCAAACATCCCACGATTTGGGCCCATCATCTACCTCGGGAAGAATGTGCGAATGAATGTCGACCACGATTTATAGGAACACTTGTACGCCCGCGATGTCGCGTACGTGCGATTTAAGCAGATTCGTGGGCAAAGGGAAAGCTGACGCGATCGCTTTGCTACCAGATCGTGGGCACCGCACGGGATGCGGGGATTTTCCGGTCTGCGGTGAGCAACGGGATATCCTCGATCAGGGCAGTGGCCGCGATGATGCGATCGACAGGATGGTTGGGGTGGTTGGCGATCTCGAATCGCCCAAGACATAAAGCTACACGAAGGAAAACCAACGCGGCCAGAATCAGACCTTTCCGTACCGCTCGCGAATTAACTCTGCGATGCCCGCGTACGCTTTGCTCAGCGTTTTCTCATTGGGCAGGAAGACGATGCGAAAATGCTGCGTACCGGGCTTTTGTCCGAAGCCGGAACCGTGGACGACCATGACATGCTTCTGGCGGATTAATTCTTTGACGAAGACTTCGTCGCTTTCGGGAATGTCGATGCGGGGAAAGGCATAGAACGCGCCGCGCGGGGCGACGCAACTCAGGCGCGGCGTGGCCTCGCACCACTTCTGAGTGAGATCGCGGCGGGAACGCAGCTTGCGCTGCACTTCGACCAGATGATCCTGAGGGCCTTCGAGCGCCGGTTTGATGGCGTACTGCTCCGGATGGTTGGCACACAAACGGGCGCGCAGCAGCCGGTTGACTCCATCGACATAGGTTTTAACGTCAGCAGCCTCGCCAGAAACGATGCCCCAGCCCACGCGCCATCCCGGGACGAGATAGTTCTTCGACATGCCGCCGAAGGTTACGCAGGGCACATCCGGTGCGACTGAAGCGAAAGCGATGTGCGGAGTGTCTTCCAAAATCAGCTTGTCATAAATCTCATCCGAAAAGACGATCAGGTTGTGACGTCGTGCCAGATCGGCGATCTGCTCCAGCATCTGCCGCGTGCACAAAGAGCCCGTGGGATTATTGGGATTGATCAAGACAAGGCCGCGCGTTCGAGGCGTGATTTTGCGCTCGATATCGGCCAGTTCTGGCTGCCACCCGTCTTCTTCATTCAAATCGTAGGCGTTCAACCGAATCCCCAGCTTGCACAGGACCGCAGAATAGAGTGGATAGTCCGGGCTAGGAGTGAGGATGTCTTCACCCGGATTGACCAGCGCCGTGAGACAAAGGTCAACCGTTTCGCTCACGCCGGATGTGACGAACACGTCCTGTATGTTGGAAATGCCTTTACGTGCGCCTTCGGCACGAATCGCTTCGAGCGCTTCCGGAATTCCTGAAGATGGCGCATAACCATTCTTTCCATGGCGCATCGCTTTGTGGACAGCCTCGATGATGTGAGCCGGAGTCTGAAAGTCGAAGTTGAGTGGATCACCAGCGTTGAGAGGGAGAACTTTGTGTCCCTGCTGGGTAACTTCGTCGGCAACGCAGGTCAAATCCCGGATGGCGTAACGCACATTCTCGAGTCGGGATGCAGCGGCGATCTCGCGGGCTTGAGTCAGCGGCATGAGGAAATTCTACCCGCAGAAGACCGGAAATCCTAACCGGCGAGGATTACAGCTGAGATGAGAGCTAGCGACATCCGGGGTTGAAGTTGAATACGACTTCTCCTACGGTCTGCGCGGGACCGGGGGCGTACTTCCAGTTCTTTACAGCGGCTTCGGCAAACTGCGAGAACATCGGATTGCCTCCAAGCGCCTCGACTTTCGAAACGCTGCCGTTGGCCAGGACGGTTGCCGCAATGCGAACTTGCCCTTCGAATCGTCCCTCCCGAAGAACGGCAGGATATTGCGGCGGCACCGAAACGAGCACCTTGCGCTTGGACTTTGAGGCTGGCTCCGCATTCTGAGCGAAAGCACGAGGTGAACCGGCACCCATTAGGCAGAATGCGATGAGACCGCCCCAAGCGGTCACCTTTGCGATACCCAGTCGGCTGCCGTGGGCATGAACCGATGAATTCGAAATCATGGATGGATCGACCTTGGAGGGGGACATCCGGTGAGAAGGCTACGGGATCAGATCAGCCTTGCAACGTTACCAATGTAAGTGGGGTCAGGCGGGTTTGCTTTCGCGGCGAAGCCTGAAATTAAGGAACTTTTGTCATTCCGACGCGCGGTTTTGGCGCCAGGAATCTGCTGTGCCGGCAGACAACAGATTCCTCGCTACGCTCGGAGTGACTAGGCAGGCTTACTCTTCCCGGTCGATCTGCGCCTTCTGCAACTTGTCGGAATAGTCAACGTAGACCGACTTCCACTCGGTATAGAAATCGACCGCTCCAAGGCCGCCCTCGCGATGGCCGTTGCCCGTCGCCTTCGTTCCACCGAAGGGCAGGTGTACCTCTGCGCCGATCGTAGGAGCATTGATGTACGTGATGCCGGCATACAGGTCGCGCATGGCGGTAAACGCTCGGTTCACATCCTTTGTGTAAATGGCCGAGGAGAGACCGTACTCAACCCCGTTCGCGATTTCAATGGCGTCCTCAAGGCCGTCGCAAGGAATCACTCCAACGACCGGGCCGAAAATTTCTTCCTGCGCGATGCGCATCTTCGGATCCACATCACTGAACACCGTCGGTTCCACAAACCAACCATGCTGGTATTCACCCTTGTCGAGGCGATGGCCGCCGCACAGCATCTTCCCGCCTTCATTTCTACCGATCTCGACGTAGTTGAGATCGGTCTCGAGTTGCTTCTCGTTAATGGCCGGGCCCATCTGCACAGTTTCGTCGAGGCCGTTGCCGACTTTGAGCTTCTTGGCACGATCCACCAGTCGTTCCACGAACTCGCGGTAGATACCTTTTTGCACGATCATGCGGCTGGTAGCCGTGCAGCGCTGGCCGGTCGTACCGAAAGCTCCCCAGACTCCACCTTCGATGGCGAGATCGAGGTTGGCGTCATCGAGCACAATCATGGGATTCTTACCGCCGAGTTCCAGAGAGCAGTGCTTGAAGCTTTTCGCCGCGATGGTCCCCACAATGCGGCCAACCGCCGATGATCCGGTCAGCGAGATGGCGCGCACGTCCGGATGCTCGGCAAGCGGCGTGCCCACCTCCGGACCATAGCCCGTCACGATATTGATGACGCCTTTGGGCAGGCCCGCGTCGTAAAGAGCCCGAACTAAGTTGAACGTCGACAGGGGTGTGTCCTGTGCGGGCTTGATCACGCAGGTATTGCCGCAGACGACCGCCGGCAGCAGCTTCCATGAGGAAATCGCCATGGGGAAATTCCAGGGCGTGATCATGCCGCAAATGCCGATCGGCTGCCGCACTGCCATGGCGAACTTATTGGGCATTTCCGAGGGAACGGTGGGTCCGAAGAGGCGGCGGCCTTCGCCCGCGTTGTAGTAGCCGGCGTCGATGGCTTCCTGCACGTCACCGCGAGTTTCGGCGAGGACCTTGCCCATCTCGCGGGTCATGTCGCGGGCATAGTCTTCCTTGCGCTCCATCAGAATTTCCGCTGCACGAAACACGATCTCCGCGCGTCGGGGTGCGGGAACGAGGCGCCATTTTGTAAAGGCGCGCTTGGCGGCTTCGACGGCCGCGTTGACATCATCTTTGTTCGATTTTTGAAAGATGCCGACCAGGTCGCGAGTGTCGGCCGGATTACGATTTTCGAAAGTTTCTCCCGTCGAAGAATCGACCCACTCGCCGTCGATGAAATTTTTGAAGACGCGGGCCTGGCTGTCGCTCAGGCTGGCAGGGGTGGCTAGAGTATCGGTGGCCATAAGTTCTCCTCACTCAAAAACGATGAATGCCCAAACCTTTTGATGCTACAACCTGTCGAGGGCAGCGGCAAGCTGAGTGGGAAGTTTTGATTTTCTCGGCGCTCTCAGCGGCTCTTCTCCGCCCCTCTGCGATAAAAGCTTGAACCGCTAACATCCCTGAGAAATTCCGCCGAGACCGCAGAGAGCCACTTCCGTGTCATTGCCAATGATACAGTTCATAAACGCGAGGTAAGCAATGCAAGAGTTTCTGGGTATCACGATTCCGCAGTCGCTTGACGAAGTGGTCCGTCCTGCCAACACCGCTCTGATTGTTTATGACATGCAGGCGGGGATTACAAAGCAAATCGCTCACGCACCAAAGATCATCCAAAAAGTCGCAAGACTGCTCGAAGTGGCGCGATCATCAGGGGTACGGACGTTCTTTACGCGCCACATGTCGCTGCCAAAAGAACTGATGGGCGCTTTTCAGTACAGAACGGCCATGGCGTGGCAGCGCGTCGATTCTCCGGAAAAAGTGAAACCAATCTTTGTCAGAGATAGTCCGGCATTCCAAATCACTCCGGAACTCGCGCCCCGGGCAAGCGAAGGGATCGTCGACAAGATTGCGATGTCGGCATTCGAAGGAACCTATCTCGAGATGGCATTGCGCGATTGTGGCATTCGCAATTTCATCATTGCTGGAATCGCGCTGGAGATTGGCATCGATCCCACCTGCCGACAGGGCGCCGATCTTGGATTCTGGCCCATTCTGGTTCAGGACGCATGCGGCTTTGGGAATGAAGAAGCGGCGAACCACTCGCTGGCTTGCTTGGAGCACATGGGCGACAGCATCATCACAGATGTAGAGACCGTTTGCGGCCTGCTGGAGAAGAATGCGGCGATAAGCTTCTAGCGACAGCAGGTTATGGGAACTGGGTTGCTTTCAGGAGTCGAAATGGCACGGGCTACTTTGTGGAGAGCTACCCTCGGTCCCGGGCCGCGAGTTTACTGATGGGGACGCAGATGGAAGGTACTTCGTGCGGCGGTCCGCCTGTAAGGTTACCTCTGCCCGTGTCATTCCCGCAGCAGCGGTGGAAAATAACCTCCAAAGAAAGAACGCCGGGGAGACCCTCTGACGGTTGTGCTTGAGCTTCGGGGTGGTGTCACTCCGGTGGCCGCCAATTGCCGTTTGTCGAGAACAGTTGCTGGTTCGTGGCGGCCCAGCCCACCTCGGTTGTAAGGAGCTCTATGTCCATGATTTGACCTACCATCTGCGCCCGCGACAGGGCGCAAAAGCAAACGCGAATGAAAAACGAGGAGAGAAAAATGTAACGGACATTTCGCATCGCGATCTCCCTCCCAATCGAGAGCTGAAAATACCCCGCTCCCCAGGCATCCGCGTTTCGACCGATGCAGACGGGTAGGAGTGTGCCGACCAAACGCAAAGCATCATGTCGGTTCGCTCAAATCAGGTCCATCTCACCAAAGCTGCGCTCTCCTCTGAGCCGAGGGTTCACTGGTGCGCGTGATTGGATGAGTCCGCCGCAGCACTTCGGTAACCCTCGAACCCGATTACTTCGTTTTTCCTCGGTTTTCCTTGTGCTACTTTTTTCTTTAGCCGCATATT
>Ga0126378_10001984_pt1 | contig 15192 bp, 13 predicted proteins | sample PanSoiMetPlot_23_FD_92587 | JGI IMG/M metagenome (GOLD analysis project Ga0126378, IMG submission 92587) | Tropical forest soil microbial communities from Panama - MetaG Plot_23 | ecosystem: Environmental > Terrestrial > Soil > Tropical forest > Bulk soil | place: Panama | collected 2016-02-17 | reverse complement strand
GGCTTTGTGGCCGGGCGCCACCTCGCGAAGCGGCGGCAGCGCCTGCCGGCAGATGTCGGTCGCGAATCGGCAGCGCGGAGCGAACCGGCAACCCGGCGCGGGCTTGAGCAGGCTCGGCACGACGCCCGCGATCGCCTCGAGCCTGGCCTTGCGCTCCGCCGCGCGGTCGACGCGGGGAATCGAGCGAAGCAGGCCCTGGGTATAGGGATGTCGCGGGTTCTCGAAGAGCGCCTCGACGCTCGCTTCCTCGACCACCAGGCCCGCGTACATCACGACCACCCGCTGCGCGGTCTCGGCGACCACGCCCATGGCGTGGGTGATCAGCATCATCGCCATGCCCAGCCGCGACTTCATCTCCTGCAGCAGGTCCAGGATCTGCGCCTGGATGGTGACGTCGAGGGCGGTAGTGGGCTCGTCCGCGATCAGGAGCTTGGGGTTGCAGGCGAGCGCCATGGCGATCATCACGCGCTGACGCATGCCGCCCGAGAATTGGTGCGGATAGTCTTGCACCCGTCGCTCGGGATTCGGAATGTGCACGAGCTTGAGCATCTCGACCGCGCGGTCCATGGCGGCCTGTCGGGACAGCGCCTCGTGCAACCGGATCACCTCGGCGATCTGGTAGCCCACGGTATAGACGGGATTGAGCGAGGTCATCGGCTCCTGGAAGATGATGCCGATCTCCTTGCTGCGGATTTCGCTCATGGCGGCGCTGTCGAGCGGCACGAGGTCGCGGCCCTGCCAGAGGATCTCGCCGCCGACGATCCGGCCCGGCGGCATCGCGATGAGCTTCAGCACGGAGAGCGCGGTGACGGTCTTGCCGCAGCCTGATTCGCCCACCACGCCGACGGTCTCGCCGCGCATGATCTTGAGGTCGACGCCGTCGACCGCCTGGACGACGCCGTCGTCGGTTCTGAAATGCGTCTTGAGGCCGCGGATCTCCAGCAAGGCGCCGTTGGCTGGGGTCAGCGCGTCCAAGGGAGGTCTCACATGACCTTGCGCGGGTCGAGCACGTCGCGCAGGCCGTCGCCGATGAAATTGATGGAGAGCACCGTCAAGAAGATCGCCGCGCCGGCGAACAGCGCCCAGTGGGGCGCGAAATCGAGATAGTCCTTGGCCTCGAAGAGGAGCCGGCCCCAGGTCGGGATATCCGGCGGAAAGCCCAGGCCGAGGAAGGAGAGGGTCGACTCCGCGATGATGGCGTCGGCGACATTGATCGTGCCGGCCACGATGACGGGCCCGATCGCGTTCGGCAGGATGTGGCGGAGCACCTGGCGCAGCGTCGAGGCGCCGAGGGCGCGCGCCGCCTCCACAAACTCCTTCTCGCGCAGCGACAGGAATTGCGCCCGCACCAGCCGCGCCACCGGCATCCAGCGGAAGCCGCCGATCACGGTGACCACGAGGACGAAGACGCCGCCTTCGACGCCGAGCACCGCCTTCAGCGCGTCCCGGAAGAGATAGATGATCAGGAGCAGCAACGGGAGCTGCGGCAGCGACAGGAACAGGTCAGTGAGCAACATTAGCGCGGCGTCGATGCTCCCGCGGGAGATGCCGGCGACCGCACCGATCAGCGTGCCCACTACCAGCGACACCATCATGGCCGCGAGACCGACGGAGAGCGAGATGCGGCCGCCATAGAGCATGCGCGCCAGCAGGTCCTGGCCGAGATCGTCGGTGCCGAAGGGATGCACCGCCGACGGCACCTCCATGCGCGCCGTGAAATCGATCTCGTTGATCGGCACCTGCCACAGAGCAGGGCCCAGCACCACAGCGAGCCCCATCGCCAGCAGGACGATCGAGCTGACGACCGCGAGGCGATGCCGGCGGAAGCGCCGCCAGGCGTCGAGCGCCGGCGAGACCTGCGGCGCGAGCTCCCGGCTCGCTCCTCGGTCAGCGGTAAGCGATGCGGGGGTCGAGCCAGCCATAGAGGACGTCTGCAATCAGGTTGAACAGGATCACCAGGCACGCGAAGACGAAGGTCACGCCCATGATGACCGGCGTGTCATTCGCCAGGATCGAATTGATGAGGAGCGAGCCGATGCCGGGCACGCGGAAGATCTGCTCAGTGACGATGGCGCCGCCGAAGATCGCGGGGATCTGGAGCGCGACCAGCGTCACCACGGGGATCAGCGCGTTGCGGACCACGTGCCGAATGACGACCTTGCCCTCGCGCAGGCCCTTGGCGCGCGCAGTGGTCACGTACTCGAGGCGGATCACGTCGAGCACGGCGGAGCGCACATAGCGCGTCCACGAGGCGCCCTGGAACATGCCGAGCACCGCGATCGGCATGATCGCTTGGCGGAACTCCTCCCAATACCAGCGCCAGCCGGTGGCGCTGAGATCGGAGCGGAACACGAAGGGCAGCCAATCCAGATGGATGCTGAACAGCAGGATGAACAGCAGGCCCGTGAAGAAGGTCGGCAGCGAGAAGCCGATGAAGGCGAAGGTGCTCGCGATCTGGTCGAAGATGGAATAAGGACGGGTCGCGGCGAAGACACCGACCGGCAGCGCGATCAGCAGCGCCAGCACCTGCGACGATCCGATCACGAAGAGCGTCGCCGGCAGACGCTGCCAGATCAACGTTTCGACGTTGACGCGACTGACGAAGGAGAAGCCCCAGTCCCCCTGCAGCATGGCAAGGAGCCAGCGGATGTACCGCAGGAGGACCGGATCATCCATGCCGAACTTGGCACGGAGCGCCACGCGCACCTCGGGTGGCACGGCGGGATTGCTCGCGAGCTCGCCGAAGGGGTCGCCCGGCGCCAGCGCCAGCACCGTGAACAGCACGATGCTGATGCCGATCAGGCTCGGCACCGCGATCAGCAGGCGCCGGAGCAGGTAGCGCGTCATCGCGAGGTCCGCGCGTTTGAGGGCGCGGACAAGGTCCTCAGGCCTCGCGATACCAGTCCGAGAGCATAAACGTGTCGTTGTCCCAGCCGCTGAGGTTCGCCTTCAGCTGGTTGTGCACGCCTCGCACGCCCGGACGATAGATGACGGGGATGACCACTACGTCGGCAATCACGAGGTCATTCATCTTGATGAAGAGGGCCGCCCGCTTCACCGGATCGAGCTCGCCCTCTGCGGCGTGATAGGTCTTGTCGTAGTCCTCACTCCGCCAGCGCGTGATGTTGCGCCCTTGCCACTTGTTCTCCTTGCTCGCGGCCTCCCCCGAAAGGAACGCTCGCATGAACAGCGCCGGATCCGGCTCCGTCATGGTGGTCGTGTACATCTGAACATCGGTGTAGAAATGCGGATAGGTGTCGGGGTTGCCCGCGTCGGACGAGAAGTAGACCGACGCTGCCACCGACTTGAGCTCGACCTCGATGCCGGCCTTCTGGCAGGCCTGCTTGACGATCGCCTGGTTCTTCTGCCGCGGCTCGTTGATCGAGGTCTGGTAGACGTATTTGAGTTTCTTGCCGTCCTTCTCGCGGATGCCGTCCGAGCCGCGCTTCCACCCGGCGGCGTCCAGGATCTGGTTGGCCTTCTCGATGTTGAACGCCCATTGGGTGTTCTTCGAGCGGAAGCGCGGCGGGTTGTTGATGAAGTTCCCCGTCGCGATGCCGGCGCGCCCGTAGATGAACTTCTCCACCGAGGCGCGATCCACCAGCAGGTTGAGTGCGTCCCGCACCGCCTTGTCGCCGAGTGTCGGGTGTTTCGTCTTGAGGCTCGACCGCTCACCGTCGACCTCGGTCCAGGGATCGGTGAAATTGACTTGGATGTGCTCGACGCTGGCACCCTCGAGGATCACCACGTGGCCCTTTCCGCCGGCCTCGAGCTTCTTCAGGATCTCGTCCTCGACCTGCAGGTTCCAGGAATAATCGTACTCGCCGGTCTGCAGCACCGCGCGCGCGGCCGAGACCGCGTCGCCGCCGCCCTTCATCTCGACGGTGTCGAAGTACGGCCGGTTCGGCACGTGGTAGTCCTTATTGATCTCGGCGAGCACCAGGTCTCCCGGCTTGAAGTCGACGAACTTGTAGGGGCCGGTGCCGACCGGCTTCAGATTCGCCGGCGCGTCGCGCGACTTATCGCCCTTGTAGGCCTCGAACAGGTGCTTCGGGATGATCATGCCGCGCGTGCCCACGAGGGGATCGGGCCAGAATGGCGTCGGCTTCGAAAACATCACCTTGATCGTGTGGTCGTCGATCTTCTCGACCTTGATGTCTCTGTAGGTCGCGACGTCGTAGGTCGCAGCTGCGGGGTCACCCGCGTATTGCCAGGTGAAGACGCAGTCGTCGGCGGTGAAGGGCGCGCCGTCGTGCCACTTCACGCCCTGCTTCAATTTCCAGGTCACCGACTTGCCGTCGTCGGAGAGCCCGCCGTTCTGCTGGCTCGGGATCTCCGCGGCGAGGAAGGGCACGAGATTGCCGTCGGCGTCCCATCCGGCGAGCGGCTCGTAGAAGATCCGTGAGGCGTCCTGGTCCTTGGTGCCGACCGCGAAATGCGGGTTGAGCAGGGTCGGCGCCTGCCACCAGAGCATCTTGAGCGCCCCGCCGCCGCCCGCCTTGGTGGGCTTGTAGGTGAAGGCGGACTGGCCCCACGCGACCCCCGCGTGGCTCAGCATGAGCCCGGCCATCGGCGCTGTGAGCCCCAAGGCCACCATCCGGCGCACGAAGGCGCGGCGGGACATCCGGCCGTCCTTCACCCGCGCGATCATCGCGCGCAATACCGTCTCTTGATCCTGCATGGGACGCTCCCTGTTTCAGCCTCTGCCCTGAATTTCGATTGTTTGTCGTCGGCCTCACGGTAGGAGGCCGTTTCCCGAAAACGCTAACACAATGAAAAGAGGACCGGAAAGCCAAATCCGCGAGCGACCCCATATAGCCATACCCCGCTTCCATGGCGACGAAGCGCCCTCGGCCCGTCGCTCGACCGACGCAAAACCGTCATCGGACTGAAACTTTGGCGTCGTCTCCGGGCGCTAGCTTCCCCCATCGTGACCGCCGCCGCTCTTCAGGGCATGCGCAGCTCGTCCCTCGCCAAGCCCATGCTGGCGGCGCCGACCCGGCGGCGGCTGCGGGCATTTCTGCTGCTGCTGCCGTCACTCATCTTCCTCGGTGCCTTCACCTATTGGCCGGTGGCCTCGGTCGCGGTGGACTCGCTCTTCGGCCGTCGGCTCGGCGAGAAGGTCGCGACCTTTGCCGGGCTCGGAAATTATCTCCGCCTCGCGGCCGATCCGAAATTCACCACGGCGGTGCTCAACAACCTCGTCTATATCGCTGCGACGGTATTGCCCGCGATCGTGCTGGCGCTCGGCTTTGCCCTGCTGCTGCAGCGGTCGACGCGGTTCACTGCGACGCTCCGCGCGCTGTTGTTCTTTCCGACCATCATCCCGCTCGTGGGTGCTGCGGCGCTGTGGACATTCCTCTTCCTGCCGACCGTCGGGCTCATCGACTATTACATTGGCCGCCTGGCGCCGCTCTCGATCAATTGGCTCGGCAATCCCGATACCGCGCTCGCGTCGATCGCGATGGTGACGGTCTGGAAGAACGCGGGCTACTACATGCTCTTCTACATCGCGGCGCTCCAGGCGGTGCCGCAGGACCTGATCGAGGCCGCGCTCCTCGACGGTGCCGGCGGTTGGCAGCGCCTCCGGCACGTGGTGTTGCCGTTGCTCGCGCCCACGACGGCGTTCGTCGCGGTGATCGCCGTGATCCAGGCCATTACGACCGTCGACCACGTCATCGTCATGACCAAGGGCGGGCCCGACGACGCCACCAATCTCCTGCTGTTCTACATCTTCCAGACCGCGACGGAGCTGCACGACAGCGGCAAGGCGGCCGCGGCCACAGTCGCCACGCTGGTGGCTCTCTTCGCGGTCTCCACCGTCGGGATCCGCGTCCTCGAGCGCGGCGGGCGGCATGTCGGTTAGAGCGAGCCCGACCGCGATCGTCGCAGGGGCGGGTGCCATCGGCGCCATCGCCCTCCTGTGGTCGGCGCCGTTCCTCTGGATGGTGGTGGCGTCGCTCCGGCCAGACAGCGCGGGCTCCCTCGACATCGCCTCACTGATGCCGAGCTGGCCGCCGTCATGGGCGAATTTCCGGCTCGCGTGGGAGAGCGCGGATTTCCTGCTGAACTACTGGAATACGCTGATGGTTGTCGCCGGCACGCTCACGGTGCAGCTCGTCACCATGAGCCTCGCGGGCTATGCCTTCGCGCGATTGCGGTTCCGGGGCCGCGACCTGATCTTCTACCTGTTCCTGCTGCAGCTCATGATCGTGCCGCCGGTGCTGATCGTGCCGAACCTGAAGACGGTGACACGGCTCGGCATCTACGACACGCTCTGGGGCGTGATGGCGCCCTACTGGGCCTCCGCCTTCGGCACGTTCCTGATGCGCCAGACCTTCCTCGGCATCCCCCGCGACTTCGAGGATGCCGCGGAGATCGACGGCTGCACGCTCCTGCAGACGCTCCGCTACGTCTTGCTACCGCTCGCGAAGCCCGCGCTCATCGCCTTCGGGATCGTGAGCGTGGTCGCGCACTGGAACGAGTTCCTCTGGCCGCTGATGGTGATCGATTCGCCGAGCCATCGGACGCTCACGCTCGGCCTCGCGAGCTTCGTGAGCAGCGGCGAGGGCGACGCCGAATGGGGCCTGATCGCCGCCGGCACGCTCATCGTGAGTCTGCCGCTCTTCGCGGGCTTCATCGCCTTTCAGCGGCAATTCATCAACAGCTTCGTCATGTCCGGAATCAAATAGAGGGGAGAATCCCATGACTGCTCTGAGCCGAATCACCCTGACCGCGGTCGGCGTTGCCACGCTGCTGAGCGCGAGCGTCGCCGCGACCGCCAAGACCAGTATCGATTTCTATTTCCCAGTCCCCGTGCAGGGCGCGCTGGCTCGGGAGATGACCCGCATCGTCAAGGAGTTCAACGACGCGAGCCCCGACATCGAGGTGGTCCCCGCCTATACCGGCAGCTACGATGAGACGCGGCTCAAGACCCAGGCCGCGGTCGAGGCGGGGAAGCCGCCGGCGGTCACTCTGATGTCCGCGAATTTCGTGCAGGAGTTCGTGATCTCCGGCGAGATCGAGGCGATCGACGACCTGCTTACGGAGAACGGCGGCGACCCCAAGACCTTCCTCGATGATTTCTGGCCGGCGCTACGCGGCAACGCCACGGCCAGCGGCAAGATCTACGCCATACCGTTCCAGAACTCGACGCCGCTCGTCTACATCAACGTCGACCACTTCAAGGAGGCGGGACTCGATCCCGCGAAGCCGCCGGCGACCTGGACCGAGCTGGCCGACGCCGCGAAGAAGCTCACCAAGCGCGATGGCGACAAGATCACGCGCTACGGCTTCGAGATGCCGGGCTCCTACGACTATTTGGGCTGGCTCACCCAGGCCTTCACGATGTCGAACGGCGGGCAGTTCTTCAACGTGAGCGCGCCCGGCGAGGTCTACTACGACCAGCCCTCGACCCGCGGCGCCGTGCAATTCCTCCACGACCTCGTCTTCACGCATAAGGTGATGCCGGAGGGCGTGATCGACCCGAACCAGACCTCGTCGGATTTCTTCGCGGGCAAGGCCTCGATGGTCTTGCTGTCGACGGGCTCGCTGAGCTTCATCCGCAATGGCGCCAAGTCTCCCTACACGGTCGCCTTTGTGCCGCGCAATGTGCGGAATGCGGTGCCGATCGGTGGCGCCTCGCTGATCGTCTTCAAGGGCATCACCCCGGAGCAGCGCAAGGCCGCCTGGAAGTTCGTGACCTACATGACCTCGGCGGAGACGCTGGGCTCCTGGAGTCGGTTCACCGGCTATTTCGCGCCGCGCAAGAGCAGCTATGACCTGCCGGAGATGAAGGCCTTCGTGGCCGAGCATCCGGACGCGCTCATCGCCGTGAAACAGCTCGAGTTCGCGCAGCCCTGGCTCTCGACTTACAATGTCGTTGCCGTGCGCAAGGCGATCGAGGATCAGGTGCAGGCGGTGATCAGCGGCAAGAAGCAGGCCGACGAGGCCGTGCGCGACGCCCAGAAGAACGCCGACGAGATCCTGCGCCCCTACAACGAAAAGATCGCCCATGTGAGCGGGCTTTGACCCCTCAAGAGGCTCCGTCATGATCATCGTGCAGCTGAGCGATCTCCACGTCCGCCCGCCGGGCGTCACGGCCTATGGCCGCGTGCCTACCAACGACATGCTGCGCACGGCGATCGAGCACGTGAACGCGCTCCGGCCGCGGGCGGACGTCGTGATCGCCACCGGCGATCTCGTCCACGCCGGCGACGTGGAGGAATATGCGATGCTGCGGGAGCTCCTGTCGGAGCTTGCGATGCCGGTTTATCTCGTCCTCGGCAATCACGACGACCGCGGGAACTTCCGCAGGGTCTTCGGCGACAGCGACTACCTGCCGGAGACCGGCGAGTACCTGCACTACGCGATCGAGGACCACCCGGTGCGGCTGATCGGGCTCGACACGCTCATCCCCGGCAAGGCCGGCGGCGAGCTCTGCGAGCGCCGCCTCGCCTGGCTCGAGGAAGCCCTCGACGCCGAGCCCGGCCGTCCTACCATCCTGTTCATGCATCATCCCCCGTTCCGCACCAATATCGAGCACATGGATGTGATCGGCCTCGAGGGTGCCGATGCCATGGGCCGGCTGGTGGAGCGGCATCCACAGATCGAGCGCATCCTCTGCGGGCATCTGCACCGCTCGATCCAGGTCCTGTGGCGCGGCAGCCTCGCCTCCACCGCACCCAGCACGGCGCACCAAGTAGTGCTGGACCTGCGGCCCGGCGCCGAAGGCACCTTCGCGATGGAACCGCCGGGCTATCAGGTGCACGTGTGGTCGGGCGACGGCGGGATCGTGTCGCACACGGCCCATGTGGGCCGCTTCGACGGCCCGCACCCCTTCGCGGACGACGGAACCGGAGGCGTCGGCTAAGCGCCCATAGGGTGCTTAGACGATCCCACGCCGGCGGTAGCGTCGCTGCACTAGCGAGTGGGCGCCCACCGACAGCGCGAGCGTCGCCAGCATCAGCACGAAGGCGAGGGCCCCGCCGAGCGGCCAATTCGATTGCTCGGAGATCTGCGTATAGACCACCGGTGCCATCATCTGGAACCGCGGACCGCCCAGCAGGACGGGATTGGCGTAGGCGTTCATCGCCAGGATGAAGCACAACAGCGAGCCTGCTACGACGCCCGGCAGGGAGAGCGGCAGCGTGACGCGCGCGAAGGCGCGCAACGGACGGGCGCCCATGCCGAGCGCCGCCTCCTCGAGCGCGGGATCGATGCCCTCGATCACGCTCTGGAGCGTCAACACCATGAAGGGCAGATTGAACCCGGTAATGCCGATGATGACGGCAAGCGGCGTGTACATGATGTCGAGCGGCGTATCGACGATGCGGAGCGCGGAGAGTGCCGCATTGAACGCGCCCTGCCGGCCGAACACCACCATCCAGCCGGCGGCGCGCACGGCGTTTCCCACGAAGAGCGGCATTACCACGAGGAGGACCAGCCAGGTCTTAAAGCGTGAGCGGGTGCGCGCCAGCACATAAGCGGCGGGGTAGCCGATGACGAGGCAGAGCGCGGTGCAGAGCGCCGCGATGATGCCCGTGCGGAGCAGGACCGTGCGGTAATAAGGATCGATGAAGACCTTCACGTAGTTCTCGACCGTGAGCGCGTCGACCATGAACTTGCCCGGCACGAACCGGTTGAGGCTGTACCGGAACAGGATGAGCAACGGCGCCACCAGCAGGATCACGACGATGATGGTCGCGGGCCCGACCAGCGCCGCCGCAGAGAGGCTCATGATGCCCGTTGCTGAGCGGGCGGATCTACCCCCCTCCCTGACCCTCCCCCTCAAGGGCGGAGAGGGCTCTCGTAAGCCCGCCTCACCTCCCCCTCCCCCCTTTGGTGGGAGGGTAGGGAGGGCGATCCTCTCCGACTTCATTGCTCGTCGCGTGACGTCACCACCTCATGCCTTGAATTCCTTGTCCCACCACTCCTTGAGCTGCGCGTCGTTCTGGGCGAGGTAGTCGCTGTCCTCGACCAGGAGCAGCTTCTTCTCCTCCTCGGTGAAAGCGACGCGCTTCGCCATGGCGGTCGCGAGCTCGACGTCGTCGACGGTGGGGTTGTAGCCCATGTCCTCGATGAAGCCCTCCTGCGGCTTCGGATCGAGCATGGCGTTGATGAAGGCGTAGGCGCCGTCCTTGTTGGGCGCGTTCTTGGGGATGGTGAAGTCGGAGATGAAGGTTACGACGCCTTCCTTGGGCGCCGCGATCTCGACGGGGACGCCGGCGTTCTGCCACATCACGCCGCGCGCCTTCCACATGATGCACATCCAGACTTCCTCGGTCTTGAGGGCCTGGGCCATCGCCTCGTTCGTCGGCATCATCTTGAAGCCGGTCTTCTTGAGCTCCATCAGCTTGGCCTTGCCGGGCTCGTAGTTGGTGAAGCTGCCGCCGCCGATCATTGCCGCGGACTGGATCGTGGTCTGGTACTGGATGTCGATGATGCCGACGTGGCCGGCATACTTCGGATTCCAGAGATCCGCGTAGGAGGTCGGCTTCTCCGTGATGAACTTCGGATTGTAGAGGATGATGCGGCCCGAGAAGATATGCGGCACCGACCAGGTCGTCGCGAGCTTGGGCAGGACGTGCTTGTAGTTCGGGATCTTGCTGGGGTCGATCTCCAAAAGCGTGCCGGCCTTGTACATCTCGTAACTGCCGGCGCGGTTGAGCGCGGAGATATCCATGGTGCCGCGCGGCAGCATCTTCTCCGCCATCATCTTGGTCTTGCGCGGGCTGTCGTTGCCGGTGTCGTAGATCACCTCGAAACCCTGCGGCTGCAGCAGCGGCGCCGTGATGTTCTTCTGAATCAGGTTCTGGTAGTCGCCGCCCCAGGTGCCTACGACAACCTTGCCGCCGGCGGCGTTGGCGGCGCCCGGGCCGATCGCCGCGGCGACGCCCGTGAGCGCCGTCGCGTGCAGGAAGCGGCGTCTGGAGAGAGCCGTGCGGGACTTTGTCCGAGTTGAGCGTGCCTTCATGACCGATCCTCCTCCGGGGTTTGTTGATTGGGTCAGGCGATAAGCTGACAAGCGTCCGGGTCCCAGGCGACACGGATTTGGGATCCGACGATCAAAGGTTCCGCGCTCTCCGCGCGGTCGTTGTGCACTTCGACCATCACGGCATCGCCGCTGGCGAGGCGAACGACATACTCCGTGTTGGCGCCGAGGTAGCTCACGAACTCGATGGTGCCGGAAAAACTGTTGGCGGCGCCGTTGGCGTTCCCAAGCCGGACACGCTCGGGCCGGATTGCGAGCAGGCGCTCCGGCGCCTCCGCGGCCGCGACCGCAATCTCGAGCCCGCTCTCGGTCCGAAAGCGTTGCGGCCCCGCCATGGCACCTGCGAAGAAGTTCGTGCGGCCGATGAAACTCGCCACGAACTGGTTGCTGGGCGCGTTGTAGAGCGCGCGCTGCGTGCCGATCTGCTGGATCTCGCCGTTGTTCATCACCACCAGGCGGTCGGCGACCGAGAGCGCCTCCTCCTGGTCGTGGGTCACCATGACGGTGGTGAGGCCGAGGCGGCGCTGGAGCTGGCGGATCTCGACCCGGACCTCCTCGCGGAGCTTGGCGTCGAGGTTTGAGAGCGGCTCGTCGAGCAGGAGGATCTCGGGCTCGATCACCAGGGCCCGCGCCAGCGCCACGCGTTGCTGCTGCCCGCCCGAGAGCTGTCGCGGCATCCGCTCCGCGAGCGCTTCGAGCCGCACCAGACGCAGCGCCTCCTCGGTGCGCCGCTCGATCTCAACGCGATCGAGCCTGCGCATGCGGAGCCCAAAGGCCACGTTCTCCGACACGGTCAGGTGCGGGAACAGGGCATAGCCCTGGAACACCAGCCCAGTGTTCCGATGGTAGGGCGGCAAGTCCGTCACGTCGCGATTACCGAACAGGATGCGCCCCGCGCTTGGCTCGACGAAGCCCGCGATCATGCGCAAGGTCGTGGTCTTGCCGCAGCCGCTGGGCCCCAGCAGCACCAGGAACTCGCTCTGGGCGATCTCCAAGGTGAAGTCGCTGACGACGCGGTGGCTGCCGTAGGTCTTGGTGACCGATTGCAAGCTGACGCTCGACATGCGTTCAGACCACCTGGCTCAGCCGCACGAAGCGATTGGTCAGCACCATCGCCACCGCGATGATGGCGATCTGGATCAGCGATACCGCGGCGATGGTGGGATCGATCTTCCATTCGAGGTATTGGAGGATCGCAATCGGCAGCGTGGTCTCGCCGGGGCTCACCAGGAACAGCGAGAGCTCGAGGTTCCCGAACGAGACGACGAAGCTGAAGAGCGCTGCGGCGACCACGCCAGGCCGGATCACCGGCAATGTCACCTTGAGCAACGTACGCAACCGGTCGGCGCCCAGGTTCATGGCGGCTTCCTCGATCGCGCGGTCGATGCCGACGAGGTTCGCCGCGATCAGCCGCACGGTCCAGGGGATGGTGATGAGGACGTGGCCGAAGACGAGGCCTGCCATGGAGCCCGTGAGCGGCCACTCCGTCGCGATCTCCACATCGATCAGGAAGAAATAGAGGGAGGTGCCGATCACGATGCCCGGCACCACCAGCGGCGACAGCAGGAGCGTGTTGAGGGTCTCCCGGAGCGGCATCTCCGAGCGCACGAGCGCGAGGCTCGCGGGAATCCCCACGGCGAGGCCGCCGAGCATGGCGAGCAGCGCCACCTCGAGACTGGTCATGAACCCGTCGGCGAATTGCGGCTGCAGCCAGAGCGCCTTGAACCAGCGGAGCGTATAGCCCTCGGGCGGAAACGACAGGATCTCGTTCTTGAAGAAGCTGAGCCAGCCCACGAAGAGGATCGGCAGCAACATGGCCGCGTAGCAAGCCGTGGTGGCGGCGCCGAGGGTGTAGCGGGGCCAACGTTTGCGCAGGACCGACGCAACCGCCGCCGCGCCCGCCATTCAACGCTCCAGCTGGTTCTTGTGGAAATGCCCGCCCTTCATGATGGCCTTGAGGTGCTTGCCTTGGTCCTGGAAGATGCCGAGGTCCCGTAGCGGGTTGCCATCGACCACCAGCAGATCCGCGAGCGCACCCGGCCGGACCGTGCCGAGCATTCCTTCCTGCCGTAGCAATCGCGCATTCACGGATGTCGCCGACCGGATCACCTCGAACGGCGACATCGCCTCGCCGCGGATCAAGAACTCGCGGCACTGGTCGTCCTGCAGTTGGCCCAACAGATCGCTGCCGAAGGCGATTGGAACGCCGGCTTCCTTGCAGATTTCGAGGGAGCGCAACCCGGCCGTCAGCACGCGCTCGTTCTTCTCGAGGCTCACCGGCGGCAGGCCGTAGTCGCGGCCGCGGCGCTTCATGGCGTCATAGGCGACGAGCGTCGGCACGACGAAGGCACCGCGCTCCCGCATCAGCTTGGCGGTCGGCGCATCGACGAAATTCCCGTGCTCGATGCTGCGCACGCCGCATTCGACCGCGCGAAAGATCGCGTCCGTGCCGTAGGCGTGGGCGCAGACGTATTTGCCCCAGGCGTTGGCCTCGCCGACTGCGGCGGTGATCTCCTCGCGGGTGAATTGCGTCGCTTCCAGCGGGTCGCGCTGCGAGGCGACGCCGCCGGACACCATGAGCTTGATGTGGTCCGCGCCCTTGCGCAGCTCGTCGCGAACCGCATGCAGCATCTGCGGCACGCCGTCGACGATGCGCGAGATCAGCTGCACGCCGCTGCAGCACTGGCAGGTGTGCTCGCCCTCGGTGCGCAGACGGAAGTCGCCGTGGCCGCCGGTCTGGCTCAGGCTCTGGCCCGCGATGAAGAGGCGCGGGCCGACCATCTGCCCGGTCTCGACGGCCTCCCGGATGCCCCAATCGGCTCCGCCGGTGTCGCGTAGCGTGGTGAAGCCGCGGTCGAGCATGGCGCGCATCAGCGGTCCCGCGCGCGCCGCCATCAGGGTCAGCGGCACGTCCATCAGGCGTCCGATGTTCACTTCGGAGAGATAGACATGCGCGTGCGCATCAATGAGACCGGGCATCAGCACCAGGCCGCGGAGATCGAACACGGTGGCGCCGGGCGCCGAAATCGCCCGGTCCGAGACCTCGCGGATGTGCTCGCCCTCGATGAGCACGGACACGCCGTCTTTTAGCTCGCTCGCTTCGGGATCGAGCAGCCGGCAATTCTGGAACAGGATGAGCACGGGTCTGGCCTCCTCCGCCTCCGACGCGCGAGCCTGCCATGCGGCGACGGTGCTGCCCAGGGGAGCGATATTGGAACGCTATCGGACCGCTATTGCCTTGTAAAGAAAGGGACTATGCTCTGCGGAACTGTCCGGGAGGAATCGATGAGTTCCGAGCTCAAGGAGGGCGTCGTCGACCGTAATCCACGCACGACCGAGGAAGCGCGCGCTTTCGTGAAGCACGTGGAGTCCCTGTTCATGCCCTGGAACGTCGAGGGCATCGTGGCGGGCTTCACGGACGACTGCGTCGTGCGTTTCGGCGACGTGCCGGAGTTCCGCGGCAAGGCCGAGCTCACCCGTTTCTTCCGCGCGCGCAGCGCCCGGCAAAGGGGCTATCGGCTTCGCAAGGAGCTGCGCGCGATGATGGGCGACGTGCTCGCGAACTACTGGGAGGGCGATTGGGAGGACGCGCAAACCGGCGCAAGGATGGCGGGGCGCGGCGTCGAGGTCTGGCAGCTCCGGGGCGGCAAGATCGCGCTCTGGGAGGCGGCCTTCAACGTGCACGAGGCCGGCAAGGATGGCGGCGGCAGCGGGATCCTCTGAGAGCGCGCCCTTTGCACCGGCTGAGGCGGCTCCTATGATGGAGCCGCGTGGACTTCATTTTCATGCTGACCTCGGGCGATCGCACTGTGGGCGATTGCCTCGCCGTGCTCGATGACGTCGGCGGGCTTGCCCTGCGCCACATCGGCTTCAAGGACGTGGGCGTCTCGTACGACGTGCTCGAGGCCTTGCACGGCCGCATCAAGGACATCGGCGCGACCAGCTATCTCGAGGTGGTGAGTCTGACACCCGAGTCCACGCGGCAGTCCGCTCGAGCGGCGCGCCGGCTCGGCGTCGATCGCGTGTTGGGCGGCGGCGACGCCACGGCGGTGCTCGCCGAGATCGCCGGCGCGGGGATCGAGTATTTCCCGTTCGCGGGCCGGCCCCAGGGCCACCCGACCGAGCTTCGGGGCTCGCCCGAGGAGATCGCGACCGACTGCAGGCGCGCCGACGCGCTCGGCTGCGCGGGCGTCGACCTC
>Ga0126378_10001983_pt1 | contig 15193 bp, 18 predicted proteins | sample PanSoiMetPlot_23_FD_92587 | JGI IMG/M metagenome (GOLD analysis project Ga0126378, IMG submission 92587) | Tropical forest soil microbial communities from Panama - MetaG Plot_23 | ecosystem: Environmental > Terrestrial > Soil > Tropical forest > Bulk soil | place: Panama | collected 2016-02-17 | reverse complement strand
GTCTTGCGGATCGCGTCGCGATCCTCGACTTCGGTCCAGCCATTGAGCTGGTGGATGGCGGCGCCCCGCGCCGGGTCGTGCAGCCGTTCGACCATGCGGTCCCTCCAGAATTCCGCGGCTTGCCAAGAGAATTGGCGGCCTTGCCGCGCGATATCAAGCGAGCCTCCGTGCCGTGGCGATGAGGGACGCCCATCCGTTCGGCCTGGCGCCCAGCCTCGCGGAAATCGAGGCGCTGGCGGAGCGGGCGCTCGGCACCATCCCCGCAGAGCTCAAGCGGCACCTCGGCAACGTGGTGATCCGGGTCGACGAGTTCCCCGACGAGGAAGTCGAGGAGGAGATGGGCCTCGAAAGCCCGTTCGATATCCTGGGCCTTTATCGCGGCGTTTCGCTCCCGCACAAGAGCATCGGCAGCACGCGCGCCGATGCCGATATGGTGTTCCTCTACCGGCGGCCCATCCTCGACTACTGGTGCGAGACCAGCGAGGACCTCTACCGCGTGGTGCGCCACGTGCTCATCCACGAGATCGGCCACCACTTCGGCTTCTCCGACGAGGACATGGAGCGGTTGGAGGCGGAAGGCTGAATCTTCTTTACACCAGTGCTCGCACACGCCGGCGGAGTTCCGGCAGGAGCTCGCGCTCGAACCAAGGATGACGCTGGACCCAGGCTGTGTTGCGCCAGCTCGGATGCGGCAGCGCGAAGAAGCGCGGCAGATGTTCGCGCCAGGCGTGGACCGTCTCGGTCATCGTGCGGCGCGCACCTTCGTGCAGGTAATACTCGATGGCGTAGGAGCCCACGAGCAACGTGAGCGCAATGTTCGGCAGACGCTCGAGGATGGGTCCGTGCCAGCGCGGCGCGCACTCCTTTCTCGGCGGCAGGTCGCCGCCGTTGGCGTCGACGCCCGGATAGCAGAAGGCCATACCGACGATCGCGACGCGCCGCTGGTCGTAGAAAGTCTTGCGGGAGATGCCCAGCCACTGGCGCAAGCGGTCGCCGCTGCGGTCGTTGAAGGAGAGTCCGGTCATGTGCACGCGCGTGCCCGGCGCCTGGCTCACGATCAGCAAGCGGGCGCTCGCCGCGCCCCGTACCACCGGCCGCGGTCCCAGCGGCAGATGCTTCGCACAGATCGTGCAGGTGCGCACCTCCGCATAGAGTGCGTCGAGAGCCTGCTGCGCCGTTAGATCAGCCGGCGAGGAGATGACGGACATAAGCAGGAACGATTTCCGTCGCGGGACCGTAGCGGCGCTCCCGGAAGAGCGTTGCGCCCTCGGAGGGCTCGAGATTGAGCTCCACCGTGCGCACGTCGGCGCGGTACCGGACCTCCTGCACGAATCCCGCGGCGGGATAGACATTGCCGGATGTGCCGATGGAGATGAACACGCCGCAACCCGCGAGCGCGTCGTAGATCCGGTCCATCTCCAGCGGCATCTCGCCGAACCATACCACGTGCGGCCGGAGCCCGCCCCGCTCGCGGCAGCTGGCGCAGACGAGGTCGATGCCGAGATCGCCGAGTCCGGCGTGGAGGGCGCCGCAACGTGTGCAGCGCGTCTTCAAGAGCTCGCCATGCATGTGGACGAGGTTGCGGCTGCCTGCGCGCTCGTGCAGGTCGTCGATGTTCTGCGTCACCAGCAGGACCTCGCCCGGCCAGCGCCGCTCCAGCTCGGCGAGCGCGTGGTGCGCCGCGTTGGGCTGCACGTTGGAATTGCGGAGACCGCGGCGGCGCTCGTTGTAGAAGGCGTGGACGCGCGCGGGATCGCGCTCAAAGGCCTCGGGCGTCGCGACGTCCTCCACCCGCACCTTCGACCAGAGGCCATCCTTGTCGCGAAACGTGTCGAGGCCCGATTCCTTGGAGATGCCGGCGCCGGTCAGGATGACGATCGAGGGATGAACCATGGCGCCGAGGTCACCCGGCTGCGCCGTCGCTGTCAAGCGAGACGCCGCTATTTCGGCTTGGTCGCCTCTTTCAGATAGGCGATTACGTCGGCGCGATCCTGCTCGTTGGGGAGCCCCGTGAAGGTCATGCGCGTGCCCGGCACAAACGCCTGCGGGCCGCTCAAGAACTGATTCAGCGTGTCTTCCGACCAGGTGATGCTGGAGCTCTTCATCGCGGTGGAGTAGGGGAAGCCCGCGATGCTGCCGGCCTTGCGCCCGAACAGGCCGAGGTGCCGCGGCCCCACCAGGTCATGCTCGATCGAGTGGCAGAGCTGGCAGCGCTGATAGATCTGGGCGCCGTGCGCGGGATCGCCGGTCGCCGCGTCCGCCGCCGAAGCGACAAGGAGCGAGAGCGCGAAGGCACTGGAGGTTGAAAGACGTCGCATGGGAGACTCTCGCGCTCGAGGAGGTGGGCGGAGCGCCCGGGGGGATGGGGCGCTCCGCCCGGTCGCTCAGGAGATGAACGCAGCGGGGACTGGGTTCTCTCCGAGCGCGTTGCGCAGCACCGCCCAGTGCATGGTCTCGTCGCCGAGGATGCTGGCCGCAGCCTTGGCAAGGTCCTTGTTCATGAAAGCGGGCACCGCACCCAGATAGGCCGACGCCGCGCCCTGCTCGAGGCTGGCGGCGAAGCGAAGCACATCCGCCTGGTTTTTGAGGCTCGCGGTCGGGAAGCCATACTCGGCCGGCTTCTTCGCCGCCACGGGCGCGCCGCCGAGCTTACCGATCGTGCTCGAGAGCACCTCAGCATGCTTCTTGTGATCGCCTTGGAATTGCACCGCGAGGTCGAGCACGGGCTTCTGCAGGAGGCCGCTCTCGGCGCCGACTTGATAGGCGGCAATCGCCTGGTATTCGAGACCAAGCGCCGTGTTCAGGATAGCCACGTCATTGCCGGGGCTCGCCGCGGCCACTGAGGGCTGGTTGGAGGCCGCCAGGCTCTCGCACCCCGCGAGTATGGCGATAGCGGCGCCGGAGAGGGTCGCCGTGCCGGCACCGCGCATGAAGCGGCGCCGAGAAGTCGAGAAATCGGTCAAACGGAGGATACCCAAAGACATATGACTGCTCCCTCTCGGTTCTGGCGGTCCCGTCCCCTCGGGTTGGGAGCCGCGGATGGGTTCGCCGGGATCGCCCGGCAATGAGGCCATCGGGCCTCACATACGGTCTCTACGGACGGGGATCAGGTTTGGATGCGGCGGCCGATCACGACCGCGCGAGGCCTTACTCGGAGAGCACTTTGCCCTGGAACAGAACCGGGCCCGTGGGAAGGCCGGTGGGCGAGCCACCCTCGGGCTCGAGGCTGACGGCGAGGACGGTGCCGGCGGTGACGACCGCGCTCGCGGGGACCAGGAGCGGCCTGTCCGGCGTCGCCGAGACCAGCCCCAGCGGTTTCGGCGGTCCGCCCGCGATCGCCCAGAGCTCGAAGCTCTTTTGCGCCTGGAGCGTCTGCGTCCGGACCGGCACTACCGAGACTTCCTCGGCGCGCTCGGTGCGCATTGCGATGAAGGCAGGCGTGCCGGCGCTGTCCGCCAGCACTGCCAGCACAGTTGGCGTACGCGCGGGCCCGGGGCCGAGCGCGATATAGATCGCCAAGGCCGCGGCGAGCGCGGCCGCTGCGCCGGCAAACCCGCGCCAGAAGGCCAGCGATTGCAGCCATCCGCTGCTCTCGGGCGGTACTGGGAAGGATCGCTGCAGCGTGCCCTGCTCGATCGCGCGCCAAACCCGGCGCGGCGGCGACACCGACGCCGCGGTCCGATCGATCGGCGTGAGGCGCTCCTGCCAGTCCGCCACCCGCCGCTGGAGCTCGGCGTCGCCCGCCATCAGCCGCTCGAACCGCGCACGAGCGCGCGGCGGCAGCAGGCCCATGGCGTATTCGCCGGCCAGGAGGTCGCGGAGCTTGGGATCCCGGTAGTTCATCCGTCGAGGCACCGCTTAAGCCGCTCGAGGCTACGCCGGACCCAGCTCTTGACCGTCCCGATCGGCGTGGCGAGCTGCTGGGCCAGCTCCTCGTGCGTATAACCATAAGCATAAGCTAGCAGCACCGCGCTCCGCGGCCGCTCCTCGAGCTCGCCGAGGCATTTCTGCAGCGCGGCCAGACCCGCACCACGATCGGCCTCGTCCGTGGCTGCGGCGGTCAGAGCCCGCAAGTCCTCCTCGCTGCCGAGGCGATCCTCCAGATGCGCGCGGCGCCGGCGTCGGTCGATCGCGCGGTACCGCAGCACGGTGACGAGCCAAGTCATCACGGAGCCGCGCTCGGGATCGAAGCTCGCCGCCCGGTCCCAGACCGCTACGAAGGCCTCTTGCAGCACGTCTTCCGCCTCCTCTCTCTGACGCAGGATTCGCAGGGCGATGCCAAATAGTTGCGGCGCCGTCCGATCATAAAGCGTGGCGAAAGCGGCGCGATCGCGCCGCACCACGCCGCGCATGAGCGCCTGAAGCTCATCGGCGGAGGTGTCGGTGCGCATCGATGAGCCGCTAGAGCCCGAGCCCGTTGAGCCAGACGTTGAGCACCCGCGGCCCCCGCTCCTCGAGGCGTGGGCCAAGGTGGCGCGTCTGGCGCCGGAGCGTGTCGCGCTTCACGCCGCGCGTGGTGGCGATCTCCAGGGCGTGGCCGATGAACCAGCGCTCGAGGCCATGCACAGTCGTCTCGACGTGGAATTGTAGCGCGAGCGCATGGCTCCGCCAGGCAAAGGCCTGGTTGGCATAGAGCGGGGTCGAAGCCAGCCGCTCGGCCTCGCGCGGCAGGTCGAAGGTATCGCCATGCCAGTGCAGCACCGCCGTGCGAGGGCCCAGCGCCGCCAGCGCGGATTTGCGGCCGGCGTCGGTGAGCGCGAGCGGACTCCAGCCGAGCTCCTTGCGCTTCCCCTGGTAGACGCGGGCGCCGAGCGCCTTCGCCATGATCTGCGCGCCGAGGCAGAGGCCGAGCACAGGCCGGCCCATCTTGAGACGGCGCTCGACCACGGCGATCTCGCCCTTGAGGAACGGATACTGCCTCGCCTCATACACCCCGATCGGACCGCCCAGCACGATCAACAGATCGGCGTCGACGAGGTCGCGGGCGCCGAGATCGTCGAGGCCGGCGTCGCGGTAGGCAACCGCGAAGCCTCGCTCGCGCAAGGCCGGAGCGAAGCTGCCGAGATCCTCGAACGGGACATGCCGGATGGCGAGCGCGGTGCCGGGCCCCATGCCGCTGTCTTAGCGGCGCGCCCCTCGGTTGAAAAGCCCTTGCGGCGGCGCGTCGCTCAGAGCACGCCCAGCATCTCGCCGACCAGCGGGTGCCGCACGATGTCGCGCTCGCCGAGGCGGACGATCGCCACGTCCGGAATCGACTCGAGTCGCCGCGCGATTTCGGACAATCCCGAGAGGCCGTCGAGAAGATCGCTCTGATCGGGATCGCCGGTCACCACCATGGTGGAGTGCCAGCCGAGCCGGGTCAGCACCATCTTGATCTGCGGATAGGTGCAGTTCTGCGCCTCGTCGACCACCACGAAGGCATTGTTGAGCGTGCGGCCCCGCATATAGGCGACGGGCGCGATCTCGATGGCACCCTCGGTCATGAGCTGGCGCACGCGCTTGCCGCCGAGGCGCTCGTTGAGTGCGTCGTAGAGCGGCCGCAGGTAGGGCGCGAGCTTGTCGATGAGATCGCCCGGCAGGAAGCCGAGATTCTCGCCGGCCTCCACCGCGGGCCGGGTCAGCACGATACGGCCGACTCGGCCGGCATCCAGCGCCTCCACCGCGGCGGTGACGGCAAGGTAGGTCTTTCCGGTGCCCGCCGGCCCGAGCGTGACGGTCAGGTGATGCGATTCGATCGCCGCGATCAGCGCGCGCTGATTCTCGCTCTGCGGCCGGACGGTCCGCACATAGCTTTGCTCGCGACCGCGATCCCGCTCGCCCGTGAGCGGATGCCAGCCCGGGCGGAACAGCGGCTCGACAGTGGCCTCGGGCAGACGGGCATGGGCGATGTCACGCGAACGCTTGGCCATGTGCGGGGTCCCTCATGGGTGGTTGAACTCAGGTGGCGAAACGCAAAACGCCTCCGATCGGGATCGGAGGCGGTCGATGGCGAAATCGTGAGGACGATGCGAAGGCCGGAGCGGATCACTCGGGGATCCGGCGCGCTCGGCAGGGATCGCGTACGACTCGTCACGTCAAAAACGCTAACGTGATTCGCGACGGCTGTCACTAAATATTGTGAAGTATTACAAATCGCTTACTACAGCTTGTTAAGATGATGCGCGAGCCTCGTGGCGAAACGGGCGTGACAGCAAGCCTTCGATCGCAGCATCGATGGCGGCGCCGCGGTGCAAAATCGCATCGACCGCCGCCACGATCGGCATGTCGATGCCGAATCGCTGCGCGAGTTCGGCGGCGGCCGCCGCCGACGTGACGCCTTCCGCCACCGAGCGACGCGATGCCAGGATGTCGGAGAGGCGCCGGCCTTCGCCGAGTGCTACACCGAGCGAGCAATTGCGCGACTGCAGGCTCGTGCAGGTGAGCGTGAGATCGCCGAGGCCCGAGAGACCCATCAAGGTCTCCGAGCGGCCGCCCATCGCGAGCGCCAGCCGCGCCATCTCCGCGAGCCCACGCGTGATCAGCGCCGCGCGCGCGTTGTCGCCGAGCTTGCGGCCGAGCACGATGCCGCAGGCGATCGCGATCACATTCTTGATGGCGCCGCCGATCTGCGCGCCGACGACGTCGTCCGTATAGTACGGGCGGAACGCGCGGCTGCCGAGACATTGAACGAGGCTCTGGCCGAGCGTTGCGTCGGTTGCCGCGAGTGTGATCGCGGTCGGAAGTCCCTGCGCCACCTCGGCCGCGAAGGTGGGTCCCGACAGCAGCGCGACGCGCGCTTGTGGCAGCGCCTCAGCGACCACCTCACTCAGGAGCGCACCCGAGCGTTCTTCGATGCCCTTGGCGCAGATGACCACGGGCTTGGCGGGCTTGACGTGCGGTGCGAGGGCGCGGGCCGTTGCGCGCAGATGCTGCGCAGGCGCGGCGAGAAGCAGCACGTCGCGGGTCGCGGTTTTGCCGATGTCGCCGGTGGCGCCAAACCGCGGATCGAGCGGGACGCCAGGCAGGAAGAGAGAGTTCTCGCGACGGCCGTTGATGACCGCGACCACGTCCGCTTCGCGCGCCCAGAGCAAGGGATCGCGGCCTGCGCGGAGCGCAACCAAGCCCAGCGCCGTGCCCCAAGCGCCGCCGCCAATGATACCGATGCTCTGCATGGACAGGACGCCGCTCAGAGGTCTCGCCCGCAGCGATCAAGCCCGATTCGCCCGAGCGGCGCAAGCGCGGGCGACCCCGCGGAGCTTGTCGTGATCACGGTGAGGCGCCGAGCCGCGTCCCGATCCGGCCGAGATCGGAGCTCCACGGCACCAACATAGGCCGGTCGGCGATGAATCCACGCGGAACCAGGCCGAAGTCGCTCATGCGGCTATCGAGCGACTGATCCCGGTTGTCGCCCAGGACGAAATACTGCCCGGCGGGGACCGTGATTTCCTCGGTGTTCTCGGCCGGTGCGTCGACGTCCGCGACCTCGACCGCGTAACGATCGTGGTCCGGGAATGTCTCCATGAAGCGGGTTAGCTGACGGGATTCGCCGGATGCATCCGTGTGGATCGTGCTCTCGACCCAGTCGCGGGCGATGGGTTCGCCGTTGATATACAGCTCCGCCTGCTTGACCTGCACCCGGTCGCCGGGCAGTCCCACGATGCGCTTGACGAAGATCGCCTGCGGAGTCTTCGGCATCGAGAAGATCGCGAGGTCGCCGCGTTGCGGCTCGTGGGTGCAGTAGTACCGCCGCTCCGCCCAGAGCCAATCGCCCTCCTGGATGACGGGCGCCATCGAGGCCGACGAGATGTGATAAGTGGGCGAGAACACCGACGGCGCGTCGACCGCACAGCCATTCGTGTCGCCGACGGTGAGCCAACCCAGCGCTGCCACGGTGACGGCCAGGATCGCGCCGGCGACGAGCGCGGGAATCCGGAGCTTGCGTCGGGCGGGCGGTCTCGGAGCACCGGTCATCGGCTCGGCTTCACGCCTTGACGCCGGCGCCGACCGCCCGCGGAGCGTCGGGATCGAGGGGCCAGCGGGGGCGCGGCGCGAAGTCGAGGCCATCGACCAGGCCCGCTTTGAGCCGCTCGAGTCCGGCCCAGGCGATCATGGCACCGTTGTCGGTGCAGAGCACCGGTGGTGGCGCGATGAAGACGAGGCCGTGACGCGCCGCGAGGTTCGAAAGCGAGGCGCGGAGCGCGCGGTTGGCGGCGACGCCGCCGGCGACCACGAGATGCGCACCCGTGGGGTACTGCTGTCGGAATTTTCGCATCGCGTGCGTCGCGCGATCGACCAAGCTCTCCGTGATCGCGGCCTGTAGGCTCGCGGAAAGATCCGCCACCGTCTGCTCGGGAAGCGCGCTCGCGCCGCCTTGCGCGGCCACGCGCTCGCGGAGTGCCGTCTTGAGGCCGGAGAAGGAGAAGTTGCAGCCAGGCCTGCCCTTGAGCGGTCGGGGCAGGGGGAAGTGCGCGGGATCGCCCTTGGCGGCGGCGCGTTCGATAGCGGGTCCGCCGAGGAATCCCAGCCCCAGCAGCTTCGCGCCCTTGTCGAAGCATTCGCCGGCAGCGTCGTCGATGGTAGTGCCGAGGCGGCGATAGCGCCCGACGCCCTCGACGATCAGCAGCTGGCAATGGCCGCCGGAGACCAGCAACAGCAGGTAGGGAAACGGGACGTCGTCGGTGAGCCGCGCCGTCAGCGCGTGGCCCTCGAGGTGATTGATCGCGAGGAACGGCAAGCCGCGGGCGAGCGCCACGGATTTGGCGAGCATCACGCCCACCATGACGCCGCCGATCAGGCCGGGGCCGCCCGTCACGGCGATGCCGTCGAGCGCGTCCCACCCGACGTGCGCCTCCACCAGCGTTTGGCCGACCAGGCGATCGAGCTGCGCAAGATGGGCGCGTGCCGCCACCTCCGGCACGATACCGCCGAAGCGCTGGTGCTCCGAGAGCTGGGAGAGGACCAGATTCGCGCGGATGCGTGGCGGCTGATCGCCGACGATCGCGACCGCGGTCTCGTCGCAGCTGGTCTCGATGCCCAGGATCTGCATGGCGGCGGACCTTAGTGCGAAGCTCGGCTCTGGGGAACCCTCACCCTTCCCTTGCTCGGGACGAGCGCATAAACAAGGGCCATGGCAACGCCTCTACTGCGCATCGGCACCCGCGGCAGCCCCTTGGCGCTGATCCAGGCGGAGGCGATCCGCGACGGACTCGCGGCGGCGCATGTCGAGCTCGCGGCCCCGGGGGCGCTCGAGATCGTGGCTATCCGCACCACCGGCGATCTCGTGCGCGATCGCACCCTGGCGGCGATCGGCGGCAAGGGCCTCTTCACCAAGGAGATCGAGGCGGCGCTGCTCGCGCGCGATATCGACCTCGCGGTGCATTCGCTCAAGGACATGGCGACGCAATTACCTGACGGGCTCGTCATCGCCTGCCATCTGCCGCGGGCGGATCCTCGCGATGCCTTCGTCTCCGCGCGCGCCAGGCGACTGCTCGATCTGCCGCGCGGCGCCGTCGTCGGATCGTCGGCGCTCCGCCGACAAGCGCAGCTCCTGCGCGCGCGGCCGGATCTCCGCATCGTGGCGCTCCGTGGCAATGTCGAGACGCGACTCGGCAAGGTGAACGAGGGCAAGGTCGATGCGACGCTGCTGGCGGTAGCGGGTCTCGCGCGCCTCGGGCTCGAGAGCCGCATCACCGAGATCTTGCCGACGGACCTGATGCTGCCGGCGCCGGCGCAAGGCACCATCGCGGTGGAGGCGCGGGCTGGCGACGACCGCGTACGGCGGTACCTGGCGCCACTCGACGATGCCGCCACATCCGTGCGCTCGAGAGCGGAGCGCGCGTTACTCGCGGCTCTCGATGGCTCCTGCCGCACGCCGATCGCGGCATTAGCGGAGATCGACGGCGACCGGCTCGCCCTGCACGCGCGGATCATCCGGCCCGACGGCACGCAGTGCCACGAGACGCGGCTCGGCGGTGCCGTCGCGGACGCCACCCTGATCGGCCGCGAGGCGGGCGCCCGGCTCCGCGCCGAGGCGGGACCCGGCTTCTTCGATCTGCCGGTCCCCGAGGGAACGCCGGTGTGAGAGTGCTGATCACCCGGCCGCTTGCCGCGGCGACGGCGCTCTCAGCGCGGCTCGCGGCGCTCGGGCATCAGGCGTTGATCGAGCCCTTGCTCACCATCGTCGACGACCCCGAAGCGCGGACCCGGCTCGCGTCAGCGCTCGAGGACGCTCAAGCCCTGCTGTTCACCAGCAGCAATGGCGTGACCAGTTTCGCCGTCGCGAGCGAGCGCCGTGATCTCCCGGCATTCGCTGTCGGCGACGGTACGGCCGCCGTCGCCCGGCAATCTGGTTTTGCTCGCGTCGAGAGCGCTCGGGGGGATGTCGAGGCGCTCGCGGCCCTGGTCGAGCGCAGGCTCAAACCCTCGACGGGGCCGATCATCCATCCCAGCGGCCATGCCGTCGCCGGCGACCTCGCCGGGCGTCTCGCACAGCTGGGATTCACGGTGCGATCCGTGCCGATCTACCACGCGACCGCGGCCGACAGATTGAGCGCGGACACCGTGGGTGCCTTCCGAGCCGGCCAGATCGACGCGGCGCTGTTTTTCTCTCCCCGCACCGCCGCCACCTTTGTTAGGCTTGCGTGCGCCGCGGGGATCGAGCACGACTGCGCGAGGATCGCGGTCGTGACGCTGAGCGCCGCAGTCGCGTCAGACCTCGAGGGATTGGGCTGGCGGCAGGTCGTGGTCGCCGAGGCGCCGACGGAGAAGGCGATGCTCAGGGTGCTCGATGGCCTCGCTGCGGAGATGCGCAGGTCGGGAGCGCCAAATCAATGAGCGATCACCGCGACGGGGCCGAGGCCGCCGGCACAAGCCCGAGCGGCGGGCCAACCGTCATCGACGTGACGCCAACGCCAGGGCCCGAGCCCGAGCGTCCAGCGGTGCCACCCAAGCCTCGCCGCAACAGCGTTGCGATCTCGGCGCTGATGACCCTGGTGCTCGCGCTGGCGACCTCACCTTACTGGACGCCGCCGGTCGCCTCCGTCCTGCCCTGGGGTAGCGCGCTTGAGCCGAAGCCGGTGCCCGTGGATCTCGCACCGATCAATGCGAAGCTGAGCGCACTTGAGGCGCGCGTCGCGGAACTGGTGCAGGTCCCGCTGCGCATCGGCACGCTGGAGCAGCGCGTTGCTCAACTGGAGCAGCGCCCGGCGCCGGCCACCAATCCGGCGGCCGAGCAGGCAGCGCAGCAGGCCCGCGCGCTCGGCGATCGGCTCGCGTCTCTCGAGCAGCGAATCGCGGCACTCGCGTCGGCCGCGAGCGTGCAGACCGCCTCCGACGCGACCAAGGGCTTGCAGGCGGATGTCCAGGCGCTGACGCAAAAACTCGAGGAGCAGTCGCGACTCCTGGCGACGGTGCAGAGCCGCGAGGTCGGCAGTGGCGAGCGCGCCAATGCGGCGCTCATCGTGACCGTGGGCCAGCTCCGCTCGGCGCTTGCGACGTCGCGGTCTTACGCGGCGGAGCTCCAGTCGGCTGAGGCGCTCGCCAAGGACCAGCCGGACACACTCAGGCAGCTGCAGACGCTCGACCCGCGGGCGGAGAGGGGTATCCCCACCCTCGAGGGCCTGCGCGAGCGCTTCGCTGCCGTCGCCGACGCGGTGGATCGGCTCGTGGCACCGCCTTCCGAGGCGGGCTGGCGCGAGCGGTTGATGGGATGGACCAGGCGCTTCTTCCACGTGCGGCGCGTCGGTGCGGGCGATGTAGGCGGTCCCGCCGAGGCGCTCGCCGCCGCCGAGGCGGCGCTCGGCGCGGGCGATCTCGCGGGCGCGGTGACGGCCGTGCACCGCCTCAAAGGACCCGCCGCCGATCCGGCAAAGTCCTGGCTGGACGACGCCGAGGCGCGGCTCGACGCCGACCAGACTCTGGCGGCGGTGACCGGCGCGCTGACGCGCGGCCCCACCGGGACCAAGCCATGAGGCGGCTGCTCGGGCTCATCCTCGCGCTGGCGATCATCGCCGGCCTCGTCACTGTGGCGGCGTTCTTCGCGGAGAACCCGGGCGAGGTTCACATCGTCTGGGGCAGCTTGCGCGCCGATCCGCCGCTCGCCCGGTTCGTCGCGGCGCTGGCGGCGCTACTAGGCCTCGCGATCCTCGCGTTGTGGCTCTTGCGTGCTCTGATTCGCTTCCCCCGCGCGTTCCTCAAGTCGCGGCGCGAGCAGCGGCGTCGCGAGGGCTACAAGGCGCTGACGCAGGGCATGGTGGCAGTAGCGGCGGGCGAGGCGGACGAGGCGCGTCGCCTCGCGCGCAAGGCGGACGCGCTGCTCGCGGAGCCGCCGCTCACCCTGCTGCTGCAGGCGCAATCGGCGCAGCTCGACGGCGACGAGCACGCGGCGCGCAAGTACTTCCACGCCATGCTGGAGCGGGCGGAGACCGAGTTCCTCGGGCTGCGCGGCCTGCTGACTCAGGCGCTCAAGAGCGGGAACGACGCCGAGGCACTGGAGCTTGCGGAGCGCGCGCACACGCTCCGGCCCAAGACCGGTTGGGCACTCACTCACCTCGGCGAGCTCCAGGCCCGCGCGGGCAAGTGGAAGGAGGCGGAAGCGACGCTGGCGCAGGCCTTGAAGCGCAAGGCGATCACGCACATCGAGCACCGGCGCGCGCAGGCGGCGCTCCTCCTGCATCGCAGCCACGCCGCCTCCTCCGAAGGCGATCACCGCGTGGCGCTCGACCTCGCCGATCGCGCTCACGACGCCGATCCGAGCCTCGCGCCCGCCGCGGCGCGACGCGCGAGCTTGCTGCGCGACGCCGGCCGCGCGCGGCAGGCCCAGCGCGTCATCGAGGCCGCCTGGCGCGTGGCGCCCGAGCCGGCGCTCGCCGAGATCTACGCGAGCCTGGTGCCCGACGAGACGCCGCTACAGCGGATGCAGCGCATGCAACATCTGGCGGCGGCCAATCCCGACCATCTGGAATCGCACCTGGTGCTCGCGGAGGCGGCGCTCAAGGCGCGGCTCTGGGGCGAGGCGCGTCGCCATCTCGCGCGCGCCGGCGTTCGGGCGGACGCGACCCCCGAGACGCCGCTGCCTCCCGCCCGCGCGAGCCGCCTCATGGCCGAAGTCGAGGAGGCCGAGACCCACGACAGCGCCCGCGCCCGCTTCTGGATGGCGCGCGCGGCGGCGGCGGCGGCGCTCGAGCCCACCTATGTCTGCGGCAAGTGCGGCGCCGAATCCCAGCACTGGGTCTCGGTCTGTCCGAACTGCCGCGCCTTCGCGAGCTTTGCGTGGCGGGCGCCGCTCCATGGCCCGCGCGACCAACTCGCGACCCTCTTGCCGGTAGTGCCGTCCGCACCGGCCGCCACGGCGCTTGCCGCGCCCTCGACCACGCTCACCCCGAGCGAGGCGCCGCCGGTGTCGTTGGCCCCTCGGTTGACGGCGCCCAACGCCGGGCGCTAAGGTCCCGCGCCTTTTTTGGCGCCCCGATAGCTCAGCGGTAGAGCAACCGCTTCGTAAGCGGTAGGCCGTTGGTTCAAATCCGACTCGGGGCACCATCCTTAGCCGTGCACTCGTATCGTCATCGATACCCGCCGCTGACTTTCCGCGTTATCGTCGGGGCGGAGGTGATCGATGCCTCGGCCTTGCATCGCGGTCCTGGGTCTGTTCGCGGCGGACTTGACGAGCCGGGTGCCGCGACTGCCGCATTGGCATGAGACGCTCGAAGGGCTCGGTGCCACGCTCGGGCCCGGCGGCAAGGCGTCGAACCAGGCGATCGCGGCGGCGCGGCTTGGTGCCGCCGCGAGTTTTATCGGCAAGGTCGGCGCCGATCCCTTCGGCGACATGGCGAAGCGGCTCTACGACCTCGAGGGCGTCGACCACGCCTACCTCGCGACCAGCGCCAGCGAGGCGACGGGCACCGCCCTCATCCTCATCGACGACCGGAGCGGCCATAACGCCATCGTGGTGAACGGCGGCGCAACGGCGGCCATGACGGCGGCGGAGCTCGACGCCGCGGAGCCCGCGATCCGTGGTGCCGACGTGTTCCTGCTGACGCTCGAGGCGCCGGTGCCGCTGGTCGCGCGCGCCATCGCGATGGCGCGGCGAGCCTCGCTGCCCGTCGTGCTCAATCCCGCGCCCGCCAAGGTGCTCGACTGGTCGCTGCTGCCGGCGGTCGCCGTCGTGACGCCCAACGAGGTGGAGGCGGCGGGCTTGGTCGGCACGCCTGTTTCCAGCGTGGACGACGCCCGCCGCGCCGCGCACGCGTTCCGTGCGCGCGGCGCCGCCGCGGCGATTGTCACGCTGGGCGAGCGCGGCGCGGTTCTCTCGAGCGCGGAGCACGAGGTTCACCTGCCACCGTTCGCGGTGCCGCGCGTCGTAGATACCACCGGCGCCGGCGACGCCTTCAATGGCGCGCTCGCGGTGGCGCTGGCCGAGCGCCAACCTCTCTTGGAGGCCACGCGCTTCGCCTCGGCGGCCGCGGCGCTCTCGGTGACGGCTTTCGGCGCGGCGACCGCGATGCCGCGACGCGCCGAGGTGGAGGCGCTCCTGCGCCGCTGAGGAAACCCGTTTCCCGTCTCGGCGATTGACAGCGCCCGCTCCCGCGCGGGACCATCCGAGGTCACCACCAGGGAGCCAGCGACATGACCGACACAGCCGATCCACGCGCACGCGAGAGTTTCGACCTCGCGCTGGCACGCTCGTTTCCCGATCTGCCCGAGAGCGAGCGTGAGGCGGTCTGGGATTGCTGGAGTCACCTTCGGCGCTGGGTCGCGCGGCTGCCGCGCGACCTCCCCTTCGAGGCTGAGCCCGCCCATATCTTCTCGGCGCCGGAGCGACATCCGTGAGCGCGCGCTTGTGGACGATCGCCGAAGCGAGCGCAGCGCTCGCGAAACGCGACGTCTCGCCCGTCGAGCTGGTCGACGATTGTCTCCGGCGCATCGAGGCGCTCGACTCGACGCTGCACAGTTACGTGCTGACACGGCCAGATGAGGCGCGCGCCGCGGCAAAGACCGCCGAGGCCGAGATCCGCGCGGGTCGCCGCAAGGGGCCGCTCCACGGCATTCCGATCGCGCTCAAGGATATCTACGAGACCGCGGGCATCCGAACCACAGGGCACTCGCGGATCAAGCTCGGTCACATTCCCAAGACCGATGCCACCACCACGAGGAAGCTCGCCGAGGCCGGCACCATCCTGCTGGGCAAGCTCGCGACCCACGAGTTCGCCATGGGCGG
>Ga0126378_10001982_pt1 | contig 15196 bp, 13 predicted proteins | sample PanSoiMetPlot_23_FD_92587 | JGI IMG/M metagenome (GOLD analysis project Ga0126378, IMG submission 92587) | Tropical forest soil microbial communities from Panama - MetaG Plot_23 | ecosystem: Environmental > Terrestrial > Soil > Tropical forest > Bulk soil | place: Panama | collected 2016-02-17 | reverse complement strand
CGGCACGGTGCCCGGCTACCTCCGCGCCAACCTGGCGCTGGCGCTGCGCCGGCCCGACTTGCGGGAGGCGATGCTCGGAGTGGTGCGCGAGATTGCCGACGCTTCGGAAATCAGGGGCGAATAACTCTGGATTTTGGCCCCGCCGGGGTATAATTGATGGACGCTCTGATGAGCTTGCCCTCCCCCCGCCAGCAGGACGTGCAACTATGGCAGTGTCTGGAAGACGGCGCTTCGACGATGATCGGGTCGTACGCTACGAGACCGTCGAGAAGAACTTCGAGGTCGAGGTTGCGCGCACCCTCAACAAGTGGTGCGTGACCGTCTACCAGGTTCCCGAGCGGTCCATCGTGGCCCAGGACTTCTTCCCTGAGCGCTGGAAGGCGCTCGCTCGCGCCCAGGACTTCGTCAGGATCCTGAACCAGCGCAAGCGCGAGGGCGAGGGTACGGAGCCAGACTGAGCCGGATCTGCCAGCGTGCGCGCCGCGGACCCGGCCGACTGCCGCGTGGGGCCCTTGCGGAGCCTGCTAGAATCGCCGATCCGTGAACCGGTCCTTCCTTCGCCGTGAATGGGGCGCCGTCACCTTCGTCCTCACGGTGCTCCTGGGGGCGATCGTGGTTCCGCTTGCCTTCCTGCTCGGCAACCACGGGTCGTCGGGCGCCCCGACCGGAGCCATCGCCGCGCCGTCGGCGAGCGCGGCGAGGGCGGCATCGCCGAGCCCGGCGGCCTCCCCGAGCCCGACGGCATCCGCGAGCCGGACGGCCTCCCCCAGCCCCACCCACTGACGGGCCGGCGCGGGGATTCGCGGGTCCGCGACCGGTCGCGCCCGGTGCCGCGTTGTGAGGTCGAGAATGGTGCGACGGTGGACCAGGAGATGATCGGCCTGATCGGCAGGGTGACGGGGGTCATCGGCCCGGGGCGGCTGGGCGAGGTCATGGTCGCCGTGCGGGGCGGCAGCGAGGCGTTCCACGCCTACGCGGCCGACCCCGAGGAGACGATCGGCAAGGGCATCCGGATCGTGGTCGTCGAGTACTACCCGCCGCGCACCGTGGTCGTCAGCCCGGCTTGATAGCCAGGGGGTGAGAAGCGCCATGCCAGGGTTCATATCCACGCTCGCGATCGGGCTCGCGGGCGCGATCGTCGCTGTCCTCGTCCTCCTGCTGCTGCTGCTCGTGCTGCTGTTCCGCGCGATGTGGCGAGTGGCCGAGCCGAACGAGGCGCTCATCATCTCCGGTCGCCGCCGGCGCTCCGTGGCGCAGCAGGACAGCCTCGGCTTCAAGATCGTGACGGGCAAGGGCACCCTGGTGGTGCCTGGGATCGAAGCGGTACGGAGGCTCTCGCTGGACCTGCGGGAGACCGACCTGCAGATCGACTGCGTGACCCACCAGGGCATCCCGCTCCGCGTACGCGGCGTCGTGATCTACAAGGTCGGCGACGACCTGGCCTCCGTCGCCAACGCCGCCCGGCGCTTCCTCGACCAGCAGAGCCAGATGGACCAGCGGGTGCACAACCTGTTCGCCGGGCACCTGCGGGCGATCATTGGCAACATGACCGTCGAGGAGATGATCCGCGACCGGGAGAAGCTGACCGAGCTCACGCGTGAGCATGCGGGCACCGAGATGGAGAAGCTCGGCCTGATCGTGGACTCGCTCCAGATCCAGGAGATCCTGGACCCGACCGGCTACATCCAGAACCTGGCCCTCCCCCACGCGGCGGCGGTTGAGCGCGAGGCCCGCATCGCCCGCGCTCAGGCGGACCGGGAGGCCACCGAGAAGGAGCAGGAGGCCGAGGCCCAGAAGGCGCTGGCCAGGCGCGATTCGCTGATTCGCCAGGCCGGCTACCAGGCGGAGATCGACCGGGCCGCGGCGGAGGCGAAGCAGGCGGGCCCGCTGTCGGACGCGACGGCCAGGCAGAAGGTGGTCGTCGAGGAGACCAGGATCGCCGAGCTGGAGTCGGAGCGCACCGAGAAGCAGCTCCAGGTCGACGTCCGCCGGCCGGCCGACGCCAGGGCCTACGAGCAGGTGACGCTGGCGCGCGCCGCCCGCGAGGCGCACATCCACGAGGCCGAGGCACGGGCGCGGGAGGTCGAGCTCCAGGCCTCCGCGGACGCGGCACGGGTCAAGCTGGCGGCCGGGGCGCAGGCCGAGCGCGTGAAGCTGGAGGCGGAGGCGGCGTCCACCCAGACCCGGATGCTGGGCGAGGCCGAGGCCAGCGCCACCCAGGCCAGGGGCCGGGCCGACGGCGAGGCCATCCGGGCCCGCGGCACCGCCGAGGCGGACGCGATCAAGGCTCGCGCCGAGGCCCTGGCGGGGAACCAGGAAGCCGTCATCGGGCAGCAGCTGGCGGAGAGGTGGCCAGAGATCGTGGAGGCGGCCGCCAAGCCGTTCGGCGACATCGACCAGCTGATCGTGCTCAACGGCGCCCAGGGCGTCTCCGACGCGCTCGCCCAGGCCCTGAGCCAGGGCGTCGCGGGACTCCAGCTCGCGCGCCGGCTGCTGGCCGAGCCGGGCGGGCAGCCCAACGGCTCCGCGCCGGCGTCCCGGGCCGGGAGCGCGAAGGCGGAGACCGAGGGCGTGTGACCCTCTGGCGGCGCTTCCAGGTGCTGCTCGGCATCGTCGCCGAGCGGGTGCTGAGGCAGGCCGGGGATCCGCGCGAGGAACTCGACCTGGCGTACGCACGGCAGCTGGAGCTCCAGGCGCGCGTGCGGCGGGCCGTGGCGGACGTGGTCACGGCCCGCAAGCGCATCGAGCTGCAGGCGCGCCAGGTGTCGGTCGCCGCTCTCCGGCTGGAGCAGCAGGCGCGGGCGGCGCTGCAGGCGGGGCGGCAGGTGGCTGCCAGGGACGCAGCGGCCAGGCAGGCGATGCTGCGCGCGGAGCTGGCACAGCTGGAGGCGCAGGGGTCGGCCCTCGCCGCAGAGGAGGCCAGGCTGGCGGAGGTGGCGAGGAGGCTCGACCTCCAGGTGCAGCAGCTGCGCATCCGGACCGAGGCGGCGAAGGCCACCCTCGCCGCGGCCGAGGCGCGGGCACGGGCGCACGAGGCGATCGCGGAGCTGGGCCCGGCGGACCCGGACCTGCCCCTCGCGGTGCGGCGCGCGCAGGAGCACGTGGCGCAGGCGCGGGCGCGCGCCGCCGCCCTGCAGGGCCTGGCGGCGGCCGGCCTGCCCGCTCCTGGGGCGGCCGCCACGAGCGGGCTGGACGCGGAGGCGAGGGCGGAGCTGCTGCGCCTGGAGGAGGAGGAGCTCTGGGGCCGGCCGCTCTCCCCGCGCCCGGGCGAGCCGGGGCCGGGCGAGCCGGAGCCGGGCGGCCAGCGCCCCGAGGACGGCGGGTAGGGGCGCCGGCCGGCGGCTGCGGCGGCGGGTCGGCTACCGTGACCACATGACCGGCGCGCGCCTGCGCGGGCTGCTGGGGCGGCAGGTCCTCGTCCTGGACGGGGCGATCGGGACGATGCTCCAGCGCCGGCGCCTCCAGGAGGACGACTTCCGGGGCGACCGCTTCCGCGACCACCCGCGGCCGCTCCAGGGCAACAACGACGTCCTCTGCCTCAGCCGGCCGGACGTCGTCGAGGACGTGCACCGGGCCTACCTGGAGGCCGGGGCGGCGATCATCACCACCAACACCTTCACCGCCACCCCGGTGTCCCTGGCCGACTACGGGCTCGAGGGCCTCGCGTACGAGATCAACCGGGCCGGAGCCGAGATCGCGCGGCGGGCGGTCGCCCGCCTCCCGGACCGCTTCGTCGCCGGCTCGCTGGGGCCGACCAACGTCACGCTGTCGCTGTCGCCGCGCGTCGACGACCCGAGCTACCGCGAGGTGACGTTCGACGAGCTGCGGCAGGGCTACGCCGAGGCGGCCCGCGGCCTCCGTGACGGCGGCGTCGACCTCCTGCTGGTCGAGACCGTGTTCGACACGCTGAACGGCAAGGCGGCCATCGCCGCGGCCCGTGAGGTGGCGCCCGACCTGCCGCTCGTGGTGTCCGTCTCGATCGTGGATCGCAGCGGGCGGAACCTGTCCGGCCAGACCGTGGAGGCCTTCTGGACGTCCGTGGAGCACGCCGAGCCGCTGGCGGTCGGCATCAACTGCTCGCTCGGTGCCGCAGACATGCGCGCGTACCTGGCCGACCTGGCCCGGGTTGCGACCGTCCCGGTTTTCTGCTACCCGAACGCGGGCCTGCCCAACGCGCTCGGCGGCTACGACGAGCCGGCCGAGCAGATGACTGCCGTCCTCCGGGAGTACGCCGAGGCGGGCCTGCTGAACGCCGTCGGCAGCTGCTGCGGCAGCAGCCCGGAGCACACGGCGCTGATCGCCAGGGCCGTCGCCGGCCTTCCGCCGCGCCGCCTGCCCGTCCGGCCGCGGCGCCCGCGCTTCAGCGGGCTGGAGCCGTTCGAGATCGGGCCGGACACCACGTTCGTCATGATCGGCGAGCGCACGAACGTCACCGGCTCGGCCCGGTTCCGCAGGCTGGTCGAGAAGGACGACTTCGCGGGGGCGCTCGAGGTGGCGCTGGAGCAGGTGCGGGGTGGTGCCAACCTCCTGGACGTCAACATGGACGCGGACCTGCTGGACTCCGAGCGGGCCATGACGCGGTTCCTGAACCTGGTCGCCACGGAGCCCGAGGCGGCCCGGCTCCCCGTCGTCGTGGACAGCTCCCGGTTCGAGGTGCTGGAGGCCGGCCTCAAGTGCGTCCAGGGCAAGGGCGTGGCGAACTCGCTCAGCCTGAAGGAGGGCGAGGCGGCGTTCCTGGAGCAGGCCCGCCGGGTCCGGGCGCTGGGCGCCGCCGTGGTCGTGATGGCGTTCGACGAACGGGGCCAGGCGGACACCGCGGAGCGCAAGATCGAGGTCTGCGAGCGGGCGTTCCGGCTGCTGACCGAGGAGGCCGGGTTCCCGGCCGAAGACGTCATCCTGGACCCCAACGTGCTGGCCGTCGGGACCGGCATCGAGGAGCATGCGACCTACGCGAGGACGTTCATCGAAGCCCTGCCCGAGATCAAGCGTCGGTGCCCCGGCGCCAGCGTGTCGGGCGGGATCTCGAACCTCTCGTTCGCGTTCCGCGGCAGCGACCGGATCCGGGAGGCAATGCACTCGGCGTTCCTCTATCACGCCATCCGCGCCGGCCTGGACATGGGGATCGTGAACGCGGGCCAGCTCGCCGTGTACGAGGACGTCCCGCGCGACCTGCTCGAGCTGGTCGAGGACGTCGTCTTCGACCGCCGGCCGGACGCCACCGAGCGGCTGGTCGAGCACGCCCGCACCGTGCAGGGCCAGGGCACGCGCCGCGAGCGCGACCTGTCCTGGCGCCAGGGCAGCGTGCAGGAGCGCCTGACGCATGCGCTCGTGCACGGGGTGGTGGACTTCATCGAGGAGGACGCGGAGGAGGCGCGGCGGGAGCTCGGCCGGCCGCTGGACGTGATCGAGGGGCCGCTCATGGCCGGCATGCAGGTGGTCGGCGACCTGTTCGGGGCCGGCAAGATGTTCCTGCCCCAGGTCGTGAAGAGCGCCAGGGCCATGAAGCGGGCGGTGGCCTACCTGGAGCCGTTCATGGCCGCGGAGCGGCAGGACGGCGCCCGGGCGCGGGGCCGGATCGTCATGGCGACCGTCAAGGGCGACGTGCACGACATCGGCAAGAACATCGTCGGCGTGGTGCTCGGCTGCAACAGCTACGACGTCGTCGACCTGGGCGTGATGGTGCCGGCCGACCGGATCCTGGACGCTGCCGCCGAGACGGGAGCGGACGCGGTCGGGCTCAGCGGCCTGATCACCCCCTCGCTGGACGAGATGGTGGTCGTGGCGCGCGAGATGGAGCGACGGGGCCTCCGGCTCCCGCTGCTCATCGGCGGGGCCACGACGTCACGCCAGCACGCAGCGATCCGCATCGCGCCCGAGTACTCCGGCCCGACCGTTCACGTCGTCGACGCGTCCCGGGTGGTGGGCGTGGTCTCCGCGCTCCTGGACAGGGCCCGGCGGCCCGAGTTCGACCACGAGAACCGCGCGCTGCAGGAGCGCCTCCGGGAGCAGCACGCCGGCCGGGGCCGGCGCCCGCTGCTCACGCTGCAGGCGGCGCGGGCGAACCGCGCGCGCCCGCGGTTCGACGACCTGGCGCGGCCGGCGTTCACCGGGGCTCGGCTGGTCGAGCCGGACGTCGCCACGCTGCGCCCGTACATCGACTGGACGTTCTTCTTCCACGCGTGGGAGCTGCGCGGCCGCTTCCCGGCCATCCTGAGCCACCCCGAGATGGGGCCGGTCGCCACCGAGCTCTACGAGCACGCGCAGGCGCTGCTGGACGAGATTCAGGCCGGGGGCCTGCTCCGGGCGCGAGGGGTCTATGGCTTCTGGCCGGCCCGGGCCGAGGGGGACGATGTGGTGCTCGAGTGCGGGGCCCGGTTCCCGATGCTCCGCCAGCAGGTCGACCATGGGGACGAGCGGCCCAACCTGGCCCTGGCCGACTTCGTGGCGCCGGCGGGGGACCACATCGGCGCTTTCGCGGTGACAGCGGGGCTGGGTGCCGACGAGCTGGCCGCGCGGTTCGAGGCCGAGCGCGACGACTACCGGGCGATCATGGTCAAGGCCCTCGCGGACCGGCTGGCTGAGGCGTTCGCGGAGCACCTGCACGAGGTCGCCCGGCGGGAGTGGTACGAGCTCGGCCCCCGGCTCGACAACGAACAGCTGATCGCGGAGCGCTACCGCGGCATCCGACCCGCCTTCGGCTATCCGGCCTGCCCGGACCACACGGAGAAGCGGACGCTGTTCGACCTTCTGGGCGCCGCCGACGTGGGCATCCGTCTGACCGAGACGTGCGCCATGACGCCCGCGGCGTCCGTCGCCGGCCTGTACCTCGGCCATCCGGATGCGCGCTACTTCACCGTCGGCAAGGTGGATCGGGACCAGGTCGAGGACTATGCGCGCCGCAAGGCGATGCCGGTGCCGGAGGTCGAGCGCTGGCTGAGCCCCAACCTCGGCTACGACCCCTGATGACGAGGTCCCTCCACCCTCGGGGGGAGGTGGCCCCGCCAGGGGCCGGAGGCGGTCGGGGGTCCGGTGGCCCTACGCCGAGAGCAGGTCCGGCCCGTTCGCGGGCACGATCTGGTCCCACCGGAGCGACAGCTCGGCCAGGGGGTCTCCGGCGTGCCGGACGGTCATGTCGATGCGGTCGGTCAGGCGCAGGTGCGCCACCTCGGCGCAGTCGCGCAGGAACGGGAAGACGACCGGCCGGATCAGGTTCATCGCGTAGTCCAGGGCGCCGGCGGCGTCGATCAGCACGCCTGGGCTGCCGGATCGGTCCTGGAAAGCAATGATCACGACCTCCTCGGTCAGCGGGACGGGCTGCGTCCAGCCGTGAGGAGAGGTGACCAGGGTCGCCAGCATCCGGAGTCGGGCGGACAGTCTGCGCATGGGCTCGGCCGGGCCCTCGATCCAGAGTGGCACGTCCCGGAGCGGCTCGAGGAGCGACTGCTCTGGGTAGCGGGCGCTGAAGCCGAGGTCTGCCACGCCCGCGAACGGGCCGGGAACCCTGATCGTGATCTCGTCCGTACGCCCTGGATGTCGCATGTCCGGCACCAGCGCCTGGAGCCATTAACGCACGGATCGGCCGGCTTGCCAACTGGCCGGTTGGAGGGGCGGCGGGGTGGGCGAGACCCCGCCGCCGAAGAGAGGAATGCCTACGGCTTCAGCGTGTCGTCGATCACCGCCACCCGCTCGGACGCGGCGACGTAGCGGGCCTCGCGGATCCCCAGCGACTGGTGCAGCAGCTGGGAGGGGACGGTCAGCGGCCCCGGGGCGGGCGCGGCGCCCGGCATCGGCTGCGGGAACGCCGTCGCCCGGGCCGTGTGGAACGTGACGTTGCCCTCCACCTTGGACATCACCTGGTGCACGTGTCCGTTGAGGCACGTCACAGCCGGGAAGCGCTTCATCATCGACAACGCCTGCACCGCGTCGTCGGTGGACCAGCCCCAGGTCGGGTACATGGCGAACAGCGGCACGTGCGCAAAGACGACGATGGGGGTCTCCCTGGAGAGGCCGGCCAGGTCCTTCTGGATCCAGTCCAGCTGGTCTGGCCCGAGGTGGCCCATCCCCTTCGTGGCGACGGCGTTGACGAGCGCCAGGAAGTGCACGCCGTTCAGGTCGAAGCTGTAGTAGCCCGTGCCCGCGGCGGCCCTGCCGAAGGCGCCCTTGCCGAAGGCGTCCAGGTACGCCTTGTCGTCGCCGGTCACGGCGTCGTGCTCCCCCGGCACCTGGAAGACGCCGCCCGACTTGATCGTCCCCATCATCTGTGCGACCGCGTCGAACTGGACCGCGGTGGACAGGTGGGTGAGGTCGCCCGTGTGCATGACGAATGCCGGGCGCGACGGCAGCGCGTTGACCTGGTCGATCGCGAGCTGGAACGTGCTCGTCACGTCCTGGTTGGCCGGGCCCTTGAAGCCGATGTGGCTGTCGCTGAGCTGGACGAAGTAGAGATCCCTGGTCCTGGGTCCGGCGGGCGCTGGAGCTCCGAGCTGGCAGCCGCTGAGGACGCCCCCGGCGACGGTCCAGACGACTCCGGTGCCGGCCCAGGCCATGCATTTGAGAAAGCCGCGGCGGTCGATGTCCGGTGCCATGTGAAATCCCCCCTACCCTGCGGTGACCACGACCATCCCGTGCATGTAGGGATGGATCGTGCAGATATACCAATAGGTCCCCGGCTGGCTGAACGTGTGTGTGTAGGTGTCGCCGCCCTGCATGGGCGTGGACACGGCGGCGCCCGTGATGGCCACGGTGTGCGCGTCCTGGTCCCGGTTCGTCCAGGTCACCGGCACCCCGGTCCTGACCGTGATGACCGCCGGGCTGAACGCGAAGCTGGCGATGTCCACGGACGCCGTCGCGACGGGCGCGGCCTGGGGGCCGGCCGTCGCGGTCGCGACCGCGGCGGGCGAGGACCGGGCGGCGGCCGGAGTCGCCGCGCTCGCGGCCGGCTGGGCGCCCCCGCACGCCGCGAGGGCCAGTCCGGCCAGGCCGCCGGCCAGCACCGCCGCGGCGCGTGGACAGATCGGCGTCATCTTCACCTCCTCAGCAATGCCCGGGCCGGCGGCCCGGCTGTCACTCACCAATTACGGAGGGGGTTACGAGCGAGCCCGGCCAGGCCCGCCCCCTGGCAACTACCTGGCGAGGACCTCGACGACCCCGTCGCGCACCCGGGTGCGCAGCGTCGGCAGCGGCGGAGGCGCGTGCGAAAGCTCGTGGTAGAGGACATCGCCGCCGGCGGAGAACGCGGTGCGGTGGCACGGGCACACGAGTTGGCCGGCAGCGGCCTCCTGCAGGATGCACCCGAGGTGGGTGCACACCGCGGAGAGCGCCTGCAGGCGGCCGCCGCGATTGACCACGAAGCCCTCGATCGCGCCCGTCGAGAAGCGCACCGCCCGGCCGGCAGGCACCGCCGAGGCCGCCATCACCGGGGTCCAGGCGCCGTCAGCGGGCACGAGCTCGGGAGACTTTACGAGGCCGGTGGCGAGCCGGTCGCCCACAACTCCAGCCACGCCGCCGGCGGCGGCCGCCGCCGCCGCGGTGCCGGCGCCCAGGAGCAGGCGCCGTCGGGAGAGCCGGCGGCGGTCCGGCTCGGCCTCCAGCGCCTGGCGAAGCCGTCGGCCGAGCTGCTCCACGAATGCCGGGTCGGGCAGGTCGGCGCCGGGTCTCGCCGCCCGCAGCGCTGCGGCAGCCCGCATTGCTCCCAGCTCCTCGGGGGAGGCGCGGAAGCGACGCGGGCGACGGTTGCGCAGCAGCTGATCGACGAACCGGCCCAGGCGATCTCTCCTCACGGCTCGAGTTCCTCGGCCAGCTCGGCGGCGCGGCGCAGCGCACGGTGCTGGAGCACGCGGGCGTTGCCCGTGGTCACGCCCATCTCGTCAGCCGCCTGACGGATCGACAGGCCGCGCAGGAAGCGCAGCTCCAGGATCTCCCGAAAGCGGTGGGGGAGGAGTCCCAGGACGCGTGCTGCGCGGTCGCTGGCCGGCAGGGCCTCCCCCGGCTCCAGGAGGTCGCTGCCCATGCCGTCCGCGAAGGAGACCGAGGGCGGGGCCGCGTAGTGACGGCGCCAGTGGTCGGCCGTGACCGTCCGCACGGTCGCGGCCAGGTACGCCCGCACGCTGCGGACCGGCGCGGGCAGCCGGAGGCGCGGTAGCGCGGCCATGAACACCTCCTCGGTGAGGTCCTCGGCGTCGGCCCGGTTGCCCACCTGCAGGTGGACCAGGCGGTACACCGCCACCACGTTGTCCGAGTAGACGGACTCCCAGTTCGCGTAGGCCTCTCCGTTCAGCACCCTGAGCGGCGGCCTGCGGGCAGGTTCCGATTCGGTCATCCACCTGGGAGCTACGGCCCGACGTTACACGCTGCGCGGGGAAGCGGCGATCTCGCGCCACACCGCATCGACGCGGGCCTTCAGCTCCGCCAGGCTCCCCGTGTTCTCGATGACATGGGTGGCCAGCCTGCGCTTCTCCTCGATGGGCATCTGGGCCGCGATCCGGGCCCGGGCCTGCTCCTCGCTCATGCCGCGCTGCTCGACCAGCCGCGCGATCGCCACCTCCTCGGGCGCGTAGACGAGGACCACCGTCTGGAAGGCCGCCGCGCCCCGGCTCTCGAAGAGCAGCGGGATGTCGAGCACCACCACCGGGTCGCCGCGCTCCGCCGCCTGCCGCTGGCGGTCCGCCATCCACTCCCGCACGAGCGGATGGACGATGCCGTTCAGCCGGCCGCGGGCGTCCGCGTCCCGGAAGGCGATGTCCGCGAGCCGGGCCCTGTCCAGCTCGCCGCCGGCGGTCAGGATGCCGGAGCCGAACTCCTCGACCAGCCGCCGCAGCCCCTCCGAGCCGGGCGCCTGGACGGCACGGGTCGCCTCGTCGGCGTCGATCACCGTCGCGCCGCGCTCGCGCAGCAGGACGGCCACGGTGCTCTTGCCCGTGCCGATGCCGCCGGTCAGACCCACCACCTTCATCGCGACACAGCATGGTCCAACCCGCCGGCGGCCGGTGCCGGGCGGCGCGCGCCGTCAGCGGCCGACGGACACGCGGATCCTGTGGTAGCCGCTGGCGCCGCTCGGGAAGCTCGGCGCCTGGTCCGCGCTCTGAACCGCGCCGCCGCCGTCGCTCGCCCTGACCACCAGCGTGTGCTCGCCCTCGCCGGCCGGATGCCAGGCCGCGGTCCACAGCACCCACGTCAGCGGGCCGAGGGGTGGCTGCAGCTCTGCGGGGCCCCAGGTCCGGCCCCCGTCAGCGCTCCACTCGACCGACTGGATGCCGCGGTTGCCGGAGAACGCCACCCCGGCCACGGTCACGGTTCCCAACCGCAGCACCGCGCCGTCCGTCGGGGTGTCGAAGCGCGACGTCGTGCGCACGGCGGCGCCGGCCTCCCAGCCCTGCTCCTCCCAGAAGCCGCCTCCCTCGGACTGGGCCACGTCGACCTGCTCGAGCCACTTGGGCCCCTTCATCCCGTAGTGGCCGGGGACGAGCATCCGCGCCGGGAAGCCGTGAGCATCCGGGAGCGGCGCACCGTCCAGCTCGTGCACGACCAGGATGTCAGGTGCCGCCATCACCGTGGCCAGGGGCAGGCTCTCCGTGTATCCGTCGCGAGCGTGGAAGTTGACGGCGCCGGCTCCGCCGTGCGGTCCGGCCATCGTGAGGAGGTCGCGAAGCGGCACGCCGGCGAACCGGCCGGTGCTCATCAGCTCCCCGCCCACGTCGTTACTGATGCACTCGAGCGTCATGAGCTGGGTGACGGCCGGGATCGCGCGCAGGTCCCGATAGCTCAGGCTGAGCTGGCGCTGCACCAGCCCGGTCACCCGCAGCGACCAGCCGTTCGCGGACACCACCGGGTCCTCGAAGTTCTTGGAGACCCGGTAGAAGTTCTGCACCGGGGTCAGGGCGGGCACGGGCCCGGTGAGCCCCGACTCGGGCGGCGCCACGATGGCCCGGACCCACCCCGGTACCTTGAGGACGCCGATCACGGCCAGGCTCGACAGCCCGATCACGGCGGGAACGGCCGTCACGAGCCGGCGGCGGCCCGCGTCGAAGGGCGTTTCCGCGCGGCTCCAGGCGGCGTCCCAGGCCAGCCAGTAGGCGACGAAGACAAGAGCCCAGACCACCGGGGTAGTGACGCCGTCCGCCAGCCCGAGCAGGCCCCGGCCGGCGAGCGGCAGCACGACCAGCGCGACGACCAGCCAGCCGGCTGCGGCGGCGACCAGACCGGCCCGCGACAACCCGGTCCGCGTTGCGACCACCCCGGCCACCGCCCCCAGCGCGCCCAGCGCCGCCACCATCGCCACGACCAGCCCTGCCTCCTCGATCACCTTGCCGGCGTGCTGGAGGTTGTCGATGAGGAAGCCGAAGACCGGCCCGGGCATCAGCGCCAGGACCGGCTGCTGCAGCAGGTCGGGCAGGGCGCGGAGTCCCGTCAGGAGGGATGCGACGTACATGGCGGCGACCGCAGCCAGCCCCCCGATGATCCCGGCCACCGCCCCTCGCTTCCAGCCGTCGTGCGTCATCGCCGGCCCAGAGCCTACCGCCGGCGGCGGCAGAGTAGCGGCCGCACGTTCGGATCGACCCGCGGCGGCCGGCCCCCGACCCCGGAAGCAGGCGGCGCAATCCGGTTAAATGGCGATCTGTGTTGCCTGCGCTCCAACCCGAGGACATCGCTCGCTTTCGCTGGGTCGACCACGCCCGGCTCAGCCCGTCGGGCGACCGCGTCGCCTACCAGGTGGACTGGGCGGACGTCGAGGCGCGGCAGAACCAGGGCCGCGTGCTGGTCGCCCCGACCCAGCCCGGCGGTCCGGCCCTGGAGCTGCGCTCCGACGCCGTCCGCGATCACTCGCCGGAGTGGTCCCAGGACGGCTCGACGATCGCGTTCCTGGGCCGCCGCGGCGCCCGCGACCAGCTGTTCGTGGCGCCCGCCGGCGGCGGCGAGGCGCGGCAGCTGACCGCGGTCCCCGACGGCGTCCTGGCCATGCGCTGGTCGCCGGACGGCCTCACGCTGGCCTTCGTCGCCCCGGCGGTTGGCGACCCGGACGGCGTGGTCGATGACCCGCGGCCCCCCGAAAGCGAGGAACAGGCGCGACGCCCGCCCATCGCCAGGGTGGTCCGCAGCCTCAGCTACAAGGGCGACGGCGTCGGGTACTTCGACGGGCGTCACCCGCACCTGTTCGTCGTTCCGGCCGCCGGCGGCGAGGCGCGCCAGCTCACCGCCGGCGCCTGGTCGGTCGAGGGGTTCGACTGGTCGCCCGACGGCAGGTCCCTGGTGCTGAGCGGCGACGCCGAGCCTGACGCGGACCTTCGGCGCACCCGCCGGCTCTACGTGCTCGACCCCGACGCTCCGGACCGCGCCTCCTGGCGGTCCATCGCCGACGGTCTGGAGCTCAGCTCCCCGGCCTGGTCGCCGGCCGGGGACCTGGTCGCGTTCATCGCCCCGCTGGACTCGGAGGGCGGCCGCATCCAGCGGGTGTGGGTGGTGCCGGCCGCTGGCGGAGGGGTCCCCCGGTGCCTCACTGCGGACGTCGACCGGTCGGTCGGGGGCGCGGTCATCACGGACATGAGGGCCGGCCACGGCGCGAGGCTCCAGTGGTCCGACGACGGGCGCCGCCTCTACTTCCTGGCCTCGGGCCCTGGCGTGGTGGATCTCTGCTCCGTTGACCTGGCCGGCCGGGTGGCCGTCGAGGTGGCGGCCGGGCGTCGGTCGCTGCAGGACTTCGACGTCGGCGCCGGCCGCACGATCGTCTGCGCCGGCGACGCGACCACGCCGGCCGAGCTCGTCCTGGCCGAGACGGACGGGGAGCGGGCTCTGACGGACGCGAACCCGTGGCTGAGGGAGCGCTACGTCGCCGCGCCGGAACGCCACGTGTTCACGGCGGCCGACGGCCTGGAGATCGAGGCCTGGCTGCTGAAGCCGCCCGGATTCGACCCGGCCCGCAAGCACCCGCTGGTCCTCGAGGTCCACGGCGGCCCCCACGGTCAGTACGGCTGGGCCTTCTTCCACGAGTTCCAGGTCCTGGCCGGGATGGGGTGCCTGGTCTTCTACGCGAACCCGCGCGGATCCGACGGATACGGCGAGGCGTTCCGGCGCGCCTGCGTGCGCGACTGGGGCGGCCGGGACTACGAGGACCTGATGACTGCGCTGGACGGGCTGATCGAGCGCACAGGCTTCGTCGACGAGGCGAGGATGGGCGTGGCCGGCGGTTCCTACGGCGGCTTCATGACCAACTGGATCGTGGGCCACACCGACCGCTTCGCTGCCGCGGTCTCGATGCGCTCGATATCGAATCTGGTCAGCGAGTTCGCCCAGCACGATATCGTCCTCTGGAGCGAGCTGGAGATGGGGCCCCGGCCCTGGCCCGACCCGGACGAGCTGTGGCGCCGCTCGCCAATCCGCTACGTGAACGAGATGCGGACGCCGCTGCTGCTCCTGCACGGCGAGATGGACCTGCGCTGCGCCATCTCCCAGGCGGAGGAGCTGTTCGGCGCCCTCCGGCTGCTGGGCCGGAAGGTCGAGATGGTCCGCTTCCCCGGCGAGTCGCACGACCTGTCCCGGAACGGGCGCCCCGACCGTCGGGTGGAGCGGCTGCGTCGCATCGCCGGCTGGTTCGAGGCGCACCTGCTCGGCCGGGCGGCGAGCGGCCGCGAGGGCGCCGCCGCGTCCTAGAGTCCTTGGTGCCCCTCCCCCCTTGCGGGGGAGGTGGCCCGGAGGGCCGGAGAAGGTCTGCGACGAGCCGCCGGGTCGGAGTCATGGTTGCCGTGCTTCCTGCGTAGGCTGGGACCGCGGTGGGAGGGATCGTGGCGGAGATCTGGCGCTACCCGGTCAAGTCGATGCGCGGCGAGCGGCTGCGCGGCACGCCGGTGACTGCTGCAGGCCTGCCGGGCGACCGGCGCTGGGCCCACGTGGACGGGCGCGGCTTCCCGGTCACCGGCCGCCGCGACCCGCGCCTCGTCGCCACCGAGTCGCGGCGCCGCGCCGACTTCCCCTACGAGGTGGTGGAGGACCCGGCCGGCATCTTCGACGTGGCGCCGCTGCTCCTGGTCAACCTGGCCAGCCTGGCGGCGCTGGCCCGGGATGCGGGGGGCGCCGTCGACCACCGGCGCTTCCGGGCGAACGTCTACCTGCGGGGGATCGAGCCGGACGCCGAGCGGGCGTGGATCGGCGGCAGGCTCCGGCTGGGCTCGGGGCTGGTGGAGGCGGTGATGCCCTGCGAGCGCTG
>Ga0126378_10001981_pt1 | contig 15196 bp, 14 predicted proteins | sample PanSoiMetPlot_23_FD_92587 | JGI IMG/M metagenome (GOLD analysis project Ga0126378, IMG submission 92587) | Tropical forest soil microbial communities from Panama - MetaG Plot_23 | ecosystem: Environmental > Terrestrial > Soil > Tropical forest > Bulk soil | place: Panama | collected 2016-02-17 | reverse complement strand
TCGGCTCCCGCAAACGCCTGGTCCACGTTGCCGCCGTCCTGGTGATAGGTGAACGCCACGTTGTCCGGCCACTGCGGGTGCACGGCAGGCGCGCCCTTCGTCAGCGCCTTCTCCGGATCCGCCACCGCGGGCAAAACCTCGTAATCCACGTCAATTAAATCGGCAGCATCGTGCGCGAGGTAACGGTCTCTCGCCACAACCACGGCAACGGGATGGCCGACAAAATAAACGCGGTCGGTCGCAAGAATCGTGTGTTGCGGCACGCGCAGGTCCGGCATCACGATCCCGCAAGGAACAGCGCCCACACCCTTTGTGTCTTTTCCGGTAAAAACGCACACCACGCCGGGAGCGCCTTCCGCCTCCTTGGTGTTGATGGAGCGAATTCGCGCCGCGGCATGCGGACTGCGCAGAATCACCGCATAGTGCATGCCCGGCATCTGGATGTCTTCCACATAAGTCGCCGTGCCGGTGATGAGCCGCGGATCCTCGCGGCGCCGAACGCGCTTGCCCACAAACGACTCGGTTTTAGTAGCGGTAGCCATGGTCGCCTCCTACTTTCCCGCGCCGGCTGCGGCGGCTTTCACTGCGTTCACGATGTGCTGGTACCCGGTGCAGCGGCAGAGGTTGCCTTCGAGCCCGTGGCGAATCTCGTCTTCGCTGGGAGAAGAGTTACGATCGAGAATCTGCTTCGAAGCCATAATCATTCCCGGCGTGCAGAATCCGCACTGCAATCCATGCTCGTTCCAGAAAGCTTCCTGAACGGGATCGAGCTTCCCGTCGCTCGCCAGACCTTCCACGGTCGTGATCTCCGCCCCATTGGCCTGCACCGCAAACATCGTGCAGCTTTTGATGGCTTTGCCATCCAGCTCCACGGTGCACGCCCCGCAGAGCGAGGTTTCGCAGCCCGTGTGGGTACCCGTCAGGCCCGCAATGTCTCGCAAGAAATGAATCAGCAGCAGCCGTGGCTCGACGTCCTGGGAATAATTTTTCCCGTTGATCGTTAGCTTGATGTTCATGACCTTCTCCGGCGGGACGAATCCAGCGTTGCAGAAGATACCAAAATCTACGGCTAAGCGCACCAATCATACGCTTTTGGGCGGTGGGTCAGTTTGGATTTTTTCTTTTGTTAGGCAATAGGTCAAAAATCCAAACTGACTCGCGACTCGCCTTTGTTGAGGCTATGGCAGCGACAAGATGGGTGGTCATTCCGGGGGCATCCGACGAGGATGCCTGAAGAATCTCAGTCCGATCGGATCTGCAAACTATCCCGCGTTGGAGGAATTCTGTGCCCCGCTTTGCTATTCTAACGCCCCGTGAAACCCTGCTTCCTGATCGACACCGACACCGCTTCCGACGACGCCGTCGCTTTAATCATGGCGCTGCGGTCATCTGAGATTCGCGTACTTGCGATTACTGCTGTGGCCGGGAATGTAAATGTCCACCAGGCCGCGCGAAATGCCTTGTACACCGCGGAACTCTGCGGTACCGATGTTCCTGTCTTCGTCGGCGCGGAAAAGCCTCTTCGGCGCGAGCACCAAAGCGCGGAGTGGTTCCACGGCAAGGATGGCTTAGGCGATCACGGCTATCCGCCTCCGAACAGAGCGTTGGAAAAAGAGTCTGCGATCGATGCTCTCGCAGAAACCATCGAAGCCAATCCGGGAGTAGTGCTGGTAACGCTGGGGCCACTGACGAACGTTGCGTTGGCGTTGCAGACGAAGCCTGATATCGTCGCGAAAGTCGGCCGCTGCGTCATCATGGGCGGCGCGCCTTGTTGCGAAGGCAACGTCACGCCCGCGGCCGAGTACAACATCTGGTGCGACCCCGAAGCCGCTCGCATGGTGATGCGCAGCGGTCTTCCCATCGAACTTGTCGGCTGGCATCTCTGCCGCGGCGAAGCGGCGCTCAACCTCAACGACATCGAGCGCGCGCTCAGCCTGGACACGCCGCTCGCTCGCTTCGCCATCGAGTGCAACAGCCGCGCCCAGGAAGCCTACTTCGAGCAAACCGGCGAGTACGGCATCTCCTTGCCCGACCCCGTGTGCATGTCCATCGCGCTCGACCCATCCATCGTCACAAACCAGACCGAGCATTCCGTCGACGTCGAAACCGCAAGCGAACTCACGCGCGGCATGACCGTCGTCGATCGCCTCAACGTCTCGAGTAACGACCGCAACAAATCCGTCTGGGCGGACATCCTGAAGCAAGGGGCAAAAGCCAAAGTGGTCTGGACCATCGAAATCGCCCGGTGGAAACAAGCCTTGTACCGCGCGCTAGGGAAGGCCAGTTAGCAGGTGGGGTGGCGGCCCTCGATCGTCAAAGCGAGTAAGCGCCGCATGCGACCCGACTCTTTGCCTCCCGAGACGGTCCCCTTAGCCTTTTTGAAAGGCTAGCAGCCACATGGCCGGTAAGCCCACCCATCCGAGCGCAAACCAGTTAAGTCGAACAATTTGCGAGCAGCGGTTTGCAGGTGGTTAAGGGCCCACCGAGCCGTTGGGGAATCGGTTCTTACGCACGCACTTGCCAAAGGCGGCCGAGCTGGCTCACTTGCATTCGGTATAGGGACACGGCGAGCCGGCGGCACAAGCAAACACCCTGCAAGAACTACGCCCGTCATAAACCTGACGAGTGCAGGCGGTCGCATTCTTGCTCGGCTTGCAGCCGAAAACGGGGGTGTCGGCGCGCGCGCCCTTGGGTTGCGACGCCAGCAGGGCCATGAGGAAGATAAACAGCGCCGCGATATTCCGAAGCAAACGCAGAGTTTTCATGGTCAACCTCTTTCTTTAATTTCTTGACTGGGATTTGGTAAGCGAATCACAATTTGCTTTTCAGCCTGCCGGAAGAGCAGCGATCTTGTTCGGTGAACAAGCCTGTGACCAGGCGGACGTTACCTTCAGCAGATCAAGCTCTTCGCGGGTGGTGAGCACCCCGGCCCAAGCCGCAGAATCCCAAACGAAGTCTTAGTCCCCACTTACGCCCAGAAGTTCCCGGGATTCCCTTCGCAGATATTCCTTGCACAAACCCCCGCGCTATTGGTAGAACTTTCAAAATGGCCGAGACACGGCATCCCAGGCACTCGCGTCTCGTGCGCGTCACGCACTGGCTCATCACGTTGGCCTTTCTCGCGCTGCTGGTCAGCGGACTAGAGCTTGTCGTCTCGCATCCGCGGTTCTATTGGGGCGAGACCGGCAACGTCAACACGGCACCTCTGTTCAAAATCCCCATTCCTTCATCCAGAAACATGGTTCCCACCGGCTACGGCTACGTCCTTCCCGACCAGAACGGCTGGAGCCGCTATCTCCATTTCCAATCCGCCTGGGTGTTGGTGCTCGTCGCTTTGTCATATGGCGTCGCAAGTCTCTTGAACGGACACTTCCGCCGCAATTTACTTCCAGCTCTCTCTGACGTGTCGCCAAAGCGGCTCGCGACTTCCATTGTCGAGCATTTACGCCTCACGCGTGCCGGCCCGGAAGAAGCCTGGTCTTACAACGTCCTGCAGCGCCTCGCGTATCTTCTGGTGATTTTCGTTCTGTTTCCCATGATCATCTGGACGGGGCTCGCCATGTCGCCCTCGTTTGTGTCCGCAGTTCCGGCGGCGGTAAACATTCTGGGCGGTCAACAATCCGCGCGCACTCTCCACTTTTTCTTGACCTGGGCCCTGGTGCTTTTTCTTGTGGTTCACGTCTTCATGGTTTTTCTGGCGGGATTCCGAAGCCGCATGCGCGCCATGATCACCGGGCGCGGCGCCGAGCCTCTGGAGCGCTTATGAGCAAACTCTCTCGCCGCAAACTAATCACTACCGGCATCGCAGCCACCGCGGGCGCATCAGGGCTTGTCGTAGCCGCGAAACTCGCCAAGCGCTACGGCCTTGTTCCGCCCGATTCCGGCGGCATCTACGGTCCCGGCGAAACGCTGACCTATGCCGCGCAGCGGCTCTTGACGCGCCACTCGCTCGCGCGTGAATTTTCCGAAACCCAGATTTCCGCAAAACCGTTCGCCAACGAAGTCGCACCTTTAGGCGACGACTTCGAGCGCCACAAGCAAAGCGCGTTTGCCGATTGGCGCCTCGCCGTGGATGGCCTCGTGGCTCGCCCCGCGTCGTTCTCGCTGGCCGAACTCAAAAGCTTTCCTCGCCGCAGCCACATCACCATGATTCAGTGTGAAGAAGGCTGGTCGTACATCGCCGAATGGATTGGCGCTCCCCTTTCTCAGGTCCTCGAACGCGTAGGCGCGGCTCCTCACGTGCGCTACGTCGTTTACCGTTCGTTCCAACCCTACTGGTGGGACAGCATCGACATGGCCGACGCGCTTCATCCGCAAACGCTCGTGACCTATGGAATGAACGGCGGCGAACTCCCGATTGGGTTCGGCGGACCGCTTCGCCTGCGGGTAACCCGCCAGCTTGGCTACAAGAGTCTGAAATACGTCACGCAACTCACGCTCACCGACGACCTCAAACAGTTCGGTAAAGGCCTCGGCTCCGCCGAGCCCGAAGGCGGCTACGCCTGGTACGCCGGCGCCTGACTGGTTCATCTTCGCAATTTTGCAATTCGCCGAGCATTTCGAAGCTCGTTTAGTTTGGCTGTTCTCCTTGCCCACATAAGTGCATTATAGTCAACAAGATGTGAGGATCTTCGGCAAGCGGCCATGTACCCATCGGCCAGCGAGCCGCGTCCTACTGCATAGCCCCGCCGGGTAGGGAAACGCGATCTCGGGCAGCAGGGCAACTTCTTTCCCGTTTCGGGGTTTAACGTACTGGAAGCGAAAGGTGTTAGGCTTCCATCGGAAGGACCTTCCCAGGAGGTCCCGAGCAAGTCGGACGTCCCTTCCGAGAATAGGGGATTCGTCATGAAGACGGACACATTTTCAAGATTTACGATCCTGAAAAAGTTTGGGGTTTTTGCCTGCCTTGCAGGTCTGTTGCTTCTGGCGGTGCCGCACGCACGCGCGGATGATGAGGATACGGCCAAAGATCCGCCCCAGCGCGTCGCGCGCATCAGCATCGTCGAAGGTTCGGTTTCCTTGCAGCCCGGCGGAGAAGGCGACTGGGGTAGCGCCGCCAAGAACCGCCCGATGACCATCGGCGACAAAATTTGGGTCGACAAAGACTCCCGCGCCGAATTGCAAGCGGGCGCAGCGGCTTTCCATCTTGGCAGCATGACCGCTCTTTCTTTCCTCAACCTCGATGAAGGCATCATGCAAGTGCGCGTTCCTGAAGGCGCGGTAAATTTCCGCGTCCGCGAACTGCGCCAGGGCGACGTCTACGAAGTTGACACCCCCAACGCCGTGCTCAGCGTTAAACAAGCGGGTGACTTTCGCATCGATGTCAACGAAGCCGGTGACGCCTCCCGCATCACCGTAATTCGCGGCGAAGGCGAGGTCAGCGCAGCCGGAAAAACATACGAAGTTCACGCCGGCGAACAAGCCGAATTCAGCGGCCCGGAAAATGATCCCAATTACAGCATCTTGAAAGCGCCCGGCCCCGACGGACTGGACAAATGGGCCGAAGAACGCGACCTGAGAGAAGATCGCTCCGAGTCCGGCAATTACGTTTCGCGCGATACGCCCGGCTACGACGACCTCGACGGCCACGGCGAATGGAGCGAGCAACCCGACTACGGCCACGTTTGGTATCCGAACGACGTTGGCCCGGACTGGGCGCCCTACAGCGACGGCTACTGGAACTGGGTTGCCCCGTGGGGTTGGACTTGGATCGGCTACGAGCCTTGGGGCTTTGCTCCTTACCACTACGGCCGCTGGGCCTTCATTGGCGGCAGATGGGGTTGGTGCCCTGGCCCGTATTATGGTTACCCGGTTTACGGCCCTGCGTTTGTAGGCTGGCTCGGCGGAGGCTTTGGATTTGGCTTCGGCGTCGGCTTCGGTGTGGGCTGGTTCCCGCTGGGCTGGGGCGAACCCTTCTTCCCCTGGTACGGCTGCAGCCACCGCTACATCAACATTGTAAATGTCCACAACACATTTATAAGAAATGTGAATGTGCTGAACAACCGAAACTACAATTTCGCGAACGCGCACAATCTGCGCGCGGTCACAACGACGTCACGCAACGGATTCATGAATGGCGAGCGCGTGAACCGCGGCGGGCAACGACTTACCCAGACCGGCTTGAACGGCGCGCGCGTTTCGAACTCCGTCGGCATCCGTCCGACGCAGCACAGCACGCTGGGCGCGGCAAACTTCAATTCGCACGTGGCTCGGCCGTCCAACACCATCCAGAACCGCTCGGTCATGGCGCGCACGGCTCCGGCACCGGCGGCTTCGCGTGAATCGGTGCGCACGATGAACGGCGCAACGACCGCAGGACGTTTCGGCGGCGCGCAAAACAGCAGCTCCGCGAGAGTGAACAGTGGAGTCGGTGGCGGCGCAAGAGCAAGCTCGCAGGTTGGCAACTCTGGCGCGCATAACAACATGAGAACCAGCGGCCAATTCGAGAATCGCCCCGGTAATGGGGCGGCAAATTCGGGCAATTCCGAAATGACCGCGCGCCAGCGCCAACTAGCGCAGGATCGTCCGCCCTCGGCAAGAGGCAACTCCAATCTGCCCACCAGGACCGAAGCGAACAATTCTGGGCAGCGGCCTGGCAACAGCCGCAGTTGGGAAGCGCAAGGCCATGCTACCGACCGCGGCCGCGCCCCGCAGGGCTTCGGTTCGGACCGCAGCAACGCGCCTGCGCAGAACGCCCCGCGCGGCATGGGTGATCGCCCAGCGCAGAGCGGCTCGAGTTCGACTTCGCCGCACGCCCGAACAATGAGCGACCGTCCACCGTGGGCAGGTAATGGCGGCGCGCGAAGCAGCAACGGCGTACCGTCGGGCTCTTCCGAGCCAAGCAGCAGCCGCGGGCGCTCCTACGACAGTCGCGGTTACGCGCAGCAGCCCTCTTACTCGCCGCGGACGTACTCCGCGCCGAGCCGGAACTATCCATCACCATCGCGCTCGTACTCTCCTCCGCCAACCCGCAGCTACGGCGGTGGAGGCAGTAGCGCCCCGCGCAGTTATGGCGGCGGTGGTTACAGTGCCCCCCGCAATTACGGCGGCGGAGGTGGCGGCGCCCCGCGTAGTTATGGCGGGGGAGGCGGTTCGCCCAGCTACGGCGGAGGCGGCGGAAGCTATCACGGTGGAGGCGGCGGTGGGGGCCACACGAGCAGTGGTGGAGGGAGTCACAGCAGTGGAGGTGGGGGCGGCTCGCACGGCGGCGGTGGTGGCGGCCATCCGCATCGCTAATCCGCGTGGGTGAAGCAAGTCAAAAGTTCAGAGTTTCAAGTGTTTACCAAAAAGCCTGCCCGGAATTTCCGGGCGGGCTTTGCGTCTCTGGGCGCCTCGAAATGGAAACGCGCACTCTCTCGCCATCGCAGTTCCCAAAAAAAACCGGAGATGCTTGTAGCATCTCCGGTATTGGAAGGCTCAAAACTTCGTTTGAGCATCTTCTCTTGAACATCACGGGAACGAGAGGACGCAGCCGCCCGAATTGTTATTGAACGCGTTGCTCCATAGCGACTGCACGGGGAAGGAGCTCCCGTTTGGAAAAGTGACATCTGCCGACGCTCCTTGTCCGGAGGAGATCCAGGCGCACTTGTCCCCGTTCTCGCCGCCGCTCGAATCCAGCCAGCCGCCGTTCGGGAACTGGTCGGTGAGGGTTTCGGCCATTTCGTGGCCGCTGACAATCGTAATGCCAGCCTTGGGACCCAAACCGTTGAAGTTGGCGCCGCAACTCGCGCCGGCGTCGGTTATGTACGGGAGGTTCGTGTAGGCAACATTGCCGACCGTCGAGCTCGTCGCGCTATGGTACGCGCAGTATTGCGACCCAAATCCGCGGGAGTTGTTCCCCGAGGCGGTGGCGATCACGTACTGCACGCTCGAATTGCTGGCGCCGGTGGTGTTCCCGAAGTGCTGGGCGGCGCGCACGGCTTCAGCGGCAAGCTGTGACTGGGTGGGGCGTCGCGGAGCGGCGCTCCCGTTATCGCGCCAGACGTTGGCGCTAGCAAAGATGCTGGACGGATTGCCGGCGGCCTGACCCGCTCCGTTGCAAAAAACCGTGCCACTGGCTACGCCCTGGCAATACTGAGTAACACTGTTCAGCCAGGAGCTGCCGCCGGCGCCGCCGTAGAAATTTTCCAGAATCGTTGCTTCACCGCTTGGGTCGTTGCTCCACTGCGACCCCCAAAGCACCAGAAAGATCTTGGGGGCCGTCTCGACGCCGATGCCACCGATTCCGCCATGATAGTTGAGTTCGCTCTGCGCGCCGGCTTGCCCGCTGTGATGCGCATAGCCGTTGGCTTCGCGAAACCGCTTCATATCTTCGACGGTCGCATGGATCATTGCCGGGGGTTGACCCTCTTCCAGGATCCTCCACCCGCCGGGTGCACCCTCGTAGACCATCGGCCTCTGCGGTTCCTTCTCCGGCTCCTGCGCGTGGGACAACGGGCTCACCAGCACGAATCCGGCAAGGGCCAAAGCGCCTCTTAAGACATATTTATGCGGAATCATAAGACCACCTCCCAGGTTTGGATTGGCTTGTCAGATCAACGCAGGTGAGGGCGGCCCGCCTTGATCAACTGCTCGCGGCATTCATTCTACTATTGTCAGATGTTGGCGATCTCGGAATTTATGAACTTGCGGACCATAGATGTACCGGTGAGGATCGGCTATGCGGAGAGCGACTGCGGCGGAAGCAAGGCTTGGGTCCTACGTGCGATGTTATGTGAGAGTGGTTGGGCTTGTCACCGTTCAATTGGTGGTGCGCGGAGGATGAGTGGCCGCAAGTCTCGCTTGTCCGAGACTGCGGCCACCTCGGAGGGTATGCATGAACGGCCTCAAGTCTGGGAGAACTGGAGGTGTGCGGTAACTGTCAGAACTTACAGGGGGTGGGGGCCGCGGAAGGAAGATGGGGTTTCCTTGGCCCCTGAGAGTGCCCGCCCGAAGGAACCCCGTGCCGGTGATCGTCTGAATTGTCGGCAATGGTGTCCGGCCAGGCCCCCTTAGCACAATCAGGTGAAACAACGCATCGTGCGTAGGGCAGCGGCTTAGACCGGGGAGTCGCCGGCGGTCGGAAACAGCTAACCTGCTCGTGGTCGTTTCGGGTATGTCGGCTTATAAGGCGGACGAAGTCGCGGAGGCTGGCGGTCCGCGAGTGGTTGCCGTGCAGGGGCCGTCAGCCTTTTTTGTTCCGCACCTTTGAAGAGTGATCTGGAGCAACGACACAACGAAGCTTGCCGGGTAAGAATGGCTTAGATGGCCCGACAGGGCTGGCGGCCGGGATTGGGCTCCTCGGAGCTCAATCGCTAGGGACAGTGGCCGCCAGCCCTTTTTTCTTGCGTACTAACTGCGCGTGGTGTTGTTGCCTGTGGTGTCTTTGAGGATGCTCGGTCCTGACTGCAGACGGGGGTGTTGAATGAGGTGCAGATCGTCTGCGGAGAGTTTTGCTTGCAGGTGGCCGCAGTCGAGACAGACGACGACCTCGGGGAATACGAAGATGTGACCCATGTTCAATCTTGCTAGACCGGGAAGGTGTAGTGCAATCTCGGCGAGGAGCTCAACGAGGTTGGGTGACGAACACGATTTGCAGTTTGAGCCTACGCTCGCCGTGGGTGAAGGCCCGTGCATCGAGGGCGGACATTAACATGTTGGTTCAGTGGTGTCCAGCTAATCTGCTCGTGGTGCTGTGGACGGAGGGAGGGGCGGAGCGCAACGGAGTGCGGCGCGGTTTTGAGAGAGAGCGTTCGACTCGCTCCGTTCGCTCAGGATGACGATCCTCGTCGGATAATCAGTTGGGGCGCGGGAGAAGGTGTCAGAGGGGGTACCTGCGAAGGAACTCGATTCCGACCGCGAAGAATTTGTCGGGGACTTTCTCGCAGTAAACCACTCGTGCTTGCATCCATTCCCTCTTAGGGAATCTGACGGTGATCGGAGCGTTTGGCTTTGAGGGCTGTTCGGTTAGGAGGCGTGCGCCGTGGGAACTGAGGTTTTCGGTCGAGGCTTTTTCCGGGAACACCAGTTGCGCTTCCGTAAAGAACAGGACCTCGGAATGGTCAGCACTGCGCTTCTCTTTTCGCTCGTCGTAACCCTGCATATGGCCAAGCCTAGCGCGGGGTCCAGACCCCTGGCATCTGTCAAGAGTGACGGTGCCTTTCTTGCTCCGAGACAACGACGCAAATGAGCTCGCTTGGGTGCGCGCGTTAATTGGCTGCCGTGTCCCGCTTTGTCAGTAGGCCCAACTCGTATCCAGGGATCGCAAAACCCTCGGCGAATTCGGGCCTTCCGCAGCTCAGGCAGACCACGACTTCCGGGAAGATGAGCACGAGGGGCTTGTCGACGCTCAGATGGATGGCAACCTCTGTTCTGAATCGGTCATGAGTTTCGGATCCGCAAGTCTTGCATGGCATGTCCGGGCCTCCGCTCGAGAGAACAATGCCTGGACCAGTACCTTGGAAGATAGGTGAAGCTGCTTCAATTACTGGCAGGATTACGGTAGCACGTAGAGTATTGAGGGCGCAAGGTTGTGGACACTTGTCGGGGGTCCGTTGGACTTCAGGCTTCGGCGGAAGCCAAGCCGCGACTGAGGTACTTTTGGCCGCGAAGAACGGCTGCCAGGGCGGGCAACAGCTCGCGGCTCGCGTCGGACTTGAGAACGTACCCGTACGAGCTACCGCTCAAAGCCGAACTGACTACCGCTTCGTCCTCGTACTGAGACAAGAAAAGAGTCTTCGACCGCGGGGCTGCTACGGAGATTCGCTTGTGTGCCTCGATGCCGTCGAGGTTCGGCAAGCCGATGTCGAGGATAATCACGTCCGGTTGGTGCTCTTCTGCTTTCCGAATGGCTTCCGGTCCATCTGAGGCTTGGGCAACCACGCGTGCGCTGTCTGCCAAGAGATAAGAGACAAATTCCCTGAAGGCTGGAAAGTCATCGACGATGAGCACACGGCAGAGCGACATGGGACACCGCGAAAGATACCGAAGAATGGAAGGCTTTTCAAGTCCCCTCCTCTACCGCCGGCCGGTCCCGTCAGACGCGTTAACAAGACAAAACGACGAAACCACGGGCGAACAGCTGCCCTTCGGCTCGCCGCCCTCGAAGCTCAGAAGTACCTGACGGCCAATATCCAAACAAAACGCGACGAATTTTTAAGTGATTGATTCTGCGAGGGATAGCGTGTAGCAGAACTGAAAAACTTAAAGATGGAGAACCTCTTGACTGGGAGGCTCGGACCGGGTCGCTCGAGGCCATAAGCGTGTAGCGCGGCCGCGTCCCAGGACATCATCGAGGCCATCATTCCTGTCATGAGGAGCGTCATGAAGGGTCATGATGGGCGTTGACAACGCCCAGGTTTGGCGGATAAGGTGTTGCCACCGACTGATCTAGCTTTCCGCCCAGCGTGCGCGCCTTACCCACTGTTCCAGCTCGCGAGCCCGCGCGAAGACGATGCCCAGGCCCTCGAAGAGAGGCGTCAATGAAGCGTCTTATGCTCCAGACGGGATTGGCACTACTTCTGTTTTCCCCGGAGTCTTACGCACAATCGGGACCGGTAGCTTCTCCGGCGGATTCTGCCGCCGTGTCTCAGACGAGTTGCGTGATCCTGAAGCGCATGGGGCGCATGGGCCGGACGGAAAGCCGGCTGACGCATTTGGGCATAACCGGAAAGCAGTTTCGGTATGTGGAAGGCAAACTGCCGGAAGGGTTCTCTTTCCGCGAAAAAATGAACGATAACAATGTGCGCAATCTCCAGGCGCGCGGCGTTCAAGTGCTGGTTTTGGACTCTCATTACACATCCGAGGATTTGCAAGAAGCCAGAGCAAACTGCCGCGGCGAAACCGGCAAAGCGTCAAGTCAGCTTGAAGCGAAAGCGTCGCCTGCGCGAGCACCCGCGCTAGTTGCCAGCACCACGGCGCCCGCATCGAGGCCGCCTACAGCCAACGTCCTCGCACCAGAAAAAGCGCCCCCTGCCAAGGCGCCCGCGCCTAAGGCCGAGGACTCCGCGCCCTCCGAGGGCGCAACGGAAGCTGCGTTAGTTGACGTTTCCTCGACTCCGCCCGGAGCGGACCTGTACATCGACGAGCATTTTTTCGGGCGTACTCCCACAACAACGATTATTCTGGCGCCGGGCGACCATAAGATCGCAGTGAAGAAGAGTGGATTTGCTGTCTGGCAGAAGAGGATGAAGCTCCCAAGCGGGCCCACCAATGTCAAGGCGGAGCTTCTCCCCAGGTCCAAATAGAAGCGCACTCGTGATAGGCAAATGGCTACATAGCCCGGGAAACGGTAATCGATTTGAGCATTCTGACCCAACGCGCGGGGCGCTTCTCGTGCGGCGCTACGATCTTGAACGGACCTTCTTTCTCGGCCAGCGCCGCACCGTCCATGGTGTCCGCGACGGTCACTTCCGAGTCGAGAATCCCGGAATCAAGTTCGGCCAGCGAGAACACCACTTTGTAACCATCCTCGGCCTCGGCAACGACATAGGTAGCCATGACCTGGCCTCGAAGTTGCTCCCCCTGCGGGACGCCCGCTCTGCGAAGCAGTTCTTCGAGCAGCACGCCTTCATAGACCTCGGTTTTCTTATTGTGCGGATTCGCGACCGACAGGGTCTTGCGTGGCATTTTCTTCAAGTCTGCCGCGGTAAGCGTAAGAGGCGTCGAAACAGCGCCGCTAATCTTCAGCCCTGCGCCGGCTGGGCTGCTTTGCGCGCGGGCCAGAGGGAAAAGCTTTGGCAGAAGGATTAGCAGGAATGGAATTACCCGGAACGCGCGACGCACGGCGAGCCGTCAATCCTTTTCGAGCATGACTTCGGTGGACTTGATGATGGCCGAAACCGTGTCTCCTACTTTGAGCTTCATCTCCTCGGCGCTCCGCCTGGTGATGATGCTTTCAATCAGATGATCGCCAACCTTGACCGCAACATGGGCCATAACGCCGCCGAGTTGCAGTTCCACGATCTTCCCTGGAAGGCGGTTTCGCGCTGATAGAGTCATAGGCTGCAATCCTTCTCCGGTCTGCCCCTGGTCAACTTGGAACCCGGGTGTTCTCGAGTGACGCTGAGCTTCTCGACCGCGTATTTCGCCCGTGAGACACAGAATACAGTGTTGCGAATCGTCATGTAAATACGATTCTCGACGGCTTCGGAACCACGCGGATGGGCGGGCGGCCGCGGCTAGCGGAGCTTTAGCATTGAAGGAGTTTACCAGCCTAGTCCGCGGCTTTGGAGTGTCACTCGAAGCGGCTCCGTGTATCTGCCGCCATCGATCGATTTTGAATTAGCAGTAGTCTGCTCGCGAAGCAGTGATCGTTCGCCCGGATTCGTTTCACCCCGGCGGGCAGCCGACATCTTCCATTTGGGCCGATCATGATCTGGCGAGTGGTTCACGACAGGTTCCGAAGAATTTGGGTGCTGCACGCGCCGGTTTTGCGTATCGGCGTTCAGAGTCGCTGTTAAGCTGCCCGGTCTGATTTCTATGCCACAACTCTTTTGCTGCTCCGGTGTTAGATGGACTAGGGTCATTTGCCCTGCGCTATTTCCTTATTCGACAAGAGGAAATGGGCAGGTCGAAATCCCTGAAAAACCGGATGTTAGGCTCGAAAGAGCACCCCAGCAACTTGGCCCAGGAACGTACCCCAGTCCCGTAAAGGGAGAAGAGAGTCGACGCGGCAGCAGATTTGCCGCGGGAGCTTCAGGAGAGATTAGGCCATGAGAAAACCGTTTTTGAAGTGGATGAGCCTTATCAGCGTCGCGTTAGCAGTCTATCTATTGGCTCCGCAGCGCGCTGCCGCCGATGATGAAGATCCTCCCAGCCGCGTTGCGCGCCTGGCATTTACGGGCGGCAACGTTTCGTTTAATCCTGCAGGAACCGACGATTGGGTCGCCGCAGTTGTCAACCGCCCGATGACCACCGGGGACAAACTCTGGTCGGATGACAATTCGCGCGCCGAATTGCACCTCGGCTACGCCGTCATCCGCCTTTCCGATCACACCGGCTTTTCTTTTCTAAACCTCACCGACGAAATGACGCAGATCCGCCTGACCGAAGGCACTCTAAACATTCGCGTCCGCCGCCTCGGCGACGACGAAACCTTTGAAGTGGACACGCCAAATCTCGCGCTGTCCATTTTGCGCCCCGGCAGCTACCGCATCAACGTGAACGAAGCCGGCGACGCCACCATTGTTGGCGTCCGCGACGGCCAAGGCGAAATTACCGGCGGCGGCTCCGCTTACACCATTCACGCACACGAAGAAGGTTATTTCAACGGCATCGATCAGTTGGATGCCGACATTCAGCGCGGCCAGAGTGACGAAAACGATTTCGATCGCTGGTGCTACGACCGCGATCGCCGCGAAGAGCACTCTGCTTCCGCTCGCTACGTTTCCGATGACGTGGTCGGCTACGAAGATCTCGACGAATACGGCGGCTGGCGCCCCGTGCCGGAATACGGCAACGTGTGGTTCCCGCACACCGTCATGGTAGGCTGGGCGCCTTATCGCTACGGCCACTGGGTTTGGATTTCTCCGTGGGGTTGGACTTGGGTTGACGACGCGCCTTGGGGCTTCGCTCCGTTTCACTATGGCCGCTGGGTCGTTGTTGGCGGCGTGTGGGGCTGGGTACCGGCTCCGCCAAGGCCTGCGGTCGTTACAGCAGTTTACGTTCGTCCCGTGTACGCGCCAGCGCTCGTAGCGTGGGTTGGCGGCGCGCATTGGGGAGTTGGCGTGGCTGTCGGCAGCGCGCCGGCCGCAGGCGTTGCATGGTTCCCGCTCGGTCCGCGCGACGTGTACTGCCCCTCGTACCATGTCAGCGAACGGTACGTGACCAACGTAAACGTCTCGAACACCGTAATCGTCAACAAAACGCAAGTCACCAACGTTTACAACAACGTTTACGTGAACAAGACCGTGAACGTCACGAACGTGACATATCAGAACCAAACGCAAGTGAACGCCGTAACGGCGGTTTCTAACCAAACGTTTACATCCGCTGGAAACGTGCACAACAACATGATTCGCGTGGACCAGAAACAAATCGCTTCCGCTCCCGTTGCGCCGGTTGCGCCGACGACGGTTGCGCCACAACAGCGCAGCGTGCTGGGTGCGGGCGCTGCGGCCCGAGTCACACCTCCTCCGGCAGTGGCGGCTCGCCCGGTGGTCGCAAAAGTAGCTCCGCCACCGCCCCCGGTGTCTTTCGTCAAGCAGCAAGAGATGGT
>Ga0126378_10001980_pt1 | contig 15208 bp, 11 predicted proteins | sample PanSoiMetPlot_23_FD_92587 | JGI IMG/M metagenome (GOLD analysis project Ga0126378, IMG submission 92587) | Tropical forest soil microbial communities from Panama - MetaG Plot_23 | ecosystem: Environmental > Terrestrial > Soil > Tropical forest > Bulk soil | place: Panama | collected 2016-02-17 | reverse complement strand
GCCGGCATCTGGGCTGAGGAAAGGACAACGCCTATTGATCGTCCCCGACGGTGCACTCGAATATCTGCCTTTCAGTGCCTTGCCCTGGCCAGGCCGAGGAGACCCACTTCTGATTCGCCATGACGTGGTCATGCTCCCGTCGGCCACGACGCTCGCGGCGCTGCGACGCGAGGGGATACGGCGAAAGACGCCGAGCCATCAGTTGGCCGTATTTGCCGACCCCGTTTTCGATCTTGGCGATGCGCGCGTGGGATCAAAGCTGGGATCCAAAGCCAACACACCTTGGGAGACGACTTTGGCGCGGGTGCTCCGCGATATGAGTGGCCTACGCCCGGATGCGCCGCTGCCGCGCTTGGTGTTCACTCGTCAGGAGGCGCAGGGAATTGCCGCGCTTTGGCCGGAGGATCAGCGAATGCTGGCGATGGACTTCGCCGCCAAGAAAGCCGCCGTTCTCGAGGCGAGCTTGGCGGACTATCGGACGATCCATTTCGCCACGCACGCCTTCGTTGATACGCGCCAGCCAAGGCTCTCCGGCTTGGTTTTATCCCTGGTCGACGAAGATGGGACAGTACAGGATGGAATCGTCCGGCTGCATGAGATCTACCGTCTCAAGCTTGCGGCGGCGCTGGTGGTACTCAGCGCCTGTCATTCCGGGCTCGGCAAGCAGATCCAAGGAGAAGGCTTGATCGGCTTGACGCGGGGGTTTTTGTATGCGGGAGCGGCCCGGGTAGTCGCCAGCTTGTGGAAGGTGGACGACGAAGCCACGGCGAAGTTGATGCGCGAATTCCACCGGCGCATGTCCAGCAATGAGCTCCGGCCATCGGCTGCGTTACGCCAGGCTCAAGTCGCGCTCCGCCAAACCAAATTGTGGCGGGATCCGTTCTACTGGGCTGCGTTCGTGCTGCAAGGGGAACCGAACTAAAGTCAGCGTGCGCGCTGCTGCGTCGAAATGCAGAGCTGCGCCGGTTGAGGAGAGCGCCGATTCGAATCCACCGATCGTTCGGTCAACAGATGTGAAACATAGACATGTATCTCGCGCACTCTGACGTTGAACAGACATCTGCATGATACACGAAAATGGGCAGTGAAATCTGACCGATCAGATTTCACGGTCCGGCGTCCTTGATCGGGTGATCGGACTGATAAACACCGCCGCCATCGAGACGCCCTTCTCCGCATCCGCGTCAACGCGCTGGCGCCCGGTTGGGTTGGCAGGATGCGCGCCGTAACCGCCTTGGAGAAGCGCCCTGCAGAAGCTCCACCAGCGTGTCGATGGCACCGGCGCAGTCCGCGACTGGCCCAGCGCTCGGAATCTGAAGTAAAGAGCTCAGGAGAACATGTCGCGGCGAACCGACTCAAAGCGGCGAGTTTCACGCCTCCTCATCGCGTTCGTACTGAGTCTAGCGGTCCACCTCGGCGTCTTGTTGTGGCCACGGACCCAAGTTAGTTTGCCGCGGCAACCCGGTCCGCCGCCCAGCGCAACTGAAATCGAAATCCACGAGACCGCCCCCCAAGCCGAGCCGCCCAGCCCACGACCTTCCCCTCCATCAAAATCGGCGAGCTTACAACGCGGTTCCTCGAAGAAATCAATCGAGGCCAGGCGCGAAATCGCAGCTGGAAAAGGCAGCGTCGACAGCGAGCTGCAGCGAAGTGACGCACCCACTGTTTCTCGCGATGGGGGCGTGGCGCCGCCCGATCTCGTGCCTCATTTGAATTTGAGCCTGCGGGAATCGCTCTCGGCCGCGCGGGAAGAGCCGGTGATCGAGGGCATTTCCGGGCTTCACGCGCCGCCGGTCCACAAGGATGTGGTAGCCGCATCCGCGGCCAGCGTTCTTGGACGCAAGCGTGTCGAATCCGGGAATGTCGACCCCTATTTTTCGAGACTCCGAGAAACGCTCACCGAATCCTGGAACATCAGTGAACGGCCGAAGAAGGTCCTGCAGCCCATATCGGTTCGGATCACGCAGGCTCGCACTGGACACCTGGTTTCTGCCGAGCTGATTGCGCCGTCGCAAGATGCGGGGTGGGACCGGGGTCTTCTCTTCGATCTCAAGCGGGCTGGGCATCGTTTGCCAGAACCGCCATTGGAAGTTTTCTCCGGACACGGCCGTCTGGCCAGCGAGTGGTCTTTTCAGTATGCACCGCAAGCGGCGACGGATTTTGACGTCGTCAATTTGTTCGACAAGAAGGCCATTCCCAAATCGAGCGGGAAGCGCGTTGAGCTTCTCGGTGTAGAGCCAACCGATTGAGCGAGCGGAGCTCGCCGTCCGGACAATCGTTGGGCGAGCTGAAACCGGGTAATGAAGACCTCGCTGCCCTCAATTACTGCGCTGGAGCCATCGCGGATACTACCCGGGCGGGCACCGATCCGCCGCACAGCGCCAGCAGCCGCTGCTGGTAGGCCTTCGCCTCTTTCTTCTTTCCGGCGTGATCGGCGGCACGCGCGGCGCCCTCATAGCTGTTGAAGCGCGCCGGCGCCGAGCGCAGCGAGCTCTCGTATTCGGCGAACGCAGCCGCCGGCTGCCCAGTTTCGGCCAAGAGGTCGGCGAGCTGCTCGCGCGCCGGCAGGATCGACCCGGGCGTTACCGGGGATTTGTCGGTTGAGTCCTCGAGGTCGGCCGCCGATCGCATCAGCGACAGCGCTTCGGAGTCCTTCTTCTCCGCTCGTGCCAGCCAGCCCGCCGCGGCGAGCCGCTGAACTTCAATCTGGCTCGCCCAATCGAACCCCTTCTGCCCCTTGAGCGCGGCTTGAATCTCGGCCAGGGTCGCTACCTCGCGACGCGCCACGTCCAAATCGCCCCCGCGGGCGGCGCCCACGGCCCGCGCAAAATGGACGATGGCCTCCGCGTACGGATATTTCGCCCAGGGGTAGCTCGGCGGTTGCACGGTGAGCGCCGCTGTCTCTTTCCAGGCGCGGCGCTCGAGCGCGTAGCGGGCCGGGACGGCGGCCAGTGCATAACCCGCAGCGGGCTGCGGGAAATCGAAACTCCTCACCCTGGCAACTCCCTCGACCACCTCGCGCGCCTTGGCGTCCTGTCCGGTCTGCAAATACGCGTACTCGAGGTAGTCCATGGCGTGCAAGGCGTCGAACGCGGTCGCTCCGGGGTGGGTTTTGGCGACCCACACTTGCGCCGTCTGCGCCGAGGCGATGTTCGACTCGATAGAGTCCTTCCACATCCCGAGGCGAGTGAAGATGTGCGAGGGCATGTGGAGCGCGTGCGGAGCCGAAGGCGCGATTTTCGCGTAGGCCAGAGCCGCCGGCAGCGCCAGGTTCGCCAGCTCCGGGTAGTCGAAGGAGTGGATCATGTAATGGGCGATCCCCGGATGCTTGGGCTCGAGGGTCAGCAGGCGATTGAGTATCTTCGCCGCCTCCTTTTGCTTCGCGTAGGTCTTGTCGGGCGGCGAGTTGTAGGCCACCCCGAGGATTGCCAGGGCGTGGAAGATCGCGGCCTCGTGATCTTTGGGGTTACGCTCCGCGACGCCAGCCATCGCTTTTTCATAGGCCACGACCCGCGCCGGATGCGCCACCTGCTCGCTCTGATAGTAGGTGCCGATCGCGGCGATGAAGTCTCGCTCGCGGGCGGTTGGCGCGCCAACGGTCGCGGCCTTCTGGGCCGCCGCTCGCCCCGCGGCGAATTCGTCATCCGTGGGCGGCCCCCAAATAGGGTGGAAGTAGGTCATCGCCACTCCCCATTGCGCCATGCCGCAGCGGGGATCCTTCGCCGAAATTTCCTGGAAGACGCTGGCCGCCTTCGCGTAGGCGAAGGAATGCAACAGCGCGAGCGCCTGGTCGAATGCGGGTTGGACCTTTGGCTCGCACGACGTGGTGAAGTGGACCTTGCCGAACTTCTCTGACACGGTGTGCTCATGTTCGTGCTCGTGCTGCGCCAGCGCCCACCCGGGCGCGAGTGCGAGGGCGGTCGCCAGAACGCGAGCGCCGCGGAATGATGGCATGGCTGCCTCCTTCAATGCGGGGAGCGGACTATACGAGGAATGCGAACAGCCGCCAACGAAAAGCGGCTCGCAACGTCCTCAGAATGTTGCCGAGCGGCTCCGGCCGGACTGAGAGCAGCGAGAAATTCTCGCGTTATCAGCTTCAGGATCGCGAGCATGTCAAGCACAATGAAGAATGGCTGCCATCGTTCTCGCCAATCCTTGGGTTGATTCGGACTCACCCCAAATAGCATCCCAGCCTGGTCGGAATTGAGCCCTCGATGTCTCTGTTCTGCGTTTCGCGGCGATCAGATTTGGTGGCTCCGTTTCGCGCCGCGGGGCGGAAGCCAGTAAAGCTTCGATGGCCAGGCAAAGGTCGTGCAGAAACCGTCATGCGAGCCGACTTGTGTTGCGCAACCTGTTCCCGCACTCGTTGCACGGTCTGGAATCGCGCTTAGTTTGCGGTCCAACTAACGGAATCGCATACGCTGTGGGACGCGGCGTCGCAGGCATCGACCGGAGTCGTTGTTCCCGGCTGAAGCGTGATGTTGAAGGAGAAGATATGATCGTCGCTGGCTTGCACGCCTTGCGGGACTCCGTTCACCCGCAACTCGATCTGCGCCAGGTTGGAGTACACGCGGACCGTGATGTTACCGCCGGAACGGGGATTGTAGCGCCGCTCGGTGATGTAGACCGTCGGCTGACTCGACCAATTCACCTTGTACCAGTAAAAGGCGTCCTTGCGCGTGGTGTGATCGTACGTCACCAGTCCCTTGTCGTTGCGACCCGGGGTGTCGCCGTCAAGGCGAGTAGCGCTGGCAATATCAAACATCGTCCAAACGAACTTACCCCACAGGTATCTGCGACTTTTCATCGCGTTCCAGTACGTCTCGTGAAACAGCGACTGCCACTCTTCCGGATGGAACGTGCCACCTGGGTCGGGCTGTGAAGGCGGCGACTGATGCTGTATCACGCTGGCCCCGGCTCCGTACTCGCTGACGGCCAGCGGCCTTCCCGAGAGGGTTTGGTGCAGCCCGTCGATGTCAGCAGGAAAATCCGACGGACTTCCGCCATACCACCCGTCGTATACGTTGTATCCGATCACGTCGGTCGTTCTTCGGAGCGTGTCGCCGTCGATTCCGCGGTAGGTTGCCAGTCCGGTGAGCCGGCTCGGATCCTCGGCCCTGGCCAGCGAGTTGAGCGACTGGACCGTAGGGGTCGGGTCCGGGCCACAACTGACATTTCCCAACTCATTACCGAGGCTCCAGAAGGCAATCGAAGGATGATTGTAACTTTGACGAATGAGCTCCAGCAGCTGATTCTGGGTAGTAGTCAAGTATTCCGGAGTGTCGTGCACGCAATCGACGTTTGAAATCTCCGCCCAAACGACGAAGCCGAGCTGGTCGGTCAAATCGTAGACGTGTTGGTTGTGCTGGTAATGGCCCAAGCGGACGCCGGTCGCGCCGATCTCTGAGATCAGGCTGAAGTCGCGGTCGTCGTCATCCCACGACGTGGCAAAACCGTGATCGAGCAAGTCTTGATGGCAGTTGACGCCATGGAGGTCCAGATAACTGCCGTTCAGGAAAAAGCCCTGATCCGGATCGACGCGAAATGAGCGGAAACCGAGCGGCTGAACAATCATGTCGCGCGCCTGGCCCCCCGTCGAAACAACCGTATACGTCGTGTAGAGGTATGGATCGTCGCGGCCTTGCCACAGATGCGGATTGTCGACGCTCGTCTGGGCACTAAAGGGAACGGCCGACAGGGCTTCGACACGGACAGTGGTATCTAGTTCCGTCAAGACGATTCGATCGGCGCCGACGACTGTGGTGTGAACATTGATGTCTTGGGCCGATGTATCGCCGTTGTAGACCTCGCCGCGAAGCGCCAGCGTCGCCGACGTCGGTGTAACGTTGCCCGGCGTAAAAAAGATACCTGGCGAGGCATAGTTCCCCATCAGGACGCGTACCGGGTCGACCGTGAGAACGTGCACGCCGCGGTAGATACCGCCGAAAAACGTGAAATCACCGGAGAGGGGAGCGACATCGTCAAACGGGGCGTTGCTGACGCGAACGGCGAGCACGTTATCCCCGCCGACGCGAGCTGCGGAGGTCATATCGAACCGGAACATCGCGTAGCCACCGCGATGCTGGCCCAAATAAACGCCGTTCACCCAGACGTCCGTTACCGTGTTGGCACCACTAAAGTGAATCCACAAGTGGCGGCCCGCTTCGCTGGCATCGATAAAGAAATGACGGCGGTAGAAGCCCGGCCCGCGATAGTAGTCGCCGAAAACCTGGCCGTCTTGGGCGTTCCAGGTGTGGGGGATAGAAATGGCATCCCAACTTTGGTCGTCGAAGTTTTCCTGTTCTGCGCCAGGCACGTCGCTCTTGATGAAACGCCAACCGTCGACCAGCGACGTGTCGTGTCGAATCTCGGCAGGTGGCGTAAACGTTTGCGGCAGCTTCACCACGCCAGGCGAAAAGGGGTTCGAACTTCCACAGCCCAGTCCCCCTCCAAGAAGCGTGAAACAAATCCAACTCAAAGCTGACAGTATCGGGCGATCAATATTTGTGCTCATGAGAGGTGAACCTCGTAACACCCTCGATGGTTCGTGCCAACGAGGGCGCGCCGGACCATGTGTCAGCCGATCGCCGGGAGGCCGGCGACGTCTTAAGGTGTCGGCGCCCAGAGGGAGCACTTGTGATCTGCCGCGAAGCCCGTCTCCTCCGCGGGGACGGGCGGGACGAGCGACTGCATCGCGTCGCTCGCGCTGTCGTAGGCGTCCCAGAACGGCTCGTCGAACTGGTTCGGCGAGCCGGTCCGCGCAAAGCTCGTCCAGTAGCTGACCATCGCCTCTGACAGCTGCCGCTGCTCCTCGGTGAGCTCGGGCGCCATTACAGTCGAGCGCAGGCCGAACAGGTACTGAAGCTCGGACGCGTGCGCTGAGCCGTACGGGAAGCTCACCGGTGGCAGGAAGAGCTGCGGCGCGTCCTCGTCGGCGAACTCGTAGGCGTACGTCGTCACCTGTTGCGACAACAGCCGCGCAACCTTGCGCGAGTTGCAGGCGAAAATCGCATCGGTGCCTAGGGCGGAGAGAGCGAGGTCCGGGCTGGGGTAGTTCGCGAGCGGATAGAACGAGGCGAGGAACTCCGCAGTGGTACTTGGTACGCCGAGCGTCGCTGCGATCGCGTCGATGTACTGCTCGGGCGCGAGCGGCCCGGTAACGAGGTCGAAGCTCAGCGCGACGAAGAGCCGCCACTCGTCGTGGTTCGACCCCTCCATGACCGGCACGCGGTTGAACTGCCCGGACGCGAATGACTCGCCGATGGTTTGTGTCAGCACCAACCCATCGACGTCGGGGACGACCGTTGAGACCATGAGCGCAGGGAGGAGCGTCTCGACGGGCGTCGCGCGAAGGCACGCAGCGGTCTGGTCGGTGCATCCCGCGCGCTCCGCGACCACCTGCCCCTGTGCCTCCGCCTGAGAGAGCGAAGGCTGGGCGAGCGAGTACGCGCCGCTCTCGGCGATGGCGCGGTGAAACAGCCCCGCCGAGAGCGGCGAAGCGAGGTGCGAGTGGACGCTGAGGCCGCCCGCGGACTCGCCGAAGATCGTCACCCGCCGGGGATCGCCGCCGAACGAAGCGATGTTGCGCCGCACCCATCGCAGCGCCGCCTGTTGATCCATCAGGCCGTAGTTGCCCGAGGCGTGCTCGGGCGATTCTTCGGTCAGCGCCGGATGGGCGAGGAAGCCGAGGACGCCGAGCCGGTAGTTGATCGTCACTACGACGACGCCGCGCTGCACGAGCCGGACGGGATCGTAGTCGTCGCTCTCGCCAACCAGGAGCGCGCCGCCGTGGATCCACACCATCACTGGGCGCCGTCTCTCGCGGCCCTGATGGCCTCCGTCGTCCTCCTCGCCGTCGTCTTCGCCATGGCGCGCGGGCCTAAAGACGTTGAGGTACAGGCAGTCCTCGGTGACGCTGGGCAGACCGAACGGCGAGGCAACCTGTGGACAGTGGTTCGCAAAGGCCGTGGCGTCGCGCACGCCCCGCCATCGGCCGTGTGGCTGCGGCGGGCGCCACCGCAGGTCGCCCACCGGCGGGGCTGCGTAGGGGATCCCAAGGAACCGGTCGATGCCACTGGAGGAGACGCCGCCGACACGACCGTCGCTGGTTTCAACCACCGGCCCCCGGTGATGTTCTTCGCCGGTGGCGGCGGACGCGGCGAGCGCGATGGCGGCAAATGCGAGATTACGGAGGAGACTCGTTGGATTAGCGTTGCTCATCACTCCCTCCCCGGAGGACGTTTACGCCGCGGACTTTACGAAAACGGGGGCCCCTCTGGCGAATGTATTGTCAAAGTCCTGCTTAATGTTTCAAATCACTTTTGAACAATTTCGAATACCGTATCGCGCGCTTCAGAAGCGGCAAAGGCCATCCTCAAGCGCCTGCCACGGCCTGATTCCTTGCCTCGCAGCCGTCGTTTAGGAAAGAGCGCGACTTTCCGCCTGCTAAATCGGACGGCGCCCCTGAATCACGCGAATCAGCACGACAATGATTGCCGCGACGAGGAGAATGTGGATGAACCCGCCGATGGTGTATGAGCTGACCAAGCCGACCGCCCAGAGCACCAGCAGGATGATAGCGATTGTCCAGAGCATTATTTTTGCTCTTCACTCTTGGGCGGCGCGGAACCTTTCAGCTCGCTCCAAGCGCTCTCGACACCGGATTTGAGCGCCTCCCATCGGTCCTCTCCGGCCTTTTTGAGCTCGTCGAGCTTGCGCTCCACGGCTTGATGCTTCGCCCGAGACGCCTCGAGTCGTTTTTGATACTCGATTTTTCCCTCGGCGGTCGCCTTTTGTGCTCGCGCCTCGAGCTTCTTCAGGTCCGCTGCCCAGTCTTTGAGCTGCGCCTCGATCTTCGACACGTAGGTATCCTTGAGCGACATTCTTAGACCCCTTTCGAAATTCGTTGAGTTTAGTTAAGCATTGCCACGTCGAAGGGGAAGCCTTGCAGTCAAGCGTTCGGGCGAACCAACACAGACGTTGCGGCCGTGCGAGCGGATCTCGCATGAAGCGCAGGTAGTTGAAGCGCGGGGACGGAGCACCGCGCACCGCAAACATTACGGCTGCGTCCACGTCGCGCCTTTAGGGCTCAGGTCCGACGGGAAGGGTACGAAGGCGCGGCGGCAGTCCACCACCTTCGCGGGTGCGACAGCTTGCGTCGGCGTGCCGTTCACCACCATCCGCGGCCCGGTGCTCGGGAAGAGATAGAGGTTCACGCCGCGGAGGGTGAGCTGCGTATCGGACGCGATCAGGTTCACCTTCTTCGGATCGGTTGCGACGACGTTTTCCAGCGACATCACGAGCGGGTACTGCGGGTTTTGAAACCCGCCGGTGTTCTCCTGGAACCCCTCCAGGCGCACCGTTGTGCCATCGGAGCCAGGATCGATCCAGATGTTGCTCAGGTAGATGTCGTGGAAGTTCGGGATCAGCGGGCCTCCGGTGGGAAGCGCCCTCGTGCTGTAGTACGGCGTGAAGAGCAGCGAGTTCATCGCGCCGCGGACGCAAATGCGGTCGTACCAAATGTTGCTTACCTCCCCGCCGCGCGCATAGTCCGACTTGATGCGCAGGGCCTCCTCCGAGCCCTGGAAGCTGTTGTCGTACGCGTGCATGTTGCGCACGCCCGAGTTGGTCTCGCTGCCGATCGAGATGCCGTGGCCCCAGTAGAAGTGATTGTGCGCGACGACCAGGCCGTACTTGCGATCGCTGCGCGCGTCGCGGTCGCCGTCGACGCCGGGCAGGCCGGAGCCGGGGGGAGCAGGGTTGTTCGAGCCTTTCACCACGAAGTCGTCGTCGCCGGTGCTGACCCAGTTGTAGGCGAAGACGACGTTCTTGAGGTACCCGTCGAACGACATCGAGTCACTTCTGCTGGTCCTCGACCCGGTGGTCAGCCTGCCGGGGGTCGTCGTCGCCGGTCCAATGGGCCGCGACGCGGACGCGGGATCGAACGCGTCGGTGTTCTTGACGTTGTCCTCGGCGAACAACGCGCCGGTGTAGAGCGGGTTCTGGTTGCCGGTGGGGTTCGCGTAAGCCGCCAGCGACGGCGTTAGGACCTTCACGCCCCAGACGGTGAAACCATCAATACCCGCTGGCACTACGTGGAAATTGGCGCTGTTGGTGAGAGTGATGCGATAGAGCGTGAAGTTCTTGGCGTAGTTGTACACCATCATCCGGAAGTTCGACTGCGAGCTGGAGCCGGTCCGGCCGCTCTCGACCACGTTTCCCAGCCACGCGAGGTCCCACCACGTCATGTTGCGCGCGGTGGCCCTCGAATTGACGAAAGTGCCCCCGTTGTCGCACGGCGTTCCGTCGGCTGCGAACACGGATGGCTGAGCCGCATACGCCGTATAGGTGTTCGAGCACGTCAGATCGACCTTCATCAGTGGGTAAAACCTATTGGTGGTGACGATCTCGGCATATGCGCGGCTGTCGACGATGCCGTCGCCGACGATGGCGGTGTTGACCGTATTGGTCCCGGTGAAGAGCGCGGTGCAGTTGCCGGAGCTGCCCGCTCTCCCTGGGCCGACCGCGGTGTTGGCGCAGTACGGGCCGGCGGCGAGGGGCGAGTAGGCCATCACGTCGCGCGTCGCGTAGACAGTCACGCCCTGGTCGATCCAGAGCGTCAAGCCCGAGGGCATGATGAGCGGGCCGGTGATGAACGCGTTGCCCGGCCCGGTGCTGCTTTTCTTCAGGCGCACGGCGTACTTCGAGGCGCGGTACATAGGCTTTGCCAGCTCCTCACCGCTCACGCCGGCGATGTTGACATTGGGCAGAGCCGCCGCCCTTTGCGCAGCGGTGGCAGCGGCGTCGGCAGCCATGATCGCTGCCCCCACTTCGCCATCCACCGACGCGCCGCACGCGTCGAGCGCGGCCTGGATGCGCGCCTGGTCCGGATTGACGACGGCGGGATCGGCGGCGACCTGCGCTCCCGGCGGCGACGGGTCAGCCTCCGGCGGCAGCGCGCCATCGGGGCGGCTCACCAGCGAGTTGCGCGCCTCGACGGTGGCGCAGACCTCGTCCTCGGTGGGCAGCCGCGGCTCCGGCGGAAGGTCGGCATCGTAGGTGGCGACGCCGACCTGGTAAGGCTCGCGCGATGCGTAGGAGACCGAGGAGGACGACTGGTCGTCGCAGCCGATGGCCGCCGAGACCAGCGCGACAAATACGAAGCGGATGCGAGTCATGATTTTCTCCTCTCAGAAGCGTGCGATCATGCCGATGCCGCCGGCCATCGGGCTGTTGCCGGGCGCGAGGAACGCCTCCGACGTGCCGAGATTGTTCGAGTAGATGGGCACGCCGAGGTTGATGTTCTGCTGCGGCTTGTTCTCGACGCGGCTGAAGTACGCGTACACCATGAACGGCCGTCCAAAGGCGTACTTCGCGCCCACTGAAAACTGCGTCGCCTGATAGTCGTCGCCGGAGCCCACGATGGAGTTGCTGAGCTTGCCGAGCTTGCCGACCGAGCCCATCAGCGTGAAGTTTCCGAGCTGCTGCGCCACCGAGGCCATCGCGCCGCCCTGCGACATCGTGCCGTAGGTGACCTGCGAGTAGACCGTGCCGCTTTCCGGCTGCGTGAAGTTGGCGAAGCCGTAGACGCTGCGTTCGTAACCGAGCCCCACGTAGGTGCCGGTCGAAAACGTATACGAGGCGATCGCTTTGTAAAAATTGGTGGAGACGTCGTTGACCGGGACGATCCGAATGCCTTCGCCTTGGAGAAGCGCGTCGGAGTCGACGCCGGTGTTCGACTGGTGGTCGTAGCCTACCCCGATGCCGAACTGGTGAAACTTATAGAGAGCGGCGGCGGAAAAGTGGTCGCGCCGGCCGCCCTCCGCTTGCGCCTCGTCGAACCCGTAGGAGACGGCGACCTGCGCACCGAACAGATTGGGCGACCGATAATGGATCGAATTGGGCAAGCGCGCCTCGCCGCGGCCGAAGAGGTTGGGGAAGCCGCCGCTCATCGCCGCGGTGGTGTTGTTCCACAAGTCGAGGCCCAACTCGGTGAGCCCCAGGTTGCCGCCGAACCCGCCGCCCGTCCCGACGAGGCTGCGGTAGGCGTTGTCGTAATAGCCCAACAGCAACGTGCCGAAGCGCTTGTCGCTGACTCCGACGAAGGTGTTGCGCGAGGTGAGCGTGCCGACGTGGCCGAGGTCGTTGGTCCCGCCCTGCTCGAAGGCGTTGAGCAGGGCCTCGAGCTGCACCTGAACCTCGGTTTGCGACGTCATGCTCCAGCTGCCGAAGATGCCGAAGCGGGAATTGCCGTCGGACACGCGCATTCGCGGAGTGTACGGCGTTGCGCCGCCCAGCGCCCGCACCCATTCGACCTCCCCGTTGAGAAAGCCGTAGATGCGCACCGCAATCGGCACGTCCGGGGGAATGGGCAGGTCGACCGCGCGAGCGGAGAAAGGGAGCGCCAGCAGCGCGGAGATGACCAGCAGAGTCTTGCAGGGACGAGACATCAAATGACCTCCGCAGCGTTTCCGAGGAGAGCAGGCGCGCGACAGAACGGCCGAGCGCCTCGTACAGTGGTGATGGTCAGAGCGTCAAGTGGTAAGGCCAATTTTGGCGAACTCTCACCGAAGAGTTGATCTCCGTGAGTGGTGAGCTCTGTTTTCATGATCGCAAGGGCACCTTGTGCCCAGACTTCGCGTGCTGCGGCGGTCGCTTCAGATGGACCAAGCCGCGGCTGAACTCGCGGTCAACCCGGGCCAGGTGCTGATGCATCGCCTGGCGCGCCTTCTGAGGCTGCCGCGCTTCGATCGCTTCCAGCACCGCGCGGTGGTCGCGGATGGTCGCCGCCCGCAGCGCGGGGGTGGAGAAGTGCTTTTCCATCTGCTTCCAAACCGTGCCTCGGCCCTGATCCCAGAGCAGCTGCACCACCGCCGCGAGCGGGCCATTGTGCGCCGCTTTCGCAATGGCGACGTGGAAACGGCGGTCCGCGCTCTCGCTCCTCTGGCCGCTGGTATGGCTTCGCCGCAGCTCCTCGACGGCGGCGCGGATTTCGGCGGTCTCCTCGGCGGTCGCTTCCTTGGCGGCGAGCGCCGCCGTCTCGCCCTCGACGATCGCGCGCGCCCGGAGCAACTCGAACGGGCCTTCTCCTTCTTCTGGGCTGGGCAAGGGGAGCGGGCGAAGCGGCTTGACGAACACGCCCGAGCCGACCCGGATTTCGACCCAGCCTTCAACTTCGAGGGCGATCAACGCCTCGCGCACGGACGGACGAGAGACTGCGAGCTGCTTGGCCAGCTCGCGCTCCGGCGGAAGGCGCTCGCCCGGACGGAACTCCCCGTTGGAAATCAGCTCCGACAGCTGGCGCGCGATCCGGCGGTAGAGGCGATCGCTGTCGATGGCTTGGATAGGCATCTGTGCGCCCGGTCTCGCGAGCGATCCCCTGCGAGCGCGCGCACCTTAGGCAACCTCGGCCAAGGAGTCAAGTGGCCTTACCACTTGACATCAGGACCTTCCGCTCGTTTCACAGGCCTTCGCGCGCGCCAGAAGCAACTCTCGCTCGCGGGCGTTTTGCACCAGGGCAGCCGCGCGTTCGAACTCTTTGCGAGCATCGTCGGAGCGTCCGAGCTTCGCGAGAAGATCGCCCCGGACGCTCGGGAGGAGGTGATAGGTACGCAGCGCGGGTTCGTCGACGAGCGCGTCGACGAGCTCGAGGCCCGCGGCCGGCCCGAACGCCATCGACACCGCGACGGCGCGGTTCAGCTCGACGACGGGCGATTGCGTGATCTCGACCAGCGCGTCGTAGAGCGCGACGATCTTTTTCCAGTCCGTCTCATCGCCGGTGCGCGCCCGAGCGTGGCACGCGGCGATTGCGGCCTGCAGCGTGTACTGGCCGAGGGGACGAGAGAGCGCCTCCGCACGCGCGAGAGCGTCGAGCCCTCGGCGCACGAGGAGCTGGTCCCAGCGAGACCGGTCTTGGTCCAGAAGCAAGATCGGCTCGCCGCCGGGCCCCAGGCGCGCGCGCCCGCGCGATGCCTGCAGCTCCATCAATGCGATCAAGCCGTCCACCTCGGCGTCCCCGGGCACGAGCTCCGCAAGGATTCGTCCGAGGCGCAGAGCATCCTCACAAAGCTCGGTCCGCATCCAGTCCTCGCCGCGGGTGGCGGTGTATCCCTCGTTGAAGATGAGATAGATAACCTCCAGGACCGAGGGCAGTCGTGCCGAAAGGTCCTCGCCGTGCGGAACTTCGAAGGGTACGCGCGCCTCGGCGAGCGTTCGCTTCGCGCGGACGATGCGCTGGGCGATGGTCGGCTCCGGGACTAGGAAGGCCCTCGCGATCTCCTCCGTCGTGAGTCCTCCTAGAAGCCGCAGCGTGAGCGCCACTCTCGCCTCCGTCGAGAGTACCGGGTGGCACGCGATGAGCATGAGTCGCAAGAGGTCGTCCCCGACGTTCTCGTCGAGCGCCGTCTCGATATCGCGCGCCGTCAGTCGTGTGCTGCCCTGCGTTTCGTCCTTTAGCGCGCCGTGCTGGTGCTCCAGCAACTGGTGTCGGCGGAGCTGATCGATCGCGCGGTTTTTCGCGACGGCCATGAGCCACGCCCCTGGGTTATCCGGGATGCCAGTCTGTGGCCAACGCTCCATTGCCGTAACGAGCGCCTCCTGTGCGAGGTCCTCAGCGAGGCCGACGTCGCGTACTACTCGGACCAGACCACCGATCAACCGCGCGGACTCGATGCGCCAGACCGCCTCGATCGCCTCTCGCGTGGTGGTCTCCGCCATTGCCTCACCGCCGCGCCGCGCTCACGAGCGGTAGGCTTTCTCGAGCGCGGCGATGTCGAGCTTGACCATTTTCAAGAGCGCGTCGGTGACCCTCTTTGATCGAGCGGCATCCTTGTCGCGCATCATTTCATCCAAGACAGCCGGGACGATCTGCCACCGCAGACCGAATCGGTCGATGAGCCAGCCGCACGCTTGCGGTTTGCCTCCTCCCTCGAGGAGCGCATCCCAGTAGCGGTCCAGCTCCGCTTGGTTCTCACACAGCACAACCATCGAGATGGCGTCGTTGAACTCGTGGTGGGGTCCCGCGCTCATCGCCTGGAAGGGCTGACCGAAGAGCGTGAAGGTGACGACCTTCACGGAGCCGGGCGGCCCGCTCGGCGACTCGCTCAAAAGAGCCGTAACGCGGTCGACGCGGGAATCTGGGAAGATGGAGGCGTAGAACTTGGCCGCCTCCTCGGCCTCCTTCGCGTACCAGAGGAACGGAAAGATCTTC
>Ga0126378_10001975_pt1 | contig 15228 bp, 8 predicted proteins | sample PanSoiMetPlot_23_FD_92587 | JGI IMG/M metagenome (GOLD analysis project Ga0126378, IMG submission 92587) | Tropical forest soil microbial communities from Panama - MetaG Plot_23 | ecosystem: Environmental > Terrestrial > Soil > Tropical forest > Bulk soil | place: Panama | collected 2016-02-17 | reverse complement strand
GCCATCTCCATTACATCGCCGGCGGCGGAGACACCCTGGTTGTCATAGACCACATTCACTCTTCCCGTTTCGGAATCCACGCTCACGGTCGGGAACCATTGCGCACGGTCGGCTCCGGGGCTCGCACTCAAGACTATCGGACCGCTCCACGTGACCCCGCCATCCGTACTGCGGTGTACGACTACGTCCGCACCGTCAAAGTCGGCGTTGGTCGCGTACGTCACGTACACATTTCCTTGATTGCGGCCGTACGAGTTGTCGACGGCGACCGAAGGAAACTCGTGCGTTCGATCATTGCCGAGAATGTTGTCGATGAAAAGTGTAGGTATCAACAGGGAGCTCTGATCCAGGGTGACCGGAGCTCCAAAGGTGGCGCCGTTGTCGTGCGAAACGGCTACCTGGGTCTCTGCTGTGTAGAAGCTTTCCTGGTGAGACCACGCCACGTACACGTTGCTTGATTCAAATCCTGCGAAGCGCGGTTCTGATCCAGTATCAAAGGCCGTCAATACGCTAGCGGGATTAAGCACCGTGCTGTTGGACCAGGTCGGCGGATTGGCGGTCATCGCGTCGTCCGAATACGTGAATCGGATCTCGACGCCGGCCGCTCCCCTTTTCACGAAGTTGGACCAGCTCAGGCCGAGGCGGCCGGTATCGGGATCTACGCTAATGAACTCCTTATCAGCAGCGTCTGTTGGGAAATCCGGGAGTGTCGCTGGTTTGACTTCGAATGGACCAGCCCAGGTGTGCCCGCAATCCGTCGAGCGATGGATGCTCATGGTTTGCGCGGAGACAGGCTTGCTGGCACCTGGCAGCGTAATGTTCGTTACGTAGATGGAGGAGTACACAAATTGGCAGCCACCGCCTCCGGGGATGTATTTCACGTCAGGATCGCCGAAGACAGTGTCCGAGGCCGCGCCTCCTGCATTAGGCAACCGCCCGCCATCAGTAAAGGTGGCGCCGCCATCATCCGAATATGCGAACCCGGAAAGGGAGGTCAGGGTTGGTGTGTTAAAGCCGCGAAAATCGTTGAATCCCACCACTATGTGTCTGCCGGTTCTGTCTACCGCAACTGACATTTCGGATTGAGTTGCGCCGGGTCCATCAGAAAAACCTGTATCGCTGCAATCCTCGTCGCCTCCAAAGCAAAGATCGGGCTTGTCTCCCGGGGTTCCAGGGATCGTGGCGCCAATCAGGGCGCCAGCTGCCGTAACGTGAAAGCTCGAGCCGTTTCCATTGTCGGGTTGATTTTGACGGGCTTGCTGAATGAGTTGGGCAAGGCGTCCCATCGAGCTCATGTCGGAGCTCGGATTCCAGCGTCCAGCCTTGTTCAAAAGATTAAGGCGTGCGCGATTCGGTGCGTCAGAAGCGAAAGCGCACGCGGTCAGAACAAATAAAAAGGCGCTCATCAAGAGCGTCATTGAGGTCAATCCTCGTCGGCCAGACAAACGCATGCAAAGTCTCCTTTTAGCTAGCGGGCAGAAAAATCAACGCTATGGGGGCTGGATGTATGGCTGCCGGGGAGCAGCGACTTTCGGGCACAAATCCAGAGACAACCTTTTGCAGCAACGCAGTATTGCAAGTCAAGCAAAAATCGAGTTACACGCAAGTTGCGAATGTAAAGTTTTGTCGGCTATTTGATGAGTGTGCAAAAGATTGCAACTTTCCAGCCCCTCAGGCCATAACTTTTCTATTGTTTCGTCGGGCCAAAATCGGTGCTCGGCTGTGCCATTTTGGAAATACCCTCGATTCCTGTCTGACAGGGACCGACAAAGCATTCCACAAAGTCCTTGGCAGTTATGAAGTCGCAAATTCCTTTTGACTATTTGCGAGAAGCATGGTCGCATTGTAGGGTCTATGGGCGAACAAATAGAGAATAGAGCGGTTGCTGGAATCAGAACATATGGTGGTGTGAGAAGGGAAAAAACAGCACGTTCCACGATTAAGTTCTTTGTTTGACTGATTTCGCATCACGAAGGGGGGAGGGGTACCCGGCTTACGGGGAACAACGACAGAACCTTGGAGGACGGTGGCCTTGAATACCTCCTTTTCCACGAGATGACCGCGAATTCCTCAGGCTGCCTGAAATTGATGTCCGATTAGAATCGAAATGACGAACCTGTCTGCGATGTCCGAGTTCACCCACCTTCATCTTCATACCGATTATTCGCTGCTCGACGGGGCTTGTGACGTAGACAAGTTGGTCAAGCGGGTAGCCGAAATCGGCCAGAAATCCGTTGCTATGACGGATCACGGCAACATTTTCGGTGCAGTTGCCTTTTATGACGCCGCAAACAAGGCAGGGGTAAAGCCGATCATTGGTTGCGAGCTTTACGTCTGCAAAAAGGAAGATCATCGGGCAGCTCCTGAGGGCGATGAGTACAACCACCTGCTTGTACTTGCCGAAACCGACGAGGGCTATCGCAACCTGGTGAAGATCACCTCTGAGGCTTCGCTGCACGGCATGTATTACAAGCCTCGGGTCAGCAAGAAATTTTTGGCCGAGCACTCCAAGGGCTTGATCGGGCTGTCAGGCTGTCTTGCAGGAGAGCTCTGCGAGAACCTGATGGCTGGAAAGTATGAGGCGGCGCGGCAAACCGCAGGGAACTACAACGACATCTTCGGGCGCGGAAACTTCTTTCTCGAAATACAGGATCAGGGTCTGGCGCTGGAGAAGCAGATTCGTCCCGATCTTCTGCGGCTCGAGAAGGAACTCGATATTCCTCTGGTTGCCACCAACGATAGCCACTACATCTGCGGCGAAGACTCTTACGCACATGAAGTTCTGCTTTGCGTTCAGACCGCTTCCTCGATCCACGATGAGAAGCGTTTCAAGTTCGACAGTGATCAGTTCTACGTAAAATCAGCCGACGAAATGCATCGCCTCTTTGGCGAGACTCCAGAAGTGCTGACACGCACAATGGCAATCGCCGAACGCTGCAACGCGAAGATCGACAAGGTCAAGAATCCATTCCCGCAGTTTGACGTCCCTACAGGAGAAGATCTTGACAGTTACTTCGAGCATGTCTGCCGCGAGGGTTTTGCCAAGCGCCTGGAGATGATTCGCGCCCTACAGGCGAAAGGCGAGCTGCGCAAACCGATCAGCGACTACGAGCAACGACTATCGCGCGAGATCGATTGCATCAAGCAGATGAAGTTCTCGGGATACTTCCTGATCGTCTGGGACTTCATTCGCTACGCGAAGGAAAACGGTATTCCAGTAGGCCCGGGCCGTGGATCAGCCGCAGGTTCACTAGTGTCGTTCGCCATGGGGATCACAGATATTGATCCGCTGCAGAATGAACTGCTGTTCGAGCGATTCCTGAATCCGGAACGCGTGTCGATGCCCGATATCGACATTGACTTCTGCATGAACCGTCGCGGTGAGGTCATCGATTACGTTACGCGCAAGTACGGTCGTGAACAGGTTGCACAGATCATCACCTTCGGAACGATGGCTGCGAAAGCCGCGATTAAAGACGTTGGCCGGGCAATGGACATTCCTTATGGCGATGTGGATCGCATCGCCAAGATGGTTCCCAACACGCTGAATATCAGCATCGAACAAGCACTGGCCGATTCTCCGCCGTTGCAGCAGGCGTATGAGAATGAGATTCAGGTACGCGAGTTAATCGACATTGCCTGCCGCCTTGAAGGATTGGTTCGGAACTCTGGAGTACACGCTGCCGGTGTTGTGATTTCCCCGCAGCCACTCACCGACCTCGTCCCCCTGCACAAGACGAAGAACGACGAAATCGTCACCGCCTTCGATATGAAGGCGGTCGAGAAGATCGGTTTGCTCAAGATGGATTTTCTTGGGCTTACTACGCTCACGATCCTGGAAGACACGCTGCGGCTCATTGAGCAATCGCGCGGCGTAAAACTTGATTTGCTGGCTCTGACCCTGACAGATCGCGAGACCTACGAAAGCGTTTTTCACACGGGACTTACGTCTGGCGTATTCCAGTTTGAATCGCAGGGAATGCGAGATGTGCTTCGCCGGTACCAGCCAACTGTTGTCGAAGATCTAACCGCGCTGAACGCGTTATATCGTCCCGGCCCGATTCAGGGTGGCATGATCGACGACTTCATCGAGCGCAAACATGGCCGTCGCAAAGTTGAGTACGAGCTGCCGGAACTTGAAGAGATTCTGAAGGAGACGCTTGGCGTCATCGTTTATCAAGAGCAGGTGATGCAGATCGCCAACCGACTGGCCGGATACTCGCTGGGTGAGGCAGATTTGTTGCGTCGCGCGATGGGGAAGAAAAATCCCGAGGAGATGGCCAAGCAGCGTGACCGTTTTGTCAAAGGCGCTGTTGAGCGCGGCTTTCCGGAGAAGAAGATCGTCAAGATTTTCGACTTGATGGAACAATTCGCGGGCTACGGCTTCAATAAGTCTCACTCCGCCGCGTACGCTCTCCTTGCTTTCCAAACCGCCTACCTCAAGACGCATTACCCGGTCGAGTTCATGGCTGCATTGCTGACTTCGCAAGCCGGCAGCACCGATGAAGTCGTGAAGTACATCAATGAATGCCGCGAGATGGGAATTCCGGTTGAGCCGCCGGATATCAACTATAGCGACGCAAATTTCACGCCTCACGGTGAAGCGATTCGGTTTGGACTGGCTGCCGTAAAAAACGTCGGCCGCAATGCCATCGACTCGATCATGCAAGCCCGTTCCGAAGTCAAGAAGTTTTCTTCGCTGTTTGAGTTCTGCGAAAAGATTGACCTGCGGCTCTTGAACAAGCGTGTGCTTGAGTCATTAATCAAGAGCGGCGCTCTCGACTCCCTTGGCACGCGCGCGCAACTCATGGTTGGCCTCGATCGTGCCATCGAACGCGGCCAGAAAGTCCAGCGCGATGCAGAGTTCGGCCAGCACGGGTTGTTCGGTGTGTTCGAGTCGGATATGCCGCAGCAGTCGGACCGCTTGCCAGAAGCCCCAGAATGGGACGAGCATCAGCGACTGTCAGCGGAGAAAGAGATTCTTGGCTTCTTCATCACTGGCCACCCGATGGAGAAATATCGCGACAAGCTGCAGGATTTCAGCGGCTACATGGATACGGCTGCCATCGGCACAATGAAGCAGGGAACCGGCAAAGACGAGATTCCAACCGCCGGGATCATCTCAGGTGTCCGCGTAATCAAGTCGCGCAAAGGGGAGCTGTATGCGCAGGCTGTCCTCGAAGATATGGCTGGCTCAGTCGAGGCGATCGTTTTTCCCGAGGCTTATAAAAGGTTGGCTGACAAACTAAAGATGGAAGTCCCAGTATTCGTGCGCGGATCCGTACGCGTGGAAGAGGGAGCAAACCCAAAGCTGGCAATCTCCACGATCTCATCGCTCGACGAGGTCAAGCCAAAGCTCCCGCGTTCAGTGCGGATTCGCTTGCCACTCGATATCGCGCAGCCCGAAACCGTCGATGCCCTGCACAACCTCTTCCGTGATCGCCGTGGAGAGGCCAAGGTGCTCTTCAATCTGGAACGTCCCGGCGATTTCATGGTGGTGATGGAAGCTGACGGCTATAATGTTGAAGCTGATCGGCTTTTTATCACACGCGCAGAAGAACTCTGTGGCCGTGGCAGCGTTCAGGTCGTCGACTGATCGTCTTTCGCCCTCAGCTATCCCCCATTCATGGACGCAGCTACCAGAGCCAAAAAAGACATCGAGAGCATCGAAAAGCAAATCGCGCATTTGGAATCGGTGCCTGGCGCCGATCTGCAAACCAAGCAGCAGCTTTACGAACTCCATCGTCAAGTCGAGAGCCTACGCACGCAGTTCGAGATGAGCACGGCGTGGCAGAAGACGGAACTTGCGCGGCATCCGCAGCGACCCTATTTCCTCGATTACGTCGAGCGCTTGTTCTCCGACTGGAGCGAGGTTCACGGTGACCGGCGCTTCGCCGATGATCCGGCTCTGCTGTGCGGTATGGCACGCTTCCATGGCCAGGAGGTGATGCTGCTCGGGACGCAGAAGGGTCGCGACGCCAAGCAGCGGGTTCAGCGCAACTTCGGGATGGCGAATCCGGAGGGTTATCGCAAAGCGCTGCGCGCGATGAAGCTCGCGGAGAAATTCAAGCGTCCGATCGTGACCTTCATCGACATTCCTGGAGCTTATCCCGGATTGGGAGCCGAGGAACGCGGCCAAGGAGAGGCCATCGCGCTGAACTTGCGAGAGATGACGCGGCTGCGGGTCCCTACAGTCGCCATCATCACTGGCGAGGGCGGAAGCGGCGGCGCATTAGCGATTGCTGTAGCGGATCGTGTGCTGATGCTGGAAAACGCGATCTACTCCGTAATTTCACCCGAGGGGTGCGCGTCGATCATGTGGCGCGATGCGACAAAGAAGGAAGTTGCCGCCCAAGCCATGAAGATCACTGCGGAAGACCTTCAGAATCTCAAGTGCATCGACGGAATTATTCCTGAGCCCGACGGCGGTGCTCACAACGATATCGATGCTGCCGCCGCGATGGTGGACGAGGTTCTTCAGCGCACGCTGAGAGAACTGAGGTCGCTGCCGCCTGAGCGCTTACTCGAAACGCGCTATAGCAAGTTCCGCAATATCGCGCAGTTCTTTACTGAGAGCTGATGCCGAAATCTCAAATCCCTTCAGCTCAGTCGAAGAAAAATGACACGATAGTTGCTCATGCGTCGTGTCGTGTCGATTTGGCCGGCAGCACGCTCGATCTTTGGCCTCTTTATCTCTTTCATCCAGGTGCAGTGACGGTGAATTTTGCGGTGAACATTCTCACTCGCTGCCAGATTATTCCGGGAACGGATCGCGCGATTCACTTCAAGTCAATCGACACAGGACGCGAGGATCACTTCAACGATTTCGACGAGTTCTGCCGGGCCAAAGCTACCAAGCATCATCTGGCCGAACATCTTGTGCGCTTCTTCTTGCCGGATGGGCCGAGGAACAGTCGCGGCTTTACGCTCGAAACAAACTCCGAGTCACCTGCCGGTGCCGGCATCTCAGGATCATCTGCGCTGATGGTCGCCACCGTTGCCGCTCTGGCTCACTACACTGAGCGCACGCTCGATCGTGAGCAAGTTCGCGTAATCGCTCAAAATGTGGAAGCGCAGCTGATCAAAGTTCCCACGGGATGTCAGGACTACTACCCTGCGCTCTATGGCGGAGTGAATGCTATTCACCTCGACGTGGACGGTATTCACCGCCAGTCAATCGCAGTCGCGCCTGAAGATATCGAATCGAGATTTGTACTGGTATACACCGGAGCGCCGCGCCAATCCGGGATCAACAACTGGGAAGTCTTCAAAGCTCATATCAACGGCGAGAAGCGAGTCTTCCGCAATTTCCAGCAGATCGGCGCGATCGCGCGCGAGATGCACGCCGCTCTCGAATCGGGAAAGTGGGATGATGTTGCCCGCCTGCTTGGGGAAGAATGGAAGCTCCGTCGCACGAATGCGCCAGGCATCACGACGCCGTTGATCGACAAGCTGATCACTGTTGCCAAGCGCAGGGGAGCACTTGCGGCAAAAGTCTGCGGCGCCGGGGGCGGTGGCTGCTTCGTGCTGTTTGTCCGCGAAGGTAGTCACGAGAGTGTTGCTGAAGCGATTCGGAAGAATGGTGGCCGCGTACTTCCGTTTCGAGTGAATCCCGGCGGAGTTACGGTGGTGAGTGGAACAGCGACAAGTTTTAAGTAGACCAAGCGGCGAGTTCGACCGGGAAATGAATGCTGGCGGAAGTCCTCTCAGAGGATGTCGAAGTCATCCCGCTGCTGCCTCCATCCATCCTAAGCGTTGTGACCGCGCCTGCAGGCTTGGTCAAGATGCAGCCCAAAGACGGGTAATTTCGAAGACCTAAGTGGCTGAATTCTAGAAGTTTGTCCTTTCTGGTAAGCGCATCTCTACGAATTCGCACAGCACTGTTCACAGACGAACACTCACGGACCAATTCTTGGAAACGACGCATCGCGGCGGGCTAGGAAGAACGATGCATTTAATCCCTTGTTCAACAATGGATGCAATTGCAAAAGACTGGTCCAACCTTTCCGGTTCATTTCGGTCTAACACTTGCCCACTGATCTGGGGCTGTCGAAACCGGGAGATAGCATGCAAGCTTTCCTTCAGGACCTCCGTTTTGCGCTGCGTCAATTGCGAACTTCGCCAGGATTCGCCGCTGTTGCGATTCTTTCGCTTGCCTTGGGAATCGGCGCTACGTGCGCGGTCTTCAGTGTCGTGTACGCCGTGCTGGTGAATCCGTATCCCTACGCGGACTCCGACCGAATGGTCCATCTCGTGGTCAAAGACAAGGGTGGAAATCAGCGGTGGATTGTATTGAGCGGACCGCAGCTTCAGCAACTGCGCAAGGCGAACTCAGTCGAAAGCGCAGCCGCTATGGACGAGTGGAATCTCACCACGACCGGCGGGGATGTGCCCGAAGACCTCACTGCTATTTATTTCACTGGAAACGCATTCAATCATTTTGGTGTTCCCATGCTGTTTGGACGGGCGCTGCTTCCCGCGGATGCTCCCGAAGGTCAGGATCCGCAACCGGTGGCAGTATTGGGCTATCAGTTTTGGCAACGCCATTACAACGCCGATCCAGAGATGGTCGGCAAGACGATTCAGCTGACGCACAAGTCTTACACCGTGGTTGGCGTCGCTCCGCCACGCTTCACGTGGGGCGACGGAGATGTATATCTGCCCTGGAAATTTACGAACGATCCTGCGCGATCTGTGATGCCCACGGTCAGGCTAAAGCCTGGAGTAAGTCATGCCGCGGCCAACGCGGAGTTCGAGGTTCTACTTCAGCAATTTGCCAAGGAGACTCCGAAGCATTTTCCGGAAGAGTTCAAAACTGCAATTCAAGGGCTCAATGATCAATTCATCGAACGGTTGGGAGGAACACTCCGGCTGCTGTTTGTAGCAGTTGCCTTGTTGCTTCTGATTGGCTGCGGCAACGTCTCTATTTTGCTGCTGGCGCGCGGAACGGCCCGTCAGCACGAAATGGCTGTGCGATCCGCGATCGGCGCGGCGGGCAGCAGGATCCTCCGCCAGCTCCTGACGGAATCATTGCTGCTTTCATTCACAGGCACGCTGTTGGGTGTCTTGCTCGGTTATGGATTGCTGAACCTGATTGTGAACTGGCTTCCTGCGTTTTCGTTTCCACACGAGGCTGCCATCAAGATGAATCTTCCCGTCTTGCTATTCAGCGTGGGGCTCGCGCTGTTGACAGGAGTCGGATTCGGTATAGCTCCGGCGCTGCAATCGTCGCGACCGAATATCGCGCAAGTAATGCAGTCAAGCGCACGCAAAATGACGGCCGACGTGAAAGGCCGTCACATGCACACAGGGTTGATTGCCGGCCAGATGGCTCTCACTCTCCTTCTCCTTGCTTCCGCTGGCGCGGCGATGCAAGCGTTCGTACACATGATGCACATCGAGCTTGGATACGATCCGCACAATGTGATGTCGGTAGGAATTCCAGTTCACGACAACACTTACACGACGTGGCAGGCGCGCGCGACGTTTTTCGAACAGCTGAAGCAGAAGATTGCCTCTATGCCAGAGGTCGTTTCTGCCGGAATTTCCACCAACGCTACACCGCCAAACAATGGATGGGAGCTGCGCTTCGAGATTTCAGGCAAGCCCACCGAAGAGCAGCAGCGCGCGGCGCTCAACTTCGTCGGCCCAGAATACTTTTCAGTGCTCCATGAGCCTTTGCTGCAAGGAAGGATTTTCGATCAAGCAGAGACTGCTCGGGGAGATCGGGTTGCAATCATCAGCAAAACCATGGCGCAGCGATTTTTCCCGAATGGAGATGCAGTTGGCAGCCAACTCCGTGTTCCCGAATTAAAAGGAGAGCCACCGTTTCAGCTCACTGTTCCGGAATGCAATTCCTGGATCCGAATCGTGGGAGTCGTCGGAGACGCTCGCGACGATGGACTCAGCAAGCCGATCAAACCGCAGTTCTACGTTCCTTACACCGTCTCGATGCCCGTATGGACGCAGTTCTTAGTGCGCACACAGAAGCATCCTTTGGCGCTCGTGCACTCGATACGTCAACAAATACAGACGGTCGATCCCGATCAGCAGGTGTTCAAGTCAACCAGAAGCCTCGAAGAATGGATCACAAGTCAGCCGGAGTACGCGCGCGAGCACATGATTGCCTTCCTCTTCGGCATCTTTGCTTTGCTTGCGCTGGGGCTGGCGGCAACCGGACTGTACAGTGTCGTCTCGTTTACGGTCGCGCAGCGGACCGGCGAGTTCGGAATTCGCATGGCACTCGGCGCCATGCGCGAAGATGTCGTATTGATGGTCTTCCGCTCGGCAGCTTTCAGCGTTGGGTCAGGAGTGATCGCGGGGCTTCTTCTTGCGCTCACGCTTAATCGACTGCTTGCGAGCTGGATTGAGGGCAGCTCACGGAATCCCGTCGTGCTGCTGGCGGTGACCGGGTTGCTGATCGCGACGTCAGGAATCGCATGCCTCATGCCTGCACGGCGTGCGTCATCGGTGGATCCGATGGAGGCCCTCCGTTACGAGTAGACTCAATCGGCCGAGGAAGCCAGCACCGATCCCTTGTCAATTCCGATAGCATGCTCCACGGCAGCCTTGGCAAGCAATCGTGTCGAATCCAGCATGGGTAGCGGGCAATCGTCTGGTCGAACCAAAAGGGGAATCTCAGTGCAGCCAAGTATCACGCAGTCACACCCTTTGTCTTTCAAGCGCGCGATTACCTCGTTGTATCGAATCCTTGTCGTCTCTGGAAAGTTGCCGCGGACGAGTTCGCTCCAGATGGCGTCATCGATGATCTGCTGGTCGTCAGGATCTGGCGGGATTAGTTCCATTGCGTAGCGGCGAAAAACATCCCGATACATTGGGCCATTCATGGTGAAGCGAGTGCCCAGCAGTCCCGCCTTCTTCCGGCTGTATCGCCGCGCTTCGTTTGCCACAACTTCGCCGATATGCAGCCAGGGAATCGGCGATCGATCGATAAAGTGCTCCCAGGAGAGATGACACGAGTTGTCGGGGCAAATGGCAAAGTCGGCTCCAGCTTCCGCAACCACTTTAGCCGACTTCAGCATGTACTCTCCAACCTTTTGGTAGTCGCCTGCGTTGAACGCAGGCATCCATTCGCCCATTGCAATCGAATGCAGTGTGACGGTCGGATGGTTGTAGTCGCCAATGTACTGCTCCGCCACTTGCGCGATCGTCCGATAGCAGAGTGCCGCGCCCTCGGCGCTGCAGGCAACGATTCCAATGTGTTTCATTGTTCTGAGTTCCAACGTTTCTTAAATCGCCCGCAGAGTCACCATTGTGACCTCGGGTGGACAGAGAAATCGGAAGGGGAGCCCCACCGTCCCAATGCCACGATTCGTATACAACTGCAAGTTACCGATGCGGTAGTAGCCCTCATAGTATCGAGTTCCCAGTGGCGGGAGATACAGCGGAGGCAAGCCGGGTGCTCGAACCTGACCGCCGTGGGAGTGCCCAGAGAATTGAACATCGATGCCGAACCTCGCGGAGCGATCTGCGATGTCTGGCTCATGAGCGAGCAGGATCTTAGTTTCCATCTTGGGAATGCCGGCGGTAGCCGCGTCCAGGTCGCAATCGGAGTAAAGAGCATCGTTCGTTCCAAGCAGCCAGATCCTTGCTCCCTCCTTCTCAATAACCTTGTTGGAGTTCTGCAGAAGTGAGATTCCATTCGCTTTCAGCGCTTCTGAAACAAAACGCGGATCGGTAAAGACGTCATGATTACCCAACACTGCGAACGATCCCACCTGGGACTGCAATCGCGCGAGGAGTCGGGCACACGGCTCCGCTTTTCGGGCAGGAGCCTTCTTATCGCCGGCGAGCGGTTCTGAAACGAAGTCGCCGAGCAGAGCAACCATGTCGGGATGGAGCCGGTTTACCGCCTCGACGGCTGCGCCTATCTCTCGTTCCCCAGTGTATGGACCAAAATGCAAATCGGAAAGCAGAGCTATTTTGAAACCGTCAAATGCTGGCGAGATTCGTTGAATTTTGAGTTCGACATTCCGGACATCGATCTCATTGGGCTCAATTGCCCAGGCATATCCCGCGAGTCCCAAACTAGCGGCGCCGGCGACGGGTGAGGCCCGTTTTAGGAACGTTCGACGCGATAGTCCTGGAGAAGTGGGAGTGTTTGGTGGTCTGGTCCTAGGGCTATTCACAATTTCATTAGATTACATAACCAGCTGTGAGAGTCGATGTGTGACTGAAGCGCGATATGTCAAGCAGGATTTGCCGCAGCTAATTCGTAAAGGAGAAGGCCTAGCGCTTCAAAGCGAATAGCAGAATTAAAAGCACCGCGATGAGGAAAAGGACATTGAGCCCAATGATGATCGGAAGATAAGTCAAAATTTTGGATTCAGCTTTAGGAGCGACTAGAGCTGGCGCAGGAGAAACTGCCGTCGGAATATTGGGCGCTTGCGGCGGTTGGAAAACATATGGTGGAGGCTGTTGCACCTGGACCTGCGGAGGTTGCCAAGGCGGCATGCCGTGCGGCATTGGAGGTGTCGCCAATTGCGGTAATGGTGGTGTCGCACTTAAAGGCATCGGTGGAGGAGGAGGCATAGTTGGCCACCCTGGGACCGGAGGAATTCCTCCGCCCTGCACTTGACTGGAGGAGCCGGGGGCGGCGGAGTTGCTCGCCGCTGGTATCGCCTGCAAGTCTCTCAACTGACGCGAACTCACAACACGTGTGTACTCGCTCGGACCGCTCGGTAGTGGCGCCATCGCCGGTGCGCTGCTTTCCCCGCTGAACAGTCTTGTTGCTCCCGCTTGCGGTGCATTTCCCGGGCTGGAGGAAGGCGGCTTTGACGTCAGACCCGAACCGGAGATCATCTGCGTGAGTTCTCCAGCAGGCTTCGGCGAGACTGGCGTCGGTCGAGCCGGAGGAGCCGAACCTTTAAACAGTTGCGTAAATCCACCTGGCGTCGACTCAGGCGCTGGTGACGTCGCCGGTGACGGCGCAGATGGCTGAGCTGAAATCGACGAGGTTTTGAATAGTTCGGTAAAGCCGCTCGGCCCTGAACTAGAAAAGGGTGTCGGTGCTGGAGCCGGCTTCGGAGTGGACGAAGTCGATTCGTTCTTGAATAGCTCAGTGAATCTTCCCGTTCCAGGTTGAGCAGATAAGGGCGAGAGCGGCGCCTCCCCTGTCGGCGTCGATGGCGCTGCGGGAGTCGGCGATTTAAAGAAGTCCGTAGAATCCAGCGTTTTCCCTTCAAACGGACTCGCAGCAGCTGACGGTTCCCTAGTCTCGGGTGCTGCTTGAACCGAGCCAAACATCTGTGTGAATCCGCTTGGATTTGTATTCTTGGGGGCCTGCGAGTTTGTGACCAGATGATCGAGTACGCGCGTGACCTCGGTCTGCGGTTCTGAAGACTGCTTCTGAGCCGACGCGTTCGATCCAAACATTGTCGTTAATGATCCAGCAGAAGCGGGTTGCTGGCTGTCTCCGCTCACGCGTTCGGGAATGGAACCCGGCCAGCTTTCAGGTGCAGAGCCAAACGAATTCACGCTTCCAAACTGAGCAGTGAACGGTGCTGGGGATGCCGGAGTGTTTGAATCTAAGGGAGACGCTGGTCCGGGGGCATCCGTCCCCATGAACGATCGGGTAAACGCTCCCGGAGCTCTGGGTTTGTCGTCGGTTCTGGAGGGAAAGAACTTGTCATTCTCTCGCTTCGAATTCTCGTTATTTGACACTCATCCCTCGGCTGAAAGAACCGCCTTTACATATAGGTACGAGGCGCTAGCTTACTCTGGTTGTCCTTGACAGTAAAGGAGAACCCGCATAGGATGCAGTTCCCATAATCACATCAGTTTTACCCTTGGTCCTTCACCTTTGAAGGTCAGTGTGGTGTCGGCAGGTTTTTATTCACCAGGGACCCGGGCAAAGCCTGCGAATTGAGTATGAAATCACTTTCCCGGGTTGTGTGGTCAGAGGGCATGTACCTAGGCCCTCATCACTTCCAAACGCAAAGCCGGTATTTTGAAGATTCAATCCACTTTGCCGTCGAACAGTGTTGGTTCGAACCTTGGGGCTTAGTCTCTTGCAAGTTGGATGATGCGGCGATCCAAAATGGCCGGGTGGCCCTGCTCGGCGCTCACGGAATCTTCGAGGACGGTTTAGTCTTCGACATGCCCGAGTCTGACGAAGTGCCGGACACTCGCGACATCCGGGAAAAGTTCTCTCCTCTCAGCCAGGAGATGATGGTTATGTTGGCCGTCCCAAAACGGCGAATAGGCCAAGTGAACTGTGATTTGGAAGGCAGAAACGGTTCAGTACGCTACGTCGCTGTGAAGCGCGCCGTGGCCGATGTAAATAATGGAAGTGATGAAAAGGAAGTTCGCGTTGGGCAGAAGAATATCCGCATCCTTGTCGAGTCCGAGTGTGACGATTCGGTTCTGACGATTCCCATCGCGCGTGTCCGCCGCGATGGAGCGGGGCATCTTGTCTACGATCCCAAGTTCATTCCTCCATGCACCAAGTTGACTGCCAGCCCCCAGCTCCTGGCGATCGTCAGGCGGTTGCTAGAAACGCTTCAGGAAAAACAGAAGTTCTTTTCGCGGACGCAAAATACGGCTGGTGTATTTCAGGCGGGGACGCGTCAGCTTGACGTAGCGAACTTTTGGTTCCTCCACACAGTGAATGGAGCTATCGCCGCATTACGCCATCTATACACCTCCAAGCGTGGCCACCCCGAGGAATTATTTGGCCAACTGTCACGCATTGCCGGCGAGTTGTGCACCTTTGGGATGGACTCGCGCCCGGATACCTTGCCTCTCTACGACCATCGTCAGCTCGAGCAGTGTTTTGGCGCGCTCGAGGCTCACATCCGAACTCACCTTGAAATCCTTGTACCCACCAATACGGTCAACATCCAGCTCCTGCCCGTGCAGCGTAATTTCTATCGAGGGATTGTGCCGGATCAGCGATGTTTCGGCCGGTCTACCTGGGTGCTTGGAGTGCGGTCGTCAGGCAGCGAGGCGCGGCTGATCGCGCGTGGACCCGAGATTGTAAAAGTCTGTTCGCACGAGTGGATCAGCAAGCTCGTGGCGCGGGCATTGCCCGGGCTGGTGATGAGACATTTGACTGTTCCCCCAGCGGCAATTTCTCCGAAAGTTGAATTTCAATACTTTTCGCTCGACAAGATGGGACCTTGTTGGGAGCACATCTCAAGCACGCGCGAAGTGGGAGTTTACGTGCCGGACGACTTGCCCTCAGTCGAGCTCGAACTGCAGGTTATC
>Ga0126378_10001973_pt1 | contig 15230 bp, 14 predicted proteins | sample PanSoiMetPlot_23_FD_92587 | JGI IMG/M metagenome (GOLD analysis project Ga0126378, IMG submission 92587) | Tropical forest soil microbial communities from Panama - MetaG Plot_23 | ecosystem: Environmental > Terrestrial > Soil > Tropical forest > Bulk soil | place: Panama | collected 2016-02-17 | reverse complement strand
GGACCCCTCCGACACTCCGGGCTGGCAAACGAGGCGGTTGGCTCCACGACTAGGGTGATCCAACTTGCGCCTCACCTCCTTTGCCCAACGGGCGGTGGACTTCCATACGAGTATAGAGGTTGTCGGGCAGGTGACGGAAAATCTGTGCTCGGGTCGGCGTCTGCTGCTGTCAAACATCTAGACTCCAGCGCGGTGAACCGGTACGTCGCCGTCTGCGGCGCTTCGGACCCCCGCCCCGATCAGCGCGAGTTGGCGCACGAGGTCGGGAGGCGACTTGCCGAATCTGGCGTGATCGTCCTCTGCGGTGGCCTGGGCGGTGTGATGGAAGCGGTCGCCGAGGGGGCCGCCTCGGCCGGCGGCATGGTTGTTGGCATCCTTCCCGGCTCGGACCGGACGGCTGCCAACCCCTACCTGACGCTCGCCATCGCGACGGGTCTCGGGGAAGCGCGCAACGCGGTGCTGACGGCGGCGGCGGATGCCGTGATCGCGATCGGGGGTGGCTGGGGAACACTGAGTGAGATCGCGCTGGCCCGCAAGCGAGACCGGCCGGTCGTCGCACTTGCGAGCTGGGAGCTCGAAGGCGTCACCGTCGCCGTCTCCGCCGAATCGGCGGTGAGAGCGGCCATTGGCAGCTGAAGAGCCGCGCCGGCGCGGCGCACTGTGGGGCCTTCATCATCCACGTCCGCGCCGAACACTGTGGCAGGCCGCCCGGTGATCTCACCCGACGGGGCGTGGACCGGACGCGCTCCAGGCCGGGTCAACCTCATCGGCGAGCATGTGGACTACCTCGGGGGGGTCGTCCTGCCGGCGGCCGTGGACCGATTCACCACGGTCCGGGGCAAGCCGGCGAAGGACTGGTCTATCGAAAGTGACGTGCCGGGCGGCTTGCCTTACGCTCGCGCGGTGGGCGAGGAGCTTGGCGCGCCGCCGCAGGCGTTCCATGTGACTTCCGACGTGCCTCCTGGATCGGGCTTGAGCTCCTCTGCGGCCCTGCTGGTCGCGACCGCGGCCGGTCTGCGGCCGGACCTCGAGGGCGGCGAGGCGGCCCTGGCCTGCCAGCGGGCCGAGCAGCGGGCCACCGGCGTCCAGGTCGGCGTCATGGACCAGTTCGCCGCGGCGCTCGGCCGCCGGGGCCACGCCCTGCTGCTGGACTGCAGCACGCTCAACTACCGGCTGGTGCCGTTTCCGGGTGATCTGGTTCTGGCGGTGATTGATACCGGCATCCATCGCTCGCTGGCCGACACCCCGTATAACCAGCGGCGCCGTGAAGCAGAGAGCGGTATGCCCAGGCGACGCCGGCATGTCGAATCCGAGATCGAACGGGTGCACGCATTTGCGCGCGCTCTGGAGGCTCGCGACATAGGCGCTCTGGGCGAGCTGTTGAAGGCATCGCACCGGAGCCTCCGGGACGATTTCGAGGTCTCGACGCCAGCCGTCGACGCGCTCGTCGAGCGAGCGTGGGGGGTGCCCGGCTGTCTCGGAGCCCGCCTCATGGGCGCCGGCTTCGGGGGTAGTGTGGTGGCGCTTCTCGAGACCGGTGCAGCGGGCGGAGTTCGGCGGGCGCTGCCGGAGGTGATCATCAGGTTCTGCAAGACCGCGGACGGGGCGTACGTACGGTGAACGATTGCCTCAGCCTGCCGCTGCGTCAGGGCTCGGGCGGAATCCGCGCCCTGGGCCAGTGGGAGTGCGCCTGGCAGTCGCTCGGTGAGGGTGAGGCCGAGGGCCTTGCCACCGGCCGCGGTCGCCGCTGGGAGCCGGTGCCGGTGCCACTCCAGCAGGCGGCTGTTGCCGGCCGCTCCGTCATCTGGTACCGCACCAGTTTCCCCCGGCCAGACCACGACGGCCGAGTGCTGCTTCGGATCGGAGGCGCCTTCCTCGCCACCCACGTCTGGCTCAACGGCCGCATGCTCGGCTCCCATTACGGCTACTTCGCGCCCTTCGGCTTCGACGTCACCTCGCACCTGCGCGATCAGAACCTGCTCGTGATCTGCTGCGAGTCACCGATCGAGACCGACCTGTCGCGCAAGCGACACGTGATGGGCGTCTTCAGCGACGGCGACAGCCGGCCGTACCCCGGCGCAGTCTGGTTCAGCCTGCCCGATCACTACAAGTGGGAGGTTCCCGTCGGCCTCTGGCGTGCTGTTGAGCTGGAGTACCTGGGGCCGGTCTCGCTGGACTGGGTGCGACTGCGGCCCAACCTGGACGCAGGCGACGCGGGCCGGCTCGACGTCGAAGTCCGGCTGCGCAACCTCGACGCCCGCGAGATGGTGGGTGACCTTCAGGTCGAGGTCACCGGCATGGACCTGCGGCCGTTGCGAATAAGCCGCCGCTTCCAGATTCCCGGGGCCAGCGAGCAGACGAACCAGATCACCCTGAGCGTTCCGCATGCCCGCCGCTGGAACCCGTGGCGCGCCGGCGAAGCGGTGCTCTACCGATGTGACACGACCGTGATCATCGGCGGCCGCGAGTCGGTACGAGCTGAAGACCAGTTCGGCTTCCGCGACGTCGCCGTGGAAGCCGCTCACGATGGCTGGCACGTCAGTGTGAACGGGCAGCCGATGTTCCTACGCGGCGCCAACTACACGCCCAGCCTGCGGATGGACCAGCTCACGGAGACCACCTTCGAGGCCGACCTCCAGCTGGCGCGGGAGTGCAACCTGGACGCGCTCCGCGTGCATGGTCACGTGCTGCCCGACGAGTTCTATAAAAAGGCAGATGAGGCGGGCGTACTCGTGATTGCGGACTTTCCGCTGACGCTCTCCTACGCCTACCACGCCTCTGCGGAGGAGAGCCGCTTCTTCGAGACGGTGGTCCGAAATCAGGTTCCGGAGATGGTGGAGCTGCTGCGCAACCGGCCATCGCTCCTGATGTGGATCGCTCATGACGACCCTCCGTGGGTTGCCGCCAACGCCGCACTGGCCGACGTCCATGCCGTCAGGCAGAACTACACGATCGACCACGAGATCAAGGCGATCATCGAAGAGCTCGACCCCACGCGCACGGCACTGGCGGCCTCAGGTGACCTCGACCACCACCTCTGGCTTGGGTGGCGCGAGGGCAGCTGGAGCGGGTTCGCGGACGCGCTGCCCGGCTTCGTCAGTGAGTTCGGTGCCCAGGCCACGCCGAGCCTGGGTTCCCCGGCCTGGGAGGGTCTGAGCACCGATTGGCCGCTTCGCTCGGACGATGCGCGGTGGTTGTACGCCGGCTTCCAGCTCCCCGCCTGGGCCGAGCGCGGGGCGGGCGTGCCTGAAGACCATGCCAGCCTGGAGGAGTTTGTACATGGGGGCCAGGAGTACCAGGCACAGCTCCTCGGATATGCGATCGACCAGCTTCGCAAGCACAAGTTCGAGCCGTGCTGGGGTGCCCTTGTCTACCAGCTTGTCGATCCCTTCCCCGGAGTTGGGTTCGGTCTGGCCGACAGCGCCCGCGTGCCGAAGGCCGCCCTCGATGTGGTCCAGGAGGCCTTCGCGCCGGTCAGGGTGATCATCGACCCGGTCGGCTTCACCCCGCTTCAGCCCTGCGGTGCCGGCTGGAGGCCGGGAGAGGCAGTCACGGTCAGGCTGGTCGTGGTCAATGACGACCCGCGCCTGAGCGGCCCGGCCGAAGTGCGGTGGGCTGTCTGGCGAGAAAGGCCGCTGGAGCGGGGTGGCCTCGGCTGGCTGCGCGACGCCGTGCGCCGCAAGTCGTACTCCGGGTCTGCCAGCTTCAGCCTTCCCACATCATCCGAACCCGCGCTGCAGCTGACCAACCTGACGCTGCCCCTCGATGCCGAAGGCGACTATGTGCTTGAGGCTGAGCTCCGAATTCAAGGGAGTCAACCTGTCCGCTCGGCGTTCGGCTTCCGGGTGGCCGAGCGCTTGCTGACTGACCGCCGGCGGCCCATGCTGCCCGACTACCTGGTCGAGCGAATCGTTCTGCGTGACAGCCTGCGACCTGACAGGGAAGGCGTTCGCTTCAAGCTGCGTAACCTGACCCGGCCTGCGGTACTGACCCGAGTCGCAGACCTCCGCCTTGACGAACGGCAGCTGGATGGGCGTGTGCTGGTCCAGACCGAGGCCGGACGGCTGCCGCTGCCCAGACGGCTCGACCTGCCGGTAGGCCGTGAGATGGAGTTGCTGGTCGAGGCGCCGGGCGCTCAGCTTGATCCGGGGGAGCACCAGCTGGAGCTGGACCTCACGCTTCCCGGGGTGGCCAGCGGGCGGGTGCGAGTGCTGGGCCGGGTCTAGCTCCCAGGATCTTCGAAGTGGCTCAGTAGGCTTCGGCGAGGAGCTCTGCGACGTGCTTGACTGCGACGTCAGTGCGACCACGCGATCGCAGTCCCGCTTCAAGCTGCATCTGGCAGCCGGGGTTGGCGGTGACCACGACCTGCGGTTCGGTCGCCAGGAGGTCGTCCAGCTTCTCTTCCAGGATCCGCTGTGACATCTGCGGCTGGATGGCGTTGTAGATGCCTGCCGATCCGCAGCAGATGTCGGGGTGCGCCATTTCGACCATCTCGACCCCAGGGAGCGAAGAGATCAGCCGGCGCGGCTGCTTCCTGATGCGTTGGGCGTGGACCAGATGGCATGCGTCCTGATAGGTCACCCGCACCCTCAGCTCCTGGCTGGGTTCGGGTAGGCCGGCTTCCACGAGGAACTCGGTCAGATCCCGAACGCGAGGGCCCAGGGTGGGGTAGAACTCCTTCATGTGCGCACCGCAGCCCGCCGAGTTGACGATGAGGTAGTCGAACGCGTCCATGCCAAAGGCTCGTTCGTTCTGACCGCGTAGCCGCCGCGCGCCGACCAGGTCGCCGTTGTGAGCGAAGAGCGCCCCGCAACACCGTTGGTCCGGCGGGAACCAGACGTCGCAGCCCGCCATCTGAAGCAACCGCACTGAGGCGTGGTGCGCCTTCGGATAGAAGATCGGCATCACACAGCCTGTGAGAAAGGCGACCCGGTAGCGTCTCTCGCCGATCGCGGGGGCCGAGCCGCCGCGGGCCGGCTGGAAGGGCCTGGACAGCCGAGGCAGCGTGCGGGACGCAGGCACGATGCTCGTGAGGCGCAGCCGTTGGGCCACCCGTGTGGCGGCGCCGACGGCGCGCAACCGTCCAGGATGAGCAAGGAGGCCACGAAGCGCCCCGCGGACCAGGAAACTGCGCGGGTTTGGCCGCCGCAGCCGCTCGACCTCAGCTCGACCGTGTTCGATGATGCGCCCGTAGGGGACGCCCGAGGGGCAAACCGCCTCGCAGGTCCGGCAGCCCAGGCAGAGGTCGATGTGGCGGACCTGATCTTCGGTGAAGGGGAGCCCGCCGCGCTTCCACTGGGTCATCAGGTAGATGCGGCCACGGGGCGACTCCGTCTCCAGGCCCGTGACGCGGAATGTGGGGCAGTAGTTCAAACAGAGGCCGCAGTGGACACATGTAGCGAGGTCGTCATCCGACGGCGAGTCCGGTCCTTGAAAGGTCTGAGACGGGGGTTCCCCTTGACCCTTGACAAGGTTCCTTATGTCCAGTGCCATCGTCAGGTGAGATACCTCCCGGGTGAGAGGGTCCGCTTGGGATCGAATACGTCGCGCAAGTTGCTCATCCACCGCAGGGTGGATGGCGGTGTGCCCCATGTGCCCACCTGCCGCTTGAGGTCGACAGGCGCTGCAAGGAGCACGAGCGCACCGCCGGCCTGCTCGGCCGCCCGGCGAACCAGCCGGACCGCTTCGGCATCGATGTCGCCCACCCAGTGGGCCACGCCAACTCCGGGAGAGGCCCACCAGTGCCCGTTGCCGCGGAAGCGCCCGACTATCTCCCGGAGCCTACTCGGCGGCACCGAGACGCGGGCCCACGCGCTGCCTCCACGCCTGGAGTGCTCAGACCAGACGTCGTCCCGCGCTTCGCCCCAGCCCAGCTCACGGGCCATCCGTCGTACCGCTTCTTGAGTCCCCGCCAATCGCGTGAGGAGACGGCCCTCGCTCGTCAGCTCCAGTGCCACCGGTGGCATTGGGAGCGCCAGAGCACGCTCCGCCTCGCCCCACCCGTCCTGGGTGGTGGCCTCGAGCGTCACCTCGTGAAGTGGGCGCGGGAAGACCTTGAACGAGGCCGCAACGATGACGCCCATCGAGCCCAGCGCGCCCTGATGCAGCTTGTTGAGGTCGTACCCGCTCACGTTCTTGACCACCCTGCCCCCGCTGCTGGCAAGCCTTCCGTCCGGCAACGCCACGCGCAAACCGATGACGAATTCCCGCGGCAAGCCGTAGCGCATCCGCAGCGGGCCAGACAGGCCTGCGGCCAGGACTCCTCCAACCGTGTGCCCGGGCGCATTGAAAGGGTCAATGGGCACGAACTGGCCAACGCTGGCCAGCTCGGTGTTCAGCTCCTCGACCGTGACGCCGGCCTCGACGCTAACGGTCATGTCGGCCTGGCTCATCTCGATGACGCGGTTCAAAGCGCGCATCTCCAGGGCCGCGTCGAACCGCTCCAGCGGATCGCCGAGGCCGAGCGCGCGACCCCCACCCACGGGCACGATCGCCTGGCCGGCCTCGGCCGCCTCTCGGAGCAATCCGGCGACCTCGCCGGCGGTCGACGGCTTCTCGACGCGCCCCGGCGTGAGGCCGTCTACCACCACTGAGCTTCGGCGCAGAAGCCAGCGCGGGCCCGCAGCGTGGTGGGTTGTCGCTCCGGGTCGGGGAAGATCTTGCCGGGATTCAGCTGGCCGGTCGGATCAAAGACCCGCTTCACGCGCCGCATCGCGTCCAGGTCGTCGGGACCGTAGATCCAGGGCATGAACGCGTTCTTCTCGATGCCGATGCCGTGCTCACCTGAGAGTGTCCCGCCCAGCTCGACAACGGCGTAGAGCATCTCCTCGCCGGCCTTCTCGACCTGGTCCATGACGCCATCGTCGCGCAGGTCGAAGAGGATGTTGGGGTGCAGGTTGCCGTCCCCGGCGTGGAAGACGTTGGCGACGGGTAGGCGATAGTGGCCGCCGATTTCGGTGACACGTCGCAGTACGTCCGGCAGTCGAGTTCGCGGCACCACCCCGTCGTGCAGGTAGTAGTTCGGCCGGATGCGGCCGAGCGCCCCGATCGCCCCCTTGCGACCCGCCCAGAGCAGCTCGCGCTCTTCCGCGTCAGCGGCAACGCGCAGTCCCGTCGCCTCATTTGTGCGCAGGATGCGCTCGATCGCGCCGGCCAGCTCAGCGCAGCTCTCACGTAGCCCGTCGACTTCGACGAGGAGGACAGCACCCGCGTCGACCGGGTAGCCGGCATGGTAGTGAGCCTCGACCGCGCCGATCGTCACCCGGTCCATCATCTCCAGAGCTGCCGGCACGATGCCATGGCCGATGACGTCGGACACAGCATGACTGGCCGTGTCGACGGTCGGAAAGGCCGCCATCAGGGTGACGACCGCCTCAGGCAAACGAAGCAGCTTCACCTTGATCTGGGTGATGGTGCCCAGCGTGCCCTCGGAGCCGACCATCACACCGAGCAGGTCCAGGCCGACGCGATCGGGTGCGTCTCCGCCCAGCCAGGCCACACTGCCGTCAGCGAAGACGACCTCCAGACCGATTACGTGGTTGGTCGTGACGCCGTAGTAGAGGCAGTGCGGACCGCCCGAATTCTCGGCGGCGTTGCCGCCGATCGTGCAGGCCTTCTGGGATGAGGGGTCAGGGGCGTAGAACAGACCGTGTCTGCCGACTGCCTGCTGGAGATCGGCATTGACGACACCCGGTTCGACCGTCGCGGTCCGAGCGACAGGATCGATCTCTACGATCCTTCGCATCCGGGTCAGCTGTAGCGCGATGCCACCTCTGAGGGTGATGGCCCCGCCTGACAGTCCGGTGCCGGCGCCTCGGGGCACTATCGAGATCCGGTTTTTGGCGGCGACCTTGACGACGTCGACTACCTGGTCCCGGTCTGCGGGCAGAACGATCGCGTCCGGAATCGCGCCGGTGATCGAGCCATCGCGTTCGAAGATGCGCAGGTCGTTTGGGCTGTGCACGACCTGCGGCTCGCCGACGATGCGAACAAGCTCTTTGATGACGGATGCGGGCAGCGCCATCAGGCCCTCCTCGCTTCGCGAGGTGGCAGTACCTCGAACAGCTCGAACCGCCGCACGCGGGAGCCTGGGACGCCGGCGGCCTCGACTGCCTCCCGGTCCGGCAGCAGCTCGCGCAGCCAGGCGCGGCACTCATCGTCGGCGGGCCGGCCGGCCTCGCGCTCGAAGACCGCTTCGCTGATTCGGCGGTTGGGCGACAGCTGAATGGTGAACCAGACGCTCAATCCGTCTTCGGTTCGGGAGTGATGGCGTTCGTCGATGCGGCGGTTCACGGGCAGCCTGAGCGGCCTGGCTTCGGCCGCGGCCTTGAGTCGGGCGGCTTCCGCGGCGACATCCATCCCGGCCGGATCATACCGCTCCCTGTTTGTCGGGGAGCGTCGTCTTCGTCTTCGGAGGCCTCGACCGCAATCGCCGGGTGCTTAGCGCCACAGCGAAGCAGCAGCCGCTATCGATGCATAGATTGTTTCTATAGATGGAGGCGTACCTATTGACGTAGCCCCCGGTAGCTGTTCCAATGAGGGGTGCAAATGGACGCGATCATCTACTGCCGTGCTGGCGATGCGGACTCCCAGGTTATGCATGACTACCTGCAAGGGTTGGGCATCGGCTGCCGGATGCGGCAGATCGACAACGGCGACCCGACCGCGCGCCAGGAATGGGAAGACCTGGACGGCGAGGTCACGCCGCTCCTGATCATCGACCGAGAGCGCATCGTGCGCGGGCTGGACCGCACACGCGTCGATCAGCTTCTCGGCTGGATCGGCTGCTAGGGGCTCCCTCCCAGGTCCCGGCAGCAGCCGTCTGCGCGTCCGGGTCGGTTCAGGAGGCTGTTGCAAAACGAATCCGGGCCGGAGGCGCCGGGGCTTGGACCTCGTACCCGTGGAGATCGAGATGGCGCCCGGCTCCAGCGACTTGGAAGCTCACGGGCCCGCAGCAGTCCCGGCCAGGATCGTAGGCACGAACCTGTTGCGCTAATACGGGAAGGTCAATCGGAGCTCCGGCAGCCCTCTTCACCTCCGGCGTAAGACCGAGGCGGCCGGACCGCGCCGGGGGCTAGAGTCAAAGTCATGTGCGACCGGCCCCTGGTGTTCGCGCGCGGCCTGGTCAAGCGCTTCGGCGAACGGGTGGCGGTCGATGGCATCGATCTCGAGGTCCAGCGCGGCGAGGCCTTTGGCTTCCTCGGGCCCAACGGCGCCGGCAAGAGCTCAACCATGCGCATGATCGGCTGCGTCTCGCCACCCAGCGGCGGCACGCTCCGCGTCCTGGACATGGATCCCGCCCGCCAGGGCCGGTTGATCCGGGCTCGCCTCGGCGTCGTGCCGCAGGAGGAGACGCTGGATCCCGAGCTGACGGTCGAGGACAACCTGGTCATTTACGCCCGGTACTTCGGCATCCCCTATCGCCACGCCCATCGCAAGGCCGCCGAAATGCTGGACTTCGTCCAGCTGAGTGAACGCGCGGCGGATAAGGTCGATCTCCTTTCAGGTGGGATGAAGCGCCGGTTGACCATCGCCAGATCACTGGTCAACGATCCCGAACTGATCCTCCTCGACGAGCCCACCACCGGACTCGATCCCCAGGCCCGGCATCTCGTATGGGAGCGGTTGTTCCGGCTCAAGCAGCAGGGCGTTACGTTCCTTATCACGACCCACTACATGGACGAGGCCGAGCAGTTGTGTGACCGTCTGGTGGTCATGGACTCTGGTCGGATCGTTGCCTCCGGTTCGCCCCGGCAGCTCATAGAGCGTTACTCGACGCGCGACGTGGTCGAGCTGCGCTTCAGGGGCGAGGACCTCAGTGCGGTCCCGGCACGCCTCGACGGCCGGGCCGTGGTAGAGCGCGCCGAGGTGCTGGCCGACCGCGTCCTGCTGTACGTAGAGGACGGCGATGTCGCCCTCGCGCACGTGCACGATCGCGGCCTGAGACCGTCCGGCGTGCTTGTCCGGCGCAGCACGCTCGAAGACGTGTTCCTACGCCTGGCCGGACGCAGTCTGGTCGACTAGCCATGATGGGCGGCCAGGCCATTCACGCCCTCGAGCACTGGCTCCTGAGCTACCGCCGCATATGGCGCGGCAGCGTCTTCAACACCCTGCTCATGCCCCTGCTCTACTTCGCGGGCATGGGCCTTGGCGTCGGCACCTACGTTGACCAGGCGCAGCCGGCGGCGCTGGGAGGGGCAAGCTATCTCGCCTACATCGCGCCCGGCCTCCTCGCCACCGGCGCCTTCCAGGTGATGGCAGGGGAGATGTCCTGGCCGGTGTTCGCAGCCACGCGGTGGGGTCACCAGTACCAGGCGATGCGGGCCTCGCCGCTACGGCCAGGCGACATCCTGCTCGGTCAGATCGCCTTCGGCCTGCTCAGAGCGACGTCTGCGGCAGTGGCTTTCTTCCTGGTCATGACCCTGTTCGGGCTGATCCGATCGCCGGTCGCCGTGGCCTCGATCGGGGCAGCGGCGCTGACCGCGCTCGCCGTCTCGGGATGGCTCTTCATGATTTCACTCACAGCCGCGACCGATGCTGTCATGTCCTTGACCTTCCGTTTTGGGGTCATCCCGATAACGCTATTCTCCGGGGTCTTCTTCCCGACGTCGCAACTTCCCCTCGCAATCCGGCCGGTCGCCTGGCTGTCGCCGCTCTGGCATGGCACCGAGCTCGCGCGGAGCATGACCCTGAGCGTCCCTTCGCCCTTGCCGCAGGCCGTTCACCTGGCCTGTCTGCTGGTATGGGCCCTGCCCGGCCTGTACCTGGCTCATCGCGTGATCAATCGGAAACTGTCGATGTGATCGTCGTTGCACTGCACTGGCTGACGTCGAGCGCGCACGGCGCCAGCTCGGTCTTCGAGCGCGATCTGAGGGCACAGCGGCGTCAGTGGCCGGTCGTCCTCTCGGGCTTCTTCGAGCCGCTCTTCTATCTCCTGTCGCTGGGCGTGGGAGTCGGGGCGCTCGTCCACGGCATGAAGCTGCCGGACGGACGGGTGGTCGGGTACGCGGCGTTTGTGGCGCCGGCCATGCTGGCGGCCTCGGCAATGAATGGGGCCATCTCCGAGTCGACGTTCAACGTCTATGGGAAGCTGACCTGGGCGAAGCTCTACGACGGTGTCATGGCGACTCCTGTGGCGCCTGTCGACGTGGCCCTCGGCGAGATCGGGTGGGCACTGGCGCGCGGGCTGCTTTACGCCGCTGCGTTCCTGGCCCTGATGGCGATCATGGGCCTGACCCGTTCATGGTGGGCGGTGCTGGCTCTGCCGGCTGCGGTGCTGGTGGGCCTCGCCTTTGCCGCGATTGGCATGACGTTCACGACGTACGTCCGCGCCTGGCAGGACTTCGACTGGTCTCTGGCGGCGATCTTCGTCATGTTCCTGTTCAGCGGCACGTTCGCACCGATCTCCGCCTACCCTCTGCCCGTGCAGCTGGCGGTGCTGGCGATGCCGCTGTCTCACGGCGTAGAGCTGATTCGGGGCCTGACCACCGGGTCTGCGCCCTGGACTCTGCTCGGCCACGCGGCGTACCTGTTGGCGGTGGCCGGGCTCGGGCTGGCCTTCGCCGGCCGCCGGATGACGAAGCTGCTTTACAAGTAGCGACGTCGGAGCGGTCTGTCGCAGGCGACCTCGGACCACCTGGCCCCCAATCTCTCGGCGCCATTCCTCAGCAGCGCCCTAGACTGGCGCCGTGGACTCCCGTGCACGCGTAGAAGCCACCCTGGTCGGCGGCAATGTAGACCGGCCCGCTGCCGGGGCCTGGGGGCATCGCTATCGTGACGAGTGGTCCCCCGAGCGTCTGGCGCAAGTGACCGTCGAGCGTGCCCGGCGCTTCGAGTGGGACTTCGTGAAGTTCCAGCCTCGCGCCACTTTCTTCGCTGAGGCTTTCGGCGCCCAGTACCGGCCGGCGGGCCATAGCTTGCGGGCGCCGGTGACAGATGAACCGCGAATAAAGGCCCTGGAGGACTGGCAGGGACTCGTGCTGGTCAACCCGCAGGTGATGGACGACCAGGTGCGTGCGCTGGAGCTGGTAGTCGAGGGCCTCGGCGACCGCGTGCCGGTTCTGCAGACCGTCTTCTCACCGCTGTCGGTGGCTTCCTACCTGGTCGGCCGTGAGAACCGGAAGCTCGTGCGTGAAATGCGTGAGAATCCCGAAGTGGTGCTGCCGGCCCTTGACAGGATCGCCGACGCACTCATCGACTTCTCGCGAAAGTCCGTGGCTGCTGGCGCTGCCGGCATCTTCTACGCCATCTCGGGGTTTGCGACCCCCGACGCAATGCCGGCGGTAGTCTACGACGCGCTCGTGTTCCCCACGGACCTCCGCATCGTGGAGGCCCTGCCTGCGGCAGCCTGGTTCAACGTCGTGCACCTCTGTGGATCGCGCGTGAACATGGACGTAGCCCGGCGCCTGCCCGTCCAGGCGCTCAGCTACTCGATCCACAACAAGGGCAACCCACCCCTCGGGGAGGCGCGCAGGCTCGCCGGGAAGGCTGTGATGGGGGGCCTCGAGCAGCGAGGGGTGCTCGTTGGTGGCCCACCTGACGCGATCCAGGCGCAGGTCCAGGACGCGATCGCCTCGACCGGGGGGCGCGGCTTACTGCTGGCGCCGGGCTGCTCAGTGCCGCCGCGGGCGCCAGAGGTGAATCTGCGCACGATGATGCAGGCGGCCGCGGCGGCATGACCGGGTCGTCGCCCAGCCCGGTGCTGCACCTGGCGGAGATCGTGCTCTGGGTTCGCGACATGAACCGGGCGCTGGATTTCTACCGCGATCTGTTTGGCCTGTCGGTGATCTCGCCTCCGGAGCTGCCGAACAAATTCCTTCTGGCTGGGCCTGGGGAGGGACCTGTGCCGGAGATGATCGTCCTGGTGCCGCATCCCGATCCGTTGGTCGCCTTCCCCAAGGAGAAGCCCCTCCGGCCGCTGCACCACATGGCGTTCAACGTCTCGGCCGAGCAGTACGATGCCCTGGCTGAGCGGTGCCGAGCGACCGGGCTGGAGGTTCGGGGCGGCATCCACCCGGTGCTGAAGGGCGTGCGCACGTTCTACGTGGACGACCCGGACGGCAACGAAGTCGAGGTGATAGCTCCAGCCTAGACATGGCCGAAGCCGTGGCACCGGCGCTGGCGGGCCGCACACTGGGGGACTCTGAGGGGACTTTCGCGATCGCCGAGTGGACTGATGCAGGAGGCCCGCCGGGCCCACCGCGGCTCATCGCCCCACTGCACGTACACCATCACGAGGACGAGGCATGGTACGTGCTGGAAGGGACCCTGAAGTTTCAACTTGGAGACCAGGAGGTGGAGGCGCCGGCCGGTTCGGCAGTCCTGGGGCTGCGCGGAATCCCGCATACGTTCTGGAACCCTGGGCCCGGTCGTGCCCGCTACCTGGTGGTCATGGCGCCGGACACGCTCCGCCTCATAGAGGAGCTCCATTCAGTGAGCGACCGCAGCTTCGAGAGGATGCAGACGCTGTTCCGAAAACACGGCGCCGAGGTGCTGACTGGCCCCTAGCTTTGGCACGGGCCGTCCCGGCGCCGTAGCGGCCTCTCCTCCGGTTGGCGCAGCGGGCTAAGATCGGAGCCGCCGCATGGGCCCGTAGCTCAGCCTGGTCAGAGCGGCCGACTCATAATCGGCTGGTCGCTGGTTCGAAGCCAGCCGGGCCCACTACTCATTTCGAGTTCAAGTCAAGCCGCTTGGCCGCTTCACGATCTGTCTCGGCGGACCGATTGACCCCAGTTTCTCCGCGAACGGCGGCATCGATCCGGACCGCCGCCTCACGCTGAAGCGCCCGGCTGACATGGCTGTAACTCAGCGACGGTGATTTTTGATCCGCCGGGAGGCTCAGGCCGGCTTCGACGTCCTGCACAAGCCTGGACAGCTTCTGGTTGACCTCCTTGCGTGTCTTGCCGTAAACGCAACGGCGCCGGCCCTCCGGCTCGACCTTCCCCCTGCCACCGTCCGTCAGGGCGAAGTGAGACTGGGCCTTCTCGCTCGGCTCGCCGGCCTCGCGTCAGGCTGCCCTCCCCAGGACCATTCCACGGCCAGGAGATGCCTGCGTGGGGCTGCTCGGCCCGAGTGTCAATCCAGGTCGCCAGCGCCGCCCGCGGAATCCGCACCGAGCGACCCATGCGGATCACAGGCAGGTCGCCTGCACGAAGCATCTCGAAGACCTTTGACCGGCCCACGCCGAGAAGTTCCGCGACCTCTTCCGCGCAGACGTAGACGTTGCGTCATGCGATCACCTCTTTTGTCCGGATCTCGGTGCAACGTATCAGGCGCCTGCTCCAGACGCCGGCGAACAACTCCGGTGCTCGAAGGCGCAACCCTGGTCGCTTGGACTTCCTGCCAAAGCGGATCGGAAGGCCAGCGTGTGCGCTGCCGATTGATGGACGGCATTTGCAAAGACATCCACTCGGCTGTCGCGTAACGCCAGAGATCCTGAATCGACGCCAGCGTGTCATCGACGCTGCGCAGATGGAACTCGGGATCAGGACCTTGCGCCGAAACTGATACTCCAGCCGCGATACGGGCTCAGGCCGGCCGCCACGCCCCATAGGTCAGGAAGCCAGCTCACTCCGCGCTGTCGAATCTTCTAGGAGGTGACCCCGGCGATGCTATCCTCCCATGTAACTCGCCAGTATCAACTCAGGAGTACGCACGATCATGGACGAAGGGACAACCGGAGGTTCGCAGGTCATCGACGTCGGATGGCGCGTCTTGGTGGTTGCAGTCGTCTACGCCGTCCTATTCCTGGCATTGGGGCTCGTGTCAGGGAGCCGACCGTCCGTTCAGACAGTCGTCGTCGGCTTGGTCACGGGCGCGGGCTTCGCACTCGTGCTGATGCCGTTGGCTCGTCGGCTTCCCTACCGGATGCGGACGCGTGTCCTCGCCCTGTTCGTGCCGCTCTACTGGATCTACAGCCTCAGCAACCTTGTGGAGGCCTACTTCATCACGTCGGTATCGCACACCTCGCTGGTCATCTTCGCGGTCTTCCTTATCATCCCTGCCGTGCTGGTGAGCTGGCTGGTCGCCTGGCTGTTGCCGGGGTACGAGCCGGCCGGGCACGCGCCGCGAATCTGGGAGCTGTTGGGCCAGCGACCTTTCCTCTCATGGGCATGGCGGGTCTTGCTCGCCGGCCTCCTCTTCGCGGTGCTCATCGAGCTCTTCGGCGTCGCGTGGGGACCGCTGATCTCCAGGTACTACCACGACCCGGCGTACATCGCGCAGGCGCACAT
>Ga0126378_10001972_pt1 | contig 15230 bp, 6 predicted proteins | sample PanSoiMetPlot_23_FD_92587 | JGI IMG/M metagenome (GOLD analysis project Ga0126378, IMG submission 92587) | Tropical forest soil microbial communities from Panama - MetaG Plot_23 | ecosystem: Environmental > Terrestrial > Soil > Tropical forest > Bulk soil | place: Panama | collected 2016-02-17 | reverse complement strand
GATCTGCCGTCGAAGCTTTGGAGGTGGAGGAATGCGCTCAGGAAAGCGTCCTGAACTGCATCTTCGGCGTCTTCGTGGTTTCGAGTTACGCGACGGATGGTGCAAAAAAGCTCGTCCGCGTGCGCTCGGTACAGCGCGTCGAGCGTCCCGGTTTCTCTGCTCTTTGCGGCAGCCACTAAGCTTGCTTCGTTCACGCCCTTGATCCGATTTCCACTGCCCTATACGTGCTCGCCATGGTCGCCTTCGAAAGCCGCCCCTCCGTCCCTACGGCGTTGGGGGGCATCACTCTCTGAAATACGGCAAACCGTTCAGCAGCGAGATCCCCTTCGCTTCACAAGCGTTGAGAAAGCGAACGCCTCCGACATCTACGAGGTCCAATTCCTCCAAATCCAAAACTGCTGGTCATTCGCAAAAGCTCGATTTCGGCTTAAACGTGATCCAGGCTAATCCGCGATGCTTCCTTCGCACACTGGCAGTTTTGACAGATGACTACAGCTTGTTGGCCCGCTGAAGCCGCTAACGGTCCTTGGAACAAGAGACATAGCAACGCTCACCAACACCTCACCTCCTGCTCAGCAATTGGGCTACAATCCCCCTCCTCCGCCACTAGGCTCATCAAGGACATGCACGAGGTTGTCGAACGCGTGTGGTGTTTCGTTGTGGTCCCCGTCGAAATAATGCTTAGCTTAGACTTTGGCGACTTCACCCGGCCACAAGCGCAAAGAATAGCCGGACACGCTAAGGCGAGTCCCTTCGAGAAAGAGCTAACCATCGCCCGACGAGATTTCTTCCTGATAACCGTTTTGTGCAGATGGTGTCCCGGTCCCGGATTGGCGGCGCCTTGGATACGGAAACGCTCTTTGTTTTCACAGCTTCAAGGGTCATAATCGACTCCACACGGAGGGTCGACGAGCAATCTATGGACTGTCCGGTTTGCGCGACCAAGAATCCCGAAGCCGCCTCGGAGTGTGGAAAGTGCCACACCCCTTTACCCGTATCTCCAGAAACGCTCAACGAACCTGGGCCCACGGAACATTGGTCTGTCGCAGCAGCGCCACCAGCCGGGGGCACCGCAAGCGGCGGTGAACTAAAAGAAGGAACGATCCTAGCCGGCCGCTACGAGATTCTGAAGTCGCTCGGGCGGGGGGGTATGGGCGCAGTCTACAAAGCGCGCGATATCGACCTGGACCGAACCGTTGCTCTCAAGCTCATCCGCCCAGAACTGGCGAAAAATCCAGAGATTCTTCGGCGGTTCAAACAAGAATTGATTCTCGCCCGTCAGGTTACGCACAAGAACGTGATTCGCATTTTTGATCTAGGGCAGTCCGACGGAATCAAGTTCATCACCATGGATTTCGTGGAGGGCCAGGATCTTCACTCCTTACTACACGAGAAGGGCAAATTTCCGCCGGAACAAGCGGCACGCATAATGCTGCAGATTAGCCGTGCTCTGGAAGCAGCTCACGGAGAAGGGGTGATTCACCGTGACTTGAAGCCGCAGAACATCATGTTGGACAAAAAGGGACGCGTCTACGTGATGGACTTCGGTATCGCGCGTTCCGCGCACCTGCCCGGAATGACGCAAACTGGAGCGTTGATCGGCACGCCTGAGTACATGTCGCCGGAGCAAGCGCGCGGTGAGAAACTTACCGAGCGTTCCGATCTTTTTTCTCTAGGCGTCATTTTCTACGAACTGCTGACTGGCAAGTCCCCATATCCAGGCGACGAGGCATTGGCCACTTTGTGGAAACGTCTGCAAGAAAACCCCAAACCTCCCATAGAAGTCGATCCGACGGTTCCCAAACCACTCAACGACATCGTGATGAAGGCTCTCGAGATCGATCCGGAAAAGCGCTGGGCCAGTGCTCACGATGTGGCGCAACAAATCGAAATCTGGCTCGGCCCTTCGGCGGGCGGTTCGACGATCTTTCTTCCGGCGCCGCGCTTGGCCTATTGGAAGTGGGGTTCAGCCGCGCTAGCCGTGTGGCTGGTTGCCGGGCTCGTTGTTTTACGGCTGAAATCTCCGAGCAAGCCCAAACCGACGCACCCGCCGGTCACAGTCCTGGTCGCGGACTTCACGAACCATACGGGGGACCCGATTTTTGACGACACGCTCGAGCCGATGTTCAACGTAGCGCTGGAAGGCGCAAGCTTTATCAACGCCTACGGCCGCAGCAACGCACGTAATCTCGCCCAGAAACTCCCAAATCCCACGGATAAACTTGACGAGCAATCAGCGCGCCTCGTTGCGGTGGCACAGGGTCTAGGCGCGGTAGTCACCGGTTCGCTGAGTCGCCGCGGTGATGGCTACAAGCTTTCAGTGGAAGCGCTGGACGCCAGGTCTGGCAACTCCATTGCGATAGCTGAGGCCAGCGCCTCCAACAAGGACCAGTTGCTATTGGCTATACCCAAATTGGCGGCGCCCATTCGCAAAGCGCTTGGCGATGCCACTCCAGAATCGGTTCAGCTCGCCGCCTCCGGGCCATTTACCGCTGCATCCCTGGAAGTCGTGCACCTGTACAACCTCGGCATGGAGCAACAGTTTGCGGGGAAGATGGAGGAGTCCCTGCGCTCTTTCTCAAAGGCCGTTGAGCTCGATCCCAACTTCGCGCGAGCTTACGCCGGTATGTCCGGGCCGTCCGCAGCCCTGGGGCGGCAAGCGGATGCCGAGAAGTACGTCAAGCTGGCCATGCAACATGTCGACCGCATGACCGAGAGGGAACGGTACCATACCCGCGCCTTCTTTTACCTCGTGACGGGTGATTATCAAAAATGTGTTGAGGAAAACAGCACCCTCGTCAATCAATATCCCGCTGACAGAGTTGGACAAGCGAATCTAGCTGTCTGTTCTCTCCAATTACGCAACATTCCCAAAGCAATCGAAGCGTCGCGGAAAGCCGTCGAGATTGTCCCGAATGGCGTAGTTCAGCGGCTGAATCTGTCGTTTCAAAGTTCTTTCGGTGGCGATTTTCAAACCGGCGAGCGGGAGGCAAGGGCCGCACTCCAGATCAATCCGTCCTCGGATCAGGGCTACCTCAACTTGGCTGAGGCGCAACTCGGACAAGGCCAGCTTTCTCAAGCCACCGAAAGCTATCACCGGCTGGAGAAGGTCAGTGGCATGGGAGCTTCAATGGCTTCTGCCGGGCTGGCCGATCTAGCCGAGTATACGGGCCATTTCGCGGATGCGGCGCGGCTCCTCGAAGAGGGGGCCGCCGCCGACCTCGCAGCAAAGAGGCCCGACAGCGCCGCCGACAAGTTTGCTAAGGTGGCCCACATACAGCTCCTGCGAGGACAGAAGGGAGCAGCAGTTGCTACCGCAGACAAGGCCTTAGCTCAAAGCCAGTCGGTACAGGTGCGGTTCCTGGCTGGGCGTGTTTTTGCAGAGGCTGGAGAAATAGCTAAAGCGCAGAAACTGGCAGCAAGCCTTGGCTCCGAGTTACAAGCCGAGCCTCAAGCCTATGGCAAAATAATTGAGGGAAAATCCGCCCTGAAGCAGAGCGACAGCCGCCAAGCGATTAAAGCATTCACCGATGCTAACAACCTGCTGGACACCTGGATTGGCAGGTTCGAGCTTGCCCGAGCCTATCTGGACGCCGGGCTCTTTGTGGAGGCAGACTCAGAGTTAGACCGCTGCATCAAGCGGCGCGGTGAAGCCCTGGAACTCTTTATGGATAATGTACCCACGTACGGCTATTTCCCGCTCGTCTATTACTACCAAGGACGCGTGGGCGATGGGTTGAAAAGTCCCGCAGCGGCCAACTCCTATAGGAAATTCGTGTCTATCCAAGAAAAGGGCGATGCCAACCCCCTCCTTCAGGATGCGCAAAACCGCCTTGCTGAGCTGAATGCCCGATAGCTAAAAGGCAAATCGGCGAATCTTTTTGCTCGCAAGAGCACGGATTGTTGCGTATGCCTTGACCTGCGCCCCAAAATCCGCCGCCTCGGACCATCGGAAATCCACTAATGGTCACTAACCCAGCATCTGTCTCGCCTAGCTAGGGCGAACTCTCAAAAGCAACCCAGCTCGTGATCAGTTCACCGCCGTGCACGCGGAAAACTCGGATGTCGTGCCACTCCCGTCGGTGGAGGTGGCGGTGATTTGATTGCCTGCCACTAGGCCCTGGGCCGTGAAGTTGAACGTTGCGTTACCAGTCCCGTCGGTTGTAACCGAAGCTGATCCAAGGAAGACTGCGCCCTCCCCGTTTCCGCTCGTGTTGCAGGCGGTGTTCGAGAAGAATTCGATTGTGAACGTCGCGTTGGCGGGACCGTTCAGCGCGCCGCTAATCATCCCGCTGGAGGCTTGAGCCGACGAGATGACGGGCCAATTATTGGCCCCGCCCGCGGTGTTCGGATTCACGCCGGCCGGGGCGAGATCGATTCCGAGCCCTTGGTGTCCAGAGATTGAGTTCCGACTGAATGTGTTCCCGGTTAAGCCCGCCGTGAGCACATTAATACCGACATTGCCGGCCGCCGCGCTCCCATGGATTGTGTTCCCCTGGATCTTGTTTACGTTGGCGCTGGCGTCAAAGATCTGGACGTCGTTTGTCCCGTTAAAAGAGATTGTGTTGGCAGTGCCGGCAGCTGTTCCACCCACGACGGTGTTTGGCGCTCCGTCGATGCTCAGCCCCGCCTGGTTGTTGCCAAGCGCAGCCGTTCCCGAGGAGTCTGTTCCAACCAGATTTCCCTGGATGGTGTTACCGCCAGCGCTGCTTGTTTCATCGATTCCGGTAACGTCACCACCTCCGCAGAAGTTGGCGAAGCCGCAAATCGTGATCCCGGCAAAGCCAATGTTCCCTGAAACGACGTTTCCGATCACCGAGTTGTTGGGTGCGTGCCGGAGGTAAACGCCGCTGGCGGTGTTTCCGACAGCTTTTGAACCGGTCAGGTCGGTGCCGATGTAGTTGCCTCTGACGATGTTTCCTGTTGCAAGCGTGCCGTCAATCCTCACGCCTTCACCGTTGTTTCCAGAGATTAGGTTCCGTATGGAACTCGCGGCTCCGCCCACGGTATTGTTGGGTACAGCGACGATCTGGATCCCGTTTCCACCGTTAGGCAAGGCAGTCGTGCCGGTGACGTCCGTGCCAATGTAGTTTCCTTGGATAACGTCGCCACCGCTCGTGTCGATTAGGATTCCATTGCCCGTGAAACTATGGATCACTAACCCGCGTACTGTTGTGCTACCTCCTGCGATGTGGATCCCGTTGGCTGACATCCCTGCGCTGCTGCCATTCAACTCAACGATCGGCGTTGCCGTGAATCCGGGTTCTGTCGTGGCATCGAGGATTGTTGGCTGAGTGAGTGCCGGAAGGGCCGAGCCCGGCGCGATAGTTTGCGCGCCACCACCTGAAATATTGAAGAGGATAGTAATCGGTTGAGGTCCTGGTTGCGCGGCATTCACATCCATTATCGCTTGCCGCAAGGAGCCTGGGCCGCCATCCAGAGTATTTGTAACGACGGCGTTCACAAGCAATGTCAGCGCTTGCGTTCCAAAGTCCCCAATGGAATCGGTCGCTCTGACCGTGAAATTGTAGGTGCCAGGTGTTGTTGGTGTGCCGAACAACACGCCAGTAGCCGAATTGAGCGTCAGGTTCGGTGGCAGCGAACCGGAGCCAGGAACAATCGTCCAGCTAACGGGCGCTACTCCGCCGTTTTCTAACAGCGTTTGGTTGTAGGGAACACCCTCTATCGCACTGGGGAGAGAGGTCGTGCTGACTTGCACGGATTCGTTGGCGTCGGATAGATAAATTTGCACCTGAAACGCAGACGCAGGCAGGTCGCCGAATGTAGGCTGGCCGCTATCCAAATCGTCCTCCAACAAATAGCAACCTGGAGGGAACGGACCGGCCGGAAGATTCAGAGCCGCACTCCCCACGAAGCCTAGGGCTGTGTTCCAGTTGAAGTTAAACTGGTGTGTCGCAGGATTAAATGTAATGCCAGTTCCTGTCGGGGAGATGGTGCTACGCGGAGCATTCCCTGGCACTGATCCTGGTACACAAACCACATCGTTGGAAATGGGTCCGATGGCGACAAGACTGTTTGAACCTGGGTTGTTCGCGAAGGTGACGCGGTTGTTATTGGAGGCGTCTTGCATAGTCCACGTGATCGGGACAGCACTTCCTTGTAGGGGACTGGAGCCAGCCGCCGGCGACAAGAATACCGGAGGTGTATAACAGCCGGTTAGTGGTTCCCTGCTCTGGCCGGTCGACACCGGACCTATTTTCTCGCTCTCCGCAAATGGGTTTGTCGAAACATCCGATTGGACCGCACTCACCTGATAGCTAAAACCGTTTGGATTGCAAGTCACCGTGTCGACGAACTCAAATTGATTCGTGGCTGGGTGGAAGATGAGTCGCGGATCGCCCACCGGCACATTCAACGGATTAGCAGTTATAAACGGCGGCTGCCGGTAAATATTGTATGAGCCGATCTCGCCGGGCGCGGCATTCCAGAACAGGTGTATTTTGCGTGGTGATGCGTCCTCGGTCGCGATCAAGTGCGTCGGGGGGGACGTCACAGACTCGGCGATCGCCTGAGTAAGCTCACCCGGCTGACCCTGGCCCCCACCACCGCTGAGACCAAGCTGGCCCCCGCCACCACTGAGACCAACCTGGCCGCCACCACCGCTCAGCCCAAGTTGGCCGCCGCCACCGCTGAGACCAAGCTGGCCCGCTCCGTCCGCCGAGGACATGCTGCCGGTCGCGCCGATCTGCCGCAAGTCAATTCCAGGGATCGCACCGGTACCAACCCAGTCGTTGTGCCCGCGCAGCCCGTAAGAGTTCGGGACCGTACCTTTACCTACGGTCTCGAACATACCGTCGAAATTGATGTCATAGCCAGAGTTAGCGGACCAGGAAAGTGTACTGGAGGGGCCGGTATGTTCGTTCATGGACTTATTAGGGTCAGTACCAAGCAGAGCCGTACCGTCACAATGCAATGTTGCAGCGGTACCTCCTATCACGCTGGTGAATTCATACCATTTCGTGTTGAAGTAAGCCGCAGGAGGAGACAAGAGGCCAGGCGACATCGGTGGAGCCTCCTCGCTGAGGATATTCAGAGTTTGTCCGGAATAGTCCGGAACTTGGACCGTAAACGGGTTCCCATTTTGATCGAACTGCCCAGTGGGCTTATCCAGAAGGGCAGTCTGGAACTGGTAATTCATGACACTCTGGTGGTTGGCCTTGCAGTTGCCCTCGATTGTCGGTGTGTAATTGTTATTGTTCGCGATCAGACTGTCAAAATAGAAGCCCCCATGCGTCAAGCCAATGGAATGCCCAAGTTCATGCATGAACGTACCTGCGTACGACTGCCAGGTTTGAAGCACGGCCGCCCAGGAACCCAAACCTATAAGTGAGTTCTGGCCACCTATGTCGGAGAATCCAGAAACCCTGTCGGCCTTGCCCGACATAACTGCCAGGTTCGGGTCGGTGGAGGTGGTGTAAGTGAAATTTGTTGAGCTGCTGACCTGGATTGTGAACGTAGTTGGGTCGGTTACCGCAACACAATACGTTCCGTTCAAGCTCGGATTCGTGATAACGAAGGCGACGGTAACACGCCCTTGCGCGCAACTATCATTCGCGTTCCCACCGAGCATGTGCGGCGTTTTCGTTTTGAACGTGACCGTGTTACCGGTTTGCCAGACATTGGCCCCCTGGATAGCCGGATTGGCATTTGCCAGCGTACCTCCGAGCAGCGTCCAGTTCGGCACACCTACTCCGTGGGCGAACAGCGCGTAGTGATAACTGTTATCCTTGCCGTGCTGGAATCTCCTTATGCACGGTCCGTTCGCGGCCGCCTCGCACGAAGCCTCATCTGGATAATTCAGCGCCTGATTCTTCATGAAGATTAGACCCCCCGGCCAACTGACCACGCCCGGCTGGTTGGGGAATACGCACAGTCCTGACGGCGCGAGGGCCAGATCGTCATGACAAGTCGGTTCTGGAATAGCGTTGCCGGGAACCACATGGAGGGCGATTGGAGTGTGTTGGGTACTGCCCGAGGCGCCGGCAAACGCGTCAATTACCTTCTGCACCGAGCTCTTGCTATCCGACGGATCGACCTTCAAAGATGGATCGAACGAATAACGACCATCGCATGTGCTGCCGTCCGTAGTGCTGCACAAGAAATCCAGTTGCACAAATAGATCTGGGTGCGGGTTTTGAGGCGTCCCTAGTACCGCTCCGGTGAGATCGACCCATCCAGTGGAGGGCATTCCTGCAGTGCAAGACCCCTCGTTAATCGAGGCATCGCAGTATCCGTGAGCCGTCTTCCACGAGTCCAGCAGACCATCCTTGTCAGTGTTCTGAACCGTCGTGCTGACGATCACCGCTCCCCAGGATACGCATCCCATCTGACTGCTGCTCGGTGTGACCGTCGTTGTTGCCGAGGCGTCGCCGGCGTGCACCGGATTCGTGTTGGTGTTCGCGAAAGTCCAGGTCGTATTGTCCCAAGTGCCATAGAACCCCGGGAACGGAGGCTCGCCAGGATATGGAGAGGGAAGTTGCATGCCGTTCAGAGAAACGCTCTCGAACTTGTTGCTCTTGCCTTGGCCCACGATGTGCGTCAGCCTGGAGACCGGGTTTTGCGCGGCGTCATAGAATCCCTGCATCGTTTGCGACATGGTCAGCAAGACACCGCCCGGCGCATAATCACCGTGGTAAATCACAATCGAGTTCAGCGGAACATCCGGAGAGAGGACGCGGTAGATGATGACCAGAGTCGCGCCGAGAGTGAGAGGCGCGTTGTTACCGACGCTCGGCAGGCGGACTTCGTATGTGCCGTTCGCTAAAATGTTTCCGTTCGCATCTTGCGGCAATGCCCCGCGCACATCCGCGCGATACGTCTTTACGAGCTTCCCTGTCGAACTGCCTGTGCAGCCCCCATTACTGAAGGACACTGTACTTTGGCTGGCCACGTTCGAGCCAGTGATGGCATAACCGGGAGCCGCAGGTCCGCCATTGAATACCGGTCTGAAGAAACCATTCTGGCCGGATCCCGGCTGGCCGGGCCCTACGCCGACCTTCTCGACCGTCTGCCAGTAAAGCAAAGCCGCAACGATCTGCGCGCCCTCTGGGACTTTGTTGTTGTTGGTAAGTAGGGAGGGGCTAATACCCGGGTTCCCGTCAGGGATTGTGATGGTTCCCGTGGCGAAGCCATTGACCAGGTGTGAAGTCATTCCCTGCGCGCCGGCGACGACGTAGTCACCAGTAACAAAAAAATTGTTAGCGAAATTGAGTGGCGGGTTTTGCGCGCCTGCGTTTTGCGCCGCGGCGGTCCGCGCCAAGACGAGCACCAAAATGAATGTCAAGGCGATCGTCCACGACAACTTCACGCCCGCGAAGATCCGTTGCATTGACGTTCTCCTTCTCGCTCCACGGTTCGGTGCTCTGATTGGTGATGCAGGAGCATTCGTTACAACTAGGATTGCTGAACCACAGACCCTGGGCCGGTACATGGTGCTCTCCTTCAGGCAAGCAGCCGTCTGCTCGCGGCGTTATCTTTGCGCAATTTCCCGTAGCCGGTGCTTAAGACGATTCACGCCCGGTGAAATGATCGCAGTCTGAAGAATCCGCAAGCCAATTAAACCACTCTCGAGACAGATCGCTTAGCGCGAGGATCGTAGGTGAAACGTGCGGGGAGTTTCGTCCCGGAGCGATCATCACACAAATGCTAGGCAGTGTGCCCTCGCCGATGTTGAGAAGTCAAGATAGTTTTTGAAATTTGGCTCGCTATTCTTGGTAGTTCTGAGGCTAGCCATTTCATTTTTTACGAAGGTCTTGGCAACGGTTAGGGCTAAGTGGCGCACAACCCGAAAACCAAGGATGATTACCTCCCCTTCTCAGAACCCGAACGTCTTCCGTTCAAATCTGCCTCCCCAACCAACTGCCTCGAGTCGAACGCTCCAAGGCAAGCCAAGGATTCGTCGGTAGGCCAAGTAGGCCAATTCAGAGCCGTGCCCAAAACTCTAAGTGATTGTGGCGCCAAGCCTTAGCTGAGAGTTCTCCGAGCTTGGCAATTTGTTCCCTAGGGTGTTTAAAACGACTGTGGAAGAGGCTGCGCTCAGGTACTAGGCTCAGACCCCGGTTGCTCGCCACCAGGGCAAGCAGCAGTTCGTAATTGTAGGTTTCGACCGCTACGCGCATCTCTAGGTTTAATCGGAGAAGGCCTTGGCGCAGAGCTGCCGGGGCGGCGCAGCCGTCAGGATGCAAAATCCAGTTGGCTTCCGCGAGATCCTGAATCCTTCCGGGGCGAGAAATACCTCCGCATCCTGCTACCTCAAGCGCGTGCGTCAGACTCATCGCCGTCTCTCCCTGGCCTCAACGCGTTGTCGTTCCGCATCTAACGCGTCCAACCATTGGCTGCATGCTTCCACGGCCTCGCGCATCGAGTTGAAGTCCCCGAGCGAGCCTGGCCTGCGTACTTGACCGGCTCGAATCTGTTCCAAGGGAAGATGCCAAGCTTTTTTGCCGGTGGTCGCGCTGGGCTCAGCGCGGTACATAAAGTGTTCTCCGTACGAACCGGTTTTACTGTCGAGCATTTGCGCCACGCCGTGAGTGACAACAACACATCTTCCGTTTGTTTTGCTCGTCACTTGTGGCAGCGGTAGCGGTTTCTCTTCCTGCGCTCTCGCTACCGACGCCAAGAGCAGGAGAACGAAGAACGGGCCGGCCTTTCGGAGAAGCTGGTAAACAAATCCGACGTGAATCCAGACTGCTGCAACGTACTTCATAGGTGGGCCCTCCTTTCTTCTTCAAAATGACAATCGTGGTCACGGGCGGAGCGACAACTCGACGTTGTCTTGCCCGCGCCCTTCTCCACGTTAGAAAGCATCGCGTTCCCACCTTGCGCGAAGTTGTTTCCTCACGCGATGTATTCTTCCTTCAGCGTGTTTGCACATCAGCCGTAATCTCCTAGCGGCATGCTGAGCGCCGCGCTTTGGCAGACAGGCGAGGGCCGAAGGATTTCTTTGGCGAGTACTCGACGAAGCTGCCTGAGATGCACCGAGGGTTTTTGGGGACAAGCCGTTCGAAATATGTACATTTTCCAAGGGTTTGAAATGGCGTACCTTGCTCGAGCGCAAATGCATAAACGCCAGATTCCTAGCACTGCTGCTGAACTAGGGTTTGAAAGACGAGTCGCCTTTGAGGTTGAGAAGTTGTCGGAACAAGAGAAAGCGACTCTGATAGCCGGGAGGACGCGGAGGGGGTCCGGCAACCTGAGAAGGTCGGTGGGCAGCAGGCGAGTTTAGAGATTTTCTTAGAAGTCCTAACCAAAAAAAAACAGCCTTGGCCCACTTTGTCGGATTAAGCACCTAACCGCTCCAAGATCACGAGCCTAGCGTTTTTCTCTATACAATGCGTTCATGTGTTCGGTTTCTCTATGGTCACAAATCAAAAGGATTCCTCACGGGATCGTTGCCCGGGGTCTTGAGCATCGACGCCAAATCCTAGCAATCGTCGTTCTCCTGGCCGTCGTCTGTTTCCTTTTTGTCACCGCGTACTTGGGTCACCGTGCACCGCAGATGGACCAGGATCAGGGCCAATGGTTCTTGGGCACGGAAACAACTGCACCTGGACAAGTTCCCGCTTATGTGAAGTACTACAGCGTGGTGCTCGAATCTATCGATGAAGCATACCAGACGGCGCACCTGCGAGCCGACCTTCGGTACGAAGGGGGAATCGACCCCAGCATGCTAATTCGAGCGCCACTGTTTACATTCATAGATGAATCCCCTGAGACCCACGAAATCCGTAAGAACGATTCTGCTCCCGTTAAGGTATTTTTTAGCCCGTTTGAGATTTCCGACGTCACGAACGAATTTTCTGCTGGGGTTTTCGGGCCACGCGGGTGGATGAATAATGTTCCATTAAAGCATCCTCCTGCTTCCTTTTCCGAAGCCGCTCCGAAATCTACTCAGGCGGACGTCCGACTCTTGGGAGACCCATGGCTTTATCCATTCGACAAATATGTCATTGCGGCTCAAATCAAACTCATGATTGTCGCAACACCCGACTGGAAGCAGTATTTCCGAATTCCGGACGACCGTTACACGGTTTTGCCCAAAATACCCAATCTCATGGTTAGAAACATAAAAGCAAACGACCTGGAATACTGGGCCAAGTACTTTCAACAAGACCCCAAGGAATTCGCTCGATTCTACAGGCCTGACTTTTGGAAGGACGGCCGCATTCTCCTGGTGTTAGAACGTCCATTGTTTCCAAAGTTTTTCGCCGCGTTCTTCGGTATTCTTGCGGTCGCGTGGATTCTGGTGGTCGCCAGGAGTGCGGACCCCAAACAGTTGGCACTGAACGAGTTCGCGTATTTTCTAGCTATATGGGCGATTCGAGCACCGTTGGCGGCAGGTGCACCGAAAGCTCCGCTGCTGATGGACTACATGACCATGGGGCTTTACGTCCTTCTCATCGGCGTGGCCCTGGCGAGATTCATCTGGGGATTCGGCAAGCCGAGCCAACTTGAAGAAAAGCCTCACCAAGAATGAGTGGCTGCGATCTTCGCTCCGTAATCAGCGTGCGGACCGCGGCACCCTTTTCGTCTTTGCCACAGAGCACAAGACACGCTGCTGGGGTTCGTTCCTGTCGTCCGGTGCCGGGGAATTCCGTTTGTGTGCCTGGACACTACCACGCATCGTGTCGTATCGCCGAAGGCTTTCATTCACAAAAACACCAATCGACATTGCTTGTTGTTCGACCTGTCGCGGATAGAGAAGTCGGGGAAGCTAACATTACTTCACAAGATTGCCGCGGATTTCCGGTATATCTCGAAACAACGATAAGAACAGGAGCACGCTGTCTTGCCCGGACAGCCAGACCGCAAAGGGAACCCCAAACAACGCCGTTCCAACCAAAGTCAGCCGCAGTTGCCCCGTTCCGCCAGCAATAAAAGCCTCGCCCTTAACCAGTCTTCTCAGTCCGTTTATAGTCTAGCTAACCCTGAGAATTTCAAAACGGTAGCCACGTTACGAAAGCCTATACTGGAACTTGTCTGCCTATGACCTCTTCCCGCCCCATCACTTGGAGCTTAGGGATATGGGCGTTCGTCCTAGCCCTTTATGCCGGCGTTTCCTTGTCGCATCCGCGTGGCTCGCAAACGCTAGTCGCGTTCGGCGATCTGGTGCAGTGCATCGTGCCGTTGATTGCCAACGCCGGGCTGCTCCTTAACGCGGGTACGCCGTATTGGCGGCGCAACATCTTTTGGATGCTGATCGCGCTGAGCTGCACGCTGTGGATGATCGGACAGTTTGAATGGGCCTATTACGAGGTCTATCTTCATAAGCCGTTGCCCGGGCTGTATCCAGGCGACATTCTGTTCTTCCTGCGCGGTATCCCGTTGATAGCCGCGCTGGCTCTTCAACCGCACCGCAAGCGCGGCGAGGTGCGCGCCCGGCTTGGATACCTAGACTTCAGCTTGTTGTTAGCCTGGTGGACGTTTGTTTACGTCTTTTTTGTGATGCCCTCGCTTTACGCAACGCGGGACATCGCTCAGTACAATCACAGTTTCAACCTCATCACCGACACGCAAAATGGCCTCATTGTGCTCGGGCTCATCCTGTTGTGGCTCCGAAGCCAGGGCGCCTGGAAAAAAGTGTACTTCCATCTGCTGGGCGCTTCGGTGGTTTACATGCTGGCCTCTTTGGTCGTGGATGTGCAAAATGATCTCGGCGGTTATTACACCGGAAGCTTGTACGACCTCGGGTTGATTTCCACGTTTTTCTGGTTCGCATTGGCCGGCTTGATCGCGTATTTGAATCGCGGGCAACTGGACGCCGCTCAGCCCGAGGAATCGCCCGATTCCCACGACGATGCCGCACAGAATGTCCACGATTGGTCCAGCCGTCTGGCCATGGCGGCGGTGATTTCTCTGCCTATTCTGGCTCTCTATAGTTTGCGTGCTGACCGAATGGAGCCAGCCGTTCGTGACTTCCGGTTGGTGACCACCATGGTGGCGGCGTTGCCCCTCGCGGGCTTGATCTTCGTGCGCAGCCACTTCGCCGAGGTGGACCGCGCCCGACTACTTGTGCGGTCCGAACTAGCGCTAGAAAATCTGCAGCGCCTTCAGGCGCAGCTTGTTCAAACGGAAAAGCTTGTGTCGCTGGGGCAGCTCGCCGCCGGTGCCGCCCATGAAATCAATAATCCACTCGCCGCGATTCTCGGGTTTTCCGATCTCCTAGCCGACGATCAAACCCTGCCCGAGAAAGCGCGCTCCACGGCTTCGAAAATCCGCGATCAGGCACGGCGGACCAAAACGCTCGTGGGAAATTTGCTCAGCTTCGCGCGCCAGGTTCCTCCTGAGCGCACGCTCCTCGATATCAATACTGTGGTGGGCAATGCCGTACAGCTTCGCGCGCTTGACCTCCGCTCTTCCACGACGCGCATAGAACAGCAACTCGAATCAGTGCTTCCCGGAGTGCGCGGCGATGGGAATCAGCTCATGCAGGTCTTTTTCAATCTCATAAGCAACGCGGTCGATGCTATGGAAGGGCATAAAGGCGGCGTGCTCACGATTAAAACTATCCGCGACCGCGCCAACGTGGTCATTCTGTTTGCAGATACCGGGCCCGGCATCAAGGAGCCGCATCGCGTCTTCGATCCTTTTTACACCACGAAACCGGTGGGCAAGGGCACCGGCCTCGGTCTGAGCATCTGTTTCGGAATCGTTCAGGAACACAGCGGGAAGATTCTCTGCTACAACCGCCAGGAGGGCGGCGCGGTTTTTCGCGTCGAACTGCCGGCGGTTCTTGCGGGCTTCCCGGCCAGAGAATTGCAACAGCTCACCGCCCAAGGATCGATTCCTCGCAAACCCAATTAAAGGGCCTCTGGTTTGCCCCTGACTAAACCGCGTGCGACTCGTGTTAGAGTTTTTTCATCTTGTGAGGCCGCTGTTTCCACGGAGACTGAATGTCTGAAATTGCTATTCGCACTGAAAAGTTGACCCGCAGATTCGGGAACCTCACCGCCGTTGATGGCATCGACCTCCAGGTTGCTGCCGGGCAGTTTTTCGGTTTCCTCGGGCCGAATGGTGCCGGCAAATCTACCACCATCAAGATGCTCACCGGCTTACTCGCGCCAACCGCGGGAAGCATGGAGCTTCTTGGGCTGGACTTTGCGGCGCATCCTGTCGAAGTGAAGCGCCAGATCGGCGTGGTGCCGGAAGGCATGGGGCTTCTCGAACGGCTTACCGGTTCGGAATACTTGCAATTCGTCGGGCGCATGTAT
>Ga0126378_10001970_pt1 | contig 15232 bp, 9 predicted proteins | sample PanSoiMetPlot_23_FD_92587 | JGI IMG/M metagenome (GOLD analysis project Ga0126378, IMG submission 92587) | Tropical forest soil microbial communities from Panama - MetaG Plot_23 | ecosystem: Environmental > Terrestrial > Soil > Tropical forest > Bulk soil | place: Panama | collected 2016-02-17 | reverse complement strand
GCGGGGATTGACGCGTTCGGTCATCGCACGAATGGTGCCGCCCTTGCCGGCAGCGTCACGCCCCTCAAACACGACGACGACGCGCAGCCCCTTATGCTTGACCCACTCCTGAAGTTTGCAAAGCTCGGCTTGAAGTCTGCTAAGCTCCTTCTCGTATCGCTTGCGCTTCAAACTGCCGTTAACCTTGCCGTCATCCTTGGTTTCCATGGGAAATTACTCCCTCTCGAAGATTAACCGGGGTAGGGGTATCCCTTGGCCAGCACCTTCTCAAGGGCGGCATCGTGGCCATAGAGATCATCGAAGAAATGCACCGTTCCGTGTTCATCGACGACTGCCGTGCCGTACAGGATGAGCACAGGGATCGGCTTCGTCAGGTTCAACTGGAAATTATCCTTGCCACTCTGCATCGCTCGGCGAATGCTCTCCAAATTCCATTCCGGCTTGTCCCTTAGTACCCAAGCGGCCAATTCGGCGGGCATCTCCACTCGGATACATCCATGACTAAAATCCCGTCTGGATCGTGCAAAGAGCTGCTGCGACGGCGTACTGTGCAGGTAAACGGAGTACTCGTTCGGAAACATAAACTTGACCAGACCAAGGGCGTTGTTTGGTCCCGGCTTTTGCCGAATGGCTAGCTGGCCTGTCTGGAGTTTCTCTAGAACGTCCTGGCTCACACTACCGGCGGTAACCAACTGTCCATCCTGCGAGACAATTTCGTAGTTTTGACTTGCGACGTAATTGCCATCGCGCCGAATCGCAGGAACGAGTTCGGAGCGTTGGATACTTGGTGGCACATTCCAGTAGGGACGAAATACGACGAAGCGCATGTCTTTTTCAAAGACCGGCGTCTCGTGCCGGATGGCTTTGCCTACAATTACATTCATGGCCAGGACTTCTCGGCCAACGTCGTCGTAAGTTCGCAGTCGAAATTCCGGAATATTTACCACTACCGGCGGCTGGGGAAACTCCTCAGGAACCCAGCGCCAATGCTCCAGCGTGAGCTGCAGCTGCCGTATACGAAAACTCAAGGGCGTGTTGAGTTGCTTCAGGGTCTGCTCCCCGACACGCCCGTCCGGCAGAAGGCCGTGGCGCTGCTGGAAGCGTTTCACTCCCTCAACGAGTGCCCCATCGTAGAGAACGTCGGACGGGACTGGTGTATCTTTTGGCAGGTCTCCTAACAACCGAAGCAAACGTGTTAGTCGCGCCACCCCGGCGTAGCGGTCTCCCGGTTCGAGCGTCTTGGAGGGAGCGGGCAACTGCTCACTATCATCTTGGTGGGAGATATCAAGGTAGTGGCGGAGCGCTGCCAGCGTGCGCTTATACCCTGGGAAACGGGGCTGGACCTCAGCCAATGTGGCCTCGATATTTTGGCCAGTCACAATACGATCACGAATGAATCGCGGAAGGTCATACTTTTTGTTTTCAACGCTGAGGCCAAATCCGAGATGTCTGGGATTGACCTTCCCAATGTGCAGGTCAGAAATATAGCGCATGAGGCAAACGGAAAGTGCCACATCGAAGCGCGCGTCGTTGCCGGCTTGGAACTCTCGTGTCAGCCGCTCCTTCCAACGGGAACTGTCATAATCTTCCGGATCCAATCCATTCCGGTCCGCCTGTTCGAAGACTTGGATGATCGCTAGCGCTTGTGAGGTGGGCCGCCCGTGGTCAATCCACAACAAGCTAAAAGAGCTCGGCTCGTAGAGGCTCTGAAGGTGGGCCCGGTAGTCGGAAAAGTCAGGCCAGCGCAGATCCTTAAGACGGCCCGAGGCGATGATCTCCCGGAGGACGCTGCTGTCCTGTGAGGCGGGACGAGCGTCGCTGAATGGTTGGCCGGCCGAAACAAACAAGTGGTTATGAGTAAGGAAAGTGACCAAGAGGCCGGCAGCAAGGAGCACGCCGAGCAGTCGCTTGACCGTCGACAAGGGTGGCGAACTCGGCTCTAAAGCCCGCGCAGCAATCCCGCGACCGCAATCACGCGGATTTCGCTGCTGCCCGAGTAAGTTCAGGTCAATTGGCGCCGATTTCATCGAGACTCGCTCCGGAGAGCTTCGACGCTCCGATACGCCCTGATCACCTCGCGGAATGTGGGGTAGAAACGTATCTTGCGATCGCTTGAGGCACGTTTTCGGGATTCGGCCCAGAGGTGCCATTCCGTCTGCCGGCCTGCGGCGGCCAGAAGCACGCCTCGCTCTTGCAAAACGTCCGCAACTTCCTCGGCAGTGTAAAGTCCGGTCGAATCGACGAGCGTAATCGGGAGCATATCAAGCACGAGCCACTTCAGGGACGGGCCCGCAGCGTCCGCAGCCGCCATCACGCCGCTCTTGAAATAAGGGGCATTGAAAAACACCAGCGGCGCGTTGAAACGCAAAAGGATCAGACCAGGTATGGTGGCGGCTTCGGGGTGGCGCTCAATAGCATGAAGGCCTGGTAGGCCCTGCACTTCTCCGAGGATCTCGATCTTTGGGCGTGACACGAGTCTTATGAAACGCAGGATCGCCAAAACCACCGCAACGAGAATCGCCTGAATCGCGCCCACCGCAACTACCCCCAACGTAGCCAGGACCGATAATGCGAACTCCCGGTTGTCAATCTTATAGATTGTGCGTAGCGTCGGAACATCGATCAAAGACAGCGCCGATTTGACGAGTACGGCACCGAGGGCCGCAACCGGGACATACCGGAGAGGGCCGGTAAAAAACAGCAGCACAACTGCGATCGTTGCGGCCGCGACGATGCCGGTAACCTGCGTACGCCCGCCGGCCGCATCGCTCATTGCGGTTCGAGAATCCGCGCCGCTGACGGCAAAACCCTGAGAAAGGCTGGAGGCCATATTGGCCACACCCAGGGCCGCGAACTCCCGGTCAGCGTCAATGTCGTATTTGTTCTTGGAGGCGAAGCTGCGGGAGGTTAGCATCATGCTCGAGAAGGTGACTAGCGCCAGCCCTGCAGCATCTCCGACAAGGCTTGGCAGCAAGGCCAGGGGAAACTGTGGAACTCTGACATGAGGAAGCCCAGCCGGCACGTCGCCGACTGTTTTAACGCCCTGCCCTTCCAGACCCAGCGCGCGGACGGCTATCGCCGAGACGATGATGGCCACGAGCGCCGCAGGAAACCCGCGAAACAGCCGGGGCGCGACCAGCAAGACCAGAAAGGTACCCAAACCCACAGCAAGGGTAGGCCAATGCGTAAGCCCGAGCTTCTCAATAAATTCCATCAGTCGAGGTACGATTCCTCCCTTGGTTATGGAATAACCAAAGATCTTGCCAATCTGGCCGAGAATGATGCTTAATGCGATGCCATTCAGGAACCCAACCAGGATTGGCTTCGACAAGAAATCCGCGAGCGCGCCCAACTTCAAGAAGCTGGCTCCGATGCACAAGATGCCCGCCAGGACAGCCAGTGTTACTGAGAGAGATTCGTAGAGCTTCTGATCGCCGGATGCCAGAGGAGCCACCGATGCCGCCACCAGCGCGCATGTGGCTGCATCGGGGCCAATGATCAACTGTCGTGAGGTTCCAAAGATCGCGTAGGCGACGAGCGGAAGGATGCTTGAATACAATCCGACCGCGGGATTGAATCCGGCGAGTTGCGCATAGGCCACGCCGACAGGCAAGGCCACGGCAGCCACGGACAGGCCGGCAACAAGATCATGTGATAAATTCCGCCTCTGATACTTCAAAAGTTTCGGGAGTCCTGGCGCAACGCTACCCAAGTACTCAATCAAACTGCTTTTGCTCGTACTCTTGCTCTCAGCCATTGACGCAAGCCCGCCTCTTTTCCTCTTGGGGGTGAGGGGCTGCGCCTTTGAGCCGAAACGCCGCCCGCGAAGCCAGTAAACGCCAGGACTAAAGCAGCCAGTACAATCTGCTTTCTTCGTGAGAACCGGTGCATTCCATTCTCCACTCGTGAAACGCGGAATCGCCTGGGCGGGGCGACGCGAAATGAGCGGAGGAAGAAGCTATTACCGGTCCGCTTCCACCTTCACAAAGCTGTACTTGGCACTGAATTGAATGCGTGGCGCATTTGCCTTTAGGCCGTTTTGGTCCATCGCCCAGCCATAGAGAAACTCCGCACCGACGTTGAACGACCCGTAGGGGTTCCAGATCAGGTTGGAGCCAAGATAGGTGGCGTGGTTGTAGGTCTCCGGTGCGGCTGAATCGAACAGGGCCGTATTATGCACTCCCGCGTATGAGTAGACGGCGCTCGAGCGCAATCTTCTCAGCCAATAATGTTGATACGAGGCTGTGACGCCCACGGCAGGAGTCGCTTGTAAGTGTGCGGTGACACCCGATGCCGGTTCGGCATCGATTCCCAGCCCGGAGGTGTCCTGAATGTATCGCGAGATTCCATGCCCCGCGGCGACCGCAAAAATTACGTTATCTCTGCCAAAGGTCTCGAAACCAAGCGAAGTGTTCAGGCCCCAGCCAAAAACAGAATCTGTTCTCCCGTTTGGTAGAAACGCGGCGATCGAGCGAAACACACCGGCGATCTGGAAATGGCCGCGCTCGAACTCCTGCCGGAGCCGCAGGGCTCCATCGGGGCTGGGAGCATTGGGCTGGTTTGTGAATTGCGGAGTCTTGAAGACTACATCAGAACTGGGCTTTTCCACGGAGATGTAAAACGTCGTACTCGGGCTCAGCGCAAGTCCGTAGCGCAGCTGCGGATTTCGCAGGCTCACCATGCCGTTGGGTCCCTGGAAGTCGAGCGTATCGGGGAATCCATCCGGGTCCATAAAGTTTGAGAATGTCTGCCCAATCAGGACGTTTCGTGCCTGCGCGTAGGCGTGCCGTAGGCGAGGTGTAGTTGTGTTCGTTCCAAACATGTCAGCCTCGACGTAAAAGCGCACCTCGCCAAGCTTCGCACTTGGAACCCTGAAATCCAGACTTAGGCGCGTGGGTTGAATCGAAACATTCGCATTGTGCACGCCAACCACCGAGGGGATGGGAATCGAAGATGGCACGAACGCGGCAGGGTTTCCGGCTGGTTTGAGATCGTAGATGAAATCCGTCTTGAAGTAGCCACCAATCTTCAGGATCGTCTCCGTACCCGGTAAGCGGAAAAAACCGCGGTATTTGGGATCCAGAGGCACGTTATTAAAGCGCGCAGCAGCAGTAGTGTCCTCGGAGAAGGTCGTGTAAGTTGCTGTCGCTTCCCCAACTTGCTTGGAGGTCTGACCCTGAAGCGGAGGCTTGGTCGCTTGAATCGTACCTTCTTGATTGGCAGATGGGGCTGCCGCGGGGGCGGCAGCCCCCGCCGTCTTACTTTCCAATTCGCCGAGCTGCGCCTGTAACTTGCCCATTTGCTTGCGCAGTTCGTCGAGTTGTTTTTGCAGTTCTTCCACCTTTTGATTGTTATCCGACTGAGCCTTGGCACGCGCGGGAAAAAGGGTTCCGGCAAGCAAACCGACAACCGAAAATACCAGTGCGCGGTGGTTCATTTGGCACCTCATCTCCGGAGTTCTTGCTTATCGAGTGCCGCTCGCATTTGGAGCGAGTTTCCCCGGCCCGTTCTACTGTGCGTCGAACGCAATCTGGGTCCGGCGAGCGGAGCGAAATTGCCCAACACCGGGACAATTTCCAGTTAAGAAGGTTGGAATACGTAGCTAGAAGGCTCAACTGTCACTTCTTACAGTAAGCCGGTCTTGGAAAACCAGCCGGCTCTTGGGTTTGGACGATCTCGGCCAAACCGATGTGAAACCGACTACGGGGATTCCCCTAGTCCAGCATGCGGGCTCGACCGGATTGACGAGGGATGAAAGAAACTGTAGATGCTGGGGAAAGGGAGAACGGCGGAGGCTAGACAATGCGAACAACGAACCGCGTTCTCCTCGTAGAGGATTTCGTACCCTTCCGCGCCCTCGTATCAGCTTTGCTTCGGGAAAAGCCGGGCTTCCAAATCGTAAGTGAAACCTCAGATGGGTTGGAGGCGGTTCGGCGCGCAAGAGAATTGCATCCGGATCTGGTCCTCATGGACATTGGCCTTCCTGGAATGAACGGAATCGAGGCGGCGCGGCGGATTCGAGAGCTAGCCCCGAGATCCAGAATCGTCTTTCTCAGCCAGGAGGGCTCCACCGAGATAGTGGAAGAGGCGCTCCGGTCGGGTGCGCTCGGCTATGTCCACAAACCACGAGCCGGAGACGATTTATATCCAGCCCTCGCCGCAGTCCTCGAAGGCCAACCGTTTGTCAGTGACGGATTGATGGGCGAAAAGGAAGCGGCCGTCACACTAGGCGATGCCCGAAATCACCGGCCATGCTTCGAGGAAACACCGTATCTCAGGTTCCAGCGTGCGCAGCCCTAGTGCCAAAGTGCAGCGGAACCGTTGCGCGAATTACCGTGCCGCGCCCGGGCTGGGAATCTATGAACAGTTCTCCATGGACCAGTTTCAGGCGTTCCTTCATGCTCGTTAGGCCTAGACCACTACCGGTGATGGCCTCCTCGAGGTCAAAGCCAACTCCCGAGTCACGCACGGTCAGTTCAATCACATCGGTTGCACCGCTGAGGGAAACCTCGACGTGCCGTGACCCGCTATGCTTGACGGCATTCTGGAGCCCTTCCTGCAAGACGCGAAAGAGGCAGAGGGCAATCTCCGGAGGCAGTTTCGTCGTGATCTTATCGGTGTGAAGCTGAATGTCGATTCCGTGCTCCTCGGATAGCTCTTTACAGAAACTTGTGGTTGCTGCAGCGATGCCCAGATATTCCAGTTTTGAAGAGTGCAGGTGATGCGATAGGGCTTGCACGTCGCTCCCGAGACCTGAAAGAAGCTCGCGTATCTCTTCCAGGCGTTGACTGGTTGCCGCAGGCGCCAAAGAAGAAAAATCCTTCTGTAAGCGTTCCAGATTCACCGTGACCAAAGCAATGCGCTGATTGATGTCGTCGTGAAGCTCTCGGGCGATCCACGCGCGCTCTTCCTCCTGGGCTTTGATTAGCTTGCGGCTCATATCCGACAGAGACTCTTGAACCAGTTTGCGGTCGGTGACGTCGATGCACGAACCGATGTATCCGGCAAAGGAATTATCGAGGTTGAATCTTGGCACCCCTTGATCAGAAACCCAACGATATTCACCGTCGTGCCGCCGGAGGCGATACTCGACCTCGAAAGGTTCGCGCCGGTCAAATGCGGCTACGTAGGCCTGGATACAATGCTGTGAATCCTCAGGGTGCACGCCCTCCAGCCACCCGTCTCCCAGTTCTGAGTAAAGTGAGCGGCCGGTGAAATTCAGCCAAGGCTGATTGAAGTACGTGCAGAGCTTGTCCGGAGCGGACATCCAGATCATGACCGGCGCAGCGTTGGCGACATGGCGAAAGCGCTCTTCGCTTTCGCGCAAAGCGGCTTCGGCTTGCTGTCGCTCGGTGATATCCACCAGCACGGTAGTCGAATATCGCAGGTTTCCGTCCGCGTCTTTCACTGATCCGGCATTGAGGAGCACGGTTCGCTTTTGCCCTCCTTTCGTGACTATGATCATCTCCTCATCGTGCAGTGTTCCTGTTCTCTGCCACTTTTCAAGCAAATCAACCATCTTAGAGACCGACCCATGAGCATAAATCGTCGACAAAGATTCCCCTATCAGTTCCTCTCTGGTGTAACCGAGCGCCTTCGAGGCTGCGGGATTGGCGTCTAGGATTCGGCCATTCGCAGAAGTCATGAAGCAGTACTCCGGCAAGGTGTCAAAAAACTGTCGGAATCGATTTTCCGAAGCTCGTTCCGCTTCTTCAGCCAGCTTAAGATCGGTTACGTCCGCAAAGACAGAAAGGGCACAGGGCTCACCATTGCATTCAATGATCTCCGAGGACCCTAAGGTGGTTCGGGTCTGACCATCTTTCCTGCGAACCCGAACCTCGATATTTCGCACAGCGCCGTCAGCCACAAGACGCTTCACGAATTCTTCCCTTTGAGGAGGGTCGACCCAGAGGCCGATGTCCAAGGGGGTTCGGCCGATCACTTCGTCGTGGCTCCACCCCGTCAGGTTCTCGTACGTTTCGTTGACTTCGACATAGCGCTGGTCTTGCATGCTGGTGATGGCGATGGCTAGGGGGCCTTGTTGAAAGACAGACGAAAACTTTCGCTCCGAGTGCTTGAGCGCCTCTTCCGCCCGTTTGGGCTCGGTAATATCGACGGCCATGCCGACCATACGCATGGGCTCGCCGTTCCTCGCGTATTCGTGCTCTCCTCTGTCAGCAACCCACCGTATTGTGCCGTTCGGCCAGAGGATACGGAACTCTGCGGAGTAGGGCTCGTGGTTTTGTCTTGATTCGGACACCGCTTCCGAGACCCGCTGCCGATCTTCGGGATGGACGTAGCGATAGAACTCCTCGACTTGGCCTACAAACGTTTCGGAGTTCATCCCGAACATCGTAGGTAAGTCACCGAACCAGGCGATTCGGCCGGACTTTACGTCGAGATCCCAGCCGACGGATTTCCCAGCTTCCATCGCAAAACGGAGCTGCTCATTGGAACGCAACAGCCTTGCTTCCATCTTAAGCCGCCTCGCCCTTTGCCAGAGAAGCGCTCCAATGGCCAACGATTGCGTTACTAGGACAAGTATGGCGGCAATGATATAGCGCCGATACAGCCGCCAGAAGTTCGGCGGGCGATTGAGCACGGTGCTGCCGGGTGGCAGATTGCTCTCCTTGATCCCCCACCGCTCAAGGGCGTCCCAATCAAACACGAAGGAGTGGTTGCTCATCACCACGGGGATATCCTCGGGCTTCTTGCCGTTGAGAACCCGTACAGCCATGTCCGCGGCGACACGACCGTCGTCAGCCCAATTCACTAGATCGCCCCCCACCGTTCCCGCCCTAAGATCCACATCGTCGGTAACAAAAACCGGGGCATCCGCGGCACCGGCCACTAAAGGCACGGACTGCGTTGAATCAATGAAGCGCTCTCCTGCCGCATCTTGTGAGATCGAAGTGTGATAGACAATCGTATTGCTTGGCAGATGCCTGAGCCGCTCAAGCAGGACAGGCATCGTCAAGTCCGTAAGATATGTGAAATCAAACTGCGATTCGAAGTTCTGGAAAGCCTGCTTTGCGACGGCTTCCCACCCTTCGTCGAACTTGCCCATACCGCCCACGACCACGACGTGCTTCGTGCCAGGCAACAAGCGCAGAGCGGCTTTCAAGGTCTCTGCCGGCCGCAGCCTTCCTAAGACACCGGTAAAATGCATTTTGGACTTTAGCTCGGCCGGAAGCTCCCCTAGAACTCCGCAAAAGATGATAGGCGTGTCTCCTACGAAGCTTTCACGCGACTCGGCGATCAACTTGAGGGACGCCGATCCAGCCGCAATGATCACGTCGGGCTTGCGTTTTGAATACTTTTCCATAACTGCCTTACGAAACAAGCGCTGCGACGCTTCGTCTGGAAAAAACGTGAGTTGCAAACTCTCCTGATACAGCTCGATGTGGTAAGGCGAATTCCGTAGACCGCTGAAGATTGCTTGATCGACCTCCGCAAAGCCTGGTGATGATACGATCCCGAGATCATTAACGATCAATACTCTCCGGGTTTGCTTGAGCTGCGCTCCCAGGCTCGCGACATACAAGAGGCAGCAAAGCAGTAGCAGCAACATCGGTAAGGATGACCGGCAGGTCCCACACTCGAACCGCTGACCACTTCGCCGACTTCTTGCCTTCGGCAAATGCACCATCTGAAAAAGAGAGTGTGCGGTCATTTTGATGTGCGTTCGAAACCTGAAACAGGTATGCCCGCCCCGGGCAGCCAAAAACTTCATGCATCGTATGCCTGGCAAAACCTGTCAAACTTAACAGGTAAGACCAACGCTCATTGCGGCTATAAGCGTTTCGCAATAAATTCGGAAAGCTTACGCCAACAGAGGCGGAAGAGCTACTGCCGTTTTTGGCCACGGGAGAGTTCGCTACCCTTTCCCGCATCGGGCTGTCCCGCGAATCGACAGGACCCCGTGTGTTCACTGCTCTCGGGCAGCACAGGTGTGCGCCGCCGCGGCGCGTTTGCCAGGCTTTCGCAGCAGTTGTGGCGTGCCGACGGAACCGTGTCGATCGTCGGCGCAATTCCTCCCGTCTTCACCGATCCCGCCGCGGTGTCCTCGACCTGCCGAAGATGTAGCGCCACCTCTTCCAAACGGATAGATAGGTGCGATCCGTATTTGATGACTTCCATAGCGGAGTCGGCAAAATGCGATCTGACTCTCAGGAATGAGCCATTAAAGCGAGGGACGAAGCTCGAGGAACCTGTCAAGAGTTACAGACAGCCTTCCAGGCTGATCGGGGTGCGGCGAGGCGCTAGGCTTGATGGGGTGACCAAACAATCGTGTGATTCGAACTTCGCCCGATAATGCAAAACTCGTCGCGTGCATGGTCCGCCTCGCAAATTGCGAGACAGACAGCCACTCTCGATAATCTCGGGTACTGGCAAATCTAACAGAGCCTAATACGGATGGCCTGACGGTATAACGTAGGCTGATTCTTCCACTTTCTAGGGACCGAGGCCTGGTGGTGGAAGAAAGGGCCTGAGGAAGCCGATGTCTAATCGCCGATAAGAACTTGGTTCTGGACTGGCGTTCTTTCGGGGTGGTCGGCCGCGTTGGCCAGGAGGCGAACCCATGAAAGTAATCGTCGTCGGCGGCGGGTTTGCAGCAGTTCAGTTCGCTAAAACCCTTCGCAAGAAGCTCGGCCCTCCCGAGTGTGAGATTCTGCTGTTCAGCCGAGAGAACCACATGGTATTTCATCCTCTCCTGGCCGATGTTGCCGGAGCCTCCATCAACCCGGATGCAGCGGCAACCCCCTTGCGCCAGATGCTTGCGGGAGTTGCCTGTCGCACCGAACGAGTGCAGAGAATCGATCTACTCGCTTCCGAAGTCGAATTTGACGATGGAACCGGTACGATCAGCCGCCTGCCTTATGACCACGTGGTGATCGCCTGCGGCGCCGAAAGCAACCTGGACATCATCCCCGGAATGCCCGAGCATGCGTTCGCCTTCAAAGTGATGCGCGACGCTACCGATCTTCGGCAGCACATCGTGCAACAGATGGAACAAGCCGAGGTTTCGGGCGATGTCGCCCAACGGCGCTGGCACCTCAGCTTTATTGTCGTGGGAGCAGGTTTCAGCGGTGTCGAGCTGGCGGGAGAGATCAACGAGCTGGTGCGCAGCAGCACGCGTTTTTACCGGAATTTTCGAAAAGAGGACGTGCATGTAACGTTGGTCCATTCCCAGGACCATATCTTGCCGGAAGTAGGACGAACACTGGGGGAATTCGCCAGAAAGAAGATGGAAAAATCGGGTATTACCATACGCCTCGATACACGCGCAGTTGCGGCAACTCACCAGGGAATCGAACTTAGCAATGGACAGATGCTCGAGGGAGGGACCGTAGTCTGCACGATTGGAACCACGACTTTACCGCTTGTCGAACACCTGGAAGTCCCCAAAGAGAGAGGACGCATTCGCACCACGCCGGAAATGCGAATCGAAGGCCAGAGGAACGCTTGGGCCATCGGCGATTGCGCCTTTATCGTTAACGCGTACGATAACAAGCCGTCCGCTACTACGGGCCAATTCGCCGAACGTCAGGGTCGCCAAGCGGCACTCAACCTGGTTCGAATTGTGAAAGGCGAAGCCACCGAGCCTTTTCGTTTCAAAGCTCTGGGACAACTTTGCTCCATCGGCGGTTACCAGGCTGTCGCGGAAATGTTCGGCCTGCACATCTCCGGTTTCCTGGCGTGGCTCCTTTGGCGCGGTGTGTACCTGGTGAAGCTCCCGACCTGGTCGCGGAGGATTAAGGTAGGCCTCGATTGGGCATGGGACGTTCTGTTTCCGCGTGATCTCAGCTTCCTGAATACCGACTCCGGACAATCGCTCACCCGCGCGTACTATCGCCCAGGAGATTTCATTCAGAGGCAAGGAGATTTGGCTCGAGTCTTGAGCGTGATCGAAGAAGGTGAGGTGGAGATCCTGCAGTCGACCGAAGACAATCCCGAGGCTAAAGTCATCGCCGTCCTCGCGAAGGGTGACTTTTTCGGCGAAGCTGTTCTTTCGGCAGGCCGCCACGAAACAAGCACCCGCGCTCGCACGGTTGTTCGTGTGCGACAAATCGGCAGCACCTTGTTCTCCCAAGTCAGCAGTGCCTTCTCACCCTTCCGCGACGTGCTGTCCAAGGCCATCATGCGCCGCTCGGGCGGTTTTTGGAGCCGGATGCCGTTGGCCAAATCACTTTTGGCGGAAGAGTCCCTCGCGTCTGTTCTCGATCCGCTTCCTCCCGGGTCGCTCGGCAAAGAGGCCACGTTTGGAAACGCCATCACAGCCCTCAGCGAGAGCGCTACCGGGCAACTCCTGGTCCTCGATGAAAAGCAGTGTTTGTGGGCAACTCTGGACCGTGACGACCTCTATCACGTAATTGCGCGGATCGCCCTCTTGCCGCTCGATACGCGCGCAGATCTCGGGCAGCGCAGGCTAGTCGACCTTTTGGTCGGAAATCCACTATGCGTATCCCTTCAGGATTCCCCTCTCGTGGCGTCCGCTACGATGCTCGAGCACGCTGTCTCCTGGCTGCCGGTCGTTCAGAGTAAAGAGGATCGTCGGCCGGTGGGCTGTGTACGAGCGGCAAAGATCGGCAGTCGCTTGGTGCAGAAGATCGGGACCCTGGGTGCGGGTCGTGCCCGAGCTGCGAGCTGAATCTACTCTCCGGTCTTGCGCGAATTTGCCGCGAGAACTCTCAAGTCGTCTCCCTCGGCGCTCGTGAAGTCTGAACGGGCCTGGCAATTCGCAACGCTGGGCGCGGTTGCCGGAATCGCTCCAGGCTCTCGAGATCTGGGAGGAGAACGCGAATAAACACGAGCGCGCAGCGGACATCGCGCTCGGTCACGCGCTAGGTGCAAAGAGGGTTTCGTGCGCATGGACCACTCCTGAGCGGACTGTAAATTTTGCCAGTGGTGCCTATGTTGCAGGGGATTATCCTCTCGAGCACGGCGCAGGGAATCGACGGCGCCCATTCGTTTGGGATTCTGCGCCCTCAGGAAGGCCACAGCCGTGAGGCTTGTTCCGTCACCGTCCGTAATTCCTCGGGGCAGGCCCTCGGTTGCCGCAATCGCGTGGGACCGCGAGAACATTCGTCGCAGATGGGCGGGCGGCAGCTCGAAAAGCGCGATTCTCCAGCAAGTAGCGCGCGGTGTCGCGAGCGCGCTGATTTTTGCTCCCTGGGCCGCGGGCGATACGCCCCAGCCGCAAATTCCTTTTATCTTCAAGCCGGAGGCCACACCGGCAATACCTAGGTCTGATTGTTCCGAGGTGGCGCGTCTGGTGTGATCGCTCAGGACGCTGGGAGGTGGCTGGAATGTGTCTTAACCCCACTGCGTTCGGCGCAGAGAGCGTCCGCGTGCACTCATCTTTTATTCGAATGACGAAAGTGCGATACAACTCGCGTTCCAAAGTGTTCCTCGCTCGGGCTGTGGGCGTGCTCACATTGCTGGTCGGCATGTTTCTCGGGGCGGCATCGTGTACCGCCAGTGAGCCTCAAGCTAATTCCGCTCCGAGTATCTTCGATCCACGCTCCACACCCGCAGATTCGATACGGCACTTATCGTTTTTCGTGCTGTGCATCACCGGTCTAATTTTTCTGGTGGTCTTCACTCTATTGATTTACGCGATTGTGAAGTTCCGCGATAAGTCAGGAGATCGTGGACGCGAGCCAGCTCCGGTGTACGGGAGCACCCAGATTGAGCTCGCTTGGACCGTGATTCCAATCCTGATTGTCGCCGTGCTGTTCGCCGCCACGGCACGCGTGATTCACGCCATCCAGGATGCTCCACAACCCTCTACGGCCGTCGAGGTAATTACTATAGGGCACCAGTTCTGGTGGGAATTTCGGTATCCGGCGCTTGGCATCGTCACGGCGAACGAATTGCACATTCCCGTCAGCGACCCCGCCCATCCCACGCCCACATTTTTAAAGCTGCTTTCATCAGATACCGATCACAGTTTTTGGATTCCGCAGCTTGCGGGAAAAACTGACTTGATTCCGAATCACCCAAACGAGACTTGGCTCGATCCCCACCAGACAGGTCTGTTTCTTGGGCAATGCGCGCAGTACTGCGGGACACAGCACGCAAAGATGCTTTTGCGCGTGTACGTAGATAGCCCGGAAGACTTCAAGGTTTGGGCACACGAGCAACAACAGCCAGCGAAGCTGGATGAGAAAGAAGCTGTGGGAAGACATGTGTTTGAGAGCACCGCGTGCCTGAACTGCCACACAATCAACGGCACCAACGGCACAGGACGTTTTGGTCCGGATCTCACGCATTTAATGCGTCGTCGCACTATCGCGGCCGGTGCAGCCGAAAATACCCCGGAAAACCTGCGCCTGTGGATTCAGAACCCGGACGCCATCAAGACCGGATCGTTGATGCCGGCCATGAAGTTGAGCGACAACGATCTGGACGCGCTTGTGCGCTACTTAGGGACGTTGCAGTAGCCGGGGAATTGGAGACGAACTATGGCATCGGATGCGATGACCATTCCAACTGCAGGAGCCGCGGGCCGTTCTTGGCTCGAAATTCTGCACGAGTGGGTGACCACTGTCGACCACAAGCGCCTGGGGATTATGTACATCCTCTACGCCTTGTTCTTTCTCGTAGTCGCCGGGCTTGAAGCGACCATCATCCGTATCCAATTGATGCGCCCGCACAACGATTTTGTCTCTCCACAGGTGTTCAACCGGATGTTCACCATGCATGGCACAACCATGATTTTCTTCGTGGCCATGCCCATGCTTTTCGGTTTTGCCAATTACCTCGCGCCGTTGATGATTGGCGCGCGCGACATGGCGTTTCCGCGCCTGAATGCCTTTAGTTTCTGGCTCACGGCGTTCGGAGGGTTTCTCCTCTACTTCAGCTTCCTTGGTGGAAATGGACTGTACGGGGCAGGAACTGCGCCCGACGTGGGCTGGTGGGCATATGCTCCTTTGACGTCTCGGGCATTTTCGCCAGGCCATAGCTCCGAGTATTGGACCATTGCTCTGCTTGTTTCGGGATTCGGCAGCATGGGCACGGCGGTCAACCTTATCGCCACAATCATTTCCATGCGATGCCCCGGGATGACTCTGAGCCGGATGCCTCTATTCGCGTGGTTAAACCTGACCATGGCTGGTATGGTCTTTTTGGTCATCGGGCCGCTGACGGCAGCTCAGCTCATGCTTTGCGTGGACCGTTATCTGGGCGGGCACTTTTTTGACACGCAAGCCGGAGGCTCGGCAACCCT
>Ga0126378_10001969_pt1 | contig 15237 bp, 19 predicted proteins | sample PanSoiMetPlot_23_FD_92587 | JGI IMG/M metagenome (GOLD analysis project Ga0126378, IMG submission 92587) | Tropical forest soil microbial communities from Panama - MetaG Plot_23 | ecosystem: Environmental > Terrestrial > Soil > Tropical forest > Bulk soil | place: Panama | collected 2016-02-17 | reverse complement strand
TCGATAGAGCACACGCTGTTGCGGGCCCCAGGCGTGGATGTAGCCGAGCAGCTCGAACTCTCGACCAGCCAGCGGATGGAACGGATGGACGACTCGAAATCGCCCCCGATCGTTCCTATGAGCGGTAGTTGAAAGCTGACTCCAACTCCATCGCCGAAAGGTTCGTCGGCAGAGCGCGGCGGGAGTGCCTGGCTCACCTTCTGATCTTCGGCCGAGGACATCTGGAGCGGGTACTGTCTGCGTTCCTCGAGCACTACCATCGCGCTCGACCGCATCAAGGGCTTGAGCAGCAGTTGCCCCGCCCGCCCGCCGAGGCGTGGGCGGTTCCGGGCGGCGAGCTGGTGCGCGAGGATCGCCTTGGAGGCCTCATCCACGAGTACCGCTGGGCCGCCTGACGAGGTGACGCTGGCGATGTAACGGGACAGGCTCCCGCACCGTGCGGGATTATTGTCCAGGCCATGAACGCTGATGGGGATGGTTCCGACAGCTCTGACGGGCTGCGAACGGCCGTGCGGAACTTCTACTGGCCCCGGAAGGTGTACCTCGTCAGCCAAGCGCCAGCTGAGGACGTTTTGGCCAGTATTCGCTCGTCCATCGGTCGCACCATTCCTCCGCTCGCTGTGTCCATCGGTTCCAAGCCAAACATTGGGTGGGTACGTGACAATCGATTCGGGATCCGCAGTCGGGGAAGCCTCCTGGTCCGCAACTCTTTCCGGCGGACCTTTGTCGGGGAGGTCTACGATCGAAATGGCCAGACTTGGATCGTAGGCAGGTTCAAGATGGCTCGGTGGGTCTCGGTCTTCTTGGCAACCTGGTTTGCCCTTCTTTTCCTCCTCATGTCAGACCTCAGCTCCGCCTTGCTCTCAGGTGACCCCAACTGCCAGGGGACTCTGTGCGGCACGCCGGCGGTTCTTCTCGTGCCTCTAGGCATGATGGTGGCCGGAGTCGCGCTGATTTCGGTTGGGATCGTGATGTCGCAAGGGGGCGAGAGAAAGGTCATGAGATTCCTACTGCAGGACCTCAAACTGCGCAGGGCATATCCGCAATATCGCCATGCAGATCCACATGGTACATAGCCATGTTCTGCTGACTAGTCGTGCGACGCCACACGATCAGCACCATCTACACCTGAAATCAGGCCAGACCACTCAGCGGAAGTGACGGTCGAGGGCGACCTAGCGTCGAGTGTGCCGTTACACCCGCTGCGTCACCTCGTCCGGCGGCCCATCGGTACTCGTGGATGAGGCCTGCGAGGCGATCGTCGCGCAGCAGTTGCGTCGCCCGCCGGCCGAGGTGCGGCTGCTCAACGAATCGGGCGAGAGGTTGCTAAAGCCGCGAGCGACAACGCGCTGATAGCCCCCAGAACACGACTTGTGGTGCCGCATAAAGCAACGATGCAGGACTCAAGGCCGATCAAGCCGGGGCACCTGCGTGCTCGCGGATGAACCGCTTCACCTGACCTCCAACCACCTCTGCCTGTCCAAGCAACAGGTGACCGCCACGTTCGACTTCGAGCAGCCGAGAAGCTGGAAGGGCCGCGGCCAGTCGCCAGGCGTTCTCTGCAAATGCCAACGGGTCGTCGGCCGCTGTCACCACCATCGTGGGAACGAAGATGTCGCCGAATCGGTATCCCGAGTGGATCGTGGGAGTGGACGCGAACATATCGAACAGGAAGGCGTCGCGGCGCGGTGTGGCCGGCAGCATGGTCCCAATCCTCTGAGAGATCTCGGCCCGGTCATCAGTGTTCACCTTGAAGCCCTTGGCCCGATTGTTAGGCTCGACGGAAAGAAGGTCGCCAGGAACCACATCACGAAGTCGGAACAGCGCCCGCATGATGAATTTGGGCGGCGCCATCGGCCCAGGTCCCGGCGCGCTCGGAACCATTAGCACGAGCGCCGAGACCCGGTCCGGGCGGCGCAGCGCCAGCTGGATAGCGGAAGGTGTACCGGCCGAGTGGGACATGGGCAGCCCGCGCGATACCGAGATGATCGAGCAGGCACACGTAAGCATCAGCCTGGCTGGCCGGCGAGGCACCGGCCGGCAGCGGCGTACGTAAGTAACCGAAGCGCGAGGGAGCGACGATCCGGAAGCCGTCTCCCAGGAGCGGGCGAGCCACAAGAAGCCCCTGGTCGAAGCCGCCGAAGATGCCGTGCACCTCGAGGACGGGAACGCCCGCGCCGACGGTTGCGTACTCGATGGGTCCGCATGGAGTTTCGGCAACCTGCCTCTGGGACGCGAGCCGCAGCCGCGCCATGTCTTCGCGATACCGGCCGCATAGCCGCACTGCAGCGACGGCGGCCCCGAGGATCGCGGGCGCAGCTGGCCAGACGGCTCGTGCAAAGCCGGTCGCGGTGTTGCGTCGCGTCGTCCTTCGTGTAGTCGATCACGTGGTCAGCGCCGAGGGATCGCACGAGGTCGAGGTTCTTGGTGTGGCAAACCGCGGTGACCTCGGCTCCGAAGTGTTTGGCCAGCTGGACGCCGGCCGTGCCGACGCTTCCCGAGGCGCCGTAGACCAACACCTTGCGCCCGTTCCCGCTGTCCGCCAGGCGCAGGCTCCAGTAGGCGCCGAGGAAGCCGTCGCAGACGGCCGCCGCCTCCTCGAAGCCAGCGCCCGCCGGCATCGGCGCGATCCAGGCCCTCTCCTTCAAGCACTGGTACTGGGCGTGGCAGCCGAAGCCAAGCCCGGTGTCGCCGAAGACGCGGTCGCCGACCGCGAACTCGGTGACCGCGTTGCCGGCCGCCTCCACCGCACCGGGCCGGAAACGAGTCGGCTGATGAGCATGATGCCCACGCCGCTGCTGCGGTTGGCCTCACGGGTGTGGCAGTCGAAGCGGTTGACGGTCGAGGCGTGGATCCGGACGAGGACCTCGTCAGCGGCCGGAGTCGGTCGCTCGACCTCCGCGATCCGGAGAACCTCCGGCGGCCCGTAGTGGTCGTAGACAACCGCTCGCATCGCCGTCTCGGGGTTAATTTACCGGGCGGCCTAATTCGGCAGCGTAGACGGTTCGACAGCGGAGAGTTTGATCACGAGGCGGTCAGCTCCTCCTGTGGGCAGGTATGGTCGGCCCCTGCTCCAGTCGCCGGCGCAGGTGCCGCCGGCCCCCGGTGCAGCCTCGTATTGACGGTATTGAGAGGCCAGCCCGGCGCGTCGGCCACGCCCCGGTCGTCGAGATCCGTAGTAGCGAAGGATGATCATGGCTCGATCACGCGGTTCTAGCTCGGCGACCGCGGCAAGCAGCAGACGCCGTCGCTGGCTCGTCTCAGCCGCTGCCTCCGGACCCCGGTCCGGCGCCGGATACGCTCGAGTACGGCCCCGACCTCCGGCCCGCCGGCCCGCCGGAGGGCGCCAGCGGACTGCGCGCAGAGGTTCGTTGACCACGATGCGGGTGAACTATGGCGAGAAGGGCCGCTCGGGACCGGGCTGGCCGATACGCTGGTAGACCTTGGCGGGGCCTCGGCCACTGCGTGCTGGGCTGCCTCACGCTGCCATGTGATCCCGAACGCGGTTCTCGTCGCACGCAGCTGATGCAGGCGAGCGAGCGTCTCGAACCCCTGGCCGTCGCCGTTTCGCAGCACCGCGATCGCGTGTGCTTCGGTGCTCACGCCCGGTCTATCCACAACGCGAGTCGCCGGGTTCATTCAACGAAGGGCCCTATGCAACGTCATCAGATCTCGCGGCGCTGTAACGGGGCACCGTAGCTGTTGGTTGGGGATGCCTGAACAGTCGTCGGGTCCTACGTCAGCGCTGAGAGTTGTGGCCAGAGACGCCTACGGTGACTGGGAAGCCGTATACGTGAACAACGTCGTCGCCGTCTACCGGCTCATATTCCGGCACGTCGGCAACCGCCCGGATGCCGAAGACCTCACCGAAGAGGTGTTCCTCGCCGCCCTACCGCGGCTTCGCCTGCCGGCGGCGGTCCACAGCGTACACGCGTACCTGGCGGCGACGGTCAAGACGGTGGTGGCAGACCACTGGCGGCGCTACTACGCGGCACCGCCCGTGCTCTCGTTCGTGGACAGCATCGAACTCGGACCGCCCGATCCGACCACGGCAACGCCAGACGCCGCGGGACAGGTGGTTCGTGTGCTTGCGCTGCTGCCCGACCGCTTCCGTCAGATCCTGGAGTTGCGATTCCTTCGCGGTCTGTCTGTCAGACAGTCCGCGAAAGAGATGGGCGTGACGGCAGGCAACGCGCGGGTCCTGCAACATCGTGCCCTAAAACGAGCCGCCGAACTTGCCGAGGAGAGCGCGCTATGACCGGACCGGACAAGCGGGTGGGCCGCTTCGTGGACGCCCTCCTCAGGAACCGGCGCCCCCGCCGCTTTCGGGCCTTGCCAGAGGAGCTGGACGCGATGCGGGTCGCAATCCGATTACGTGCATCGCGAACGGGCGCCGACTTGCCGGACCCGACGTTTGTGGACAAGCTTGGCCAGCGACTCCGCGAGGAGCTGTCTGGTAGGCCCGTCCACCGCCGACTTTCACGGCGCGGCCTGCTGGTCGGTGTGGGGACGACGGCTGCCGCTGCCGTCGTCGGTGGCGTCGCCGGTGTGGTCAGTGACCGCTTGGCGCGTGTGAATGCCGGCTCCCGCGAACTGGTACCCGCCGGGGCCACCTGGCAGCCCGTGGTCGCAGCTGCGGCTGTCGCCGATGGGCAAGCTGTCTGGTTCTCGACCGGCGCGGTCGAGGGCTTCGTCATCAACAGGGGCGGCCACTTTCACGCCATCTCGGCGATCTGCACGCACCTCGGCTGCGTGCTGCAGCCGGCCGGTGGGCATCTGACCTGCCCGTGCCACAGGACGGCCTTCTCCCTTGACGGGATGGTGACGTCGCACGAACTGCCGCAGGCACCGCCTGCTTTGCCAACGCTGCGCACACGGCTGCGGAACGGGCGGGTGGAGGTGTACACCGCCTGAGCCAAGGTCGGATCGTAACGCCGCCCGTAGCTGGTGGTGAGACGACTTCAAACCAAGCCGGGAGGTAAGAATGACTCAAATCTGCGCACATTCCAGGGCGGCTGCGGCACTGGCCGTCGGAATCAGCGGTCTGGCCGTCGCGGCGTGTGGCTCCCGCGCTCAGGCGAGCGCATCGGCCATGCACGACATGCCAACGGCGGCCGCACCCAACGCGGTCGCCACCGAATCCGTCGAGATCGCCAACTTCGCGTTCAGCCCTGCCGTGATCACGGTGAAGGTAGGCGCAACGGTGACCTGGACGAACAAAGACCAGGATGCCCATACGGTGGCGATCACCGGTGCGGGGGTCTCCAAACCGCTTCAGAGCGGCGACAGCTACGCCCACACGTTCGGCCAGCCGGGTACCTACTCGTACCGGTGCACGATCCATCCCAACATGCGCGGGATGGTCGTTGTCACATCTGCCTGACAGGGAGAGATTGCAATGCCTGAGATCGATCGCCGTGGCTTCCTCAAGTGCATGGCCTGGGCGGGAACCGGAGTCGCCTGGACGGTGACCGGGGGACTGCTCAGCGGTTGCGAACTGAGCGGTAACCCGAAGCCGGCCGGGTCGGGGACGAAGGATCTGTACTTCGTCCAGATCAGTGACAGCCACATTGGCTTCAAGGGACCGGCCAATCAGGACGTGACGGGCACGTTCGGGAAGGCAATCGACCAGATCAATGCCTTGTCATCCCGGCCGGCGTTCGTGATGCATACAGGTGACCTGACCCACACCTCGACGGCCGATCAGTTCGACACGGTGAAGCAGATGCTGGGCACGATCAAGACCGGTGGCATGTTCCAGATACCTGGCGAGCACGACGCCGTCACCGGCGACGACAAGGCGTACCTGAGCATCTTCGGCAAGAGCGCGGTTGGCACCGGCTACTACAGCTTCGATCTGAACGGGATCCACTTCCTGGCGCTCGTCAACTCGGTCGCTACCCAGGGCATGGGCCACCTGGGCCAAGCCCAGCTAGACTGGATCCGCCGGGACCTGAGCGGGCTCTCCACCGAGACGCCGATCGTCGTGTTCGCCCACGTGCCGCTGTTCGCCATGTACCCAAGCTGGGGCTGGTCAACGGACGACGCTGTCCAGGCGCTTTCGATGATGAAGCGGTTCGGGGCGGTGACCTGCCTGAACGGCCACGTGCACCAGGTGATGAGCAAGGTGGAAGGCAACGTTACCTTCCACACGGCACGAGCGACGGCTTTTCCACAGCCGAAGCCCGGGGAGGCGCCCAACCCGGGTCCGATGACGGTCCCTTCGAGCCTATTGCATCAGGCGATCGGGATCGCAGAGGCCCGCTTCACCGCCCGAACCCGTCACGTGGCTGTGATCGACGACCCGCTGCCTTAGCTTCGCGGAGTTCCTCGTCCACGAGGGGGCTACAGCGAACAAGCCGGGAAGGGAGCCGAGAACGACCGAGCCCAACCCCGCCCGCTTGTGAAACGACCGGCGATCCAGCTGCGAGAGCACCTGGAAATCCATGACCCAACCTGTGCCGTCAAGCCGAACGCGGTACCGGCGTGAGCTCCGCGCATGAGAGATTGACCCCACAGGCTCAGCTCCCGCCACCTCGAGGCGGTGATCAAGGAGGTTCTGGCCCACTGTCACCAAGCGCGCCCGCACCCGGCTCTCGAACAGCGCTGCCCAGATCCTGTCCCGGCCGCCGTCCTGTGGGTGGCAAGATCGTCCGCCACGATCGCCTTGGAGGGTTACTCCACGAGTACTCCCGAGCCGCGTGATCGAGTTGACTCAAGCTGGTGTACGGCACACCGAAGCTTCGCCCGCTGGGGCCGAGTAGACAGGTGCCTTCCTGCTGGGCCATGATTGGCGCGCTGCTTGGCTCGTCCGGCAGGTCGAAAGAGGGCTTGTCTACCAGGGAGGAAGCGCCATGCGCCGCACTGTCGTCCTGGCCGCCATCACTGCACTGCTGGCCGCCATCAGCGTGCAACCGGTCCATGCCAACAGCCGCGGGGGTATCCAGCTCTCGAGCGCCCGTGACCAGGCCGCCGTGCTCCGGCAGGAGCAGGTAGGCGGCCCCTTCAACTCCATCTGCGCCGCCAGCCGGCCCTTTGGCTCCAACTTCATGGCCAACTGCGATAGCACGGTCCTGCCCCACAACGAGACCGCCATCGTGGCTGACCCCAACGACCCCCGGCACCTGGTCGGCGGCTCCAACAATAGCCAAGTCCTGAACAACCCGGGCCACTCGGCTATGGGCTACTACACCAGCTTCGACGGCGGTGCGACCTGGACCAACGGCCAGGTCCCGACCGGTGCCTTCGCGATCGCCTCAGACCCCACGGTCGGCTTCGACACCACAGGCAACGTCTTCTTCGGCACTGTCGCATTCGATCTCGGCCTGGGGGGCACCGCCCTTGGCGGCGCCATTCAGGTCTCGCGCTCCCGCGATGGCGGACGCACCTTCGAAACGCCGGTACAGGTCGAGCGCTCCACCTCCGACGGCATCGTTGAGGACAAGGAATACCTGAGCGTCGACACCAACCCGGGCAGCCCCTTCTTGAACAGCATCTACATCACGTGGACCCGCTTCCATTTCGACTCTTCGGACACCTACCTGGAGTCACCGATCTTCTTCTCCGCCTCCCGCGATGGCGGAGCGACCTGGTCTCTGCCCAAGGAGATCAGTGGCACTAACACCGCCCTCTGCACGTTTTCCGGCACGCCGCTGCCATTTGACGGGCGCTGCAAAGAGGACCAGTTCTCGACGCCTGTGGTGGCTCCTGACGGGGCCATCGTGGTGGCCTTCGAGAACGAGCAGGCCATCAACGATGGCCAGTTTCGAGATCAGTACCTGGTAGTCAGGTCCACCGACGGCGGTGCCACCTGGGGCCGCCCGGTTCGGGCCAGCGACATCCTCCACGACGGCGTCGGCGACTACCCGATCAACGTGGTTGGGCGGCAGACGCTCTCCAACTCGCAGTTCCGTGTCAACTCGGCCGGCAACCTGGCCGTGGACCCTTCCGGCGGCAATCTGGTAGTGGTCTGGTCCGACAACCGCAACGGGACTGCGGCCAACACCAACACCGACATCTTCCTAGTCCGCTCAGCTGACGGCGGAGCCACGTGGTCGTCGCCCGTCGTCGTCACGAACAGGACCGGCGATCAATTCTACCCCTGGGCGGCCTTCGGTCCCGATGGCAGCCTCAACGTGTCCTTCTTCGACCGCAGCTATGACCCGGCCAACTCTCAGTATGGGATCACGCTCGCCCGTCAGAGACCGGGCCACCAGATCCTGCTGCAGCAGGTGGACACTGGTCTGAGCGACCCCAACCACGCCCGCTGGTTCGCCAGCGCCACCGGCGGCAAGACGATCTTCCTGGGCGACTACAACGGGCTTGCCGTCGCCAGCGATGGGGTGGCTCACCCGATGTGGACCGACATGCGCCGGGTAGTCACGGTGAGCGAGCTAAGCGGGCACACTGAAGACGTCTTCACGGCCTCTGTGCAGTAGTCCCTGTGCCCACAGCATGCGGACGAGATGTCTGGGGGGCGGAAGGTCCGATCTGCAGCTGGTTGGGCGAGCGGTCGAGCCATGGGTTGATGCCAGGTTGTACTCCTGGCCGTCCTGCACAGCCTCTTGCGCCTGCTCCTCGACCTCCTCTTCTGCTGCTACTCTGAGGCCGTGTGCCGCTACATGGGCTGCGTCACCTCGGCGTAACAACCGCGACAGCTTGGGCCGCAAGCCGATGCCCCCGCCTACCCAACGATGGTACACAGCCTCTTCGGTTTGCTGAACACCAGCCCCGCCATGAGACGTGGCATCAACCCCTCAAGTTCCTGAAAGCGGGTTCAAGGTCCAGGCGGCACCGCCCACCGGGACGTCTGTGACAGAGCCCTCAGGTGACAGACAATGGGATCTGCACCGAAGGCTTCACCCCGGGAGTAAGTTGACGGTGCCAGCGCAGCACGGTCTCCGGCTGGACCAAGAGCAGGTGGCGTCGCCAGTCCCGGTGGAGGCGGCGGACAACGAGCCAGAAGAGCTTGTCATGGCTGCGAATGCGGTGCCGGTGCTGGCAACGAAGCGCGACCTGGAGCTGCTGGCGGAGGATCAGATGCGCCCGGCCAGCAGGTGCGCTCTGGCGGTGAGGTTGAGCTGATCATCGCTCTCGTGAATCACCAGCGTCGGGTTGGCGATTCGCGGCAGGGCGTCCAACGCATCGTGATGCTGGCTGCAGCGGTAGTGCATGGCAAGCAGCTCAGGCTGTAGCGGACGCTCCAGCATGTTGGCGCGTACCGCGGCGGCCAGCGCCGGCTCCTGGCCGGCGAAGGCTGGCGTGTAGAGCTCGGCGAATACCAGAGCGTACGGCGCAACGCAGAGGTCGGTCCATCCAACGAGCTTGAGCGCGATTACTTCGGTCACTCGGCGCTCAGCGAAGGCGATGGCGGCGCGCTGACCTTCTGAAGACCACATGGAGAGTCCATCAGGCCGTTCCGCGAGAACGGGCCTCCGGATCACCCTTGACCCGCCCGATAACCCTTCCAACCGACGAGCCCCTCGCGGTCTCTGCTTGGACCTGAACCAGCTCGGCGTCACCGTCCCAGACGCCGAGGTGCCCGTCACCTACCATGTCGGCGTGCAGCATTCTGAGGCCGTGGCGTAGCGGTCTATTCGAGCCATCTGAATGTGGAGAACGGAGCGGCTAATGGCTGGTGTGGCGGAACACTACTCGGCCCACGACATCGAGGCGCGCCTCCTCGCGGCAATCCGTACCGCAGGACTCGATCCCTATAAGAGCCTGGCGCGGCGGTGACCTGGGGGCCCTCGACCATTTCCATACGGGAGGCCGCCGCGCCACGCTCGACCTGCTGGAACTGGTGCCGATCCAGGCGCACGAGCGGGCTCTCGATGTGGGGGCCGGGTTGGGTGGCCCGGCTCGTCTGGTTGCTACAGCCTGTGGCTGCCACGTCGTCTGCCTCGAGCTGTCGCCGGACTACTGCGCTGGCGCGCGCCTGCTCAACCGGCTGACCGGCCTCGAGGACCGCGTCGAGGTCCAGGAGGGCAGCGCGCTCGATCTCCCGTTCCCCCAGGCGTCGTTCGACCTCGTCTGGATGCAGAACGTCGGTATGAGCATCGCGGACAAGCTGCGCCTCTACACCGAGGTCCACCGGGTTCTCAAGCCCGGAGGGCGCTTCGCCTTCCAGGAGATCGCCGCTGGGGAGGTAGGCCAACCCTACTTCCCGCTTCCCTGGGCCACTCATCCAGCCGACAGTTTCCTCGTTCCCGTCGCCGACCTGCCTGCGGGCCTGGAGGAGCGCGGATTCGTGGCGGAAGTGTTCGAGGACACTAGTGACGCTGAGCTGGGAAGGCCCCCGGCAGGAGCAGCGCAGGGCCCGCTCACTTTGGCAGCTTTTGTCGACCAGATGGCTGAAAAGTCGGGGAACTCGCGGCGCAGCCTTCAGGAGGGCCGGATCCGGCTTGTCAGAGGCGTGTTCCGTTCTGACTGAGGCGGCTGCGCCGGCGCGCAAGTAGAGCGGATTGAGCCGAAAAGGCTGAGCAAGCCCTGCTGATCCAAGGCATCCGCTCCAGCCAGGTCTGTCACTCGGACCCGCGCCAAGCGAGCTCCGTTCCGGCCCCAATGTGTCTCCGGATCACCCTTGACCCGCCCGATGACCGCGGCTCACCAACGAGCCCTTTCGCTGTCTCTGCTGGACCTGAACCAGCTCGGAGTCACCTTCCCTGACACTAAGCTGCCGGCATCTACCACATGGGCTCCCTGCGGATGGTCTCGTGAGAGCAGCGCACGCTGAGCTTGAGCAACTCGCACACTGGATCCGCCCGTAACCCCAGCGCGTGTTCTCGCGAGCCAAGCGCACGACGAGCTCGCGGCGCTCGGCGGCGAGGCCGGGGCGTCCGCGCCTGGGACGGCGCGAACATCGCCCACCTGCGCCGGCCGAGTTCGCGATGCCAGCGCAGCAGGGTCTGGGCTGACGCGGAAGCAGATCCAGGTCGTGAGGGGCAGGCGTCGGCTGAGACCAAGTCGGAGGCCGGCGTCTGAGCGCTGGCGGTCGCCCAGGGCGTTGAGGAGGAGACGGAAGACGGAGTAGAGGACCGAGAAGCACGGTCGCCAACCTGGCAGGAGCCTGTGCCGTTACATGATCAGCAGGACGCCGAAGATCCGGGGAATGAAACCTGACGCATACACGAGAGCGCCGAAGGGCAGAAGCCAGAGGCCAAAGAAGATCGAGTTTACATTGGCCAGCTGTGTGGACAGGTTGAGGAAGGCCATGCCCAGGGCATCGAGCTGCGATTGGTTGAATCCTGATAGGAAGCTGGCGCCGTGCATGAACGTCACGGCAGCGAACTGGAACAGCGCTCCCACGAACGAGATGGGGATGGACACCAGCGCGAACGTGACCATCAACCAGGCCTGGCTTCTGTTGACCCGGCTGAGGAGGGTGTACAGGGCCCTGACCAGGAGGATGAACACGACCCCGGCGAGCAGTAGGAAGACGATGCTGACGCGATAGAGCGTTTCCGAAGAGAGGATGTTGTGGGCCGTCGCAGTCGCGTTTCCGGACACCACCACGCTGTTGTCATAGATGAAGCTGAAGAGGCTGGTTACCACGAGCAGCAGATACCACGCTCCCGCGATTCTCGCGGCCTTGACTGTAGGGTGCATGTTCATGACGCCTCCACGCCGGATTCATGTAGTTGCGGCAATCCCCTGGTTAGTAGCCAGAGGGCAGTTCCCAGCTCGAAAATGAGCAGGGGCGCGTAGCACCAGGGTTGAGCGACGTTGGCGAGGCTGGGGAGAACGATGAAGGTGAGCGTGCTTGCCGCCGTCAGCAGGGCGCCGAAGACCCCCCAGACAGCCAATGGCCGTGGAATGTAGCGTGAGCGGACAAACAGATAGGCGAAGACCGCGATGCCGAGCCCGCCAAACAGCAGGCTGACGTTGTAGGCATCCGTATACGCGCCAATCGATCGCAGTGCCAGCGCCTGCAGCTGGCCCGCCTGGAGTCCTCGAAGGGAAGCGGCGCCACTCAAGAGTTCCATAACGTTGAGGCTGGTGAGCGTCCCGACAGCAAGAACGGCGTTCTCCGTCAGCCTCCAGAATGCACCGAGGAGGGCGAGGCCGGGACCTATCGGGTTGAGAACAACGTAGAGAGCTGCGGTGAGCACGAGCAGGCCCGCAATCATGGTCAGCTGGATCGCGATCCCAAGGCGAAACAGCCATTCCGACGCCATGACATTGGCGGCAGTCTGCGCAGCATTGTTCTGCACGATGAGGGTGGGGCGCACGTAGAACTCGGCAAACGTCGCGGTCGCATCCGTGAACAGGAAGGCAATTCCCGCGACTCTTGCTGCAGCGCGCTGTGACTCATTGATGAGGTTCACCACGCTGTTTACCTCCGTCGCTGGTCGATCATTGACGTGCCACCGTTGACCTGAGACTGATGACCTCGTGACCGCGCAGCGCTTCGAGGAATGGCTGGAAGCTGCCGGCGACCAGGCAGCGCAGGATTGACCCGTCGACCTCGACCTCGCTGACTCCGGACGCTCGCTTCACCTGTTGGATCGGAGGTGTGCCGACGAAGGTGATCTCCACGCGCTGGATTGGCAGGTCAACGGTCATCCCCTTCAGCCTGGGGAGCTCGCGCGGCCCTGCCATCCGCGAAATTCCCGATCAGGTACCGACTGGTGCCCTGTCGGTACCTCGTCGCGGTAGTAACTTCCTGTTCACCATGGCCAGGCCCGCACACCGCTCAGGCAACCTGCCGGCTGAAGCGACGAGCTTCATCGGCCGCCGGCGCGAACTCGCGGAGCTCAGGAAGAAGCTCGCCGCCTAACGTTTGGTCAGCCTGGTCGGGCCCGGAGGGGTCGGCAAGAGCCGGCTTGCGATCCGCGCTGCGACCGACCTCGGGCGCGGCTTCTCCGGCGGGGCATGGCTAGTCGAACTGGCCGAGGTACGCGACTCCGCGCTGGTGGGCAACGCCGTCATGGCGGCTCTGGACTTGCGGGACCAAGCCGCGACTGAGCCCCGGGCGATGGTGCTGTCCTACCTGCGGGACAGGGAGCTGCTGCTGGTGATGGACAACAGTGAGCACCTGCTCGAAGCGGCCGCCGAGCTCGTGAGTGAGGTGATCAGAGCCGCGCCGCGTGTGCGTGTGATTGCCACCAGCCGCGAGCCGCTGTCGGTTCCGGGGGAGCACGTGGTACCGGTCCCACCTCTAGAGCTGCCCGCGGCTGACGCAGCCGAGCCTCTCAATCAGCTGCGCCAGAACGAGGCGGTCATGCTGCTCGTGGAGAGGGCGGAGGCGGCGTCGGGCAAGTTCGAGCTGACCGCCTCCAACCGGGCGACAGTCGTGGACCTCTGCCGCCGGCTGGACGGCCTGCCGCTGGCAATTGAGCTGGCTGCGGTCAGGACGCGAGTCCTTTCCGTGGAGCAGATCCTCGATCGCCTGAGCGACCGGTTCGGGTGATGACGGGGGGAGGCCGAGCTGCTCTGCCGCGTCATCAGACGCTGCGGACCACTATTGACTGGAGCCACCACCTGCTGGAGCCGGCCGAGCGGACGCTGTTGAAGCGGTTGTGCGTGTTCGCGGCCCGCTTCACGCTGGAGGACGTCGAGTCGGTCTGCACCTCCGACGACGTGCCGGCGGCGCGGGCACTGGACCTGATGTCGTCGCTGGTCGATAAGTCGCTGGTGATGAAGGAGGACGTGAGGGGTGTGGCCTGCTATCGCCTGCACGAGACGATGCGCGAATACGCCCTCCTCAAGCTGCGGGAGGCGGGTGAGGAGGAGGCGGTCGAAGGGCGATCCACCGAGTACTACACCTCAAGGTGTCTGCTTGCTGCCGAGGAAGCTCAAATCCGCCTTGTGGAATACCTCCCCTGGATGGATCTGGAGATCGACAATATCCGGCCAGTTCTTCGGCGCTGCCTGGTTGAGGCCGACCACCGGCGCGGGGTTGATCTCGCCACCTCTCTCGGCTGGTATTGGGCCACGCGGGCGACGACTGAGGGCGTGCGCTGGCTGGAAGAGCTACTCGCGGCCGGACCTGACGATTGGGCCGCTAACGGTTGGGCCTACTTCATACGTGGGTTCCTGGCTGTCCTGCAGGGTGATTCGGCATCCGCCACGACGCCTCTCGAGCGCGCGGTGGTGGCAGCGCAGGCGGCTCGGGAGCTCGTTCTGCTGACGCACTCGCTGTCCATGTCCTCGATCGCGGCGAACATGGCCGGTGATCGCGCAGCCGCCGGGCGGTTCATCGACGAGGCCCAACTGGTGTCAACAGGTCTGGACGACGTCCACGCCACGGTCTCGGTTCTGCAGGCTCGGGTATTCAACGGCTTCTTCGGGGGCGATCTCGACGCGGTCAGATCCGCCGCCTCAGAGGGCACGCGGCTCAGTCGGGAGATTGGTGACCTCTAAGCGCTTCAGATGATGCTGCTGAACCGGGGGCTGGCCGAGCTGATCGGCGGCAATCTCGACGAGTCAGGGCCGCTCCTGGAGGAGGCTCTGCGCACTGCACGCCAGATCGACGACCGCGTCGGGCTCCTGTACCAGATCGGCGCCCTGGGCTGTCGAGCGGCCGCGAAGAACGAGCCGCGGCTGGCCGCGCGGCTGCTTGGGGCCACAGAGAACCTTCGCGCCGAGGTGGGCGGGAGTGTCAACCCGATCGTGGCTCCTTTACTGGCCCAGGCCAGGCGGTCCGCTACGGCTGCGCTCGGCCAATCGAAGTTCGACGCCGAATTCAAGGCCGGTACCCGTTTGAGCCGGGAGGCAGCGGTCGGGCTTGCGCTCGGCGAGGCGGCTCCCGCTGCCCTTGAAACGGCTCACGCTGGGCGGTCGGGGGTGCTTGGCAACCGAGAAGCGGATGTCGCGCGGTTGATCGCGGAGGGGATGAGCAACAAGCAGATCGGAGCGCGCCTTTTCATATCCGAGCGCACCGTCGACAGTCACGTGCACAGCATCCTGAACAAGCTTGGGTTCAACTCACGGGCCCAGATCGCTAGTTGGATGTCGGCGTCGAATCAGTAGGGCTTCAAGTTGGCCCTCACCGGCCCTTCGGGGCACCGCCCCCAGCAAGTTTGGGGAGGGCTTCGATGGAATTCGACCTATGCCCGGCGATCACGAGCCCGCCGGCTGCCCTTGTGCATGGCCTGTACCCCGCGCGACCGGGATCGTTCGTCCCTGCGCGATCGGATCCGCCGGCAACGCCTGCGGCTCGGGCGTCAGGTCGGCCCATGAACAACCCTGTGTGGTTAACCCCTGCTCAGTCAACTCGTCAGGCCGCCGCCTGGC
>Ga0126378_10001968_pt1 | contig 15238 bp, 23 predicted proteins | sample PanSoiMetPlot_23_FD_92587 | JGI IMG/M metagenome (GOLD analysis project Ga0126378, IMG submission 92587) | Tropical forest soil microbial communities from Panama - MetaG Plot_23 | ecosystem: Environmental > Terrestrial > Soil > Tropical forest > Bulk soil | place: Panama | collected 2016-02-17 | reverse complement strand
TCGCCAACAGTAATGTAGTGAAGCGAGTTATTAGTGCTGCCGCGCTCGCCACCCGTAAACCACGGGGCATAATAACGAGTGATTAGTCCGTCACAATCCATTTCAGTTTCAATAACGACCATGTTGTGTTTTTGTTCGGCAGTAAGCATTGGAGTTCCTTTCGGATAAGTGAAGTTTGTAACAGTGATTAGGAACGATTTTCACCGACTCGCTCAAATCGTCTCCACATCGGTCAGACCTGTAGCGGCCGCTGTTCCGAACCTAGCTTTGAGAGAACTTCCTCCGGTGTGGGATCACCGTTCCAACAAGAGGAACAATACAGGAACCCCGGAGGAAGTCAAGCTTTGTTGTGTGATATTGATCACACAAAAAATGCTAGCATTGCTGCTAGCACTTAGGCGGGTTCTATTTGTGGTTACATGCTACAAACGAAACAAGTGCCACAATCTAGATGCTTCTGCCGTTCCGATTGTTGCGCGTAACCCAGAGGGTAGGTAGATAGCGAGCATGGTCTTAGAAGCGCTTAGACGGTATCTCATGCCACCTGCTGAAAGGTGATCATTTCGTTGGTATTCCAGGTGGTGATATTTCCAGAGCTAGTGCTGTCTAATGCAAACTGCCATGCATAGCCATGATTCTGTTGACACTGAAACAGTATTGCTGCCATACATCCGCCCCTGCCGATAGTACTAGGTGTAAGGGTTGTGGGTCCAAACTCTACCCTAGCGTTGGTAGTACCATCCCATAGCTCACAGTGAACACCATATACTGCGCTCGCCGCCCAATCGGTCATAAAGGTTGCTAATGCTACTCCACTATAGGTCGGATAAAACCATGCACTACCAGCGACGCCATCGGGGTCCCAGAGAACGTGATTCATAAATTTCCATACGTTACCTATACCCTGCGCCTGTGGTGCATTGGAGTATCCGCGGCATCCTGCACCTAAACGTCTACTGACTCGCTGGGTTATAGAGGAACCTACCGATGTTTTTACAAAGTCACTGTTACCGTTAGCGTCAATGATGACCTTGGTATTGTCGGCAAATTGATTAGCTTGGCTAATTACTGCTACCTGAGCAACAGATAGTTGGTCGTTACTATCGTCAGTATTTAGTTTGAAGTAGGCATTTCTACCCGTAGGTACAGCGGGATAGCTGGAGTTTTGTATCCAAGCCATCCAAGTATCTGCCTCTGGACTACCAGCGCGTTGTCCTAAGAGACTAGCTACTAATGCACCGTTGACATCTTTCCAATTTATATAGTTGGAGCTACCGGGTGATGATGCTGCTGCCTGTAGATTTAGACCTTGTGCATTTACTACCCCGGTAAAGGTGGCACTAACCCTCCCTTGTGCATCAATCGTTAGAAAGTTGGGACTGACGTTAGGTCCTAAAGGGATACCACTAGGAAGGTCTTCCTCACCTTGTGCCGTTATCTGAACTTGTGCCGGAGTATTTGCTACATGAGACTTATACCGTATTTCGTCACAAGCCCTAGGAAGGGTCGCACTTGCTAGCGCGTAATACTCATCATTAGGCGGATAGATAGCACCGGGATATCCACTACCAAATCCGATATCTACACCAGCATTTATTACCTGTACGGTGATGTACTTAGCTTGCGGACAAGAGAAATACTGATAGCCATTGGTACTAGCTGTCAGTGGTAATACATACCGTCTAAGTGCCATCGGGCTTCCACGTAGGAAATTCTGCCGTAGGTTCGGGCATCGGCATACCACCCGCTAACATTCGACGATTGTTTTCATCACAGTAGGGACAGTGTTCTACTCGATAGCCTTCCGTTGAGGGTTCGCCAACGGAATACAGATATCCGCAACGAATACAGGGAACCGCTGAACTATCGTCTTGTGGTGTAAGAAAGGGAATCATTTGATTTTTCCATGTTCATTTTCCCATTTACGGACAGTGGCATAGAAGACATTGGATCCCTTCTGTGGTCCATAGGTGCGAACCATTCCGTAATAGGCAGACCTAGCGGCCCCCTTCTTTCCGCCAAATACCTTGTTGTACTTGGATAGGGGCATCACTAGTTACATGAAACAAATGCTACAACTGCTACTTACCGGGTGGTGGTGCAAGTTTTGATAGTCCTGCTATTTGCTTTCCTGCCTGACCGCCAGCCCATGCAGTCTCCCCCTTCTTTTGCCATGTATGCCACACGCTACCGTCCGATGCCTCTACAAAAACTTCTAGTGTGCCTGCTGCTGTTAGTGCTGCTGCAATAGCCATATCTTCTGTTTCCTCCGGTGTAGGTACTCCACTACGCGCCATATCTAGTACATACTCAACAGGAAAGTTCGGACCACAATCGGAATGTCCACCACCTGCTGCACCTAACTGCTTATGTTGACAGACGCCTCTACCTGAACCCTGTGCCTGTGCATCGGTTAGATTGGTTATCGGTATATTCCAGTACCTAGCTTCCTCTGCTATCCATGCTGCACAGTTAGAAAGCATCATCTGGTGATTCATCCATTCATCATGTGACCAACTAGCAAAAGCACATAGCTCGGCATTCACTGAATATGGGTTGTAGCTAGCACAAGTCCAAGCCTTATCCGGCCGATGCACATACTCTCCAATTTCGTTAGGGGTATCATCTATCCCAACGTGAGAGGATGCCTGTACATTACCCTGAAAAAAGGAACCTAGGTCACGATAGGTACGTGCCCCCTCTGCTGTATGCAACACGATTAGACGAACACTAGAACCGCCGCGACTGGAGAAATTGGGTGATGGTATCCATACTCGTTTTAGTGCCATTAGGCATCACCAAAGAATGCTGACTTTGGACTTCTAGTTGGTGCGCCAGACTTCACCACCCTTCCCTGTACACTGATACCGATATTGCACCCTGCTGGCATTCCCGCCCATTCAATGATCAATCCGCTACCACCACCATCGGGTACGTAGATATGATTTGAGAATGAGTCAGAGTAATAGGAACCATTGAAAGGTGCGGCGGAATTAGAAAACACTCCAATGAATTCGACTAGGCTAGATAGGGATACGTAATCAACGAACATGCTTACAGTAGCACCAGCAGAGACTTGTGGTGTAACGATGATTCCGACCCTATCCAATACCCAACCATAACCCTCAGGTGGTGCAAGGGTAATATCACTCAATCCAACGACTGACTGTTGTACCCCTTGGCTAGTTCCACTTTTTCTAATGTATTCATCTGCTTGTACGTCCTGATGTAGTGCTTCGATTACTTGGTCTAGTTTGTCAAAGTGAGTCTGTACGTTATGCCTAACCTCAGCGACGCTATCACCATTGAATATCCGGTTAGCCATTGGTCATAGCCTTGCGGATGATTAGGAAGGTGAGCGCACCGGCAAGCAAAGCAACGCTGATTTGGAGATACAGAACCAAATCGAACATTGCTTGAATTTGTGCGCTCATTTCTTTCATGGCTCGATATGACGCGCTAATGGTGTCTGCCATGTCATCGTGTGATGGGTCCAAGATAATGCCTCCTGTTACATGCTACAAATACAACAACTGCTACCCGGCGGCTATTGCCTCACCTGCTGTTTTTGCTACCTCTCCGGGTGGCGGTGCATACCCTTGATGTGATGCCATTAGATAGAGTGCCATCATTAGCAATCCAGCGCCAAACAGGACATATAAAAATTGAAGTGAAAAGACAAAGCTAATTACCTTAGCAATGTCACTTAGCGCAGTTCCAACGGTCCCTACGGCACCCTCTATGGTATCTAACGGATTAGGGATACTGATACCACCCGAGCTAGGATTAGTAATGCGCGGTGCTTGTGCGTTGGCATTACCGAGAAATGCTTTATAGGCACCATTCTTATAGGTAGTCCAGGGGTTCCAATTAGTACCACCTCTAGAGATACGTACTGCTGCTTTGCCATTTACATCGGGGTTTAGGTAGCTAGCATTGGCTCCATTTACCGAATTGATTTGCCATAGTCCGTAATCAGTAGTTCCGTTAGAGTTATGACCTTGTGCATTAGGGTCGCCCCCTGATTCCGCCATAGCAATAGCAGCGGCTATTGGCGCAGTAGCGAGCGACCCTCCATCATGTACCCACTGATTCATTAGTTGCAGGATTGTGTAATGGTGCAATACACCAGTACCCGCACCGGGCCTAGCTGGTGAAATTCTACCGGCCATGTTTTACTTGTTCCATGTAACCAATTACTTCTTTACCCACCAACCGCCACCAACACCAACCCAATTTGTACCCGGTTTGTGTGGTCCTGCCCACATAGCATGAGGATACTTAGCTGGTCTAACCAACCTATAGGTTGGCGCTTTTGCTCCCGGAGCTAGGAACTGTTGATTGTACTGTGCAATGGTTGGCGTATTTGTACCACCATGAGAGGCAGGACGCGCAGGGGCACCTCCACCCGTACTAGTTGCAGGAGTAGCGTAGAAGTTGAAAGTTTGTGCTGGTGCCGATGCCGGTGCATTACCCGTTGAATCGGCAGCAGAGCTAGAACCACTAGGAAGCGTTCCACTAGGAACGTAACCGGCAAGTCCCGCTAGTGTGGCGGAATCAATGTAACCAAGTCCAGTAGAACTTAGTCCACCATATCCATAACCACCGCCAACACCACCACCACCTAGCATCGCATCTTGATAGCCTTGTAGGTAACTGTCTGTTCCCGTAACTTGCGAGCCGGTAGCACCGGCGTTTTGATCGCTAGCGGTTGCTGCTGCTTTTGCCTGTTGTGCTCGATACCAAATAAAGAAGATAATTACTCCACCCGCAATGAGTAACCAACCCCACGGCGGAATCTTCTTTAGGAATTTGAGATTCCCACCCTTACCCTTATTAATTTTTACATGTTTGACTGTTGTTGTCGGCATTAGACTTGTGCCTCATCATACCCGAGTGAGAACAACGACCCATAGGTGTAAGCAGCCGGTTTAGTGATGTTCGGACGTACTCCAAACTCATTTTGTGCAAAGGTGTAATTCTGTCGTCCGGTTAGTGTCTCTCGCATGGGTATCCAATAACGATTATATGGAATGTTGTCATCGGGAAATCCAATGTTCCAATCGGCAGGACGCAATCCCATAAGTGCAATGTATTGGCGAGAGGGTCTAGCTGGTGTTCTACCCTGTCTAATTGGGTCCGGTGCATCCTGCGGACTGATTTGCTCGGATAGGGGTTGGTTAGATGCGGTGTAAGACGAATGGCTAGCGTCCGTTCCTTGCGGTTGTTCAACCCTACGGGTGAACGGCGTGAACGGGGTTAGCAGGATCATCGTCCGGTAGCAGCTTTGATTGAGTTACTGAAGGCACTACCAAGTGCTCTAACTTCACCAGCAGTATTTCTAGAACCAACGATAACCGCGATCATGGCAAGTACAACGATGCCACCCGCAACTTCGAAAACGTTATCAAAACTCACTTTCTCTCCTAGGTCTTTTAGTTACGTGCTACAAATGAAACATCTGTTACGGTCGGGTAGGAAAGGTTCCCGGTTGTGCCATTACTGTACCCGGCAAAGCGGGTCTACGTGCCTGAACAACACCACTTGGCTTAGGGGTTGTAGCAGAAGTGGTGTGCTTTAGTGCCTGAGCATCAGTAGGGGATAGCCCAAGATTTGCAGCAGAGCCGCCAAGATAAGAACCGAATACATCACCAGCATCACGTAGTACAACAATTGTCGCAATAACAAGCGCGAGCGTTTTAGCAATATCTTCCTCCAATTCCGCTAGACCAGATAGGAAGATCCACATTACACCAGCGCCAAAAAAGAAACGGATAGACGGAAGTGCATTGTCTTTTAGAACGGTCTTCATTACCCCTAAAACGACAACGATAATTACCGACAGATTGATGATGTTTGCTGTTTTGTTCACTTAGGGGCACTCCATCCTGTGCTACCCTTTTCCTTTCCACGTTCGATTGCTTGCATGTATAGACGGTACATGTAAAAACAGGCCAGAGAAGCGCCAAATAGTGGCCACGGCGAACCAGCAATAACGGATGAGGCTAAGGCAGTTCCGAGAGTAATCATCAAACCATGATTGATGTACTTTCGTAGTGATTCTTCTTTTTCCTCATCACCAGCAAATGACTCTGCCGTCCAAGGTGAGGAATTGACAGCGGAAAATACGTCATATCCCGCCATCACTCCCTGTAGAAATAGAACGGCAGCAATTCCACGCCTAGCACCTAGGAATTCCTCATTCATGGCTTACCCGCATTTCCGGTACTAGTAGCAGTTGGTCCACCTAGGCCTTTTATCCAGCGATAGAAGTCCAATACCATACCCCTAGCATTACCTATTACTTGTGCTAATGGTTGACCAGGACTAGCCGGATTGGCGCGACCAATTTCTACATTACCCATAATATTATTGTATGGATTAGTTGCTGGTATCCCTATATGTTCTCCTGCCTGTACTTGCTGTCCCTCACTTACGATTGGATGTACTCCTTCCGCTACAAAATAGACAAAGTTAGGATCATTGTTGGATTTGATAGCTATATATCCGCCACCCTGCCAACCGGGATCGCTTGTAGTTGCTTTTACAACGGTTCCATTGAATGGTGATAGAAACGTACTACCCGTCAAGTCGAACCCCTGATCCAATCTACTACCCGTAGCACCGGGAACGGGGTTTACAGAAGCAAAATTTGGAAGTTTTGTCAGTGTATTTCCAATGGTAATGTTACCGAGTCCGGTGTTGGGGCCAATCATAGGAACAGCACTAAGAGACTTACCCTTATCCTTTGGTTGCCTGCCGAGTAGTGATCGCAAAGCATCGGTCAACGACATATCATGTAGACCAGCGTATAGGAACATCATCGCTAGCAATGCGATCACTACTGGCATCATCATGCGACTTACCCCTTACGAACTCGCATTGTGGCGTAAAGGTGCCAAACAACGACACCGGCGAGCAATCCCCAAAAGAAAGCCCAATGTTTAGCTGTCACTTTTTGGTCACCCCCTTCCTATGCCGACCATTGCGCGAAATCCGGCGACCTTCATTAGTACGATGATGATTAGCGCAGTAGCAAGTAGTCCAGCAACAGTCCAGGGGCAGCCATCGTAGACAGTGTTATCACCGTAAGCGTCCGTCATACTGCTTGGCGCGGATTGGACATTTCCGCCGAGAAATGGATTAGCCATTTGTGGTTACACGTTACAAACGTAACATACGCTACATAGCGTACTGGTTTGGTTCGCCCACCCTCGGGTGGAACCCAGTTGCGGAACCCTCGACGTAACGCTCCTGCGGCATAACTTCGACCGGAGCAATATCGACAGTAACGCACTTGATGTTATTCGGAGCGCCGGATGCGATAGTGCCGTCAACCTCTAAACGGGTTGACTGAACCGTCGGAACCCATAGATTCGGGTTTTCATCGCCAACTTGCCCATTATTCGTGTTGTTGAACATGAGAGCGAAAACACCAGCGTCACGAGTAGCACCATTAATAAGTGATTCGGTCATTCGAGCAACACGATAGTTCTGCGTTTCATTGGTTAGAACGCGAGCATCCCAAATAACCTGAAACGGGTTCGGGAAAACTGTATCGTCGCGCGCATTCTCACCCTGTCCCTGAGTAGTATTGTTACGAGAAATAAAAATCAACACTCGCAACAAGTTACCAACGCGAGGCAACAAATAGGTAAGAAGACCAGTGGCGACAGTACGAGTAAAATAGGAAATGTACTGAGTAGTACCGTGAGCGGGTGGAACTTGACTCTGCGGACGACCAGCCAAATCGGCAGGATTAGGAAGTGACCACGCCTCTAGCTGTGGACGGATTGTAATAGTTGGCGGTGTAGTCGGCGCAGTAGTGAACATGGCAGTAGACGGATTGATTGTCCACTGTAGTTTATAAGCAGCAGCAGCATTTTGGTTTGCGAGCGAGCCCAAACCATTATGACGAGAAATCTCTACAGGAATTCGTAGAAAGAATGAAGTATTGATCGTACCGACATACCACGGTGCGAGCCTAGGATCGGATCGGAAGCCGAAACCACCATAAATATTACATTGCATAAGTGCATAACCGTCAATATTTACCAGCGGGGCACCGTTCACATCCAAAAGTGTCACATTCTGAAAGATATTGAACGGGTAGTCTGGATGAGCGACACCAGCGCCAAGCGTACCACCGGAAGCTACAACCTCTAGAAAGATGTGTCGCAAGTAGCCATAAGCCGGAACATCGAACGGTCCCTGTTGAACTGCCGAGGCACCAGGAACAATTGATTGGAAAACAACCTGTTCGACATGTTCGTGCGCTGAACCAGTAAATGGAATTTGCGCGGCCGGAGGCGCCTGCTGTCCTTGTGATCTGGGTGCTGGCATTAGTGAATGTAGGCTAGAGCGGCACCAAAGCTAGTGCCCGCAAATTGAGTCTGAAGTAGCCGAGTACCAACATTGAAAATGATGATACAGGCACTTACCAGAATAAAGAAAGCGACCAACCTAAACTATCCTTTCTTGAAGCAGCGCCATAGGATAAATCCTAAGACGGCAATTAGCAGAAGTGTGACCACTGACTCTACCCTTTACTATCGGGTTTCATTTGTTGTACTTGTTTCATGTAACTACTGACCTTCCAGACAAGTGTAAATCTTTGTTTGTCCACCGGGATGATTGATTACAAGAATACCAGGTGAGTAACCCGTAATGCATTCAAAGTTACCCGCTGGTCCGGGTGGTCCTGCTGGTCCGGGTGGTCCCGCCGGACCCGTACCCACGTTGACTGTAACAGTTTTTGTTGGTTGCGGTGCGCCAGATTGTGAGACTGCTGCCGCTGCCAACCCACCGGCACCTAAAAATCCCGCCGCACCAATGACAACATATATAGAACTAATTCTCATCTTTCATCTTTAGTGCATGTAACTCTTGTGCAAGTTTTTCCGATTCAGTACGTGCTTCTCGTAAGTGTTCTATACATGCTTCATGTTCTTCGGTACGATTTTTGCGCAATGCAAGTCTAGTTGATGCTACTCCACAAATAGCAGATACAACCGCTGCAAAGGCAAGTAGTAATTGATCTAGTGTTATTCGTCTTCGTCTTCTTCTTCAGTTTCGGGTTGTTCAGGACTTGGAGCTGGTGGACTTGCTGGTTGTTCCGCTGGAGGAACTTCCTCCGGTGCTTGGGGTTGGGGTTGGGGATTCTCCTCCATCATCAGGGGGGACAACTAGTTCTCCATTCTCTGCCACATATTGAGTTTGGTATAGATCAATCTTTCCATTCTCCCTAAAAAGAAAGACCATTTGCGCATCATTGGCCATGACTACCGCATTCTCACCATCAACGGTAAGCATTACATTGGGAACCAACTGATCCGGAGTTAGTGTCACTAATCCCTCCTAGTGTTTATCTGGTTTACAGATGATAGTTTCATCTGTATCTTTGTTGTAATACAAGAATTCATATCGTTCTAAGTCCCGAATAATCTCACGCATTGAACCAATATCCAGTCCACCAAGTTTAGCAATTCGTTCCACGTCCCTATCTAGCCTCATTTTCCAAAAGAAGAAGTGAATCGGCATATCGTAGGCATATACCGGAACGAATACTGGACGTTGGGTAAGTGTCATGCAGGAAATACCAAGAGAGCGACCCTGCATTAGTAACAGTGACATTTTCTGCTTCAAACCGAGAAAGTCACTTAGATAAGCAGCTTCATCCCAACAGATACACCAGCCACCTTGCCAGAATATCTCTGACATAGCGCGATCAAATTCCATACGTTGTTCGGTTGTATCATCGGGGTCTATCTTCGGTTTGAGGATAATACGGTTACTGACTTCTGGGCGAAACGTTTTTTGGACTTTGAATTCAAGTTGCTTTTTGAATTTGTCCATTGTGTCATCAACGCGCTTAGTTGCGAAAGCAACACAGTAGTTCCGTCTTGGCACCAACAAACGTGCGAGAGTTGACTTACCATATCCAGTCGGGCCGAGCATCGTAATATGCTCACCCTGTTTCCATTGGAAATGTTGGTCAAATTCTTCCCAACTAATTTTTACGGAACTGTTGTGCGTTTCCCGGTTGCGGGTAGTTGGTAGGGTCCGCAAGTCCGCTGTCTGTTCGTAATGTGCTGACTGCTGCTGGTCCGGGTGCTCCGCCGCCGTTTCTACTCGTTGGGCTTGGCGGTGGTTGTGGAGGTGGACGACGTTCGGCGACGAATGGCTCACTGTCGGACTTTCCCTTTTCCTCATCCGTTCCTGTACCCATAATTATCGGTGAAATAAAGTCCGGTAGTGGTGCGCCATGATGTGCAGCAATTGGAACTGCTACAGCTAGTGTACTGCTGATAGCGCCAGCCCATGCACCACCCTTGAGCATCGATTCCAATACCCGTTTTACTGCTGGTGACTCGTTGGCTAGGTTTGCCCATGCTTCTGCTACTACAGGACCACGATTGGCGAGAATCTTTGCACAATGCTCATCACCTGCTGCCGCAAATGGTAGAGCAAGCGACACAATGAAATTTGTGAGCTTCCTTTCGATAACCGTATGCGGTTTACCGGGTGGCTCTGGATCATCTTTAGTTCGCTTATCGGCCCTAGGTATGAATGGTGGTCTATCACGTTCGGGTTCAGGTGGTGTCTCTACGGGTGGAGACTCATCAATAACCGTTCCACCCGCAGCAGCATCACGTTCCTGTCGCTTCTTTGAACGTGAGTAGGTACGCGGTGGTGTATCTGGCAATGCTGATTATCCTTTCTGGTTACATGCAACAAATGAAACATCTGCTACCTACGTACTCTTTTCTTATAAAACCAATGCTGAGGTTCGGGCGGTGTATCCTCCTCTACCGTAGCTTCCGCTTGCGCTGGTGACGACTCCACTTCTTTAGTCGGTTCCTCTGCTGCTGACTCCGCTTCGGTGATAGGTTGTGGCGTAGATTGTGGCAGTAATCCTCGCTCATCCATTCGTTGAAATAAACGGTCTGCAATTCTATCTGCTAGTTCAGGATGGCCAAGTTCTTTAGCCGCTGATTCTGCCTCTTGTTCGACAGACTCGGCAACCTCTTGACTCGCTTGTGTAAGTGTTTCCGTTGCTTCCTCAGTACCTTGTATGGATGCTTCAGCGGTTTCGGCAACCGCTTCCTCCGCATCGGTAAGTACCGATTCAACTTCAGAAGCTGACTCACCCTCTAACTCTGCCAGTTCAGATCGCAACTGTTCCATGCGGTTTATTCGTTCAGTGGAAAGGGGTTGTGGCACTTATAACCTCCCCCGTAACTGATGTACGAGATGCGAACGGATGTCCGTATAGCGTATCACACCCCCCCCCTCATATGTGATAGAGTTACGGGGTTCTCCCGCTCCGCCCAATAAGTTGTAGAGGTAACTTTGGCTCGCAAATGGGATTGGCAGATTGAAGGTTGGCAGGACAAAAATCGTGAGTGGCACGAGGGAGAACCACCGGGAACCGTTGACGGATGGTTCGGAGTAATTGTTCACGTCTCGGACCCCGACGATCCAGAGGATGAGCAATATAAACGCATCATGCATCCGGTTGGTTGGCAGGATTGGACCGAGCTTTATGGTGATATTTGGCGATCATTTGCAATGAACTACGGCATTGAATTGGCGTAGCAAGTGTTGCACTTGTTTTATGTAACAGGAGGCACTACCCGGAAAGGGGCATGGTGAAGGGTGATGGATGGTCCGATGAACGCATCGTTGTACCTAGGAAATCGACCTATAAACACCATGAGGTTGTAGCAATTGCCCACAACCAGGCATTGCACGAAAGTGGAGAACTTCTTCCCTTGGCCGAATTTATTGAACGATTACACGATTACTCTTCATTGGTACTGGTAAAGCGAAACATAGCTGATTTTATGGTGGAACTAAACGAACGCTTCAGGAGTAATCCAACTTGGAATATGCGAACAAGTGCTAGAGAATTGGACGTATATGTACCAGATGGTAATCCAAACCATGGCGTTACAACAGTTTCTACAGTAATCAATTACTTTGGATGGTATGTCAAGCTACCCTCTAAGCAGAGGCGAATACATCTTGCTATTGATCCAGTTACCTTTTGTGAAAAAAGCATAGATGAAATTTGGAACAGTAAACAGTCAATAATTGAAAAACTGTTGTCGTGGGGAATTACACTAAGGAATTGGTGCCGTGAAAATAACCTTATCCTTAGACCAACAAAGGGAGCGATTTCGGCTCAGTTCCTTACAGACTCCCGGTTTTACTCTGACAGTAGAAGGAAAGTACCAAGCTGTATCAATCAACGGTCACGAGACAATTTACCGGGGAATCACTATCAACTCTTTGTCCCTGATGATCCAACGATCGAATATCAAGCTATCTATTTAGATCAGGAGAGGGCACACCACTACCACGCTGAACGTACTAAATTTCCTAATGCAAATTCACTACATGCTTTTGGGAGCTTCCTTGATTTGGGAGATATCTTTTTTCCTACTCCTTGGCCTGAATTTAGTGGTCTGTATTGTTTGCGTATTGGCATACCGGAAGTTTCGCCAATTCGTACCTATAGTCCGATTGCTCACGAATGGACAGAAGAATCAGTTGACAGGTTTGTATGGTCAAACGAAATTCAGTTACTCCGAGACCTCGGATATAGAATCGACGGAGTAATCGCAGCGTGGGGATCAACAGAATTAGATATCAGCCTACCAAAATATGCACAATGGGCACAAATGGAACTGGATCGTTACTTCAGTCCGCCTTGGTTGAAGCCCATTCTTTTGGCCACCTATGGTGTACTTGCAGCAAAGCCGAGAACAAGGGAGGTAATAGTCACTCGAACGGATGCGAAAAATGCCCAACCCATTGCAACACGAACGGGTCGAAACGAGTTACATGGTTTGCTAATTGGTGCAACTAGTAAGGACAAGAAAATTGAACCACGAATTGCAAACGTAATACATAGGGGGTTGATTGAAGCGGCAACGCGGGCAGAATCACTTGGACTCGCACATTATCTTTCGCATAAAGGTGTCCGCGTCCTATCTATCTATGCTGATGGCGTTATCATTGAAGATGACGGTAATACATCGCTTCCGTTTATTCCTAAACCGTGGGGGATACAGGACTACTTACACCATTTACGATTTATCAACAAAACGTCATTTGTCTCGGGAGAAGTCTGTAAGCTTCCCAGCGTTATTGACAGAATCTATTGGCTCAAAATCGCCAAATCACATAAAGCAGTTCCAACAAAAATAGATTATGATCTAATGACAGGACAGAGAATAAAAACAGGGAGGCATATCTAAGTGCCAAACGAACCGATAACAGATACTCAACAACAACAGTATAACAACGAATTGCGAGGTGCCCTATTCCGTAATGACAAAGGAGACAACCCTAAGCGTCCCGACTATCGGGGACGGTGTACTATCGAAGACATACAATACAAGATATCTGGATGGCTCAAAACCTCGCACAACGGGGACCGCTATATGTCTCTCGCATTCAGTAAGTACATACCAACTGAACCCGACGACCGTGAAACGTTCTAAATGCTTATCCAATGTGTTAGAGTCGAAGATTTTGGAGGTAGAACCACACTCAGTAGAGATAGAGGAATTGGTCGTTGCGACTTCTGCAACGAAAAGGTTTTCTATTCACGCAACAATGTTCGGGAGGTTCGCTCTAAAGGAATGGTGCCGCAGTTAGTCTGTATGTTCTGTTACTCTCACGGTGCGCATTTACACCAGGGATACAGAAGCGGGTAGCAGTTGTTTCATTTGTAGTATGTAACCAGAGATAGGACTAGTCATGGCTAATGAACAGGCAGAAGCACAAGGTTGGCGTCCCGAGGAAGGAGAGACAATCAGCGGTGTCATTGTGGACCTTACGAAAGCATGGTCCGATCAAGGGGCCGGAAGTTTCTACCCGCTGGTCACGGTCAAAACTCCCGAAGGGAAATACGTCAATATTCACTGTTTTCATCACACCCTCAAAACGCGCCTACTGGATCGTAAGCCGAAAGTTGGGGAAAGGCTGGTTGTTACTTATCACGGCAAAAGGGAAACCCGTGATGGTAAGCGGTCTGTCTCTATCTATTCGGTCGAAACCCCGGATACAGTTATTGACTCGCAAGCATTCTGGCAGGGTTTAGGGGCAGCTTCCCCCAATAGGGATGCGATGCAACAGACCCAGCAGCAGCAATCCCTAGATGTGCCTGAATTCGATCCAGACGATCCCGGTTGGTAAATGAATAAACCACCTACAGCAGCAGACTTACTCCATGCGGCAGAAGTACTAGACGACCATACCGCCACAGACCCAGACGTAGAAGGTGCGGTCGGGTGCCCCCGCTGTCCGGGGGTCGCCGATGCCCTGCGGATGCTCGCCCCCTTTGCGGCGCAGATGGAAAAAGACCCCGGAAACCTCGCTCCTATGGTAGACTTGCTTTTGCAAGCGCAGGGAAGCACACCAACCATAGGAGGCAGAGATGCCACAAGCGACCCGGGGTCGGAAGCAGACCCAAAACACCCGCAGTAGGAGGAAGCCGCAAGTGCCACAACCCGCAACACAAGCGCCAAACGTCATCATCCCTAGTGATCACATTCACAGAGCTAAGGAATTGGAGTTTGAGCGCGGCAAGCTACAGGAACAAGTAACGCAAAACCGCAACATGCTCCGCATGCTAGACGCCAATCACGCACTTCTGGATGACGAGCAGGATTGGCTCGACGCTTTCTATGCTGAAAAGCGCAAGGGTAAGCCTCGCTCTACCGAGGAAATTGACGAAACCAAAAAGGTGCGCAAGGAAGCTAGGGAGGAAATCGCCAAAGAGCGCGGAGAGGCAGCGCCAGAAGGAGAAAACGAGGAGTGAAAACGGACAGGGCCGAGTGGCTATTCCATTCGGCCCGTTTCGTTTGTAGTGTAAGTTGTACGTAACAGGAGACTCACTGGAAATGGATATGGAACGTATAATCTCCGAGCTAGTAACCGAACGTAATCGTTTATTTGCTCAAGCTACTCAGCTTCAGCAAGCAATCGACGTACTAGCACCACCTGTACCCGTTGTTGCCAAGCCATCAGAAGCACAGCATCGCGAGAGAATCCTAGAGGCAATCGGTAACGATTGGAAGGGCAAGCGACAGATTGCCAAAGAAACGGGTATCTATGCTGCTGTCTGTACTCGCATTCTGGATAGAATGCATTCCAAGGGAGAACTAGAACGGCAAAGAATGAATGGCGTAACTCACTACCGACACATACCCGAGGAAATGCGAAT
>Ga0126378_10001966_pt1 | contig 15249 bp, 17 predicted proteins | sample PanSoiMetPlot_23_FD_92587 | JGI IMG/M metagenome (GOLD analysis project Ga0126378, IMG submission 92587) | Tropical forest soil microbial communities from Panama - MetaG Plot_23 | ecosystem: Environmental > Terrestrial > Soil > Tropical forest > Bulk soil | place: Panama | collected 2016-02-17 | reverse complement strand
GGGCTCCGGCAAGACCCGGGCCGGCGCGCAGGGGCTGGCCGAGTGGGTGCTGAACGACCCGGACGGCGAGGGCGAGTACGGGATCATCGCGCCCACCTACGCCGACGCCTGGACCAAGTGCGTGGAGGGCAAGGCCGGCATCCTGCGCGCGCTCGGCACGTCGATGAAGGAGGTGAAGGACCATAAGTCCGCGACCGTCAAGGCGGCCTGGCGGACCTACGGCCAGGTGGTGCTGCACAACGGCATCGTGATCTACGCCGACTCCGCGGCCGAGGGCGGGCTGCGGATTCAGGGCCGCAACCTGAAGGCCGCCTGGGCCGACGAGATCGGGCTGTGGGAGAAGTGGGAGACGGCCTGGAACGAGTCGCTGCGGTACGCGGTCCGCGAGGGCATCTCCAAGATCATCGCGACCGGCACGCCGAAGGCCGCCCGGCCGGCCCGCAAGCTGGTCCGCGCGCTGATCCGCAACGACCCCGGCGAGGGCGGCGTGATCGTCCGCCGGCTCCGCACGATCGACAACGCGGCCAACCTGAGCGACGAGTTCCTGCGCGCGGTGATCGGCGCGGCGCAGGGCACCCGGCTGGAGCGGCAGGAGCTGGAGGGCGAGCTGCTCGACGACGTCGCCAACGCGCTGTGGACCCGGGACCTGCTCGACTCGATCCGGATCGGCTGGAAGCCCGAGGCGCTGCGCGAGATCAACATCGGGGTGGACCCGTCCGACGGCGGCGAGACCAGCGACGAGCAGGCCTACACGGTGGTCGGCGTCGGCATGACCGAGGACCCGCACCCGATCTACGTGATCGAGAACTGGGGCGGCCAGGAGGCACCCGTCCCGTTCGCGAAGCGGGTGATCCTGCGGGCCAAGGAGCTGGAGCGCGCCTACCAGGGCACCCCGGTGCGGCTGCTGGTGGAGAAGAACCACGGCGGCGGCTGGCTGAAGGTCACCTTCGAGGAGGTGATGCGGCGGATGGGCGTCCGGGTGCCGTACCGGATGATCCACGCCAGCCAGGCCAAGCGCACCCGGGCCGAGCCCGTCTCCGCGCTGTACGAGCAGCACGGCGGCCTGGTCCGGCACTGCCACGTCGCGAAGGTGACCACTACCGGCAGGCAGCAGCACCGGGTGCCCGAGCAGGACATGCCCGAGCTTGAGGACCAGATGGCGACGTTCACCGGGGCCCAGGGCGAGCGCAGCCCGGACCGGCTCGACTCGCTGGTGTGGGCGATGAGCCCGCTGCTGAAGCGCAACTTCGGCCCGCCCGGCCGGCACGGCGCGCGGCCCTGGGCCGACCAGGCGCAGCTCGACGACATGACGAGCCCGGTGCACTCCCGGGCCCGGCGGCGGCTGGCCCAGGCGCACGGCGGGGTCTACGCTGATCCTGGTACGTGGGACCTCGGGCTGGACACCGCCGACGACCCGTTCGCCGGCCTGGTGCCGGCCCGCCGGGACCACGGACGCCCCGCTACCGGTGTCCGCGACAACGTCAGGGAGTGGCGGTAGTGCCACCGCGGGGCAGCGCCAGCAGCGCCGACGCCGTCAGCCTGCCCGACATCAAGATCAAGAACCGCAGGAAGCTGCTGGGCCCCGAGCTTGGCACCCAGTTCGACACGGGCCAGCGGCTGTTCAGCTACTTCGGCGGCGGCGACGTCTTCGACTACGGCGAGTTCCAGTCCCGCGACATGAAGGCGATGTTCCGCCGCGACGGCGTGGCCAGCGCGGTCGAGCAGGTGCTGACGCTGCCGATCCGTGAGGCCGACTACTCGATCGAGCCCGGCAAGGGAGACAGCGGCGAGTGCGACTTCGCCCGCTCGGTGATCATGACGCCGGACACCGAGGACGGGATGAAGACCCCGGTGCAGCAGCTTGTCGGCCAGGTCACCTCCGGCCAGATATACCGCCGGGCGTTCTTCGAGAAGGTCTGGAAGCAGCGCGACTCCGACGGCAGGATCGTCTACGACAAGATCGCGTTCCGGCCGCAGGCCACCTGCCAGGCCCGGTACAACTCCCGCAGCGGGGCCAAGACCGGCTTCCGCCAGCAGGTCTGGATGTTCGGCAGCCAGCTCGCCAGCCTGTCCAAGACGCAGAAGGTGCCCGGCTACGTTGATATCCCCGAGATCAGGAGCTTCATCTACACGCACGGCAAGCACCGCGAGCCGCTGACCGGCGTGTCCGAGATGGACCTGTCGTACTGGTGCTATCAGACGAAGATGAAGCTCCTGTTCCTCTGGTACAACTTCCTCGAAAACACCGCGCTGCCGCGGGTGGTGGTCTACGGCAACGACCAGCCCGAGGCCAACGCCCGGGCCGACGACATCGCCAGCCTCAAGAGCAGCGGCGTGGTCGGCCTGGTGCACCCGGCCGACGGCCAGCAGGGCTTCGAGGTACTCCAGGGCTCGGCCGAGGGCGGCAAGTTCTTCACCGAGGCGATGGGATTCCTCGAATCCTGGCAGGTGCACAGCGTGCTGGCCGGCTTCATGGCGCTGACCGGCACGGCGACCGGCGGGCGCGGCTCCTACGCGATGAGCCAGGACCAGTCGAGCTTCTACCTGAAGTCCCGCCAGGGCGTGGCCGCGGAGATCGCCGAGAGCCTCAGCTACGACGTGGTCCGGCCGCTGGTGATGCTCAACTTCGGCGCGGGCGCGGTCATGCCCAAGTGGAAGTTCGGGCCGCTCCAGGACGAGCAGATTCAGGCGCTGCTGACGATGTTCCAGACCCTGGCCGCCGCGCCCGCGCTGCACATCCCGCTGTCCGTGCTCGACCTGATCACCGAGCGGATGGCCACGATCCTCCAGCTTGACGTCGATCAGGTGCACCAGGCGCTGGTGTCCACCGCTAACCAGCGCGCCGAGCAGCTTGCCGCCGCGGCCCCGCCCGGGGTGCCGCAGCAGGCCGCCGCCGCGATCGGAGGCATGGCCGGGATGGCCAGCGCGGCCACCGGCATCGCGCAGCGGGCGGCCCAGCAGCGCGGCGGGCTGCCGGCCGCGCCGCTGCCCGGCCAGCAGCGCCAGCCCCCGCGGCAGCCGCCGATGCCGCCGATGCAGCCGCCCCCCGGGCGGATGGCCTGACACGCGCCGGGGGGCGTGATGGACGAACTGCACCCGATCAACATCACCGGCACCGAGGTCGGCACCGCCCGGTGCGACGCGGGCGACTGGAAGGAGGACGCGGCGGACGCGGCCGGGGTGCAGCCGATGCTCTGGCACGCCGCGATGCACGCTGCGGCCACCGGCCACGACGTGCATGAGGTCGTCCAGCGCAGCATCACCGTGCACCCGGCCCCCGCGTAGGAGTGATCATGTTCTCAGGACCGATCGAGCAGAAGGCCGCGGCGGGCACGTCAGCCACCCTGATCTTCGGCTACCTGGCCGCGCTGCTGATCGAGGTCATCCCCTGGCTGAAGGACAACCTGACGCCCGACCAGCAGCAGAACCTGCCGATCATCATCGCGTTCCTGGCAACGGGGATCGCCACGTACCTGGCTCCGCACACCCACCGCCCGGACCTGCCGCCGCTGGTGCTGGCACCGCCGGCCCCGCAGCGGCGGCCGGTGCAGACGATCCCGCCGCCGCCCGTCCAGCAGGCCCCGCCGCACGCATGACCGCCCCGCCGCCGCAGCAGCAGCAGCCGACCGCCGCCCAGCAGCAGCAGGCCGCGCTCGCCGCCGCCGAGGTGCTGTCCGCCGCGGTGACCGTCGGCAGCGCCGCCGCGGCGCTGGCCGCGGTGTTCGCCGCGCTGAAGGTCCGGCAGGCGTCGCTGCGGTCCGCGCTGCGCATCGTGATGGACCACCCGCCGGACCGGGCCGGCTTCCACGGCACGGCCGGCGCGCAGGCCGCCCGGCTCAACCTGATCCGGCGGGCCCAGTTCCTGGTCGCCTCCAGCCGCCGGTTCAGCGCCGACCAGGCCCGGGTGCTGTCCGGCGGCGACCCGTTCGCGCTCCGCGGCGCGGCGAACCGGGAGCGGCGGTACTACGGCATGCACCTGGACGCGATGTGGAACCGGGCCCGGGCCGCCGAGCAGACCGACCTGGCCGCCGCCGACTACGGGATGCTGCTCGGCTGGTACACGAAATGCGACTCGCGCACCAGCCCGGAATGCCTGGCCGCCAACCGGCACAACTACCGGGCCGACAAGATGCCCGCGATCGGCTTCCCCGGCGGGGTGCACCTGTACTGCCGCTGCGTGCCGGGCCCGCCGTTCCCCGGCGCGCCGGAAGTCGGCGGCCGTTCAGGGGTGCTTCGCGCCGCGTTTGCCCGGAGGGGCTGACCCGCCGGCCGGTCGGCTGCTACGGTTTGCTGCGTGACAGGACCAGCGGGGAACTTCCTGATCATCGATCTCAGCCAGACGCCGCCAGCGGTCGTGCAGGCGGACGCCGTCCTTCCCGCCGCGGTCCTCCAGGCACTAGCCAGTATCGACCGGAAGCTGGAGAAGATCATGACCGACCAGGCAGCCGAGGTCCAGTCGCTAGCCGACGCGATCAACGTGGTGGGCCAGCACGTATCCGCGGCGACGGCGACGTTGCAGCAGTTCATCACCGACCACTCCGCCGTGCCGAGCGTGGACCTGACCCCGGTGCAGAACGCGGTCAGCGCGCTCCAGGGGGCCGACACCGGGCTCCAGGCGATCGTGCCGGTCGCGCCCACTGACCCGGGCACCGCCCCGGCCGACCCGATCCCGGCCCCGCCCGTCACGGACCCTTCCACGGGAGTGATCACCGACGGGAGCACCGCCGTCACTGACACGGGCGGCGCGACCGACACGATGACCACCGACACCGGGACCCCGCCGGATACCTCGGTCCCTTCCTGACCCGCGTCTGGCGGGGCATACTGAACGTGTTCAGGCCCTAGAGCCCGGTCCCCGCCCGGCTGCCAGAGAGCGGGGACCCCATGGCACGGGTGGCTGCGACCGGCCCGATGCAGGCTGACGCCGCGCGCCGGATGCGCCGCACCGCGCAGCAACTGGACCAGTCGCACCCCGAGACCGTGGCCGGCGGCCACGTGCGGGATGCGGCCCGGGTGCTCCAGCGCGGCGGCACCGAGGGGGCCAAGCGGCACCTGGACGCCGCGATGGAGGTCCTCACTCCGCGCAACCTGGTCCGGCACGGCATCACCGACGACGACGGCCACCAGGCCGCCAAGGCGCTGATGCACCAGGTGCACCGGCACCGGCTCGCGGTGATGGACATCGAGGACGCCCGCGGCCGGAACGACCGGCTCCGGCAGGCTGCGAGAGAACGGCGGGACGCCGGGCCCGCCCTGCCCCTGGCGCAACGGCGGGCATCGGAGCGCCAGGACCGCCGCGACCAGGCGACCAGTGACCCCGGCGCTAGCACCGCTGGTCTCCTGGTCGCGGCGTCCAACGAGCTGACCTTCGCCCCGGCCTACCTGCGCGAGAGCCGCAGCCCGCGCAGCGGGGAGTGGATCAGCGGCAGCGCCGGGTCGGTGTTCGGCCGGAAGGTCAGCAAGAAGGAGGCCGCCGGCTTCGCCTCGCTGTTCGAGACCCGCGGCCACGTGCACGGCGGCATGAAGGCCCCCACCCTGAAGGAGCAGGCCCGGCACGCCGGGCTGCGGACCAAGGCCCAGCGGGCGGTGTACCGCAAGCTCCGCAAGAAGGGCCACGGCCACGCCTACGCTGTCCGTCTTGCCGGGCACTTCACCCCGCAGATGATGACCGCCGCGGTCGGCGCGTTCGGCGGGAACGCCGCCGCGGTCGAGCTGGTCGGCCCCAAGGGCTACGTGCACGGCTGGATCAGGGTCGCCGGGCTGACCGCCGCGCAGAAGGCCGCGCTGCTCGCCCTGGTGCGGATGCACCGCCGGATGCGCAGCACCGACCAGTACGGCCAGGTGCGGACCCCCGGCGCGAACATCGAGCGAGCCGCGCTGAACGTGATCACGACGCCGGCCCGGCTGGTCGAGAAGACCCTGCCCAGGAGCAAGCGGCAGCGCAGGAACGCCGCCCCGGCGCTGACGTTCAGCGCCCGCACCGCGATGCTGGAGCGGACCCCCGCGCCGCGCGGCCGGCCCGGCGGTCCCGGGCTGTATGACGTCGCGGGCATGGGCCACACCCCCTATCTCCAGCAGATCGTCAAGGCGCTGATCGAGAAGCGCGGCATGCCGCCGGGCAAGGCCTACGCGATAGCCCGCGGCGCGATCCGCAAGTGGCTGCGCGGCGGCGGCCACGTGCACCCCGAGGTGCGCGCCGCCGCGGGCCGGGCCGAGGCCGGCGAGCTGGCCCGGCAGGCCCGGGCCAAGGCCAGCCACGGCCACTCGGTCACCGGCCTGGACGTCGCCGACGCGCTGATCGAGCTGGCCTGCGAGCCGATCGACCTGTTCAACCCGTACCACGCCCCGCCGGGATCGGCGGCCGGCGGCCAGTTCACCACCCAGCAGGGCGCGGGCCAGGGCAAGGCTAAGCCCGGGAACGTCGCGCGGCGCAAGGCCCAGCTACGCACCAAGATCGCCGGGCTGCGGCGGCAGATCGCCGCGCTGGAGGCGCAGTACCGGGCGGCCACGGGCGGGCGGCACCGCGGCGCGGCCGGCGGCAGGGCCGGGAAGGCGGGCAAGGCCGGCGCGGCCAGGGCCGGCAAGGCGGGCAAGAGCGCCAGCAGCACGCCGCGCAAGCGGGGCGTGCCCCGGCACCGGATGAGCGCGGCCACGATCCACTCGAAGATCATCGCGCTGCGGGCCCAGCTCCGCGCCGACATAGCGCAGTTGAGGGCGTTGTGACCGACGGCCTGGCCGGCCAGTTGCTCGACCTGATCGACCTCGGCAACCCGGCGTGGATGCACGAGCGGCGCGACCCGCACACCGGGGAATGGATCAGGACCCCCGGCGACGAGCTGCTCGGCTTCGCCGCGCCCGGCCCGGCCGGCAGCGTGAAGCGCTACACGGTGCCCGATCCGAAGCGGCTATTCACCAAGAGCGGCTACCGCAACCCGGCCGACCACCCGTTCTGGCGCGGCAACCCGGTCACCCCGGAGAACGTCATCGCCGCCTACGACGCGGCCGACGAGGGCACCAAGATGCAGGGCCGCCGCTGGTACCGGCAGGTGCACGACATCGCCAAGTACATCGGCGAGGGCGACGCGGAGAAGGGCGGCATCCTGCTGTCCACCTACAGCCCGAAGAACGTCTGGCCGGCCAACATGTTCAACGCCGCCGAGTCGGTGCGCCGCGGCAAGCCGATCGGCCCCGGCGAGGGCAGCTTCGTCACCAACGCGATGGCCGACAAGGCGCAGCGGGCGATGGACGGCGAGGGCATCGACGTGCTGATGTCCACCGCCAAGACGCACAGCTTCGGCGCGCTGATCAAGAACGGAGACGACGTGCCCGAGGACCCCTACGGGCACGTGGTCATCGACACCCACGCGGTCAACGTGGCCGCGGGCGGGGTGATCCGCGGCGACAAGATGGAGAAGGCCCCGATCGGCGACGTCCGCCAGCACGAGTACGTGGCCGACCAGTACCGCAAGGCCGCCAAGATGATCAGCGAGCGCGAGGGCGAGCTGATGAAGCCGCACGAGCTACAGGCGATCACCTGGCTGGTGCAGCAGCGGGCCAACCAGGCGATGGATGACTGGAACGCCAAGCACGGCACCAAGGGCGAGCAGGCCCGGGCTAAAGGCCGGGCCACTATGACCCGCAACTGGTGGAAGCGCTGGAACGCTTACGCCGACCAGCACAACATCCCGCTGGAGAAGGGCGTGTCCGGGCTGGCCAACCAGCTAGCCGCGATGTTCGGCGACTACGAGGACAGCCTGACCGCCCAGCTACTGGACCTGGCTGCGTGGGAGGGTGAGCCACGTGACCCAAAAGGCCGCTGGACCCGGGGCGGGCTCGCGGGGCAACTGGCGAGCCGGGAGCGCGAGTACCAGGCCACTAAGGTCGGCCAGGGCCGCCCCGACTACCCGGTGATCGGTCCTGAGCACGCCCGCGGCAACAGCCGGGCGGTCAGCCGGGACGAGTTCCAGGCCCTGGCCGCCAAGGGCAACTCGTGGATCGACCGGGCCAAGCGGGACTCCTCGCCGATCGCCGGGCTCGACGAGCACTGGGACGAGATCAAGGACCGCAGCTACGCCGAGGCCCGCAAGTCCTGGGGCGGCGAGACAATCGACACGCACACCGGCCGGCCGCTGCCGCAGGGCGCGGACCTGTACGCGATCAGCGTCAAGCCGCGCGGGATGACCACCGTCAGCGTGCCCGAGACGGCGACCCGGGACGAGTTCGGCGCGGCGATGGACCGGGCCCGCGAGCTGTTCCGCCCGGCGCTGGAGCGCAAGAGCTTCTACCTGGGCGTGTTCCACGACGACGAGACCCACCGGATCGACATCGACCCGGTGGCCATCGTGGACAGCCCGGAATTGGTCGAGCAGGTCGGGAGTTATACCCGGGCGGTAGGCGGCGCGTACCACTTCAAGACCGGAGACGGGTACTGGCCGCCGCACGTGGCGGAAGGCGCGCAGATGGCCGGCGAGGACCGGGTGCACTTCGAGGGGCCGGGGCAGTGGCATACCCAGGCCGTGGCGGTGCAGGACCCCGAGCCCGAGGACGAGGACGCCGAGTAGTCCCCTCTTCCCCGCCGACCTGATCATCGCGTACCATCCCGGCTTAGACGGCGAGTAATCCCCGCTCCGCGCTCGCCGCGCGGTCCCTGCTTTGCGCGCCGGTCCCTTATTGGTGACCGGAGAGGCATGCGGGGATGGGCTCAGTCCTCCAGCAGTTGCGGGATGATCTCGCTGCCATCGACCTGGTCGGCCCGCACGGCTACACGCACGGCTGGGTCTACCACGGCCCCGGCCGCGGCACCCGGGCGCATACCGGCCGCCTGGTCTCCCGCGACGTCCGCACCCAGCAGGGTCGGCTGCGCAACGCCTCCCCGTCGCTGACCGCGCTGCGGGCTACCGCGGCGCTGCGCGGCAAGAAGGGCTCGGACTACCAGCACCTGGCCGCGGCGCGGCTGCACGCCGCCGCGGCCCGGTCCGCGGGCTCGGCGGCGCTGCGGGCCCGGCACGAGCGGATGGCCGCGATGCACCGCGGCATCGCCGCCCGCACCCCCGGCCGCGGCACCCGCTCCGAGGGCCCGCTGCGCCGACCCGGCGCGAAGGCAGCCCCGGTCCGGCGCAGGCCGCCCGGTGAGGGCATGGCCACCAAGAGCGAGCGGAAGGCCGCCGGCCAGTACAGCAAGCCGATCGGCCCGAACATCGGGGAGCTGGGCAAGGCCGCCCGGGGCAGCAACAAGAACCTCAGGAAGGCAGGCCGGCAGACGGCGTACAAGGCCGGGCACGCGCTGCCGCCGCCGAGCAAGGGCGCAGCGCCCGGCTTCCCGGTCACCAGCCCCAAGTCATGGGAGGACGCCCGCCGGGCAGTCGGCCGGGTCAAGTCCCCGGCCCGCCGGGCGGCCCTGGCCGGCCTGCTGCGCCGCACCGCCGCCCAGTACGGCAAGACCAAGGCCCTCAAGGCGTCCTGGGCCGCGTCCAACACCGGCCCCGCCCTGGAGTTCGCCATGGAACTGCCCGCGATCAGCAGCCCCTACGACGTGATGATCGTCCGCGCCGAGGACGGCTCCGGGGCGGTGATCCGGCACCGCCGCGGCGGCGGCGAGATCGGCAGCATCCGGCGCACCGACGGCGGCTGGGTGGCCAGCCGGGCCGGGCGGGACCTCGGCCCGCACACCCGCCAGCGCGGCGCGCTGCTCGAACTGATCGGCACCCACAACCGGGATGCCGGCACGCCATTCCACCGGCCGGCTGCCCGCCAGCCATCGCCCCCCTTGCAGTCCCGGCCGGTGCAGACCCCGCTGATGCAGCGGTACGGCATCCCCGCCATCAGCACCCTCGCCACGCCGGCCCGGGGGGCGTCCGACGGCGGCCGGGTCACCGGCCGCGAGCCCGACAGCGACGACCTGAAGATGCTCAGCCCCAAGGGCAAGGGCATCTACAAGAAGCTCCGCAGCCGCGGCTTCCCGCACGCCCGGGCGCACAACTTCGCCCGCCGGGCGCAGAACCGGGGCGGCTCGTGACCGCAGCCATCCTGACCCCGTTCACCGGGTCCCGTGCCAGCCAGGCCGGCACCCGGTGGTGGAAGAAGCTGCTGCCCGTCGGCGAGATCAACTACCGCGGCCGGGTGCTCAAGTTCGATCCCGGCTACCTGGCCGGCCTGGTCCAGTCCTTCCGCGACAAGGCCTACGACCAGGTCCCGTTCCAGCTTGCCGGCGACGAGAACAAGCACACCAACGACGTCGAGCGGTTCGGCGGCAAGATCGCCGACATGGAGCTTCGGCCCGACGGTCTCTACGTCGGCGTCGAGCCCACCGAGCGCGGCAGCAGGGTGCTCGCCGACAACCCGGCCTGCGGCGTGTCCGCCCGGATCGTCGAGCAGTACGACCGGTCCGACGGAAAGTTCTTCCCCCGCGCGATCCAGCACGTGCTCGCCACCCTGGACCCGCGCATCCCCGGCATGGGCGGCTGGGAGGCCGTCGCCGCCAGCAACGACGCCGAGATCACCTTCGACCTCAGCGCCGAGCAGTTCACCACGACGAAGGAGACCGGCATGCCGGACCTGACCGATGAGCAGGCGGACAAGCTCGCCAAGCTGCTCAAGCTCGACCCCGACAAGATCACCGCGCTGGTCGAGGGCCTGCCGAACCTGAGCCAGGCCGACATCGACGGGCTCAACGGCGACGACTCCGGCGAGGACGACTCCGGCGAGGGCGCGCCCGAGGACGGCGCGCAGGCCATCGCCGACGCGATCGACGGCATGTCCGACGAGGAGCTGGCCGCGCTGGAGGCCGAGCTGGAGGCCGAGGACGCGGAGGCCGAGCCCGAGCCTGAGCCCGCGGGCGCGGGGCTCAGCAGCGAGGCCGCGCTGGCGCTGGAGCTTGCCCAGGCAACCGGTGACGAGAACGCCCGCCAGCTCGCCGTCATCACCGGCCAGCTCGACCACGAGCGGTGGCTGAACGAGCGGCAGAAGCTGGTCGGCGGCGGCACCCCGCCCTACATCGCCGACCTGGCCGCGCCGCTGCTGGAGGGCGCGGGCCACGTGGTGGACCTGGCCGGCGGCAAGTCGGTGGACGCCGGCCAGGTGATGCGCAAGGTCCTCTCCGAGTACCAGAAGCTGGGCCAGCAACTGGGGCTCGGCGTCGAGCTTGGCACCGAGATGGACGAGCCCGAGCAGCGCGGCCAGGCGGCCACCGAGCGCGACGAGGTCGTGACCCGGGCCAAGGCCCAGCTCTTCGGCATCCGGGGCGGCGGGGCCGCCTGATGGCCAGGGTCATGATCACCAAGACCTTCACGATCGCCGCGTCCGGCTACGCCCAGCCGGCCCGCACCATCCAGGCGGGCACGGTCGTGGAGCTTTCCGCGGCCGAGCAGACCGCCGTCACCACGGCGGGCGGCACGTTCCGCGCCACCACGTACCGGGACCAGACCGCCCTCGCGGTCGGCGTGTCCAACAGCAACTAGGAGGGTCAGCCAATGACCGCGGTTCTTCCCCATTACAAGCAGGGGCCGGCGAACTACCAGGTCAGTGCGCTGATCTTCGGCGGCCAACTGGTCGAGCACACCACCCAGACCGCGGGCACCACCGACCTGACGGTCAAGCCGTGCACCGCGGCGTCGGTGCACTGCCTCGGCGTGGCCGGCAAGGACGCCAACGTGATCACCGCGCAGACCGGCACGGTCAACGCCTACGGCCAGACCGGCATCGACATCTCGGTGCTCGACGACTTCACCAGCGTCTACTACGGCGGCGTCGATATCTGGGTCTGGTACTCGGCGGCCTGCACCCCCGGCATCAAGCTGCTCGCCACCGCCAACGGCTGCGTCGGCCCGGCAGGCGCGGGGCCGGCCGCGGACCAGGTGGTCGGCATCTGCACCCACCCCGGCGGCGTCGCCGCCGGGATGCTCACTCAGCAGATCGGCGGGACAGGCGCGACGTCGTTCTTCCTGGGCCGGGCCCGGATCAACTAGGAGGACTGACCGATGCCGGTTGCCGCACGCGGGTACTCAGACGGCCCGCGGATTACCGTCAACGAACTGCTGAAGGACCCGCTGACCATCCCTCAGTTGATCCTGGACCTGACACAGAACGAGTTCATCGTGGACTCGGTGCTGCGCAACGGCGGGGCAGCTCCCTCCGGCGCGGTCCGGTACGCGGAGTCAACGCCGCTCTACGCCGATGACTTCCCCGAGATCAGGCCGGAGTTCGGCGAGGTGCCGATCGTGCCGACGTCGCTCGGCCTGCCGCGGGTCGTGTTCAGCCACGAGCGGGCGATGGCGATCATGGTCTCCGACGAGATGCGCCGCCGCCAGTCCGTGGACCCCGTGACCAGGCAGATGCTCCAGGTCAAGAACACGATGACCTATAGCTGGAACGCCGCGTTCTTCTCCGCCGTGGTGGCGAACGCCTCGATCCAGACCCTGGCCGTCGCCAACACCTGGGCGTCCGCCGCGGCCACGATCCGCGCCGACCTGGCCCAGGCGATGTACCTGGTCGAGAACGCCAACATCGTCAGCCCGTCCGGCCTGACCCAGTGGCTGGGCTTCGAGGCCGACACCCTGATCATCAACCACGGGACGAAGAACACGTTCCTCCAGAGCAACACGTTCGCCGCGCCGTACGTCGGCGACATCGCGAGCGAGAACCTGCTCTACACGGGCGTGCTGCCGCAGAAGATCATGAACCTCGACGTCATGGTCTCCCGGCAGCTCCCGGCCGGCAACGCGATCGTCATGCAGCGCCAGCGCTGCGGCTTCATCGCCGACGAGCTTCCGTTCGTGGCCGGCCCGCTCTACCGCGACGAGCCGCGCAAGACGTGGCGCTCCGACACCCAGCGGGCATCGGCGATCGGGCTGGACCAGCCGCTGTCGATCTGCCTGCTCTCAGGAGTCTGATGTCCAAGTACCAGGCGCTGGCCAACCTCAGCCAGCCGAGGCCGGGCGACCCGAACAAGGAGACCGACCTGATCGAGGCGGGCGAGACGGTCGAGCTGACCGACGAGCAGGCCGCGAAGTGGCTGCCCCCGCTGCGCGACCCGCCGCTGATCCGGCCGGCCAGGGAGTCCGGCGACCCGCTGCCGGGCATGCTGCCGAAGTCGCTGTTCGGCGTGGCGATCAACCCGCGCACCGGAAAGCGGATCGGACGCCCCGGCCCGCCGGAGGGCGCGCGCCCGGACCCGGCGGGAAGCTCCCAGGTCCAGGTGATGGAGCCGCCGGAGGCGAGCGAGCCGCAGCCCGGCGACGAGTCGGTCCCGGCCGACGACGCGGTGGACCTGCCGCCGCGCCGCGCCCGGACCCGGGCGGGAGCGTAGCCCGTGGCCGTCGCGATCCCGACCTCGATCCGGCTCACCTGCCCGAGGTGCCGGACGCTGCGGTTCTTCACGGCGATCGACGGCGCGGTCACGTTCCGCTGCAAGGCCTGCGAGTGGTACTACACGCTGTCGGCCGTCGCGCCCACCGGCACGGCCACCGCGACCCTGGCCGCGGGCGGCACCGCGATCACCGTGGCCAGCGGCGGGGCCAGCTTCACCAACGGCATGCTGCTGCTGTACGACACCGGCCAGCTAGCCGAGGTCCTCGCGGTCAACGGCACCTCGACCGCCACCTCGATCCCGGTCACCGCGGCCATCCGCGGCCACGCCAGCAGCGTGACCTTCGGCCAGCTTGCCGTCGGCCCCCGGGACAGCGGCATCGGCGTCGGCGACGCGGTGATCCCCAACCCGGGCTGGGGGTTCTGATGGCGCTGGCCCGGTTCGTGCTCACCGCCGACGTCACCGTGGCCGCGGGCGCGGCGACGGCGGGCACCTACGGCAGCGCCAGCACCGCGGCCACCGCCTGGTCGGAGCTGTGGCCGGTGCTGTTCCGCAAGAACAGCGTGATCTACGCCGACTCGTCCGCCGGCAGCGCTCCCCCGCAACTGCTGTACCAGGCAATCGGCGCGGGCAACCTGCGCGCCTTCGTGCCAGGCCAGGACGACGTCGGGCACGCGGCCCTGGCCAACTGAGGAGGACGCATTGGCAGCCAACCCGCGGATGGTGATCGCCGACGTTGACGTCCCCTACGACGGCGTGGTCACGCACGTGCTGCGCGGCACCGTGGTGGACGTCCCGGCCGGGTCGCCGATGGAGGCCGCCTACGGCACCGCTTCCAACCTGGCCACCCTGACCGCGCAGCAGCAGACCACGATCGCCGCCGGGGGTGCGGTTGTCACATGACGTTGTACGCCGCCGTCACTGACCTGCGCCTGGTGCTGGACAGCACCGACGCGGGCACCGGCACGGCTGCGCAGCTATCGGACCAGCAACTAACCCTCTCGCTCCAGGCCGCCTCGGACCGGGTGGAGGTCTACGTCGGCAATAGCTGGGCCCAGGCGTCCGACGCGCCGCAGGTGGTCGGCGACCTCACCCTGGACCTGGCCGCCTGGTGGGCCACCACCTACTACTCCAAGCAGAAGGAGATGGGGCCGAACCACCCGGTGGTGCTGCGGTACACCGAGGCCAAGGCGGTCCTGGAGGACATCCGCAAGGGCGTCATCGACATCAACGTCCCGGTTACCGCCGCGGGCGGGGCCGGCGGGCCGGGTGATGCGGCCGACGCGGTGATCCACAACCCGTGGGACGGCCAGGTGTTCACGCTGGCTGACAGCAACACCCGGCGTGCCGACGACGGGTCGCTGGCCGCCGACACCCCGCCGGACATGGCCCGGATGCCGCGGTTCTTCGACGACGTGGGGGGCTGGTGATCATGCCCGGCACCTTCACCGCGCGGATCGCCGAGCTTCAGCACCGCGGCCACTTCGGCACCGGGCTGCTGGAGGGCTCGGTGACCGTCGATCAGGTCTACGCCCACTACCAGCACGAGCGGCTCGACCTGCACCACCCGCGCGGCGGCGAGGCCAAGTACCTGGAGCGCCCGCTGTTCGAGCAGTTCACCTACTACCTGACCGAGATCGCCGCCGGCATCCTCGACGACGGCGGCGAGCGGGCCATGGCCCGCTCGATGGAGCACCTGTCCGACGCCGCCGAGCTTCGCACCCCCTGGGAGTGGGGCGACCTGATGCACTCCGGCCACCCGCAGGTGACCCGCGGGCTGCGGGATGTCTACGACCGGCCGCCGAAGCGGCACCGGCTCACCGAGGCCGAGCTTCGGGCCAAGAACCGGCTGCGGTGGCCCTCGCTGCCAGACCGGCTGAAGGGCTGGATTTACTGGCACAACACGATCCGCGGCCGGCTGGGCCTGCCGCCCCCGCGCCGGGGGC
>Ga0126378_10001965_pt1 | contig 15251 bp, 10 predicted proteins | sample PanSoiMetPlot_23_FD_92587 | JGI IMG/M metagenome (GOLD analysis project Ga0126378, IMG submission 92587) | Tropical forest soil microbial communities from Panama - MetaG Plot_23 | ecosystem: Environmental > Terrestrial > Soil > Tropical forest > Bulk soil | place: Panama | collected 2016-02-17 | reverse complement strand
GTCAGGTTGGATGGTGCTGGAGGCCTTCTCAGTCTCCTAGGGCAAGGCCAGCGCCTATCTGGCCCTGCTCGACCTGCTGCACTCATATTTCGACATCAAGTCCGAAGACGACGCCCGTAAACGCAGAGAGAAGGTTGCGGGGAAGATCACCGTTCTTGATCGATCGCTCGAAGATACCCTGCCATACCTCTTCGCGCTGCTGGGAATCGTCGAAGCCGAGGACTCGCTCGGGCAGATGGACGCGCAGGTCAAGAAGCGCCGCACCCTCGAGGCGATCAAACGCATCCTCCTGCGCGAATCAATCACTCAGCCACTGATCGTGATGTTCGAGGACCTGCATTGGATTGACGAGCAAACCCAGGAGTTCCTCAACCTGCTCGCAGACTCGCTCGCCAATGCAAAGATCCTGCTCCTGGTGAATTACCGCCCCGAGTACTCGCACCAGTGGGGCTCGAAGACTTACTACACGCAGTTGCGTCTGGATCCACTTGGAGGCGACTGGGCCGAAGAAATGCTCGAGGCTTTGCTGGGCGCGGGCTCAGCGTTCGCGTTGAAGCGCTTCATTATAGAGAAGGCTGAGGGGAATCCTTTTTTCATAGAAGAGATCGTGCAGTCGCTCTTCGAGGAAGGTGCCCTCGCCCGTAACGGTGCGGTCAGGGCCGCAAAGCCCCTGGGCGCCCTCAAGATGCCCCCAACGGTGCAAGGGGTGTTGACCTCACGAATCGATCGATTACCCACGGCGGAGAAGGAGCTACTACAGACCCTAGCTGTAATCGGCCGGGAGTTTCCGCTGTCATTAGTTCGCGCCGTTTCCCAGATGTCTTCGGACAATCTGGATCGGGCGATAAACAATCTGCAGCTGGCCGAGTTCATTTACGAGCAGCCCGCCGCAGGTGATCTCGAATATAGTTTTAAACATGCTCTCACGCAGCAAGTGGCGCATGAATCGCTTCTGCTAGAACGACGCAAGGATCTTCATGAACAAGTAGGTACCGCCATCGAGAAACTATACGGTGACAGTATCGAGCAGCACCTGGCCAGACTCGCCAACCATTACAGACAGTCACGGAACGTCAATAAAGCCATCGAGTTTTTGCGGCGCGCTGCCGAGCAGGCGAGCGAACGATCGGCGGTCGCTGAGGCAGAAACTCTACTGCGCGATGCGATTGGCATCTTATTGGCGAGGCCCCAATCGCCGCAATTGAATCTTCAGGAATGTGAGTTGCAAATTGCGCTCGGCGCGCTGCTCACCAGCAGGGGTTTCTCGGCCTTAGAACGAGAACAAGCCTTGCGACGCGCTTATGAGCTGTCGCAACACATTGGTGACGTAGGGAAGAGCCTTTCCGTACTCTTCCATCTGGGGCAGTCCTACATTATGGCGGGGCGTCTGCCTGAAGCGAGAACCTTGGCAGAGCCCGCAGCTAAAAAGCTTGAAGGTCTCGCAGATCCCATCCTTGAGGCGTGTTCGCTGGAGAATCTCGGGGAGTGCTACTGGTGGTCGGGTGACCTGCACAATGGACGACCCTATTTTAAGCGCGTGCTTGAGATCTGTGAAATCACCTCAGCAAGTTCGCTGAGACGGAGAGCAGGTCTCGATCTTGGGATATTGCCAGCCGTCTTTCTGGCAATGACCGATCTGCTTCTTGGGTGGCCAGATCGCGCATTGGAGTTCTACGGCCGTGCGGTCAAGCTTGCGGAGTCGAGCCTGCACCCTTACAGCAGATTTTTGGGTCTAATTATGACCGGCTGGATACAGCAGATCCGGGGAGACCCGAGCGCAGTCCATGAGCATCTCAGAGTCTCGCAAGGTTTCGAGGAATATGGCTTTTACGAGATGTCTGGCTGGGCATCACACTTCGACGGCTGGTGCGTTTTTTGGAGCGGAGATAGGACTCGGGGAATCGCAAAAATGACAGAAGCGACCGAGAAACTCGGCGCGGTCAACAGCCTCATCATGTTACCCTGGCGCTTGATTCTGCTTGGGGAGATGAAAGCCGAAGTCGGAGAAACACAAGCTGCTGGTACCTGTGTTGAGCAAGCCTTGGGAACGCTGAACTTGTCAGATGAACGCTGGTTTTTGCCCGAGGTTTATCGCGTCGCGGCGAAGGTAGCGTTGGGTGAGTCCCCTGGAACCCCCAATTTAGCTGAGGCGCACCTGCGTCATGCCTTAAAGCTGGCTCGCGATCAGAGCACCAAACTGTGGGAAATACGGGCGACAACAAGTCTAGCGCGCCTGCTGCGCGACACTGACCGGCGCGACGAAGCGCGCGCTGTGCTCGCGGACATCTACAACTGGTTCACCGAGGGCTTCGACATCGCCGATCTGAAGGACGCCAAGGCGCTGCTGGAAGAGTTGAAGGATTAGCCGCTCGCTCTGGAGGAAAAACACAAAATGGCCACCGCTTCTACCGATCAACTCCGGATGCCAGTAGTGAAGCATCTCTACCAGAATCATGTCCTCGACAGCTCGCGGTGGAATTTTTTGCCCCTTCGTGAGGACGACATTATCGTTGCCACCTCGTACAAAGCCGGCACCACATGGATGCAGGCGATTGTCGGCAACCTGATATTTTCGGGGCAGGAACTGCCGGCACCTCTTTCGGAGCTCTCGCCATTTCTTGAATTCCGGATGGTCCCGCTGGAGCTCGTGTTAGCGGGACTGGAGCGTCAGCGCAATCGGCGCTTCATAAAAACCCATCTTCCGCTCGACGGGTTCCCGTTCGACCCGCGCCTCAAGTACGTCTATGTCGGCCGCGATGCCCGAGACGTCTTCATGTCATTCTGGAATCACTACCGGACGTTCACCGACGAAACGATGCAGTTGATTAACCTCATCCCCGGCAGGGTGGGTGGTCCTCTACCGCCCTGCCCGGAGGGCGTCCATGAACTGTGGCGCAACTGGATTACGCGGGGCTGGTTTGAATGGGAGACCGAAGGATACCCGTGGTGGTCGAACCTGCACAACGTGCAATCGTGGTGGGACTATAACCACCTCGAAAACATTCTTTTTGTACACTACGCCGATTTGCTCGCGGATCTCGAAGCTGAGGTTCGGCGGATTGCCCGCTTCCTGGAGATCGAAGTGCCTGATCGTGCGTGGCAGGTTATCGTGCGCAACTGTTCCTTCGCGGAGATGAAAGCCAAGGGTGAATGGTTCGCACCTAACGGGGGCGTACCCTTCAAGGGTGGAGCACAATCGTTCTTTCACAAAGGGACCAACGGCAGATGGCGCGATATCCTCAGCGCTGATGAACTCCGGCTCTATGACGCGGCGGCCTCCCGCGAGTTGACGCCGCCGTGCCGCACATGGCTCGAACAAGGCGGTCGGTTCTAAAGCCAGCTCTGTCGTTGATGCTAAAGCCCGAGACCCCCAGCCCGAGGCCAAGCTCGAATTTCAGCCTCGGGCCCACGGACTTGAGCCACTGAAGTTGAGATGATCACGAGAGCACTCATTTAGCCAATTCTGGTCGAAGACATCATGGCGGCGGTGGGTCGCGAGGTAGTTCCTGACCTCATGCAGCTCCGGCGCAGTGTACTGGACCAGGTCGGCGATAGGCCCGAGCTTCTTGAGCTGTATGAGAAGCTCAGATTCGCCTTCTGGACGTTGGAACTGGAGAAGAACCTCCCGTTTCTACCGCTCCGCGATCTGATCGCCTTTCCTCATATGGTTTACCCGGTATTCGTCGGGCGTCTCAAATCTATCAAAGCCATCAGGTCGGCGATGAATCGCCAGCTTCCGATCGTGATGGCCGCACAGAAGGATCCGGCGGTTGAGAGCCCGAACGACGTAGACGTATATCGGATTGGTGTCGTCGGAAGCCTGATCCAAGTAGCGGACATATCGGATGGCACCCTGAAGGCCCTGATCGAATGCAGGAGGCGGGTACGAGTGAGCCAGGTCAAGGAAGATGGGGAATTCATGGAAGCAAGAACCGAGGAGGTCATCGAGCCGGTCACAGAGGGCTTGGACAAACTGCTCGAGTCGGTCGCTTCCGCATTTGTTTCAAGCGGCTTCAAATCGCCAGCGACAAAACGGTCAATTTCCCTCGCCTCCCGCCGCAACCCGTCGGCGATCGCGGACAGAATTGCGAGTGATCTCCCGATCGAGGCTTCTCAGAAGCAAGAACTGCTTGAACTTCTCAACCCAGCGAAACGACTCAAGAAGCTGCTTGGCCACCTTTCTGGACCGCTCGGTCCATAATTAGTCTCAACCGACGAGCTACTCTCCATGCTGTTGGAACTCGGCTCAAGAGCCGAAGCCGCTCCCTGAGACAAGGGGAAAAAGCAAAGGCCAAGACTGCACATCACGTAGTAATAGAGCTTGCAATTGCGGTGTTTAGCGCTAGGCTTTAGCCCATTCTCTAGGCGCGGGGACCGATGACATCTTCGAGTGCGCAAGATGGCCACAGGCCGCGAGGCTCGTTTGTGAGGGGCGAGCGCGAGCTCGCCAAGTTGAACAGGGTTTTGGCCGATGCCACGCAAAGCCTGCTAGTTCGGTAGGGCCGAGCGGAGCGAGGCGATGCGCTGCTCTAAGTGCGGAGCTGAAAATCCGGATCGGGCGAAATTCTGCGTCGAATGTGCTTCGCCGTTCGCGCGTCGATGTCCGTCGTGCAACACCGAGAATCCTCAAACCGCCAAGTTCTGTCTGGAATGTGCAAAGCCGCTCGAGGGCGCGGGCAAATCGCAGCCCTCACCATCCTCTGCGAACGCTCCGATAAAAGTAAGCCTAGAGAAGGAAGACACTTCGCTTGACGGCGAGCGTAAGACAGTCACCGCCTTGTTTGCCGATATCAAAAGTTCGATGGAACTGCTCGAGAGGCTCGACCCTGAAGATGCACGTGCGATCGTAGACCCCGCTCTTAAGTTGATGATCGACGTAGTCCATCGCTTTGACGGCTACCTGGTGCAGTCGACCGGTGACGGCATCTTCGCCCTGTTTGGCGCGCCCGTCGCGCACGAAGACCATCCGCAACGAGCACTGTATGCGGCGCTGCGCATCCAGGACGAGATGTCGCGCTATGCGGCGAAGTTGCGCGAAGCCGGACACACACCCATCGAAGCACGGGTCGGAGTGAATACCGGCGAGGTGGTGGTGCGTTCGATTCGGACCGGCGAAGGTCACACCGAGTACGCACCAATCGGGCATTCTATCAGTCTAGCTTCTCGTATGGAGGTGCTCGCGCCGGTCGGCTCCATTGCGGCCACCGAACAAGTCAGGAATCTGTGCGAGGGGTATTTCCAGTTCAGTTCGTTGGGTCCAACTCGCGTCAGGGGGGTCCACGAGCCGGTGAATGTTTTCGAAGTCACCGGCCTCGGTCCTCTTCGCACCAAGCTTCAGCGCGCAGCCTTGCGCGGATTCACCAGATTCGTCGGTCGCGACGCCGAGATGGCCGCGCTCGACCGCGCCGCCGAGTTGGCCAAATCCGGTCGCGGCCAGATCGTCGCGGTGGTGGGCGAGGCCGGCGTGGGCAAGTCGCGCTTGTTCTTCGAGTTCAACGCGCGCCATCAGACGGGATGGAAGCAGCTCGAGGCGTTCTCGGTCTCGCACGGCAGAGCAGCCTCGTTCATGCCCGTGATCGACCTGTTGAAGAACTACTTCGGGATCAACGAGGGCGACGAGACGCGTATCCGCCGCGAGAAGATCGCAGGGCGTATCGCGATGCTCGACCGTGTGCTGGAAGACACGCTTCCTTATGTCTTCGGCCTGCTCGGCCTCAACGCGGGCGATGACCCGCTGGCAGGAACGGATGCCAATGTCCGCCGCCGCCGCACGCTCGACGCGATCGTCCGCATTCTCATCCGTGAGTCTCTTGCGCAGCCGCTAATCGTAGTGTTCGAGGACCTCCACTGGATCGACGACGAGACCCAGGCACTGCTCAACCTGCTGGCCGAATCCATCGGCGAGGCGTCGATCCTTCTCGCGCTTAACTACCGCCCCGAGTATCGGCACGACTGGGGTACGCGTTCTTCGTTCACGCAGATACGCCTGGAGCCCCTCAGGAGAGAGTCAGCGGATGAGATGCTGGCCGCGATGCTCGGCGACGACCCCAGCGTCGCACCGTTGCGCAAGCTGATTCTCGACAAGAGCGATGCGACGCCATTCTTCATCGAGGAGATGGTGCAAGCGCTGTTCGAGGAGGGCGTGGTTACCCGCAACGGCGTTGTGCGCGCGACCAGGTCGATCACGGAGATCCGCCTGCCGGCGACCGTCAACGCGGTGCTGGCGGCGCGCATTGATCGCCTGGGGGCCAATGAAAAGGAATTACTGCAAACATTGGCGGTGATCGGAGATCAGTTTGCACTCAGGGTGGTACGAGAGGTGGTGAAGATTCCGTCTGACGATCTCGATTCCATGCTCGATCGTCTGCAGGAAGGGGAGTTCATCTACGAGCAGCCCGCCAAGGATGATATCGACTACCACTTCAAGCACGCGCTCACGCGCTTTATCACATACAGCTCGATCCTCACGGGGCGCCACAAGCTGCTCCACGAACGCGTCGGCGCGGCGATGGAGAGTGTTTGGCGCGACTGTCTCGACGACCACCTGGGAGAACTGGTGCACCACTACGAGCGCAGCGCGAACGTGCCCAAAGCGGTGGAATACCTGGAGCGCGCCGGCGAACAGGCGGTAGAACGGGGCGGATACGCGGAAAGCAGCGCCAACGCTGAGCTCGCGCTGAAGTTGATCAGAGGACTTCCCGAGGGGGAGGAGCGGCTGCGGGCCGAGCTTCGCGTGCGTCTTATGGAAGGAATGACCGTGACGGCTCTATACGGCTTCGGTTCGACAGAGCGCCTTCGTATATTCGATCGCGTTTGCCAACTGAGCGAGTCACTAGGAGAAGAACCCGCCCTATTTCGCGGACTATTGAACCTCGGCTTTGCACACAACTATCGCTTCGAGGCGCTTAGCGCTCAGGAGATGGCCCGCCGATGCGTGAGGCTTGGCGAGCGGAATCTGCGGGACATGCTTCCGGCGGCTCAGGTATTGCTCGCGCAAGCATCGTACCGCTCGGGGGACCTCCTACAGGCCGCTTCCGTGGGCAGCGACGCAATGACAGGCATGGCATCGCCGCATCAGCGAGCGGCTGGTTTAATCCCTGTCAACCTGTGGGCCGTGGTTCCCGCAAACATTGCATTGATCACACAGATGTTGGGTAGGCCCGATGAAGCCCTCGAGTTAGTAGACGAGGCGCTGCGCCGGGCACGTAAACTTAAGCACTCACTGTCGCTCGCCCTAGCACTGCACACGGCTTGCTTGTTGCGTTACGAACGGCGACAGCCCGAGTTAGCGCGCGAGCTGGCCGAGTCGGTAGTTGCGCTCGCCGAGGAACACGGCTTTCGCGAATTCTTGGCATCGGGAAAGGCCCTCAAAGCATGGACTATGATCGAGCTTAATCAAAGTGAGCAAGGAATCGACGAGTTGGAGGCTATCGGCGGCTCCGTGCAGAGGCTTTGGCAGATGTCGCTGTCGATGATACTCGCGCACGCCTACCATCATCTCGGCCGCGCTGAGAAGGAGCTTGAAATCGTCGGTGAGGAGCTCGCAGGAATTGAAGACTCGGGGGCATTACTAGAAGCCGCTGAGCTTCGTCGGCTCAAGGGCGAAGCGATCCTGATGCGCGACCCCTCAGCGACCGCTGAGGCGGAAACATCCTTTCGCGGGGCCATCGAAATCGCGAGAGGCCAATCTGCAAAGTGGTGGGAACTGCGCGCGACCACGAGCCTCGCCCGTCTACTGCGCGATGCCAATCGCCGCGACGAGGCTCGCTCGATCCTCTCTGACGTCTACAACTGGTTCACGGAGGGCTTTGACACCGCCGACCTGAAGGATGCCAAGGCGCTTCTCGAAGAACTGAACAACTAGGGACAAAGCGAAGGGGAACATGCGCTGCGCGAAATGCAAAACAGAAAACCCGGACGGGCTGAAGTTTTGCAACGAGTGCGGAGCTCCGTTCAAGACGCCGTGCGCTTCGTGCGGCTTCGAGAATGCCCCTGCTGCAAAATTCTGCGGCCAATGCGGAGCAGCGTTGGGAGCGCCTGCGGCAGCGGCTTCCGCAAAGAAATCCGACCGGACCCAGATTCGCCTGACAGACCCGCTCGCCCCCGAGAATCTCGAGGGCGAGCGCAAGACCGTCAGCGTGCTGTTCGCCGACATCAAGGGCTCGATGGACCTGATAGAGGACCTCGATCCTGAAGAAGCCCGCACCATTGTCGACCCGGCACTCAAGCTAATGATGGAAGCGGTGCAACGTTACGGCGGTTACGTGGCGCAATCCACCGGTGACGGCATCTTCGCCCTGTTCGGCGCACCGGCAGCGCATGAAGACCACCCACAGCGGGCCCTACACGCTGCGCTGCGAATGCAAGATGAGCTCAAGTGCTATTCGGACCGCATCCGCTCTGAAGGCCACTTGCGGGTTCAAGTTCGCGTGGGAGTTAACACTGGGGAGGTGGTAGTGCGCAGCGTCCAAAAGGACGAAGCGCGCACCGAGTATGTGCCGATAGGTCATGCCGCCAGTCTGGCGGCGCGGATGCAGGCGCTCGCGCCGGTTGGCTCGATCGCGGCGACTGAGGCGGTCAGAAGGCTCTGCGAAGGCTACTTTACGTTCAAGAGTCTCGGTCCAACGAAGGTCAAGGGGGTGGGCGAGCCGGTCGAAGTATATGAAGTGACCGGGATAGGACCGCTGCATAACCAGTTGCAGCGATCGGCCTCGCGAGGGCTGTCACGGTTCGTAGGCCGCGATACCGAGATCTCCCAAATGAAACGTGCGCTGACTTCAGCGAAGTCGGGTAGCGGCCAAGTCGTCGCGGCCGTCGGGGAACCGGGAGTCGGCAAGTCGCGCCTGTTCCATGAGTTTCAGGCGATCGGGCATTCAGACTTTCTGGTGCTCACCGCCCAGTCTGTTTCGCACGGCAAGACATCCTCCTACCTGCCCCTCATTGAGTTGCTCAAAAACTATTTCCAAATCAGTGCAGAAGACGACAGCCACAAGCGTCGCGAGAAGATTGGCGGCAAGGTTTTGATGCTCGATCGCGCCCTGGAAGACATTTTGCCTTACCTCTTCACTTTGCTCGAGGTGGCGGGAAGCGACGATCTGCTCGCACAGATGGCGCCCGATGCCCGAAGGCGCCGGACCCTCGTCGCCATCAAGAGGCTGCTACTGCGTGAAAGTGTCAACCAGCCCCTCATCGTCGTATTTGAGGATCTGCACTGGCTCGATGAAGGCTCGCAAGCGTTTCTGGATCTCCTGGTCGAATCAATTGGCACCGCGCGGGTGCTGCTGCTGGTGAACTACCGTCCCGAATACACTCATCGCTGGGCCAACAAGACCTACTACACGCAGCTGCGCCTGGACCCGCTCGGGGCTGAGAATGCCGAGGTGTTCCTCAACGCCCTTCTAGGCGATGGTCCCGATCTCACCCCTCTCAAACGCATAATCGTCGATAAGACCGAGGGCAACCCGTTTTTCATGGAAGAAATCGTGCAGGCGCTATTCGAACAGGAAGCGCTGCTGCGCGACAATGCGGTCAAGCTCACAAAATCGCTCAGCTCCATTCAGATTCCGGCCACCGTGCAGGCCGTGCTCGCCTCCCGCATCGACCGACTGCCGCCAGAGGGAAAGGATCTTCTGAACACACTGGCCGTGATCGGCAAGGAATTTCCCCTGGAGCTGGTACGGCGAACCACGGGTAAGTCTGCTGACGAACTGGAGCGGATGCTCGGGGACTTGCAGGCGGCGGAATTCATCTACGAGCAACCATCTTTCACCAACCTCGCATATGTCTTCAAACATGCACTTTCGCAGCAGGTGGCATACGGCTCAGCCCTGCTCGAACGACGCAAAGTCCTGCACGAGCGGATCGCACGCGTGCTCGAAGCGCACTTCTCCGAGACCGCGGAGACTCAGCCGGAACTGATTGCGCATCACTACACTGAGGCTGGTTTGGGCGGAGAAGCGATACCGTTTTGGCAGTCTGCGGGCGCGCGAGCAATTCAGCGGGGAGCAAATGCGGAAGCGATCAAGCACCTGACGCTAGGACTCGAGTTGCTTAAATCGCTCATGGGCAATCCCAAGCGCACTAGCCAGCGGGAGGCCGACGAGAGCAGGCACTGTTCGATCCTGTTATTGCTGGCTGATGCGCAAAGAAACCTGGGCGAACACCTTGAGGCTCATGGAAGGTGGGTGCACGCCGCCGAGATCGCACAAGCGTTGAGCTCCGTCGCGCTCCTCGTGCGCGCTGCGAGCGAACTCGCGATGAGCGCAAGTTGGTTCGGTACTCCTGCCGAGCCTGCCGTTCGGTTCCTCCAGACTGCTTTAAAAACGGCGGGAGCCGACGATCAAGTCCTCAAGATAAAAGTCCTGGCAGGTTTAGGCAGGGCGCTGGCGGCTATCGGCTCCCATCAAAAGGCGAGAGAAGCTGTTCTGGAAGCCGTTGCTCTGGCTCGAAGCCTTAACGACTCGGAGCTATTAACTGAAGGTCTGCAGGCGGCCCTCGATGCGTTCCAGGGACCGGAATACACCGAGCAGCGCCTTGCCTACGCTAGCGAAGTGATGCGACATGTCCGCGCGAAAGAAATGTTGAGCCATAATCTCGCGATAACCGGTACCCGCTGGTACCTCTTCACTGCGTATCTTGAATTGGGAGATATCCCAGCATTTGATGCGGAGCTAGACGCTTGGTTGCGCTATCAAGAAAAGTGGCAGGAACCCTTCTTAGTGAGTCCCGGCCTTCAGTATCAAGCAATGCGTGCCCTCATGCAGGGACGCTTCACCGACAGTGAGCGCCTTGCTACGCAAGCATCAGTCCTTGACAACCAGACCCAACAGGATACCTCCGGCGTCTTCGCGATGCAGATGTTTACACTGCGGCGAGAGCAAGGTCGACTCAAAGAGCTCGAACCGGTTGTGCGCCACTTCGTCCAACAAAAGACCGTGGCTGCCAGTTGGCGCCCCGGACTTGCACTGATCTATGCAGAGCTCGGTCTCGAGGGGGAGGCGCGCGAGCAGTTCGAACACCTCGCGCAACACGATTTCAACGGTATTCCAAGAGACGGATTGTGGATGGCATCGATGGCCTATCTGGTTGACGTGTGTACCTTTCTACGAGATCGACCACGGGCAGCTATCCTTTATCAACTGCTGGTGCCCTACAATGGGCGCAACGTCGTCATTGGCAGTGCGTCGGCGTGTTACGGCGCCCTCTCGCGCTACCTTGGCGCGTTAGCCACGACTCTGGGACGCTGGCATGAAGCCGAGCAACACTTCGAAGACGCGATCGCGATGAATGCCCGAATGGGCGCACGGCCGTGGCTGGCGCACACGCAATGTCAGTACGCTACGATGCTGCTCTTGGCCCGCAGGTCAGGCGATCACGACAGAGCCGGTGAGTTATTTCATTCGGCCTTGCTTACGGCTCGCGAACTCGGCATGACCGCGCTCGAGGAGCGCCTGAACGAGAGGATGAGGTCGATGTCTCGCGACGGGCATTAGCCTGTTGCGGGTCATGGCGCCCGTGGTCCCTCATGCTCCACGGGTCGGGCTCATCAGCTCTGGCACTCCTGGATCGATCCGTTGATCGCCTAGCTCAACTATCACATCCGCCGGTAGGCCCAGTTTGCGCGCAGCTTCCTTGATCGCCTCGGGGTTTGGAGCTTCGTACAGGCAGTAGGTCTTTTTCTTATCTGCACTTAGAAAAGAGAACAGCCATTGGATGCCGACATTGACGTTCACCTCCTTTACGGCCGCTGCCGCATCGGGAGTTACGCTTAGCTGCTCGGCGAAGTTCCGTTCGATCAGATACAGTGGCATGGGACACCTCCCTAAGTCTCTAAATGCCTCTCTTAAAAGAAAGTCAACCGCGCCGAGGAGGTTCTTTTTCTACTCGCGGTACGCAAGAGCTTCCTTACTACAGATTTCGGAGGGGAAGGCAACATACGACGTAGAGGCGACAGGTCTGATTAATCATCGTTACGTGAGCTAGCACAGCGAGCTCACGATATAGGCCACGGTCATGAGACCAAAGAGGGCCGGAATTTCGTCGAGCAGCGCGTACTGCGCGAACCGCGTCACCTCGCTGAGTTGCTGGTCCTCGGCAAACCGCTCTGTCCGAGGGACGCTCGCAGCCTTGGTGTTGACTGACATTTGCGTGTCCTCCTTTCGCGTCGTTTCCGCTCAATGAGCTGCGTAACGGAAGGCAGAGAGTGCCCATCCATTGCCAGCGTCGTCTGCGCCCTCACACACTCGCTAGAGTACATTCCGCGATCCGATTCGGGTGTCAAACCGCTTCAACCTGTCTGACTCTTGTGACACCAGCAAGACGGCCAGGAATCGCGGACTCTCGAGATCAGCTGAAAGCACCGACAGGCAAGACTCGATTTCGCCTTTTACTTGGACACCTCCCATCAGCCGTGAACAAGCGGTGGGCCCTACCCTGACCCGAAGGCGAAACGCTCTCGTTTTCGCCTTCAGCAGCTTCGGCTCGGGGCGCGCGAATGCAGCGATACTAACGTGGCGCATGGACCGAGACTCACCAAATGTCGAAAGACGCGTCCTTCGAACTAGTCGCGCGCGTAACCCGGCAACCCGGCGCCCGATAACCGACATCCGGGAATCAGATCCCGGCAGCGGTCCCACCGGACTTGGTGACGGTAATCCCGCGACAACGGGTGATCCCAGCTGGTCACCGCTCGGTGCGCCGGCGAGCAACCTGGTCGCGGTGAACTTCACCCCGCCGTTTCCGTCCTACCCGTCCGGACACGCCGGGTTTGGCGGTGCATTGTTCCAGACGCTGCGGCGTTTCTACGGTACCGATGAGATCGCGTTCCGGTTCATGTCGGATGAGTTCAACGGGGTAACCAAGGAGTAGTGCGGCCGGTTGTTATCCGAAGTTTTCCGTCGCTGTCGGAGGCTGAGGAAGAAAAAGGTCAGAGCCGTATCCACCTGGGCATCCACTGGAGGTTTGACAAGACAGAGGGTATCGCGCAGGGGCGCAAGGTTGGCGATTGGGTCTTCGAGCACGCGTTCGCGCCAATCCATGACAAGTGAGCGACTCCAAAAGTGAGCGCCGAATCGCGAGTGTGCAGTGTCGGAAGCGACCACGATTCGCCAGTTCGTGCCGTGCGCGGCTCAGGACGAAAGCCCGCCGCATTTCGGCGCTGGCTGGGCTTTCCGGACCTCGTGCTGGCACGCGCCACGAAAGCGGTAACGGAAGGAGCGACTCAAGAAGAGAGACATTTGAACGAGCGGGGGCACTAAAACCCATGCGATACCGGACCATTGTGGTTACCTGCTGGAGCAGAATTCTCGCCGGTCGACAAGACGCGGATCGCGGTAGCCGCAAATCGCCTTCTCATGATCAGCAGTACGTCAACTGGACATGCCACTTGCGTTTCTCTCCATAAAGGGTTCTCGGCCGCTTAGGGACGCGGTTTGGTCCCATGCCCTATGGTCACTGTCACTTTGTCGGGATGCCGTGACGAAGCTGCATCTCGCCACTACGAGGTCGAAGTCCGCTTCTGGACAATTCAAAAACGCTTCCCCCGCGAACACCACTGCAGCCAGCATCAGTGCGATGCGAGTGAACGCCTAGCTCTACCTCTGTGGCAACCATCCACACAGGAAAGGAACGAATCCACAGTATGGAGTAGTCGCTCGAAAAGCCGGAGTGGCGCTCAATCCACAGCAAAGGCAGCTTCAGATACACTCACCAATCGCCTAAGAACAACTTAACGTTGACAATCCTGGGAGGGTTCGAGGGACGGGACGAACTAATTCCTTGCCATCTTAAGATTTGCGTTTGAGTGGCCGACGGCGGTCGCGCACACATGCGGCCCCCTAGTGCGTATTGCTCAAATCGGCACGTCCTCGTACGGGTCGCCTTCGAGGAAGTCTGCGGCCGGGTTGGCACTGCCGCGAATCATGTCCACGAACTGCATGAATTTCTTTGTCTACTCCGATCTTCGCGAAGCCCGCCCAATCCTCGTACTCGTTCACTCCCCACGATGCTGTTCATCTGCGAGCCGAAGAGCTGGCGATAAACTCGGAAAGTGCCGCCCGCGCGCTCCACCATCCGCTTTACCTCTTTGAAATTCTCCAGCTGCTCGCTCATCCGACCGTCCCGAATGCGAAAGCTGATAACCCCCGAAACTGCCATTGCTGAATTCTCCTTTGGGAGGCGTAGATTCACCCTGCCCTGACTGCGGCAGGCGTGAATATTTAACTCTTGACGCGTTCTAACGAAACCACGCGTCTTGCGCTTAGTTATGCTTTGTCGGGATACTGGGTGACTTCATCAGTGCAGGGGGAACATGCGCTGCGCGAAGTGCGGAGCTGACAAGCGAGAAGGGCGGAAATTTTGCACGCAATGCGGTTCTGCGTTTGCGGCCAAGTGTCGGCGATGCGGCGCTGCTACTCAGCCCGGTGAAAGGTTCTGCGGCGAGTGCGGTGCTGGGCTGCAGACGCCAGAGGCGGCTGCTCAGAAGAAGTCAGTCGAGCATCAGATTCGGATAGCCGACGGACTCACGCCTGAAAACCTCGGCGGCGAGCGCAAGACGGTCACAGTGTTGTTCGCTGACATCAAGGGATCGATGGACCTGATCGAGGACCTCGACCCTGAGGAAGCCCGCACCATCGTCGACCCAGCACTCAAGCTGATGATCGAGGCGGTGCAGCGCTACGGCGGCTACGTCGCCCAATCCACCGGCGACGGCATCTTCGCCTTGTTTGGCGCACCGGTCGCGCACGAGGATCACCCGCAGCGCGCCCTATACGCTGCCCTGCGGATGCAAGAAGAGCTGAAGCGCTGCTCAGACCTCATCCGCGCCGAAGGCCGCCTTCCGATCCAGGCACGGGTAGGAGTGAACACCGGCGAGGTGGTGGTGAGATCGATCTCGACCGGAGAAGGCCGCGCCGAGTATGCGCCCGTGGGTCACTCAACCGGTATCGCGGCTCGAATGCAGGCGCTGGCACCGGTCGGGTCGATTGCAGCAACCGAACAGGTTCGGAAGCTGTGCGAAGGCTACTTCGCCTTTGCGGCGCTGGGACCGACCAAGGTTAAGGGAGTTAGTGAACCGGTCAATGTGTACGAAGTGACCGGGCTCGGACCGCTGCGCACGCGGCTTCAGCGTGCCGCCGGAAAGGGGCTCACGAAGTTCGTCGGTCGCGTGCGCGAGATGGAGGCGCTCAGTCATGCCGCCGAGCAGGCCAAGGCGGGCCACGGTCAAGTCGTGGGAGCAATGGCAGAGCCAGGCG
>Ga0126378_10001964_pt1 | contig 15254 bp, 12 predicted proteins | sample PanSoiMetPlot_23_FD_92587 | JGI IMG/M metagenome (GOLD analysis project Ga0126378, IMG submission 92587) | Tropical forest soil microbial communities from Panama - MetaG Plot_23 | ecosystem: Environmental > Terrestrial > Soil > Tropical forest > Bulk soil | place: Panama | collected 2016-02-17 | reverse complement strand
CTCCTTACCTCCTTACCTCATTGCTTCCTCATTTCGACACGTCTCTAGCGTTTCGTTTTCGACCAGCATCCTTCGCGTCAAGAATTCCGCGAGGAGTCGGCGCTCACGGATTCGTACAGAGCCCAAATGCTTATGGTGGGCAATGTCAACCGAGGTAACGTGAACTTCACCATCCCGGGACACTGATCCCGCGGCGACGGCTTTGGATCGAACGACTTAGGCGATTGATTTACAGTCGCGCGAATAAGCAGACCGCGAGACCCGGGTGCCTTGGCATCGTTTTGTCTTGGCTTATGTTTTCGTGTCTCATAGCTGCTCTCACGATCAGTGAGGACCTGCTCAAAAATGCAGCAGGTAAAACAACTGAGGTGATCGCAGGGTAAACGGAATCGGAAATTCTGTCAAGCCCTTGTTTGAAAAAACTGCACTTTTGGCCCGTTTTTTGCGTAACTGTATAATTCGGAACTACCTAGCCAAAGTCGGGTCAGCCGGAAGTCGATTCAGCGGGTAACCTGAGTGTCTTGCTCACCGCGCCAGGTCTCGCGCGTCCGTAGGACTGGAGGTGTAGTGGCATGAAATCATTCCGAGCAGCGAGTGTGTTAGCAGTCTTTGCGGGGTTAGCCTTGTCAACAGCGGTGGCTCAGAATCCTCCGCGGTCCACGGCCGACTCCATGCGAGGTCACTTTGTTTCGGTCAATCGCCGAGTTTTAGAAATGGCGAAAGACTTTCCCGAAGACAAGTACGAGTTCCGCTTGAAGCCCGAAATGCGCTCCTTTGGTGCCGTCATCGTGCATATCGCGTCGGGAAATGTCTATGCGGCAAAAGCAGGCCGTGGCGAGAATGTGAATTGGGATGAGTTGGATCCCAAGAACTACAAGACCAAAGGCGAGGTCGTTGCACTTCTGGAGAAGAGCATTACCGACGCAAATGCAACTCTGAAAACTCTGCCGGACGCATCGTTTGGCAAGAGCGTCGAGCCCTGGCTAGAAGTCACCGAGCACACCGCGGAACACTATGGCTTGCTGGTCGCTTATTATCGCGCGAATGGATTGGTTCCACCTGCATCTCGTCCGAGCAAGTAAGTATTGGAACAGCGAAACGCGCCGTTCGGCGGTTCAGCGCCGGTCGCGTGGGCTTACAGTCGTGCTTGCAGCTTCTTTCTGCCTTTCGTCGGCGAGCATGACGATGAGGCGCGCGGTCTCTTCGATGCCCATCGAGGTGTTGTCGACAAGCACGGCGTCGGCGGCGCGCACCAGTGGGGACACTTTGCGTTCGCGGTCGCGGCGATCGCGTTCGCGCACCTCATCGAGAACTTCGGCGAGCGTAAAGGCTTCGCCTTTTTCCTGATGTTCTTTCCAGCGGCGCTCTGCGCGCACGTCGGGCGAAGCGTCTAGAAAAATCTTCAGCTCCGCGTTCGGGAAAACGACTGTGCCGATGTCGCGCCCTTCCATCACCACTCCGCCGCCGGCTCCGGCGCGCTGCTGCTCGGCCACCAGAACGCGCCGCACCGCGGCAATGGTTGCGAGCACGGAAGCGGCCTGAGCGACTTCGGCGGTGCGAATCTCGTTGGTCACTTCGCGCCCGTCGAGAAACACTCGGTTTTTTGCGCCGACCGTTTCGCATTCCGGCGTAGGAGGTTTCAGTTCGATGTGCGTCTCTTTCGCCAGTGCTTCCAGGCGCGCGTCATAGTTCAGCGCGACTCTTCGCTCAAGCGCTTTCAGCGCGAGCGCGCGATACATCGCGCCACTATCCAGGTAGGAGTACCCGAGAAGCGAAGCAACGAGCCGTGCCACGCTGCTTTTGCCCGATCCTGCCGGGCCATCAATCGTGATTGTCAGTTTTGGCATGCTTCTTGGTAGCGCGTCTTGTGGCACAGCCATTCCTGACCGTGCGCATTTCTATCACCGCTCGAGGAAGGGCATGGCAGAAATTCCTGCGCTACTAAAATCCCATAATGTTATAGCCGCAATCGACGTAAATGGTTTCACCGGTGATGCCGGAGCCCGCTTCGGAAAGCAGAAACGCCGCCGTGGCGCCCACTTCCAGCGCATCGACATTGCGTTTCAGCGGCGCACGTTCGGCGTGCGATTTCAGCATATCGCCGAGTCCGGAGATTCCGCGCGCAGCGAGGGTCTTGATCGGACCCGCCGAAATCGCATTGACGCGAATCGCTTTCGGCCCAAGATCGTTCGCCAGATAGCGTACCGTCGCCTCCAGAGCGGCTTTGGCCACGCCCATCACGTTGTAGCGCGGTACGACTTTTTCCGCGCCGTAATAAGTGAGGGTGACGATTCCACCGCCGTTCGGCATGAGCGCCGCGGCGCCGCGCGCCACGGCGATCAGCGAGTACACGCTGATGTCGTGCGCGATGCGAAAGCCCTCCCGTGACGTGTTTACAAATTCACCGCTTAAATCCGTGGCTTGCGCGAACGCCACGCTGTGTACCAAGCCGTGCAGCTCGCCGTATCGCGCTTTTAAATCCTCGAATAGCTCGGCAATCTGCCCGTCGGAAGAAACATCGCACATGAATCCAGCCGCGCCGGGCAGATCCGCGATCAAGTCTTTGGCTTCCTGCTCCAAACGATCGTTCTGATAGGTGATCGCCAGCCGCCAGCCGGCTTCGTGGAGTTTCTTGGCGATGGCCCAGGCAATGCTTCGCTTGTTGGCCAGGCCGAAAATCACCGCAGTTTTCTGAGAATCGCTCACAGGTGCTCCGGGGAAAGCAGAGTTGAAAGGTTAAAACAAAAGCAAAGCCAGTTTGCTGCGACGTAAGTTTAACAGTGTTCGCTCGTCACTTGCCACTCGTCATTCCCACCTCTTCTAAATCCTATGAAACGCCTTCTCGATTTCTTTCACGGAATACCGCAGCACCACCGGCCGCCCGTGCGGGCAGCTCATTGGGCAATCCGTTTTCGCCAGCGCGTCCAGGAGCCACTCCATTTTCGAGGGCTCGAGCGGCATATTCACTTTGATGGCGGCATGACAGGCGGTGGAGGCCGCGATTTTGGCCTGCAGCGTTTCAATGGAAATCGCCGCGTTCTCGCGTTCAATGCCGTCAAGAATTTCACGCAGCAGCTTTTCCGCATCCGGTGCCGCCACACCCGCGGGGACCGCCTGAATCGCCACGCTTTTCGGCCCTATCAGGTCCACTTCGAAGCCATTTGCGCCAAGCTCCTCGGCGATTTTCTCAAACGTGACAATTTGCCGCGGCGAGAGCTCAATCACCAGCGGCATCAACATGCGTTGCGCTTCGATTTTTCCTGCGCGGCGTGCTTCCAGGTGCTGTTCGAATAACACGCGCTCGTGAGCCACATGCTGGTCCACAATCCACAGGCCTTCGCCGTTCACGGCCACGATAAAACTGGAATTGACCTGGCCTAGGGGTTTCAGATCGACAATTTGCTCAGGACGAGGCAGCGTTGCCGGAGCATCTGCGCTCGGCGCCGCAAGATTTCCCGCCCACGTTGATCCCGCTGCAATCTGCGCAGCAGTGGCAACTCCACTCGCTCCCCGCGGCGTGCTCGAAGTGAAAGGAATGCGTTGCTCGATGGGCTGCATCGGCGCATTCGAAAGGTCGAAACCTCCATCCGAACCAACGCCAGCGCTCGATCCAAAATCTTCCATCGGCGGAATGACCGCACGCGGAGCCGCTGATCCCGCGGGCGCTGGTGTGATTCCTCCAGAAAGCGCGCCGTTTCCAAAGTCAGCGGCGCCTTGTGGAGCAAGGCTGGTAGTCGCAGCCGCAAAACTCGCGATCGGCCGCGCGCTCATTAACGCCTGGCGAATCGTGTCGCGCGTAAAATCGTGCACAAATTGCGAGCGGCGGAAGCGCACCTCGATTTTCGCCGGATGCACGTTGACGTCCACTTCGTCGTACGGCATCTCGAGAAACAGCAGCGTCGCGGGAAAAACCGTCGGCGGCAAGATGTTGCGATAAGCTTCGTGAATCGCGTGCAGAATCAGACGGTCGCGCACCAGCCGGCGATTCACGAAAATGTAAATGCCGTTGCGGTTCAGCCGCTGCACTTCCGGGCGCGAAGTGAAGCCGGTCACGGTAAGCGACGCTCGTTCTTCTTCCGGATCGAGTTGCGGCTCGGTGATGGCCGCGCGGAACGGCGAGGAAACCGAAGGAATTTCCACCAGTTCCTCGAGCGCCTGCCGCCCCAAAAGCTGGTAAACGCGGTCGGCGAGCTTCTCAGCGGGCGCGCAGTTGATGATCTCCTGAGTCGGCGTCGAGAGAATGAATTGCTTGCCGGGATTGGCCAGCGCGTAGTGCGTCACGAGCGAAGCGATGTGGCCCAGTTCGGTCGCGTCGGATTTCAGGAATTTCCGCCGCGCGGGGACGCAATAAAAAATGTCTGCCACGCTAACCGTTGTTCCCGCAGGCAATCCGGCTGGCTTCACGCCAACGAGCTTTCCTCCCGCGAATTCCACGCGCGTGCCTTCGCCTTCGCTCTCATCCCGCGTTTCGAGCAGAAGGCGCGACACGGCTGCAATTGACGGCAGCGCTTCTCCGCGAAAGCCAAGCGTCGCGATGGAGAGCAGATCGTCGGCAGCTTTGAGCTTGCTCGTGGCGTGACGTTCGAACGCCAGCAGCGCGTCGTCGTGAGTCATCCCGTGGCCGTCGTCGGCTACGCGAATCATGCGCTTGCCGCCCTGCTCGACCTCGATGCGAACGCTCTTGGCGCCGGCATCCAGCGTGTTTTCGAGCAGCTCTTTCACCACCGACGCCGGCCGCTCGACCACTTCGCCCGCCGCAATCTTGTTAGCGACGGACTCAGGAAGTATGCGTATTCGGCTCATTCTCCCCTTACCGAGCCCCTATATCGTCCGCTTCGGTCACGGCCCCGGCCATCAAGGAAATGATGAACGCACCTGCAACGATTATCGTCACCTTCCAAGAAATAAAAAGAGAGGCTACGAACATCACCGGGAGCACGTAATAGCAGATTGCCGGGACGTAGTTGAACCAGCGCGGTTCTAGACTCGTCGCGCAGCGTGGCCTCGCGCGCAAGACCAAAGATGAACTTGAAAATGGCCTCGGTGGTATCTAGTAGCCAATCCATCGCAGGCGTTCCATACCTAAATTCGCAGACAAGGATATCATTCGGCGGCTTTCTTGCCTTCGGGCTTGATCGCAAGGCCGAGCTCGTCGAGTTGCTCAGGATCCACTTCGCTGGGCGATTCTGCCATCAGGTCTTGTGCCGCAGTCGTTTTTGCGAAGGCGACCACCTCGCGGATAGATTTTTCGCCGGCGAGCAGCATCGCGATTCGATCCACCCCGAGCGCGATTCCTCCATGCGGCGGCGTGCCGTAGGTTAACGCATCCAGGAAGAAACCGAAGCGGCGGCGAAGCTGTTCGTCGCTCAAGCCGAGCGCTTTGAACAGCCGCTCCTGAATGTCCTGGCGGTGAATTCGAATGCTGCCTGACCCAAGCTCGTATCCGTTAAGCACAAGGTCGTAGCCCTTCGACCGCACTTCCCACGGTGCCGCCTCGAGCTTGTCCAAATCTTCGTCTACGATCCCGGTGAACGGGTGCTGCGCGCTGACCCAAATCTTTTCGGTTTCGCTCCACTCGAACAGCGGAAAGCCCGTAATCCACAGGAATTTCCATTGCGACTTGTCGATCAGGTCAAGCGCCTCGCCGAGTTGCAAGCGCAACTGCCCGGCAATCAGCGCGGCTGCTTCCGCGCCTTTGATTTGTTCCTTTGCAGAGACCGCGACGACAAGGTCGCCGGACTTTGCGCCGCAAGCCTCGGTCAGCTTCTTTACGTTTTCCGCGCCGATTATTTTCTCGACAGTCGATGACAAGCCCTCCGCCGCCACTTTCACAAAATAGGCGCCGCGCGCCTTCAACGCCCTGGCCTTCTCGGTCAAATCGTCCAGCTGCTTGCGCGAATAACCCGCTGCGCCCGGAGCCGCCAGCGCGAACACGTTTCCTTCAATTTGCAGTTTCTGCTTGGCTTCTTCCGGAAAGCAACTCGTCACTTCGTGCAATTCCATGCCAAACCGCAAGTCCGGCTTGTCGCTGCCATACTTTCGAATCACGTCCTTGTACAGCATGTGCGGAAACGGCGCGCTCACGGTGATTCCCGCCACCGCGCACGCGCGCACCATCACCGTTTCGATCACGTGAAAAATATCTTCCTGCCGCGGGAAAGACATCTCCAGGTCGAGCTGCGTGAACTCAAGCTGGCGGTCCGCGCGCAAATCTTCGTCGCGGAAGCACTTCACGATCTGAAAATATTTGTCGAGCCCCGCAATCATCAGGATTTGCTTGAAAATCTGCGGCGATTGCGGCAGCGCGTAAAACTGCCCGTGATGGATGCGGCTCGGCACGAGAAAATCGCGCGCCCCTTCCGGAGTCGAGCGCGTCAGCATCGGCGTCTCGACTTCGATGAAACCGAGCTCGTCCATTACCTTGCGCATTTCCAAAATGATTTTGTGGCGCAACACCAGGTTGCGGTGCGGCTTCGGGCGGCGCAGGTCGAGATAGCGGTAGCGCAACCGCGTCACTTCTTCCGCGTTGATTTCGTCCTCGATGGCAAACGGCGGCGTCTTCGCGTTGTTCAGGATGTGCAGCTTTCTCGCGACTATTTCGATCTCGCCGCTGGCCAATTCGAGATTCGCTTTCTGTCGCTTCACCACTTTGCCTTCGACGGCCACGACAAATTCACCGCGCGCCTGCTCGGCTTTCGCGTGAGCCGCGGGCTGCGTCTCTTTGTTGAACACCACCTGCACGAGCCCAGTGCGGTCGCGCACGTCAAGAAAAAGCAAATTCCCCAAATCGCGTCGCCGATGCACCCAGCCCATGACGACCGCGTCACGCCCGTCATCCTTCGCGCGCAATTCGCCGCAGTAGTCCGAGCGCTTCAAATTGCCAAGAAAATCCAGCAAGGTTTCTCCAGTAGCACAGGCACTCTTGCCTGTGCGGGTCTAGTTGTAGTGGCGGGTCTTTAGATCGTCTACTCAGACCGCGTTATTTTCCTGCAAAAAATCAAGCAAAGTCGGCTCGGTAAATTTCGCCTGTTCACCGGTCGCCAGCGTCTTCAACGTCCACTCGCCGCTCGCCACTTCATTATCGCCGAGAATAAGCGCATAACGCGCGCCCAATTTATCCGCCTGTCCAAGCGCTTTGCCGAATTTCTGTTCCACGGGAGGCAACTCAACGCTGAACCCCGCCGCGCGCAAATTCTTCGCCGCCTGAACGGCTTTCGTGTATGCCTTCTCGCCCATCCAGGCAATATAAACGTCGCGCCCTTTAGCCGCAGGTCTCTTGCCCGCCTCCTGCAAGGACAAAATGAGCCGGTCTTCGCCGATGGCGAAGCCCGTTGCCCGCGTCGGCGGCCCGCCAAGCAATTCCATCAAGCCGTCGTACCGTCCGCCGCCGCAAACCGCGTTCTGCGAGCCCAATCCCTTCGCAGTAATCTCGAATGTCGTCCGCGAATAGTAATCGAGCCCACGCACCAGCCGCCAATTCTCGCGATATTTCACGCCGCGCAGTTCGAGTTCTTTCTTCACGCCGCGATAATTCTCTGCGCACTCTTCGCAGAGGTGATCGGCGATATGAGGCATCCCTCCAATGAGTTTTTGCTCGTTTTCGAGCTTTGAGTCCAGCACGCGCAATGGATTCGTCTCGATCCGCCGCTGGCTGTCCGGTCCGAGCTTGTCCTTTACTTTCCGCAGCTCCGCGCGAAGCAGTTCTACATATTTCGGGCGGCATTGCTTGTCGCCAATGCTGTTGATGTCCAGTTCCACGCCTTCCAACCCCAGCCGCTTGAACAACGTCATCACCATTTCAATCAATTCCGCGTCAATCCCAGGCGCATCCGAGCCGCCCAGCACTTCCGCGTCAATCTGATAGAACTGCCGGTAGCGCCCTTTCTGGGGTCGCTCGCGCCGAAACATCGGCCCAATCGTGTACAGCTTCACCGGCTGCGGTAGCTGCTGCATGTTGTGCTCGATGTACGCGCGACACACGGAGGCCGTAGCTTCCGGGCGAAGGGACACGCGATCGCCCTGCAAAATAGTTTCTAGAACCGCGACGTAATGATCGTAAGCCGCTGATGAAGCTTTTGCGTCGCGCCGGACTTCAGCTTGCTCCAGAGTCGACAAGTGGTCCTTGAGAAGCGCGAGTCGCCGGCGGTTTTCCGGTGTGTTGAATCCGGGATTCGCCTGAAAAGCCTCTTCGAGCGCTGGCGTGTAACCTCTTGGTGTAAAGAATGGCCGTGGAGAAGGAAGTTCGGTTGCCTTTTCCTCAAACGTATACATCTCCTTGGACACCACATCAGTTTCAGCGCCAATCGAGCGCGCAAACAAATCAGTCTGCTCGAAAATGGGGAGTCGAATCTCACCAAAGCCGTAGGAGGTGAAGACCTCTTGAGCGATTCGTTCGACGCGATTCCACAGCGCCGTTTCCGGCGGCAGCAGGTCGCGTGTGCCTTTGATGGCCTGGAACTTGCGCCGTTCTTCTTTCTTTGCTGCGCCTTCGCTCACGCGGTGGGTTCCTCGCGATAGATATTTTTGTAACCGACATAGCGTTTAGCGTACGCATCAATCGTGGCTTTATCGATTTCGCTCAGCGCGCGCTTCACCTTGCCCGGCGAGCCCATCACCAGGCTCCCCGGCGGGATCGCCGTCCGTTCAGTGATTAACGTTCCTGCAGCCACGATGCTTCCCGTACCCACAACCACGCCATTCAGAATCACCACGCCCATGCCAATCAAGCTGCGCGATTCGATCGTGCACCCATGCAGCGTCACGGAATGGCCTACGGTCACATCATCGCCCAAGATCAGCGGATACTCGTCGCGCATCACGTGGCAAATCGAGCCATCCTGAATATTCGTTCGCGCGCCGATGCGAATGTAATGCACGTCCCCGCGAACCACCGCGCACGGCCAAACACTCGAATCCTCGCCAATCACCACGTCGCCAATGATCACCGCCGCCGGATCGATGTACGCCGAAGCCGCAATTTGCGGGCTCTTCCCACGGTAGGGCCGGATGTCAGGCTGTCGAGTCAAAACTCGTTCACAATCCTTAAGCGTCAGTTCTCAGTCCTCAGGTGTCGGTCGTCAGTTGCTCACACGAAAACTCGCGTCACAACGAATCAAGCCAAGATAACATTCGCCTCGCACGACTGACAAGGAAACGCCAAGGCTCTAAGACTAGAAGAGTGTGATTCGTGAGGTAAAATCAGCGTATGAGGCTTGACCCGATAATACCATCCCGCTGTATGGTGGGTAGCACCAGCCGTGCAGCGGGGTCTTATAAACCCCGGAAAACGCCAGATTAGCGTCCCGGGAGGGGGCAGCACCCTCACCCACTACCAGACCTTCGCAAGGATTCCGTTCACGGGGGCACCATTCACCGGACGGGGTGGTTTGATCTTGCGTTCCACACGCCAAACTCAAACCTTTCCCGCCCCTTCGGCGGCAGCCGCGGCGCTTCGTCTAACCCCACTTCTTCAGCTTCGGCCAAGCTTGCTGCAACGTGCCAAACTTCGGGCGTCGGACCACAAACACATCAAAGTGTTCGTAGGGCATCGACAGCGGATGATCCACGGTGCCAACTTTTTCCACGCTCTCGAATTCCTTCGAAAGCGTCTCGTAGTCATCGCCCATCACAATCATGCATTCCCCGGTGTAACCGCGCGGGCCCCAATAGTAATAACTTTGGTGCCCGGAAAGCGCCCCCGGCAGGCCCATCTTCGTGCCAAAGAAATCGATCGCCCCGGCTTGCCCGTAATTCTGGCCGAAGATTGCGCAACTCTTCTGCTCTTCCGGCGGCAGTTTGAAGTAAGCGCTGGCCACAACCTGCGCTATCTCTTTCCACCCGAACTGGTCGGCATAGAGCTGCGGCAGCGGTCCCTGCCTGCTGTTCTCGAGTTTCGGCGGAGCCAGGTGCATGAACTTGGAATACGCAATGTATTGGTTCACCGTCAGCATCGGGAAATAGGCAAAGGGCGCGAACATCGCCCCGGTGACAAGCAGTGCCGCAATGTAGGAGGGCTTCAGCCAATTCCACGCATGCCGCTCCGCCCAATTCTGGAATGCCACCGCCCCCGCAGCAAACAGCATGGGATAAGCGGGCGCCATGTAATAGATGCGCCCGTGAAGCACAAGCATGCACAACAAAATGACCAGAAAAGTCCAGCCAAGAACGCGAATGCCTTTTCCCTCGCGATCCCGCATCAGATGCCACAATCCGGCGAGCCAGAGCGGCGCGGAGAGCGGATGCATGATGAATCCTTGCTGCAGAAGAAAACCGAGCCAGCTCAGTTCCGTGTTGCGCCCGCTGGCCTGCACGTTTTGCAACAACTCGATCGTGGGGAAGTGCCGGTGAATTTCCCAAATGAGATTCGGCAGAAAGATGAGGAAAGCAATCACTCCGCCAAGCCAGATCCACGGTTGTGCGAAGTGCCGCCGCTGCTTGGTCAGCAGCAGACCAACGAACAGGCCGAACCCGAAGAAAAGCGTGGAGTGCTTGTTCTGCAAGCCCACCCCTGCAACAACTCCAAAGAGCAGCCAGAGCTTCGGACTCGCGCCGTTGAGTATTTTCAAGACGATCAGCGCAGCCCCCATCCAGAAGCAGGGTTCGAAGGCGTTCATGGTTAGCAGGCTGTCGATCCCCAGATAAATTGGAGCCACAATCACGGCAACGCACGCGAGAGCGATAGCGTAGCGCCGCGCGCCAAGCTCCTTGGCGATCAAGCCCGTGAGCAGCACCTTCAGCCCGGCGGCAACCGCGGGCAAAGATCGCAGCGCGTGCAGCGAATCACCCAGCGTAACGCGCTCGAGCCAGGTGACCGCCGCAATCAGCGGCGCCTGGTCCACGTAGCCCCACGCCAAATGATGGCTGCAAGCGAGGTAATACAGCTCGTCAACAAAATACCCGTAGCGCCCATCGACGAGCATGTGCAGCAAAGTTAGAGCAAGCGAAAGCCCACCAAGAAGCAGCCAATCTCCCCGGCGATTCTCTTCCGCTGTCGGCAGTGTCTCCACAAGGCCCTCAAGTCACGAAACGTAAGTTGAATACAGAAAGTTCCGCGAAGAGAATAGCAGAAGTGTTTCAGAAACCGCTGCGGCGCGGGGCCAGCAGACCGAGAGGAATCGATGGAATACCTGATCGGTGTTGGACTAGCAGTGGTGGGCAAGCCGAGAAGGAACTCAACATTAAGCTTCACCAGGTCAGCCCTCTGAAATACTTCACCGCAGGTCCATATTCCGTGATGGCTTTCCCGGCGAACCATGCCCCGGGTCTGGGAGCGATGCTGTACTCCATCTCGGCGAACGGTCGTTCTGTGTTCTACGGCACGGATACCGCCACACTGCTGGAAGAGACTTGGCAAGCATTCAGGAATGAGCAGATGCAATTTGATCTTGTCATTCTGGATCACACGTATGGCAAGAACCAAGTCGGGAATGACCATCTGAGCGCCAACGAAGTTGTTGAACACGCCCGCCGTCTCCATGCTGATGGGGCGCTGAAACCAAATGGCCGCGTTTTCGCGACTCACATTGCTCACGAAGGTAACCCGCCGCACCCTGAACTGGCCGCCTTCGCCAAAGAACATGGGTACGAAGTGGCACACGACGGCCTCATTCTCAGCATCTGAAGTCATGAGTGGCTAATGGTTAGTAATCGAAACGGGCCACGAGACGCATTTTGCGGAGGAGTCTGTTTTGGACGTATCACCAGCAAACCGAAAAGTACCGTAAGGGCGAGCCTAGTGCCGCACCCCGCGGTTTTTCAGGTGCGGATTGTGATTTTCTTCCGGCCCTCGGTCAAGGAAGCCTAGCGGTCGCCGAGAAATTCCTGCCCGTGCCGTTTGGCGATCTCGAGCATTCGCGCGAACTCCTCAAGGCTCGGTTGCGCGGAATCCGGCCCTACGCGCCCATCGCCGGCCTCCCTCAGAAACCATTCAATTTTTGGACCACCGATCAGCGGGACGTCCACGTGGCCCGCGCCAGGATTTCTGAAGCCATGCACCGCGTTCGAGGGAATGATGGCCATCTCGCCGGATGCGATCGGGAGAAATTCTACCTGGCTGTCGGAGAGGCGCATGACTTCGAGAGTTCCCTTCCGGACAAAGAACACCTCGACGTCGGGATGGTAATGAAGCGGTACGAAGGCGTTGCGAGGGAGTCTTGCTGCACTTACAAAAAATGTCCCGAGTGTTTCCCGGCTGCTGATCTTTATCCGGGTCACCGTTCCCAGCAAAGCCAGAAGGTCCCCGTCGCTTGCCCCGATGCAACGCACCTGGGGTTCTTTCACCCCTTCGGAAGACCTCTTTGCATTCATTCTGTGCCCTTGCCTTTTGGCATCGGCTCGTTCCGCCTCCTGGTTACGTTGGGGTCTTCGAGGCCGTACGCCTTGTGCTGGAACCGGGTGCCGCACCCTATGGTTCTCGGGGCGCGGATTTTGATTTTCTCCAGGTCTCGGCCCTGGCTCTTCGATCTTCCCCACGTTTAATCCGCTATCTCTCGCAACGCGTCACTCGCCACTGCCTCTAGTCAATCTGAAACGTCGGCCCGCCGATGCTGCCAGCAACTTCTTGTAACCGATTCGCGACCGCCCGCGCCACTGCATAAAGGCTCTTCGCGCCGGCGCCCTCCTCCCCAAGCATGGCAACCGGTTTGCCGGTATCGCCGCCAACGCGAATCCGCGGATCGATTTCAACTTCGCCCAGCACCGGCACTCCATACGCAATCGCGGTCTTCGCGCCTTCGCCGTGGCCAAAAATATCCAGCGGCTTCCCGCAATGCGGACACGCGAAGGTGCTCATGTTTTCCACCACGCCGAGCACTTCCACGTTCACCTGGCGAAACATTTCAATCGCCTTGCGCACATCGGCAAGCGCCACAATCGACGGCGTCGTGATCACGACCGCCCCCGTCACTGCCACGGTCTGAATCAACGTCAACTGCACATCGCCCGTGCCCGGCGGCAGGTCAATGATCAGGTAATCCAGCTCACCCCACTCCACGCTGCGCAAAAACTGTGTAATCACGCTGTGCAACATCGGCCCGCGCCAAATCATCGGCTTATCGCCAGGATTTAGCAGGCCCATCGAAATCATTTTCAATCCCTGCGCCTGCACCGGAATGATGCGCTTCTCATGCGTGGCCTGCGGCTCCTGAGTCGTTCCCAGCATGATTGGCACGTTCGGTCCGTAAACGTCCGCATCGAGCAAACCAACTTTATGTCCAAGCTTCGCCAGCGCAAGCGCAAGATTCACGGCCACCGTCGTTTTGCCAACGCCACCTTTCCCGCTGGCGATCGCGACAAGATTTTTCACGCCGGGAATCGGCTGGCGCTCCGGCATTTGCTGAGGTGCTGGGCCTGGCGGCATACGTTTCACATTCTCCTGACTGCTCAGTCTCCCAGAATTGACGAATCCTTTGGAGTTCGGCCTAGGCTAGCTGCCGCTTTTCTTGCCTACTACACTCCCCCTACGCGGCGCGCGACTAATCTCGTGAAGAGCCTAACCACAAAACTGTCATTCCGGACGAAGCGGGCTGCGGTTCGCCTTTGCGAAGCGCCCGGGCGGCGAGGAATCGCGTTTCTACTTCAACGCCGCACCAACTCGATCGAACCGTCCTTACTCATCCCGCGATTTTCCATTTTCGACTTTCAAATTTCAATTTTCCGATGCCCTCACGCCCCGTGGCACTTCTTGTACTTTTTTCCTGACCCGCACGGGCACGGATCATTCCGCCCAACCTTTGCACCCGCGCGCACCGGCTTCGGCGCTTCCGCCTGCGCCGGACCCGTCTGATACTGCAAATTCTGCTGTTGGCGCTGTTGCCGCCGCTCCATTTCGCGAGCAAAATCCGGCAAATTTGCCGGGGGCTCCTCGCTCGCCCGCGCAGCCGCGCTAGCTGCAGCCGCTGCTGCCGCGGTCGGCGGCTGGCGTGGCGGTTCGCGTTGAGGCGCCGGTGCCTGTGGCGGTTCGCCCTGCTGCATCTGAATGTGAAACAGATAGCGGATCGTTTCGTTATCAATCCGCGCCATCATGTCTTCAAACAGCACGAACGCTTCCTTCTTGAACTCGACCAGCGGATCCTTTTGCCCATACCCACGTAACCCGATGCCTTCTTTCAAATGGTCGAGCGAGAGCAGGTGGTCCTTCCACTGCGAATCAACTACGTCAAGAATGATGCGTCGCTCGAGCCAGCGCATCAGCTCCGCGCCAAACTGCTTTTCTTTTTCCTCATAGCGCTTTGTGACGGCGCTCACTGCAGCTTCCACCAGCTCGTCATGCCCTTTCGAACCGGGATCCGCGCCCGCCGCTTTCATATCGACGCCAAACTGGGCATTCGTTTCCGCCAGAAACTGCGTGGTATTCCACTGATCCGGATGCTGCTCGCGCGGACAATACGTTTCCGCCATTTCGCGCGCCACGTCTTCCGCGATTTCCAGCACGTAATCGCGCTGATCTTTTCCTTCGAGCGCCGACCGTCGAATCGCATAAATGGTCTCGCGCTGTTTGTTCATCACATCGTCGTACTCAAGAAGGTGTTTGCGGGATTCGAAATGCTGCCCTTCTACGCCTTTTTGCGCTTCCTCGATGCGCTTCGAAACCATTCGCGATTCGATGGGCACGCCTTCGGTCATGCCCAGGCGGAACATCAGTTGTTTCACGCGCTCGCCGCCAAAAATGCGCGCCAAATCGTCTTCGAGCGAAATGAAAAAACGCGACGAGCCTGGATCGCCCTGGCGGCCCGCGCGTCCGCGCAACTGATTGTCGATGCGCCGCGCTTCGTGGCGTTCCGTGCCGAGAATGTGCAGCCCGCCAAGCGCAACCACTTCGTCGTGTTCGGCTTTGCACTGCTCCGCGAATTGGTCATAGACAGGTTTCCACTGGTCTGCCGGAACTTGAAAGATTTTGCCTTCGTGTTGGAACAGTACCATTTGCACGCCGGGATTCTCACCGTTGCCATTCGAAGGATCCGCGCCAATCACGGCGGGTGCGGCCGCGTAGGGCATCGCCAGCTTCTCTCTCAAACAGTGATCTCGTGTCATCTGCTCGGGATTGCCGCCGAGCAAAATATCCGTGCCGCGGCCGGCCATGTTCGTCGCCACGGTGACCGCGCCTTTGCGTCCCGCCTGGGCCACCACGCGCGATTCGCGCTCGTGCTGCTTGGCGTTCAAGACCTGGTGCGGGATGCCGGCTTTCTTCAAGAGTTCCGAAACTTTTTCCGACTTTTCGATGGAAATCGTCCCCACCAGAACCGGCTGCCCGCGCT